>PVBE010625650.1_pt1 | contig 35326 bp, 29 predicted proteins | sample 1631181 | NCBI WGS metagenome assembly PVBE01 (sample SAMN08397723, study PRJNA350692) | Marine metagenome, whole genome shotgun sequencing project. | isolation source: water | place: Pacific Ocean | collected 2012-04
CCCGAGGACAAGGATGGCTTCGAGGACGTCGACGGCTGCCCCGACCCCGATAACGACAAGGACGGGATCCTCGACCAGCCCGACAAGTGCCCGCTGCAGCCCGAGGACAAGGACGGCTTCGAGGACACCGACGGCTGCCCCGACCCCGACAACGACCAGGACCGCATTCCGGACACCAAAGACCAGTGCCCGAACAAGCCCGAGGACTACGACGGCGACGCGGACGAGGACGGCTGCCCGGACGTCTACAAGACCATCGTGGTGCGCGACGACCGCATCGAGCTGAAGCAGACCGTTCACTTCGCGACGGGGAAGGATCGGATCCTTCCGAAGAGTTATCCGTTGTTGAATGAGGTGGCTCTGGCATTGCGCGATCTTTCGACCATCAAGGTCCGCATCGAGGGCCACACCGACAGTCGTGGTTCGGCCCGGTACAACCGCAAGTTGTCGAAGCGGCGCGCGGCCTCGGTCCGTCGCTACTTGATCGCTCGCGGGATCGACCCGGGGCGGATGTCCTCAGAGGGCTACGGCGAGGACTCGCCGATCGAGGACAACCGCACTGCTGATGGTCGGGCGGCAAACCGCCGCGTCGAGTTCGTCATCACTTCCCGTTGACGTTGATCGCGCGCTGGCCCGCCTACGTGGTGCTGCTGCTCCTGCCCATCGTGGCCTGGGCTCAGCGCGACGCGTACGAAGCCGAAGTTCAGATGGAGCGGCTCCTCGAGGACGCGCGGGCGTACTACGACAACCTCGAGCTCGAGCAGGCCGAGCGAGCGCTCGACGACGCCATCAAGCTCGCCAGCGAATACCGCATTCGCAACCGCGTCCTCGCTGAGGTTTACGTCCAGCGCGGCATCCTCACCCATGTTCGTGACAAGGACGCCGACGGCGCGGTTCGCGACTTCGCCAAGGCCATCGAGATCGACGACCGCACGCGCCTCGACCCGCTGGTCAGCACGCCCACGTTGCAGCGCCTCTTCGAGGACGCACAGGCTCAGGCCTCCCGTGGCCGTCGGAGGGACGACCGGCGCGATGACCGGCGCGATGCACGGCGCGACGACCGCCGCGACGACCGCCGCCAGCCGCGGACGGAGTCCGACCTCAAGCACGAGCCGGTCCGCAACGCCCGCGGCGGGGAGCGGCTGCCGATCGTGGTCGACATCTCGGACCAGCTCAATCCGTTCGTCTACCGGGTCTACCTCTACTTCCGCAGCGTCCGTGCGGACGCGGTCCAGCGACTCGAGATGCGGCCCGAGGGCAACCGCTCCTTCGTCGCCCGGATCAACGGCCGCTTCGTCGCCGGTCGAACGCTCAGCTACTACATCGTGGTCGAGGACCGCGGCGGCAAGCCGATCGCGGCGATCCGCAGCGCCAAAGACCCCATCCTGGTGCAGATCGAGGGCGACGCCCTCGGTGCGCTCGACTCGATTCCTTCCGGGTCCAGCCTGGTCGGGGGGGACGACGGCGAAGAGGATTGGGACGACGAACCCGGCCGGCGGGGCAAGCGCAAATACGTGTCGATCGGCATCAGTGTGGGCACCGGCGCCGGCTTCATCACCGACCTCGCCCAGCCCGAGAACCAGAAGAGCGCTGAGATCAGCCCGGGCCTCGCGTTCGCGCCGCTCCACACCCTGGTCGAGCTCGACTTCTGGGCCGTCGACTGGCTCGCCCTCGGCGCGTTCGCGCGCATCCAGATCGTCGAATTCGCCCACGCCGAAGGCGGTCGGGTGAAGATCCGCGCCGTCAATTCCAACGGGCACCAGCTGGTTCTTCGCGTGGGTGGCGGCGTCGGCCGGGTCCGGCACCTGGTCGACCTGGGCGAGGTGCTCGACACCACCCTCGAGGGCCCGTACTTCTACACGGTTGGTTTGAGCTACGTCTTCGAGTTCAACGACACGGTCGGGTTCATCTTCTCCCCCGACTTCCTGCACATGATAGGCGACTCCCCGTCGCCCCACGTCGACATCAACCTCGGCGTAATCACGTCGTTCTGACGCCTGACTGACTACAAGTAGACGCGCTCCAAGGTGAGCCCCCGCGCGGGGGCGGTCGGTCCGGCCCGCGTGCGGTCACGTGCGGCGACGATCTCTGCCATCGCATCCGGCGCGGTGTGCCCGCGCGCGACGTCCACCAGCGTGCCGACCAGGTTGCGGACCATGTGCTTGAGGAACGCGTCTCCGCTGATGCGCATGCTCAGGGTGTCGTCGGCGCCTGGCTCGATGGCGATGCGCCACAAGGTGCGCTCGGTCGTCTTATGCGATCCGTCGCTCGCCGCGAAGCTCGCGAAGTCGTGCCGTCCCAGCAGGAAGGGGACGGCCGAGATGAGCCGCTCGAGGTCGAGGGTCCAATGGGTGCGCCAATGGGTTCGGTCGATCAGCGGGCGACGCACGCGCGAGCGGTGGATTCGATAGCAATACGTCTTCCCGCGATTCACGAATCGGGGCGCAAAGTCGAGCGGCACCTCCTGCGCGTCGCGGATGGCGATGGCGTCGGGCAGGCGTTGGTTGATCGCCTTCACGAAGCCGTCCGGCACGATGGGGTGCTCGATGGAGACCGCCGCGAGCTGGTCGATCGCGTGCACGCCCGCATCCGTCCGACTCGAGCCGTCGACGCGCACATCGACGCCGACGAGGTCAGCGACCGCCTCGTGGAGGGCCTGCTGGATGGTGGGGATGCGGGTGGGCTGGGCCTGCCAGCCGTGGAAGTCGGTGCCGTCGTATTCGACGCGGAACGCCAGCCGGCGTAGCGCCGTCACAGGTCGAGGGTGAACCCGAGGAAGAAGGTCTCGTCGCCGAGCCTCAGCGAGTCCTTGGCGCCGAAGTCGTCGACCTTGGCGACCTGGTACTCGAAGGTGATGTAGCTGTTGTTGACCCCGGCCTCGCGGTCGAAGGCCCCGGCCGTCACCGGCGACAGGAAGTCGAGGTACAGCTGGAGACCCAGCGAGAAGTGAGCGCCCCAGGTGCCGCCTTCCGCGGGCTGTCCGGGCTCGAAGCTCGTCACGTCCCCGTTGTCGTCGTTGATCTCCCAGAAGTAGTAGTCGAGCCCGGCCCTCACCAGCGGAACGATCGGGATCGACTCCTGCCATGCGTCGAGCCGGTAGCTCACCTGCATCTGGGTGGGGATGATCTCCAGCGTGGTCTTGTCGGCACCGGAGGTCTCCTCGCCCAGGACGAGCGTGCGCCGCCGCGTGTTGCCCTCGACGTCCCAATACCCGACGCCCAGCCCGGCCGAGACCGTTCCGAAGCGCTCGAAGAGGATCATCTCGAGGCTGACCATGAAGAGCAGCTCGGACTGGTTGTCGAACGTCTCCTCGTACGGCCGCAGCTCGCCCGTGGAGCTGAACGCCTCGTCGATGTTGGGCTTGTAGTCAGCCAGCCGCAGGTCGAGGACCAGCAGGCGCGGGGTGTCCGAGGTGTCGACGATGCCCGCCGCGTGCCCGATCTGCGGGACCGTCAGCGCGAGGAGCAGCAGGGTGGTTGCGCGCTTCATCGGCGCCTCCTGCGCAGAATCAGTCCGGCGGCGGCGAAGAACCCGACCAGGAGCGCAGAGGTTGGGCCGGTCGAGACGCTGCAACCGCCGGTCTCGAGGCCGCCGCGTTCACGGTAGAGTTCGGCGAAGTCCAGCAGGTCTTCGGGGGTGAAACCGCAGGACCAGGGGCTGAAATCGCCGGTGTTGCCGGCCGCGTCGATGAAACGATACGCCGCGCAATACGAGTTGCCGTTGAGGAGCCCGGCGACCTTGACCGGCTCGAAGTCGTCGGCCTCTGCCGGCGCCGACTCCGACTCGCAACTCAGCACGCTCAGGTCGACCTCGCCGCTCTCGACCTCGGTGCGGACGCACGCCTCGACCTCCTCGATGTCGTCGGAATTCGGTCGGTCGGTCGGGGTGATCTTCAGCGCATGCTCGGAGCGGTCGACGTCGGGCGGCTGCACGCCGGCCGGCGGTCCGCTGCGGTCGATGTGAATCGTGAGCGCCCCCGAGCGTGCGGTGTCGAGCGCGACGTCCGCTTCACCCTCACCTTCGCCCTCGCCCCCACTGCCGTCGGCGTTGTCGGGCTCCCAGATGGCCACGAAGTGGAGCGAGACGTCCTGGCCGACGTTGACGAGGCTGCACAGATTGTCGATGCCGCTGAGCTCCTCGAGCGAGCCGGTGGCGGTCATCGAGGTGGCGTTGGCCTCGGACGTGATGCATCGGCAGCCGACGCCGCCGAGCGCGTCTGCGTTGCTGGTTCGCTCCGGGCACATCTCCGTCTCGGCCTCGTCGCAGCCCTGGGTGGTGCTGCCGTAGGTGAGGCGGAGCGAGTAGGTGCTGCCGAAGTTGTTCCCTGCGAGCGAGACCGAGAGCGTCCGCTCTGCGGTGGCCTCCTCCTCACAATCGCTGCCACCGAGCCTCTCGATGGAGGGCGTGATCTCGACCGTGAAGTCGCCTTCGGACGGAGCCTGAGCCGCCGCGGGGGAGGCCAGGACGAACGTTGCGAGCGCGATGATGGCGTTCCGCATCTTTCCTCTATACGCCAGACGGGGCGGTTCGATTCAAGAACCGTACCGCAGCGGCGAACATGCCGTTCTCGGCCGCCCAGGCGTCATTTTGCCAAGGTGTCATACCGGGCGCCTGCGTCGGAGACATTTTGTCCGGCTCACGGCACCCGCATCAGCTGGCGCGTCAGGAGGTCTTCGGCGATTTGGACGGCGTTGGTCGCGGCGCCTTTGCGCAAGTTGTCCGCGGCCACCCACATATTGAGGCCATGGGCGACGGAGGCGTCGTCACGCACGCGCCCGACGAAGGTCTCGTCACGGCCGGCGACGTCCGCGGTCGTGGCGTACGCGTTCGGGTCGACGTCCATCTCGATGCCCTCGGCTTCGAGGAGGAGCGCCCTTGCGTCTGCGGCATCGAGGGGCCGCTCGAACTCGACGTTCACCGCGAGGCAATGTCCGACGAAGACCGGCACGCGCACGCAGGTGGCGCTGACGGGGAGGTCGGGCAGCCCCATGATCTTCCGGGTCTCGTCGACCATCTTCCGCTCTTCGCGCGTGTCGCCCTCGGGCATGAAGACGTCGATCTCCGGGATCACGTCGAACGCGAGGCGGCGCTGGAACTGCTCGACGCGCGGCTCGCGAAAGTTCAGCAGCGCCACGGTCTGGTCGCGCAGCTCGTCCATCGCGGCGCGTCCGGCGCCGGAGGCGGCCTGGTAGCTGCAGACCACGATGCGCTTGATACCGGCCGCGCGGTGGAGCGGCGCGAGCGGCACCACCATCTGAATGGTCGAGCAATTGGGGTTGGCGATGATCCCCTTGTGGTCATCGAGCGCCTCTCGATTCACCTCTGGAACCACCAGCGGCACCGTCTTGTCCATCCGGAACGCGCGCGTGTTGTCGACCACGACGCAGCCGGCCTTCACCGCGATGGCCGCGAATTGCTCACTGACCGTCGTGCCGGCGGAGAAGAGCGCGAGATCCACGCCGCGGAAGCTGTCTTCGTCGAGCAGCTCCACGCGAACGTCGTTGCCACGCCAATCGACCGAGCCGCCAGCCGACCGCGCCGAGGCGAGCGGCACGAGCCGGCGGACGGGAAAGCGCCGTTCGCCGAGCACGGCTCGCATCTCTTCGCCTACTGCGCCGGTCGCGCCGACCACCGCTACCGTCAATCCGTCCGTCAAGAAAACACACTCCTGGTGCAAAAAAATGCCCTCGCCCGGATCGTGAACCGTACTCCAATCTGCGGCATTCCGCGGTCCGTCGAGGCCCGCACCATACGGAGTGCCACCGCGGGGGGTCAACGCGCGACGGTTGACACCGCACTGGCTGTGTTCCTAGGGTGCGGCCGATTTCGGACTAGGTGGGGAAATGTAGGCCCCACCCCAAACCAGCCCGGCGATGAATTCCCGGGAACATGCGACGCCTCGTGGGGAGTGTCGTCCGGAGGGTTTCTCAATGTTGAAGCGGTTCCACTTGCCCGTGATGCTCCTGGCCATCGCCGCGCTGACCTTCGGTTGTCAGAGCAGCGGTGGCAGCAGTGATGGTCGTGACATGGGCGGCGAAGGTGAAGGCGAGGGCGAGGGCGAGGGTGAAGGCGAGGGCGAGGGTGAGGGCGAAGGTGAAGGTGAGGGTGAAGGTGAGGGCGAAGGTGAGGGCGAGGGTGAAGGCGAGGGTGAAGGTGAAGGCGAAGGCGAAGGTGAAGGCGAGTGCGCCGATGACCTCGCGTTCATGGACGCCTGCAACCCCGAGAACGACTGCTGCGACCGCGGGTTGGCCTGCGTGCAGTTCAGCGAGGAAGACTCGCGCTGCTTGAACACCTGCGACGCGAACGCCGACCCGACCGGGTGTGGCCCGCGCGAGCTGTGCAACCCCGAGGACCCGGACGTCGATCCGGAGCTGCCGTCCCCGGGCGTTTGCATCCCCGGTGACGACTGCCAGCCCGGAAACGAAGAGGTCGCCTGTATGGGCCCGGCCATGTGCATCCCGGTGCCGCCGGCTTCGTTCTGTGCCCCTGCGGGCATGGCGGCCGAGGGCGCCGAGTGCCAGGCAGGCTTCGACGAGATGGCCGTCAACTGCGCGCCTGGCCTGACCTGCCAGTACGGCACCTGCCGCGCGCCGTGCGGCGACGGCTGCGCCGAGGGCCTCGACTGCATCGACCTGACCGAGCGCCTCGACGGCCTCGAGTACGACTTCTGCCACGAGAACTGCGCCCTCACGAACCTCGAGGACCAGGGCTGCGGAGAAGGCAACTCCTGCGCTCTCCAGGGCATCGACCAGGACGGCAACTTCATCGACAGTTGTGTGCCGGCGGCCGGCGGCGAGCTGACCAATGGCGCCGAGTGCACGCAGGACATGAACACCTACTGGGGCGACTGCCAGTCCGGTCACCTCTGCACCCAGCTCCGCGCCGGCGACGACCAGCCGAGCAACTGCCTCGGCTTCTGCGACGCATCCGACCAGTCGCTCTGCGGCGACCACGGCGTGTGCGCGACCGGCTTGTTCGAAGGGCCCTTCGCGCAGCTCGGCATCTGCCTGGGCGAGTGCAACGTCTTCGGTGAGGACACCGGTTGCCCCGACGGCCAGGTCTGCAACTTCCGCTGGCTCGGGAACAACGCGGACGGCGAAGAGGCCCCGAGCGGTCTGTGCGATCCGGGCGACCAGAGCGCCGGCACCGGCGAGGCCTGTGAGCTCAACGAGGACGACGGCACCCACAACTGCGCCAACGGGCACCTCTGCGCCCGCCTGATGCAGGGTGCTCCGACCGAGTGCATCAAGCTTTGCGAGGCTGGTGGCGAAGGCGATCGGGCCTGCCCCCCCGGGTTCGAGTGCCTCACCGGCATCTTCGGTCCCGAGGGTGAAGAGTCCGACTCCCTCGGCATCTGCGGCGAGCCGCCCGAGGGTTGAGCCGCCACCTGAGCCGGGGCTCCACTCGCGAGCCCCGGACTCACGACCTCTTCCTCTCGTCCCGCGCGGCCACGAGGCCGCCGGGCCGACCCGCCCAAGGGGGACGCGATGGCCCACCTCAAAGTCATCTACCTGGCCGGCTTCGCCGCGCTGTCGTTCGCATCGTTCGGATGCGCTCAGGCGGACGGCGGCAGCGCGCCCCAATGTCAGCTCCCACCGCAGGGCAACGAGGCCGAAGGCCCCGTAGGCGACTGCTGCAAGCTGCGGGGCGGCGGTGACGGGGTCTGCCTCGCCGGCGTGTGCAACAACCGTCGCGTGAGCGAGCCCAACGCCCAATGCGGCGGTGGGACCGGTCGTGACATGCGCACCGTCGGCAGCCAGGACATGCGCACCATCAACCCGGCGGATATGGGCGGCGGAGGCGACGAGGACGGGGACGTGCCCGACACCGGCGGCATGAACGAAGACGGCGGCGGCGAGGACGGGGGGATGAACAACCCCTGTGAAGACGTGGTCTGCGACGCGGGCGAGGTCTGCGACCCCGCCACCGGGATGTGCCGCCCGCGCGGCGGCGGCGGCCCTGCCGACGCGTGCGCCACCGACGACGACTGCCCGGCGGGGGCCACCTGCCTCAGCGAGGAGGCATCGAATGGCGATGTCCCCGGTGGATTCTGTCGGGTCGTCTGCGAGGACAACAACGCATGCGCGGGTGGTGCGTGCCTCCCGAGCGGAGCGTCCAACATCTGCTTCCAACGCTGTGACGACGGAGAGGCGTGCCGCGCCGACTGGACGTGCGTGCAGGCAGACGACGCGTCGATCTGCCTGCCGGATTGTCGCGAGGTCGGCTGCGGCGCGGCCGAGGTGTGCAACGCGGACTCCGGTGTGTGCGAGCAGGCGCCCACGCCCTGCCGCTACGAATGCGCCGCGGGGGAGGAGTGCACGGGCGGCCGCTGCGTGCGGCTCAACGGGACCTGCGTGACCGACTACCACTGCCCGGACGACGACCCCGACACCGTGGAGCTCGACGGCCGCCAGTGCCACGAGGGCAACTGCGTCCCCGAAGAGTTCGCCGATTGCCAGAACGGCGAGGGCTGTGACGCGAGCCAGGTTTGCGTGCCCAGGCAGCAGGGCATGCCGCTCGCTGGCGGCCTGTGCCTCTTCGGCTGCCAAGCGGACGAGGACTGCCCGCTCCACAAGATGTGCTACCCGAACCTCAACGGCGCACAGGCCTGCTACTTCCGAGTCTGTGGCGCCGGCCCGAACGGCGACGACAACGGGACGGTCCGCGGCCCATGCATGACCGGCAGCATGGCGCAGTGGCAGGGCAGCTGCATTCCGCTCTCCGCAGCGACCCCCACGCCGGGCTTCTGCTTCGAGGCCGGCAACGTGCCCGAGGGCGGCGCCTGTGATGCCCAGAACGACGGCCGCGCCCCTGCGGACCGCGCGCTGCAGTGCGGCCAGGGCTCCATCTGCTTCGACGACCCCGACGACCCGCAGGATCCGGGGCAGAACTTCGCCGGCCGCGGCCAATGCGTCCGCATGTGCAACCCGGCGGCCCCGGCCTGCAACGCGAACCGCACCTGCATCAACTTCGGCCAGCTCGACGACCCCGGCACCCGCGACGTCGACGAGACGCTCGTCCAGGGCTTCTGCCTGAACACGGACTGCAACGTGGCGGTCAACGAGTGCGCCGGCGGCCAGCACTGCCGGCCGTACAGCCTGGTGGCGAACGAGGGCGCCTGCTCACCGCCCGGTCAGACCGCGCACCGCCAGCCCTGCCTGCGTCACACCGAGTGTGCGGAGCAGTCGTTCTGCGGCAACACGGGGAGCGGCCCGATCTGTCTGCAGGTCTGCAACATGGGCGCGCCGGAGCCGGGGTGCCCGGACGGCGAGCAGTGTGTGCAGAATCAGGGTTGGGGCTTCGGGGTGTGTCTCTGAGGCGCAAGGCGCAAGGCGCCATAGCGCCGAGCGCCCCCGTCCCCGTTCCCGTGTTCGTGCCCTTGCCCTTGCCCTTGCCTGTTCCCGTGCCCGTTCCCGCGCAGCGTACCGATACACGCGCAGCGACGTGAGGCTGCGGCCGGATGGATCGCGGGCCGGCCCTGGTCAATGCGAGACGGTTCTGTTTCTCTAATTAATTAATTATCTGGGGGAGTTACTGGAGTTACCCCCAGGCCCCCCTCTTGGTGGCCGCCCTTCGGGCGCCACCCTCGGTCGGCTTCGCGGCTGCGCCGCTACGCGCCCTCGGGGACGTACGGGCAAGCCCGTACTGGCCACCGGATCCACCCTTGTTGTCGACGGTCGATGAGATTGGACGGCGCGCAGAGGCGGACCGAGGAGGGAGACGGTCGCGCAGAGACGGACAAATGGGGAGGGGACGGGGCGCAGAGACAGGGGACTAGAAGGTGATGCCGCCCTTGCCGCCGCCCAGGTTGAGCTTCAGCTTCTTCTTCTTCTTCTCGGCCGTCGTCGGGCGCTTCTTGCCCCGCTTGCCGCCGCGCTTCTTGCCCTTCTTCTTGCCCGTCGACGCGACCGCGGCGGCGTCGGGGCCCGCGTCGGGCTTGGCCATCTCGGCGATCGGGTTCTCGGGCTCGGGCTCGGGCGGAGGCGGTGCGACGATGGGCACCTGGACCGTGGCGGGCGGGGCGGGTGCCGCGGCCGCTGCGGCGGCGGCGGGTGGGGCCTGCTCGCCCGGCTTGAGGATCAGGACGATGGCGACCGCGGTGAGGCAGACCATCGAGAGGCCGACGACCCAAAGATAGGAGCTGGTCCCCTGACCGGTCGCGGGTGGTGCCGGGGCGGCGGGGATCGGCGCGACCACCTGTACGGGGGCCGCAGGTGCGACGGGCTCTTCGATGATCTCGCCGCGCGCGCGGCGCTCGGCGATATCGGCCGCGTGGAGGCGCGCATCGCGTTCGTCGGCCGCCGCGCTGCGGCGGGCCCTCTCGGCCGCGATGCGCGCGTCGATCTCGGCGCGTTCGGCGGCCTGGGTGGCCATGATCTGCTCGCTTGCGCGATTAGCCGCCTGGCCTCGCTCCGCCTCGAGTTGCCGGGCCTCGGCGGTGGCATCCGCGCCGACCGCGTCGCGGATGTCCGCGAGCAGCGAGTCGGCGTCGTCGGTGAAGGCCGAGGACGTGCGCCGCTTGCGCGGGGCCGCCGCGACGGGAGCAGGCGCCTGCGCCTCTTCGTCGGCGGTGATGTCCTTCAGCTCCTTCAGGGTGAAGAGAACCGAGTTTTCCTTGCGTTCCGCCATCTCGCGCGTCCCGTCAGCTGCAGGCCCAGAGTCTATTTGAGGGCCTCCGGACCGTCAAGCGGGCCCCTAGGGGGCGATCCGCGGAAGATATCGAGAATTCAGGTGAATTTCGGTGGCGCTTCACGCCCATGGTGCAATTTCCCGCACTTCCTCGGGGCCCGGGGAATCGATATTGCACGCCGTCCGTGAATCCTAGATACTGCGCCGTCTTTAACGGCGCGCACGCGTAGCGTGTGGGAAGTCGATGTCGAAGAAGAAGCGCAACAAGTCTCAGAAGAAGACCGACGAGATCCTCGACTCGCTTGCCGAGGACGTGGGCGCCGGTGACGACGAAGCCGAGGCGACCACCGAGGCTTCGGAGGACGAATCCGAGCAGACGGTGGCCGACGACAGCATCCCCGTTCATCGGGATGCCGCCGGTGCTGACGACGACGAGGCCGAAGACGAGGCCGAAGACGAGGCTGAAGACGAGGCTGAAGACGAGGCTGAAGACGAGGCTGAAGACGAGGCTCCGGCGGCTGCTGCCGCGGCCGAGGACGAGCCTGTCGTGCCCGACGCCGCCGAAGGCGTAAAGGGCGAGAAACGCGCCATCAAGGGCGAGTTCGCGGCCTGGCCTTGTGACCCCGAGCACCGCAGCGCAGCAGGCGTCCTGCTGGGCGAGGGCTCCACGGGCGACGTCGACCTGACCCTCGACGACGACATCGCGCCCAAGGGCGGCGTCAACTTCCTCCTGCTGGCCACCTTGCTCATCGTGGGCACCGTGGGTGCGTGGCAATTCCAGCGTGTCTCCTCCCAGGAGACGCTCGACGCCAAGCGCGCCGAGCGGGCCGCCATCGAGCAGGCGCACATGGACGAGCAGCTCGCCAAGCAGAAGAAGTACGGGACGCTCCGCATCGAGTCGAGCCCGGCGCAGGCGAAGGTCTTCCAGCTCCTCGCCGTAGGCGGGGGCACGCCTCAGTGGCAGCAGATGACCATCAAGAACGAGGAGACCCAGCAGGCGGTCGAGGTCCTCACGCCGGTCAACATGAACAACATGGACATCTCGGCGAAGATGCAGTTCCGGCTGATGAAGGACGGCTACGAGCAGTCCGAATTCGCCGTCGCCGAGCACCTCTGGATCAAGGACAACGCCACCGGTGAGTACAAGTTCCTCAAGAACGAGGAGCTGACCCCGATGGCCTGTGACTTCTTCTTCCTCTACGACATGAAGAAGAAGCGCGAGGTGAAGTTCGACACGAAGGAAGAGTGCGACGCGCATCACCGCGAGGCGCTGTACTCCAAGGGCGCCGTCACCGACTGCACCTGCAAGGAGATGCCGGTCGACGAGTGGCTCGAGCGCGAGGCCAAGCGCAAGGAAGAGGCCGAGAAGAAGGACAAGAAGGGAAAGAAGAAGAAGGGCAAGTGATCCGGGTCACCCGGTGAAGCTCGTCTTCTTCGCACGGACCTTCCGAAAGCACGCGCTCGAGCTGGGCAACGCGGTCCCGGCCGAGCCGATCTACTTCCTGAAAGCCCCCAGCGCGATCATCGGCCCCGGCGCACCGATCCGGCTTCCGGACGCGAGCGCGGAGGTTCATCACGAGGCCGAAGCGGCGGTCCTCGTGGGGCGTCGGCTCTGCCAGGCCTCGGTGGAGCAAGCCGCCGAAGCCATCGAGTCCTGGACGGTGCTCAACGACGTCACCGCCCGCGACCTGCAGCGTCTCGACGGCGGGCGGTTCACGCGCGCCAAGGGCTTCGACACGTTCTGCCCGCTGTCGGATGTGCGCCTGCCGAGCCTCGACTGGCGACGCGCACGCATCCAATGTCGAGTGGACGGTGAGCTGCGCCAGGACGGCGCGCTCGAAGACCTCTCGCACCCGCCCGCGGAGCTGCTGAGCCGTGTGAGCGCCGTGATGACCCTCGAGCCGGGTGACCTGGTCAGCTTCGGGACGCCCGCCGGCGTGGGCCCCATCCGTGATGGTGAGACCGTGGAGGTCCGCCTGCTCGAAGGGGACGCCGTGCGCGCGGTGCTCGACAACCCCGTGGTCAGGAAGCCCTGAAAGAGCCCACGGGCCCGCTCCTCCGGGGCACCACACGACGGCGGCGGACCAGCGGCGGGTCACATCGGGTGGGACGCTGCGCAGGGCGCTCACCTCTGGCTCGGGCCCGCCCCACGACCGCATGTGGCCCTGGCCGCAGTAAACTGGGCCAAACGCCAGCGGCGTGTTGTTCGGACACGAGCAAGGCACGCGCCGGCCGCGATCGCCGTTGCCACCCACGGACCACTACCGCCCGGCGTCACCGCCCGGCCGCGCGGCTCGAAGGAGCGGACACCCGTGGACCCTGACAGCTTAGAACAATCGGTAGCCGAGTGCGACCTGACCCCCGACCGGGAGCCCCAACTCCGTCCCCGACGGATCGAAGAGGTAGTGGGCGACATGGAGGCGCAGGGTGAGGAAGACCTGGTTGACCAGGCGCACGCCGCCGCTCACCGACAGACCGGCGCCCATCAGCAGGCCCGCCTCGCCCGTGTCGACCTGCCGGTCGTAGTCGCACAGCTCGGAGGGCGGACCGTCGTCCTCCGAGAAGTACTTGCAGGCGGCGCTGCTCGTCAGGACCACCTCGCTCGCGACGGCGGCTTCGAGCCCCACGTTGACCGCGCCGCGCAGCCGCTTGCTGCTCGTGCTGTAGCCAGGGCCGAGAAAGAGCCGGCCGGAGACGATGTCCTGACGCAAGTCCTCCTCGGCGTCACGGCCGCTGTTTGCGACGGAGAGCTGCGCGTCCAGCGCAAGGTGGGGGGCGACCAACCAGCTTAGATTCGCGCCGATGCCGAAGTTGCCGAACGTCACGGGGGCGGTGGTGAAGATGTGGTAGCCGAAGCCGGCGTCGAGCAGCACTTCGGAGCGATGGCCGCGCTTGCGTGGCGCGCTCCCGAACGGCAGACACGACCAGACCCGCGAGGCGAGCCGATCGCCGTCTGCCACTGGATCCTTGCCCAGCGGCTGCGCCTCGACCGTGAGGGTCCCGGCGGTGTGGACCGCGACCTCGAGTCGCTCGCCGACGACTCGCGCGTAGATCGACACCGTGCGAGCGGTGTCCGCCACCGTGAACTCGCGAGGTCGAGTCTCCGCCGCGACAAGGGCGGTGCGCGCCCGTTCGAGCGCGGCCACGGCGTCGGGGCGGTCGTACCCTTCACGCAGCTTCAGCGTCGGGTCGATCAGGAGCGCGGCCCGCATCGACTGGTCGGCGCTCACGCCATCGCCCGCCTCGAGCTGGGCGAGCCCGACGGTCAGCTGCGCGCCTGCGACGCTTCGCCGATCGACGAGATGGTGACCGACGCGGACGAAGGTGGCGACGGCGCGGCTGAGCTTCGCGGTCGCCTCCTTGAGTCGGACCTCGCGGTAATCCTCGTGGCCCCGACCCATCATCTCGTACGCGCTCGGGATGGCGGTGATGTACTGCGGACGGGCCTTCAGCGCCTTCAGCGTGCGCTCGGGGGACGAGACGTCGAGGTTGCGCCTCGCATCGAGGGCCTCGATGAAGGACCGCCACGCCTTCGGTGGGCTGGCGTCCGGTCCACGCTGGTCGAGCAGCGGGTACAAGTGGACCACCGGGCGTCGAAACCCAGGCGCAAGCGGGCTGGCGAGTCGCTCGGCGTCGCTCTCCGCCGCGAGCGTGGGCCAGGCGAGGCCGACGGCGACAGCGAGCAGGAGACCCGGCCTCATCGGTCGGGCACCACGCAATTGGTGCGCGTGCTCGAGCCGACCGGAGCGAAGACCAGCGTCCGCTTCGTGGGCGTCTCGTCATCCGCCTCGCACTGCACGTTGGCCGTGAGGCGGTCGTCGTCCCCCGTCAGGTCGTAGACGCAGTCATCAGGCTCGGGCTTAGGTGCGGCGGTGCCCGGCGGGAGGCAGGTCCCGCTCCACTCGAAGTCGGGGCCAGGCCTACCCGGGGTGTCCGGCTCGAAGAGCGTGAACTTCAGTCCGTTGTCGCTCGACTTGCCGCCAGCCATGTAGAAGCAGCCGCACTCGTTGGGGGGGTCGAAGAGGTTGAGGCCAAGATCGCGGGAGGTCTTGTAGCGCACGACGAGCCCAGCGACGCCGTCGCCGTAGCGGCCGAGGTGCAGCTCGTACGCGAAGCCGCCGGGGCACGCCGCCTCATCACCGTTCTGGTCGACGCAGACCTGTTGCCACAGCCCGCTGAAGCGGCGCTCGGGGCCACAGCTCGTAAGCAGAACGACGAGGAGGAGCAGAAAGGGGAGGGCGGGCCGCACAGGCACGGCCCGAATCTGGCCCCGTCAGGCGGACGAGCGCAAGTCCAGCTTCTTGAGGAGGTACTCGGCGCTCTTCCGGTGGATGCCCGCGATGCGCGCCGCAGCGCTGATGTTGCCGTTGGTGCGCTCGAGCAGCTTTGACCAATAGGCACGCTCGAAGGCGTCGACCAGGCGGGCCTTCGCGTCCTTGAAGGGCAGGTCCGTGTCGAGATCCGACAGCGCCGCGTCCGTGGCGTCGCGCGACGGCGCGTCGTCGGCCGGCGACTCGGTCTGCGTGTCGCCGAACGAGGGAGGCACGAGGTAGCGCGTCTCGAGTCGATTCTCGGTGCTCAGCATCGCCGCGCGCTCGACGAAGTTGCGCAGCTCGCGCACGTTGCCGGGCCAGCGGTGACGCTGCAGCTTCAGGATCGTGTCGTAGCCGACTTGCACCTCTTCGCCGCTCGGCGTCTCGATCTCGCCGAGGAAGTGGCGCACCAGCAGCGGCACGTCCTCGGGCCGCCTGCGCAGCGGCGGCAACACGATCTTCAGAACCGCCAGGCGGTAGTAGAGGTCCTGGCGGAAGTTGCCGGCCTCCACCTCCTTTTGGAGGTTGCGGTTGGTCGCCGCGACGATGCGCACGTCGACCTTCACCGGCCGGTCACCGCCGACCGGGCGCACCTCGCGCTGCTCGAGGGCGCGCAGCAGCTTGGGTTGCAGATCGATGGGCAGCTCGCCCATCTCGTCGAGGAAGAGCGTGCCGCCGCTGGCCCGCTCGAACGCACCCGCCCGGCTCTGCTGGGCGCCGGTGAACGCGCCCTTCACGTGGCCGAAGAGCTCGCTCTCGATGAGGTTTTGAGCCACGGCCGAGCAGTCGAAGACGACGAACGGGCCGTCCGCGCGCTTCGAGTACTTGTGCACCGCGTCCGCGACCAGCTCCTTGCCGGTGCCGCTCTCGCCCTCGACCAGGATGGTCATGTCGGTCGGGGCGATGCGTTCGAGGATCGCGAAGATCTCGCGCATCGATGCGGACTGGCCGATGAGCTTGCCGAACACGGTCGAGCGCGACAGCGCGATCTCGACCTCCTCCGAGCCTGGCGCGTACACGAGCGTGTTGCCGCCGATGCGGATCTTCGCGCCCGGCTTCAAGTAGGCGTCGCGGACGCGCAGATCGCCGACGAAGCAGCCGTTCTTCGAGTCGTTGTCGACGAGGCGGTGCCCGAAGAGGTCGACCTCGATCCGGGCGTGGATGCGGCTCGTCGTGTTGTCGTCGAGCTCGAGGTCGCACTCCGGGCTGGTACCGAGACGGACGAGGCGTGCCCCGGTCTGCAGGCGCTTGCCCTTGTCGGTCCCGTCGACCACCTCGAGCGTGTAGTCGGTCGTGGTCAGCCGCTCGATGCCGGTCGACATCTGCGTCCGGGTGACGTCTGCGCTCACGGGCCGGCTCCACGGAGGTCGAGGTCCGTCACACTTGTGACCTTCCCCGGTACGATGTCAATCGTGCGCTCCGCCTCGTGGACCTTTCCGCCGGGGTCGGTCCAGCGCGCCAACAGCACGTGGCGGCCCTCCTCGACCTCTCGTTCGATCACTCTGCCGTGGTCGAGCAGCTTGCCGTCCAGGAGGATCTCGGCGGCCCCCGGGCGCACGCTCACGGTCAGCAGCCCGGTGCCGAGCACGTCGAGTTCAACGTAGAGCAAGCCCCCTTTGTGGTTGGGTGGCACGGTCACTCGCTTGGACCGGTGGCCGGCTGCGCGCAGCTCGTACGTCGTTGGCACGGTTTGTACGCGCTGCGGTTTGAGCGGCGTGACGCCCAACCGCCGCGACCCCTGCCACACCGCGGCGATCGGGCTCGACTCGAACCGCACGTGTCGCCTCCGCACCCGCGGTTTCGGAGGGTCGGCGGCGCCCGCGTCCGGCGCCACCTGCTGCGTTGCGTCGGGCGCCGGAGCCGGCTCGGCTGCAGCGATGAGCTCGAATGTCGGCTGGACCTTGCCCGGGTGCGCGCGCACCTCCTTGCAATGACGCACGTAGCCGGAGGCCTCCACACAGACGTAGTGCGCCTTGTCGGCTTGCTGGAAGTGCTCGCCGATGTACGGCACCTCGACCATCCGCCCGTTGAGCCACACAGCGGCCTTTGCGTCACCCGGTATGACCTCGGGCTCCAGCCAGGGCTCGACCTTGGGCCTGAGGTGGAAGACGAGCTGATTCTGACCCGCGACCACTTTCCAGTCGGGCAGGCACTCTTCCTTGTGATCCTCCGAGAGGACGCAGATCTCGTACCTCTCGCCGGCCTGCAGCGGTTGGGAGATCGGGTGCACTCGGCGGTCGACAACGAGCGTGTACTTGTCGACCCGCGGTCGCACATCGGGCTTGAGGAACGCGTCGCGAGGCCACCAGTTGACGATCGCTGCCGCGCTGGCGACCCCCGCGAGCAAGCCCAGCAGGAGCCAGCGCCGTCGTCCACCGACGCGCGGGGGCACCGCGTGTTCGGGGACCGTCTCGACGATGCTCGGGATGACCGCGGACTCGCCGGTGATGGCGGGGGGCGGCTGATGGCTCGGCAGCGACGAGGTGCGGGTTCGGCCGAACGCGTCGATGCTCGGTGTCAGCACGCCGAGCTGCATGTTCAGGGCGTCGTCGAGCGACATCGGGCCGTCCGTCGTGGCCTTCAGCTCGACCCCCTCTGGGAAGAGCTCGGCGAGGAAGGTGCCGAAAGAGCCGGCGTCCGCTTTGCTGCCCGAGACCGCCAGATGGTGGGTGATGGCGTGGCGGAAGGCGGCCGCGGTCGGGTAGCGGGCCTCGCGGTCGCGTCGGAGCGCCTCGAGCACGAGCTCGTCGAGCTCGTCGTCGAGGTCCGTGCGCACCCGCGAGGGCGCCACGATCTCACCGGTGCGGACGAGGCGCAGCGTCTCGGTCTCGCTCTCGCCCTCGAAGGGGCGCACGCCGCACAGCAGCTCGTAGAGGACGAGCCCGGCCGAGAACACGTCGCTGCGCGGATCGAGGCGCTCGCCCTCCGCCTGCTCCGGGCTCATGTAGACGAACTTCCCCTGGAGCGTGCCGGAGATGCTCTGGTGCATTCCCCCGCGGGCGCGCGCGATGCCGAAGTCGACCAGCTTCACCTCGCCGCCGGCGCCCAGGACGATGTTCGAGGGGCTCACGTCGCGGTGGACCACGTGCAGCGGCTCGCCGTCCGGCCCGACCTTGCGGTGCGCGTAGTCCAGGCCGGCGCAGATCTCCGCCACGAGCCAGAGCGCGAGGTCGACCGGGATGCGTCGGCCGTCAGCGCGCAGCCGCCGGATCACGGCCTTCAGGTCGCGCCCGGGCAGGTACTCCATGACGATGTACAGCTCGCCGTCGGTCTCCGACAGCTCCAGCACGGGCATGATGTTGCCGTGCTGCAGCTGCACCATCAGGTGCGCCTCGTCGATGAACTTGCGGACGAAATCCTCGTTCGTCGCGAGGTGGGGCAGGATCCGCTTGATGGCCACGCGCTTCTTGAAGTTGGCCGCGCCCTCGGACTCGGCGAGGTAGATCTCCCCCATGCCGCCCGTGGCCAGGCGGCGGATGAGCGTGTAGCGGCCGAGGGTGTTCAAGAGGTGGGCTGCGCTAGCGGCGACGCATGCCGCCGGCGCGTGCTCGGGGGTGAGACATCTGCGGCTTCATACCGGCCATCTTCGGCTGCTCGAGGCCGAACTGGTACCACTGCTCGCCGTAGTCCTTCATGCGCATCTTCTTGCCGTTCTGAAGCTGCTTGAGGTTCTCGGCGAGGCGCTTGTCGTCGGGCAGGATCTTCAGCGCACGCGCGAGCACGTCGATGGCCGCGTCTTTGCGCTTCTCCTTCCAGAGAATCCACGCGTAGAGGTTCCACAGCAGCCCCTCTTTCTTGGAGACGACGACGGTGTCCTCGAGGACACCGATGGCGCGGTCGAGGTCCTTCTTTCCTTTGTAATACGCGACGGCGAGCATCGCCCACGCGGGCCACAGCGCGCCGAGCAGCTTGCCCTTGGCGCCCTTGACGCGTGACTTCTCGAGGTAGGGGATGGCCTCCGCGAGGCCGCCCTTCTTGAGCAGCATCCACCGCATGAAGAGCAACATGCCGATGCGCGCGTTGAGCATCGTGGTGACGCCGATCTGCCACTTCTCGAAGATGAAGGCGCGCTTGAGGATCTCGATCGCGCGGTCGAAGTGCTTCTCCATCGCGCCCTGAGCACCCGGGCCGCGCTGGGCGACCTGCTGCAGATTCGCCATCTCCTTGTCGGCGGCTTGTGTGACCGACTCGACGCGCTTGGCGACGCGGCGGTTCACCCACACGAAGGAGAGGACGCCGAGGATGATTCCGGGCAGGACCGACCACTTCGCGTTGCCGAGGCCAAAAAGCATCGGGACGCCAATGGTCAACGTGGCGATGGTCAGCGAGAGATACAGCGAGTACATGAGAGGGGCAGATCTCCCGGTGCCGTGGCGGGGCTTTTTTGCCTGCGGCCGCGAGGCCGCGGGTTATTATCATGGGCACTTGCACGCCGCAACGCGCACGCTGGGGGGCTCAGCGCGTTGGAGGACAGAACAGGCCCGGCGACAGGGAGAGAATGGACCTTCTGATCCAGATTCGGCAGGCGCTCCATCGGGGCGAGGTCGATCCGGCCATGTTCGTCGACCTGTGCGAGCTGCTGCTCAGCCAGGGGCGACAGGAGGAGATCCTCGCCATCCTCGGGAAGCACGGCGTTCTCGACCAGCTGTTCTCGTCGTCGAGCACCGGGCCGATCAGTCTGGTGCCTGCCGATGTGTCCGCCGAGACGACCGACTGGGGCGTCGACGTGGGCGGGGAGTCGCTCGAGATAAGCGACGACGTCCTGGCCCGGGCTGGCGCGATGCGGGCCAAGGCGACCGGTGAGTCACGCAGCCCGGCGCAGTACGAGCTCGGGGAGGAGATCGCGCGCGGAGGCGTGGGTCTGATCTCTCTCGTCCGCGACCGCGACCTCATGCGCACGCTGGTGATGAAGACCCTCATCAAGGGGCACGACGTCAGCGAGTACGTGCTCCAGAAGTTCGTGGAGGAGGCTCAGGTCACCGCCCAGCTCGAGCACCCGAACATCGTGCCGGTCCACGACTTCGGCTACTTCAGCGGCGGCGAGGTCTTCTTCACGATGAAGCTCGTCAGCGGGCGCACGCTGAAGGACATCATCCGCCGCGTGCGCAAGGGCGATCCGCAGACCCAGGCGGACTACCCGAGGATTCGGCTGCTGCAGATCTTCCAGCAGATCTGCATGGCGATCGGGTTCGCCCACAGCCGCGGTGTCGTGCACCGCGACATCAAGCCCAGCAACGTGATGATCGGTGAGTACGGTGAGACGCTCGTGCTCGACTGGGGCGTCGCGAAGGTGCTGGACCGCAAGGAGATGGAGTTCGAGGAGGGCGCCCGCGAGGAGCAGATTCGGGTGGCGACCCTGCGCAGCGAGTCGGAGGACGCGACGATGGTCGGCGTGGTCACCGGCACCCCCGCGTACATGGCGCCGGAGCAGGCGGCCGGCAAGGTCAACGAGGTCGACGCGCGGTCGGACGTCTACGCGTTGGGCGCGCTGCTCTACCAGATCCTCACGTACCGGGCGCCGTTCCGCGGAAAGAACTTCCGGCAGACGCTGGCCGCGGTGATGACGCAGCGGCCGATGCCGCCCAGCCAGCGGGCGCCAGAGAACGAGATCCCGCCCCGGGTGGAGGAGATCTGTCTGCGCTGCCTCGAGAAGCGGCCGGTTGACCGGATGCAGAGCACCCGCGAGATCATCGACGCGATCGACGTCTACCTGGCGGGCGTCGAAGACCTGGACCGGCGCGCGCGGCTGTCGCGGGAGCGCTTGCAGGAGGGCGTCGAGCTCATCGAGCAGTTCCAGCGGACCCGGGCGATGGTCGCCCACGTGCGCGAAGAGGTGATCGACCTCGAGTGGCAGCTGCAGGGCTACGAGCCGATCGAGCAGAAGCGCCCGCTGTGGGGCAAGCAGGCCGAGCTCTCCGAGTTCGAGGCGCAGATGCACCAGCAATTCGCGGCGGCGTCACAGGCGCTCATGGCGTCCATCGGCTTCGACCCCGACAACGACCAGGCGAGCAACGAGCTCGCGCGGTTGTACTGGAGCAAGCTGCGCAGCGCCGAGGAGGAGAACGACGAGGGCGGGGTCATCTACTACCGGGGGCTGGTCGAGGCCTACAACCGCGGGCTGTTCGACGAGCACCTGCGCGGCGAGGGGCGCATCATCATCCGGTCCGATCCGCCGGGCGCGGTGGTGACGGCCGCGCAGTATCTCGAGGTCGACCAGCAGCTCACCACGCTGATGGAGGAGGAGCTCGGGCGAGCGCCGCTCAACAACATCCCGCTCCAGGGCGGCCGCTGGATGATCACGCTTCACCTCGACGGGTATCGCCCCGTGCTGGTCCCGGCGAAGGTCGAGCGCGGAGAGGTGACTGACATCGCGGTGCGCTTCTTCCGCGAGCAGGAGATCGGGCAGCACTTCCTCTACATCCCGGGCGGCCGCTTCATCCAAGGCGGCGACGACGCATGCGCTTCGGCGCGGCACCGGCGCATCGCGGACGTGGGCGAGCTCTTCGTGGCGCGCTACCCGGTGACGTGCGCGGAGTATCTGGGCTTCGTGCGTGAGCTCGACCAGATGGATCCGACGGCGGCGCAGTCGCGGGTGGCGAGGGTGAAGACCAACTCGGGGTATCTGTGGCCGCGCGACGTGAACGGGCAGTTCCAGCTGCCGGCCGTCGACAGCGAGGGCTTCCAATGGGAGCCGTATTGGCCGGTGCTGGGCGTCAGCTTCGAGGACGCGCAGGCGTATTGCGACTGGTACACGCGGCGCACGGGCGTGACCGTCCGGCTGCCGACCGAGGAGGAGTGGGAGAAGGCGGCGCGCGGCGTGGACGGGCGCTTCTACCCCTGGGGGAACCGCTTTGACGCCACCTTCTGCAAGATGGCGAATTCGCGCCCCGGCCAGCCGATGCCCGAGCGCGTCGGCTCGTTCCCGTCGGACGTGTCGCCGTACGGCGTGCTCGACATGGCGGGGCTCGTCGGCGAGTACTGCGACAGTCCGTTTGGCGGTGATCCGCAGCTTCGCGTCGTCAAGGGCGGCAACTACAACACGCCTAACGACACCGGTTGCCGGGCGACCCACCGGTTGGCGGTGATGCCCAACGTGCCCGCGCTCGACCGCGGGTTCCGACTCGTGCGCACTCCGCCGGGCGGCGGCGCGGCGACGAAGCGGCGGCTCGTGCGCCCCCGCTTCGAAGAGTAGCTGGCAGCGTGCGGGGAAGCTCGCCGCTCAGAAGAGCTTCTTTGTGTCGACCAGCAGGGTAACCGGGCCGTCGTTGAGCAGCTCGACGTCCATCATCGCGCCGAACACCCCCGTCTCGCACTGCAGCTCGAGGGCCCGTGTGGCTTCGACGTAGCGGTCGAAGAGCGGGCGTGCCGCGTCGGGATGCGCCGCGGCGACGAACGACGGCCTGCGCCCCTTTCTGCAGTCGCCGAAGAGCGTGAACTGGCTGACGGCCAGGACCGCGCCCCCGGTCTGTTTCACGTCCAGGTTCATCTTCCCGGCGTCGTCCCGGAAGATGCGGAGCCCCGCGACCTTGCGGGCCAGGGCGTCGGCGTCTGCCGGGGTGTCCTCGTGGCCTGCACCTACGAGGACGAGCAGTCCCTGGCTGATGCGCCCGGTGACGTCGCCGTCAACGGTCACGCTCGCGCGCCTGACTCTCTGCACCACCGCTCGCATCGCCGCGCCTCCGACCTTCCAGATTCAGGAAGCGTGTGATAAACGCTGGGTTCCTTGCGGGTCCAGTCTCGAGCGCCCATACGATGACCGAACAGAATCGGAAGACGCTGCGCAGCTTCTACTGCCGCGACTACCTGTGGGAGCTGTTCGAGGTCATGACGCGCGACCTCGGCTGCTCGATGGACTACCTGGTCAACGAGGCGATGCGCCACTACGCGCGCAGTCGCAACTACAGCCTCGCCGCAGCGTCGCGTCAGGGCGAGCCCGAGGTGGTCTCACCGTACGGTCAGGGCCAGCCGCCGCCGTCCCCGCAGCCGACGCCGCCACCTGCGCGTCCGCAGCAGCCGCCGCCCGTATCCCAGAACCAGCAACAGCGTCGCCCGCCGCCTCTTCCCGGGCAGCAGCGCGCGCCCGAGCCACCGGCGCAAGCGCGACCGCCGCTCTACCTGCTGTTCAATGGCCAGCGGTACCGGATCGACAAGGAGAAGTTCATCATCGGCCGAGGCAGCCAGATGACGGACCTCACGATCCGCGACGGCAACATCTCAAGGAAGCACTGCGCGGTGATCTACCGAGGCGGAAGCTACTTCATCAAGGACCTCGACAGCACCAACGGCATCGAGTTCAACGGCAAGCGTATCGAGCACAAGCGCGTGGAGGAGGGGGACACCTTCTACCTCTGCGACTACGAGCTCCGCTTCACGTTTCGCTAGGAGGAGCGTGTCGCGCGCAGCGCACACGCTCCCCCGTTCCCGTACCCGTCCCCTTAAACGTGCCCTTGCCCTTGCCCTTGCCCGTGAGTCCGTGCCCGTTCGCCCGATGTAGCCCTGGGCCGTGATCGTCGTCGAATCCCGGGAACGGGGGACGGATCACGGGCAAGGGCAAGGGCAGGTGTACGTTCAGGGGAACGGGGACGGGAACGGGCTTTCGTCTTTTCGTGGCGCTGTCGCGCTTCGAAAGACGAAAGGCGCCGCGATGAGCGACGCCTTTCGAGAACGGGGCTGAGCCGCCGACGCGATCTCGGGTGACCAAGAATGAAACCCAGACCTCTAGCAGGTGGGAAAGGTGATTAACGGCTTTAGGCTTCTGACTGCGAGGTCAGCTTGCTCACCACCACCAGTGACCGATCCCGGGTATCAAAGCACGGGTCATTCTACTCTCCCTCACGCCGCCGACGACCAACCCCTACACATGACCATACGGGCGGAATTCGACCTTGCCAAGGGATTGTGATCTTTTTTTGTTGCTCACCACGCAAAGCTGGGTCATGTTGCGCGGTCTGCTCGCCTGTGGATAAGCCGGCTAACGCCTGCGACGCCTCAGTCCGAGGAGCAGCGGCAGCGCGAGCATCAGGGTGATCGGGTTGGGCGCCCCGTTGTCGTTCACGTCGCACGTGCAGCCGTCGGCCGCGCTGTCGTCCTGGTCCACGACGCCCACGTCGGCGATGTTGCCGCCGAAGTCAGGTCCGCTGATACCGCCGTCATCGATGTCGACCTGGCTGTCGGGCCCGTTGACGCTCGCGTCCTCGGGCTCGGGCTCGTCGCTCATGTCCGGGCGCGGGGCCTGCGGCGGGTTCCAGTCGGCGACGCACTGCGCGAGGCCGTCGTGCAGCTCGCAGCGCTGGTTCGGCGGGCACTCGATGTCGGCGCAGGGGTCGTCGCCACATTCACCGTCGACGCAGGTACGGCCGGGGCCACACGAATCGACGTCGCAGTCGTCCTCGACGCACTGCTCCTCGATGCAGGCCTGGTCGTCGGGGCAGACGACGCCGCCGCAGCTTACGTCGTCGCAGACGCCGTCGATGCACAGCTGGCCGTAGGCGCAGGAGATGCCCGCGCAGGAGAAGACGCACTGGCCATCGCGGCAGAACGATCCCCCACCGCACTCGATGTCGGCGCAGGGGTCGGGCTCACACGCGCCCTCGCGGCACCGCTCGCCACCCGGGCAGCCGGCGTTGTAGCAGTCGTCACCGACGCACTCGCCGCCGATGCAGACCTCACCCTGGTTGCACTCGACGTCGCCGCAGGGGTCCTCGCACAGGCCCGACTCGTCGTCGCAGACCTGCCCCTGCGGGCAATCGACGCCGGCGCAGAGGGACACGCAGTGGCCGTTGCTGCAGAACTCCTCGGGGCTACACCCGTCCACGTCGCCGCAGGGCCGGGCGCACTCGCCGAGCACGCAGGTCCGGTTGCCTCCGCAGAGCTCTTCGGGGTTCTCGTCGGCCACCCCGTCGCAGTTGTCATCGACGCCGTTGCAGAACTCCTCGGGCTCGGGGCCGCACTGGCCGCACGCGTTGAGCAGCCCCTCGTCGATCTGTCCGTCGCAGTCGTCGTCAATGAGGTTGCACTCCTCCTCGACCGGGCTCGTGTCGGCCCGGCACACCACCTGGCCCGCCGCACTGCACGCGAGGTGACCCTGGGCGCACTGCCCGGCGAGGCCGGTGCCGCAGTCCTCGTCGTCCACGACCGCGCTGCCGTCGGGGTTGAGGTCGGTGAGGTTGTCGCAGTCGTTGTCGACGCCGTCGCAGACCTCGGGGTTGCCGTCAGGCACGCACAAGTAGCGGTCACACGCGTCGCCGATGCCGTCGCCGTCAGTGTCGTCCTGGCCGCGGTTGATGACCTTCGGGCAATTGTCGCAGGCATCGCCCACGCCGTCCTCGTCCTCATCCGCCTGGTCCGGGTTCGGCACGTCGGGGCAGTTGTCGTCGATGCCGCACAGGCCGTCCTCGTCGACGTCGAGGCAGACGCCACCGAGCGACCGCTCGAGGGTCAGCAGCGCGAAGCCGTGGGAGGAGAGGTCGGACCAGCCGCGCGGGCTGCCACCGAACATCGTGCCCCAGGCGCCGTTCGCATCCTGCCACTGCGCCACGAGGGTGTAGGCGAGGTCGAAGTACGAGCTGCGCGGCTCCTCGGGGAAGCCGAGCGCTGCGGTGTCGCGGTCACCGAAGTTCTCCGCGTAGATGGCGCCGCCGAGCCCGTCGTCCTCGGAGACCGTGAGCGCTTTCTCGACGGCCCACATGTAGTAGAAGGTCGAGGTCGGCGAGAAGCCGCCAATCATCCGGTCGAAGAGCCAGTTCTGGCGCAGCCAGCCGAGGGACAACTGGGAGCGGGGGTCGCCGGCCGGGACCTCGAGCAAGCGCATGCACCACAGCAGGGAGCCGGTCATCGACGAGCTGCCACCGTTGCCGGGGTGGTAGCCGCCGCTGCCGTCTGCGTTCTGGTCGGCCATCAGGAAGTTCACCGAGTTGGGCAGCACGCGGGCAGCGCCCTCGACGACGTTCTCCGCGGCGGACAGACCCGCCACGGCAAACTGCGAGGTCGAGAGGTCACCGGAGTTGTTCGGCGCCCCGTAGTTCCAGCCGCCCTGGTTGTTCGGCGGCTGCATGCCCTGGTTCGCATGCAACGCCACGACGCCATTCGCGATCGCCTGGCTGGCGGTCACCGGCGCGCCCACCGCGTCGGGGCCGCCCGTCGCCACATAGGCCGACAGCGCCATCAGGTTGCCACCGGTGACGTACACGTACGGTCGCCCGTTCGGGTTGGTCATCGTGGGCTCGCCGTTGATCATCGCCGCGACGGTGCGCACGACCATCGCCTGGTCGACGGGGTCCATGCCGTCGAAGCCCTGCGCTCGACCCAGCCAGCCCACACCGTCGCGTTTCTCGAGGAACGACAGCGTGCCGAGGAAGTTGTGGCGGGCGTTGCCCCCCATGTTCCCCTCGTAGTTGCCGGTCCCGCGCTCGCGGTTACGCAGGTTCTGCAGACCGAGCTCGATGGCCTGGTCGACGGCGCACGCGAAGGGCGTGGCCTGGCATTCCTGGGCGGCCGCCGTGGAGGGCCAGAGAAGCCCGATGGCGGCGCCTGCGAGGATGGCGTTGCGGAACGTGTTCATGGGCGTGCCTGTAGGCTGGGTAGATCTATGTAACCGGCTGAGAGGCAAGGGCAGGGCAAAGCGTCACGCGCAGGCGTGCACTTTTTCAGCGGCCCCCGGCTCCGCCGACCGCGAAGTCTCTCAGGTCGAACCACCCAGATGCAAGTCGCAGACGTTGCTCGGCGCCCCACGCTCCGGTATCTACGGCCGACTCTCCGTCCCGCGCGAGGACCACTAGATGGCTCGGGTCGAGCTCGACCGCGTCGGCAAGCGGTACCCGAACGGCTTCGAGGCCGTGCGTGCCGTGGATGTCGACATCAGCGACGGTGAGTTCATCGTGCTCGTGGGTCCGTCCGGGTGTGGGAAAACCACGACGCTGCGCATGGTGGCGGGTCTGGAGGACATCACCAGCGGCGAGCTGCGCATCGACGGCCGCCGGGCCAATGAGCTGCCTCCGAAGGCCCGCGACGTGGCGATGGTCTTCCAGTCGTACGCGCTCTACCCGCACATGACCGTGTTCCAGAACATGGCCTTCGGTCTGACGATCCAGAAGCTGCCCAAGGCCGAGATCCGGCAACGGGTGGAGGAGGTCGCTGGCCGGCTGGGTCTCACCGAGCTGCTCGACCGCAAACCCAAGCAGATGTCGGGCGGACAGCGGCAGCGGGTGGCCATGGGGCGCGCCATCGTGCGCCGCCCGCGCGTCTTCCTCTTCGACGAGCCGCTCTCGAACCTCGACGCGAAGCTGCGCCTGCAGATGCGTATCGAGCTGGGGCGGCTCCATCGTTCGCTGGGCGCCACGAGTCTCTACGTCACCCACGACCAGGTGGAGGCGATGACCCTCGCGGACCGCATCGTGCTGCTCGAGGGCGGCGAGGTGCAGCAGGTGGGCGCGCCGCTCGAGCTCTACTCGAAGCCGGCGAACGTCTTCGTGGCGACTTTCATCGGCAGCCCGTCGATGAATCTGCTGCCCGCCCGCGTCGACGGACAGGCGGTGCGCGGTGCCGGCTTCGATGTCGATCTCGGGCGCACCGTCTCGGCGGCGGAGGTGACGGTGGGCGTGCGACCCGAGCACGTCGCCCTCGCGGAGGCCGGGCTGGGCGCGCAGGTCGAGGTCGTCGAGCCGATGGGGGCCGAGAGCTACGTCCACTGCCGTGCCGGCGACCAGCTGGTGACGGTGCGCATGGACGCGGCGCCCCCGAGCGCAGGTGAGTCGGTGCACCTCGCCTTCGCGCCGGAGCAGGTCCACATCTTCGACGCCGCGAGCGAAGCCCGCCTGTGACTGGCGCCGCGGCCCGGATCCTCGCGGTCTTGCTGCTGTGCGGGTGCTCGGCCCCGCCCGAGGACGCGCTTGTCCTGTGGCACGCGTACCGGGGCGATGAGCTGAAGGCGCTCGACTCGGCGGTGTCGCGCTGTGCCGAGTCGCTGAAGCAGCCGGTGCGCGCGATCGCGATCCCGTACGACGCCTTCGTCAACAAGTTGAGCGTCGCCATCCCGCGCGGCAACGGGCCCGACGTCTTCATCAACGCGCACGACCGCGTCGGTCACTGGGCCGAGGGCCGTCTGCTCGAGCCGCTCGGGCTGTGGGCGGACGACGCGCTGATCGACCGCTTCGTGCTCGAGACGGTCGCGCCGCTCGTCTATCGCGGCGACCTCTACGGGCTGCCGATGGCGTTCAAGACGCTGGCGCTCTTCTACGACAAGCGGCTGGTCACCAAGCCGCCATCGACGACGGGCGAGCTGGTCGCGCAGACCCGGGCGCTGCAGGCGAAGAACCCGAAGGTCTGGGGCGTGGCGTGGGAGCTCAAGAGCCTCTATTTCCACGCGCCCTGGCTGCACGCCTGGAACGGAAGGGTGTACTCCGACGACCGCGACACCCTCGCGCTCGAGGAGCAGGCGGCGGCCGACAGCGTGGCCTTCGTGCGCGACCTCGTGCGCGAGAAGATCACGCCGGGCGAGGCCACGAGCGTGCTCGTCACCTCGCTCTTCAAGCGCGGAGAGCTGGCCTTCACGGTCAACGGGCCGTGGTTCCGCGGTGAGCTCGCTGGTCACCCGGGGTGGGGCGTCGCGCCGCTGCCGGTGTTGAACGAGACGGGGGTCCGCGCCAAGCCGTTCCTCGGCGTCGAAGGGTTGCTGATGAGCGCTCGCTCACGTCGCAAGCCTGCGGCGTTCGCGCTGATGCGTTGTCTGACCGAAGACGCTGCCGCGCTCGCCCGATTCCGGCAGGGCGGCCAGCTCGTCGCGAACGCCGCGGCCTACCGCGAGCCGGACGTGCAGGCCGACGCCTTCGCGCAGGCCTTCCGCGCTCAGCTGGTCGACACGGTCTCGCTCAGCAATCGCCCGCACATGCGCGGCGTGTGGACGCCGATGGAGACCGCGCTGTCGAAGGGCATTGCGCATGGCGTCCCCCCCGCGGTCGCCCTGAGCGAGGCGGTCTTGACGATCCGGCGCCGGAGCAAAAAGAAGTGACCAAAGATACAGTAGCAAATAAGCTTATTTGCTACCACAGGTCGCCTCACCGGTCGGTGAGCCGCGGATGACCGAGACGCGGCCCGGGTTGTGGGCGCCGACCATCGCCGTGGTGCTGGCCACGCTCGCGGGGGTGCTGGTGCTGCGCGGGTATGCGCTGCACTGCGACGAGCAGTACACGCGGTGGGAGGCGCGCGCCGCGGCTCGAGCGCAGGCCGCGGACCGCCTCGAGCCGGCGGCCTACCTCGACGTCATGATGGTTCGCGAGGTGCCCGGGAGCACGAAACACGCCTTCCTGCGCCGCTTCGAGGATGCCCGGACCGGGCGGGCGCTGCAGCCGGACGCGCCGAAGGACAAGGCGGTCGCCGACCTCTTCCTGCGCACTCGCGGCGGTGAGGCAGACGAGCCCACGGCGGGCGGCCATCGCGCAGCGGCGACCGGAGCGGGCGAGCTGGTGGCGGTGGTCCACGCGCCGCGCGGCGAGCTCGGCGCGTTCTGGCTCCCGGCGGGTCTCGCGGCCTTCGTTGGCTGGTTGTTGTGGGCGGGCGTGCTGCGGCGCCTCGGCCCGGCTCGATGGGTGGCGCCGGTGGGTGCGGGCGTCACCGGGGCGCTCCTCGTCTCTGTGCTCGTGTGGCTGCGGCTTACGGCGGAGCAGAGCTTCGGGGCGGGGCGCTTCGACCCTGCGCTCGCGGCGCTGTTGCCGATGCCTTCGCCAGATGGGGCGTCACTGGTCGTCGCCGCGCCGCTGCTGCCGTTGGTGGTCTTCGGCGTGGCCGGCTACATCACCGCCAGCCGGCGCTCGCCACACCGCTCCGCCTACGCCTACGTCGCCCCGGCGGTCGTCGGTATGGGCCTGCTGATCCTCGTGCCCTTCGCCATCGGCATCGGACTCGCCTTCACCCGCTACCAGGCGGGCGCCTTCAGCTGGGTCGGCCTCGACAACTTCGTGTCGATCCTGAAGAGCGAGGGCTACGCGCTCACGCACCCGCTGAGCTTCTATTACACGACGGCCGTGACGGTGCTGTGGACGGCGCTCAACGTCTTCTTCCATGCCGCCATCGGCCTCGCCCTCGCGCTGGCGCTCAACCGCGAGGACCTGCGCTTCCGCGGTGTCTACCGGGTCCTGCTCATCGTGCCGTGGGCGATCCCGAACTACATCACCGCCCTCGTGTGGAAGGGCATGTTCAACAAGCAATACGGCCTGGTGAACTACATGCTCGGGCTGGTGGGCCTCGAGCCGGTGGGCTGGTTCAGCAGCTTCTGGGCGGCCTTTGGCGCGAACCTCGCGACCAACACCTGGCTCGGCTTCCCGTTCATGATGGTCGTCGCTCTCGGCGCGTTGCAGAGCATCCCGAAGGACCTCTACGAGGCGGCCTCTGTAGACGGGGCGTCGCGGTGGCAGCAATTCCGCGCCATCACGCTGCCGCTGCTCAAGCCTGCGATGTTCCCGGCGATCATCCTGGGGTCCATCTGGACCTTCAACATGTTCAACATCATCTACCTGGTCAGCGCGGGGCAGCCGAATAACAGCACCGACATCCTGATCGTCGAGGCCTACCGCTGGGCCTTCGAGCAGGACCGCTACGGCTACGCCGCGGCCTACTCGGTCCTCATCTTCGTGATGCTGCTCGGATACTCGCTGGTCACCCAGCGCGTCACGAAGGCCGCCGAGGGGGCGTACGGATGAGGCGCGTCTGGCCGCATTTCGTGCTCGCGCCGTTCACCGCGCTCACGCTTTTTCCGGCGCTGTGGGTCGTGAAGATGGCGTTCCGCGCCGACCAGAGCTTCTCGACCTCGCTCAACCCGATCCCGACCGAGCTCAGCCTCCAGAACTTCAGGGACCTCTTCGCCTCGCCGCTCTTTGCGCGTCAGCTCTTCAACAGCTTCGTGGTGAGCGGCGCGACCACCGTGCTCGGCGTCTTCTTGGCGTGCACGGCGGCCTACGCGTTCAGCCGATTCCGATTCCCGGGGCGGCGGGCCGGCCTCATGGCCTTCCTGGTGACCCAGATGTTCCCGGGCACGATGATGATGATCCCGCTGTACCACGTGCTCGACCAGCTCGGGCTGCTCGACCGCTGGGCCGGGCTGGTGCTGGTCTACGCCACCACCGCCATCCCGTTCTGCGTGTGGATGCTGAAGGGCTACTTCGACACCATCCCGCGCGACCTCGAAGAGAGCGCGCTGATGGACGGCGCCGGGCAGCTCACCATTTTCTGGCGCATCATCCTGCCGCTCTCCCGGCCGGCCATCGCGGTCACGGCGCTCTTCTCGTTCATGACCGCTTGGAACGAGTACATCCTCGCCGCCACCTTCATGAGTGACGAGCGCGCCTACACCATCCCCGTGACGCTGCAGCACTTCGTCGGCGACTACTCCACCGAGTGGGGGCACTTCGCGGCTGGAGCGCTGCTCGTGAGCGTGCCGGTGATGGCCTTGTTCTTTGCCCTCCAGAAGAACCTGGTTGGCGGGCTGACGGCCGGCGGCGTCAAGGGTTGAACCTCGAGCATCTGCGGCGCTACGCGCCCTTGGTCGACGATGTGGAAGCGCTTGTGGAAGCGGCTCGCGCGCCGCTCCCACGCGTGGTCTGGGCCAACCCGCTGCGAGACGTGGACGCGGGCCGTGAGGCCGTCCTGCGCGCCCATCCGGAGGCGGTCCCCTTGGCCTGGCTCGACGACGCGTGGCGTCTCCCGTCAGATGCCCGTCCAGGCACGTTGCTGGCGCACATGCTCGGGCAGCTCCACGGCCAGGAGGAGGCGGCCATCTTTGCGGGCGACGCGCTCGGGGCGTGTCCTGGCGAGCGTGTCCTCGATTTGTGCGCCGCGCCTGGTGGCAAGTCCGCCCGCCTGGCCGTGGCGATGCAGGACCGCGGCACCTTGGTGGCGAACGACCGCCGCCTGGCTCGTCTGACCGCCCTGCGACGAACCCTGGAGCGCCTCGGTGTCACCTGCGCGGTGGTCACCCACGCCAACGGGCTGCGCCTGCGTGGCGTGGTCCCGGAGGCGAGCTTCGACCGGGTGATGGTCGACGCGCCGTGCACCTGTGAAGGCACCACCCGCAAGTCCGGCGCGGCGGAACCAGCCACGGGTTACCGAGCGAGCATCATCCAGGTGCAGACGGCTCTGCTTCGCCGCGCGATCCAACTCACGAGACCGGGCGGCACGATCGTCTACGCGACCTGCACCTACGCCCCCGAGGAGAACGAAGCGGTGCTGGACGCGGCGCCGCGCGAAGGCGAGGTCGTCGTCGAGCCGTTCCGTGTCCCGGCCGGCCTGGACTTGGGGCCGGGCGTGCCGGCGTGGGCGGGGCAGACCTACCGCGAGGACGTCGCCCACGCCGTTCGATTCTGGCCCCATCTCAACGACACCGGAGGCTTCTTCGTTGCGCGACTCCGCCGTCTTTGAGCCGCACCCTGACCGGGCCGGTCTGTTGCGCTGGTTCGAGTACCGCTTCGGGATGGCCTCGGCGGCGTTCACCGACTTCGACTTCTGGCAGCAGCCTGGGAAGAGGACGACCTGGATTGCTCGCGCTGGCATCGTCCTGCCAGAGGGCCTCGAAGTGATGACGGTGGGTCTGGTGGCTCTGCGCGACCCGCCACCGCGCGCGAAACCAACCAGCGTCTTTCTGCAACGCTTCGGTCACCTGGCCACGAAAGGGGTGCAGACGATCGAGGACCACGAGGTGGAGGCGTTCCTGGCGGGCACGCCGCGTCCGGCGGACGAGGGTTTGAACGGGTATGTGATCGTGCGCACGGCCCGGCACGTGCTGGGCTGTGGACGGGTCCGCGACGGCGAACTCGTCACCCAATTGCCACGCTCATGGACCGGCAGGTAACACCGTCCGCGTGTAACGCGTCTGCACACCGGTTCGTTACAGATGCATTGTTGGCATCGCTTGACTTCGGCGGGACATTGGCGATGATCGTTATGGGGGATCTGCAGTGGACAGGCGGGAACGGTCGCGAGGGCTCGGCAGGGCCTTTGCGCAGCGCGGAGGACTGCGGCGTGATTCGGATCCTGATAGTCGATGGGCCTCATCTGCTCCGTGACGGTGTGGCGGCGCTTCTCTCTCGGAACGCCGACCACGAGGTGCTCCAATCTGCGGATTGCATTGCGATCGCGGAGCGACGCCTCGCCTCGGAAGAGGTCGATGTCGTGGTCTTCCAGCAAGGGCATCCCGACACGAGCGCGGTCGACGCGGTTCGGGCGCTGCGGGCAATCCGTGAGGACGTCCCGATCGTCGTGCTCGTTACGCGGTCCGACAGCGGTCCGATCGCCGAGCTCTTGAAGATGGGGGCCGACGCCTGCCTCGCTGTCGACGACTCTCCGGAAGCCTTGGGCAGGGCGATTCAGGCCGTCGTGAAGGGGCAGTCTTTTCTGAGTGACGCGGCGACCCGTCGAGTCGTTGACGAGCTGCGGAAGCGCCCGCAGACGACGCCGGAGGCACGCCTCACGCCGCGGCAGACGCAGGTGCTCGAGCTGCTGGCCACGGGGATGCGCTCCTCCGACATCGCAGCGAGGCTCGAGATCAGCGAGAAGACGGTTCACGTCTACCGCGGCCAGCTGCGCGAGCGCCTGGGGCTGCGGTCCATCGCGGAGCTCACCTCGTACGCGATCCAGCACGGGCTCGTGGCCCGAACAGGCTGATCAGCGCACCTCGAACATCGGAAGCGGACGCCCGAAGCCCACATCGAGCAGACATCGGCCCCATCCGACTTTGGCGCTGAGCCGACGCTCCACGCCATCGACCGCCGCGAGCAGGGTGACGCGGTCACCGTCGACGGCCTCCACGAGATAGCGTCCACGACGGATCTCTCCCTGCATCGACAGCGCGAATGCGGGGCCGGGGCCGAAGCGCACGAAGAGCGGCGAGCGGCGCGGTGGATTGAGGGCAGCCTCGCGGGCGTCTGCGTCGGCGTCTTCCAGCGCGGGGTCTGCGGCGGCCCACGCCGCTTCGTCGACCGCCCAGACGCCGACGATTCGGTCTTCCGGACCCGAGCGCAGCCATGCGAAGAGGAGCAGCAGGACGACTCCCGCCAACACGACGACCGCGCGCGGACTCACCCGGGGCGTCTGTAGTAGGTGCGGTACCCGCTCGGCTCCTCGGTCACCAGCACCGACGGGCTCTCGAAGACCACGCGGTAGATGTCGGTGCGCTCGCCCTCGCCGAGCTTCGTTCGGGTCTCGATCGTCAGCGGGTCGGCCGCCGTCACGCGCCACTTCGAGCGGCGCGTGAGCGGGCCCGCCACGTGGATCAGCGTACCGTCGTCGTCGAATTCGATGCTCTGCTCGCCGACCTTCCGCTCATGGGCGAGGGCGCGGGCGCGCGCGGCGGCGTCGAGCGAGGCGAGGGCAGGGGAGCGAGCGTGGTCGGGGATCCACTTGCCCACCAGCTGGCCCTCGGGGCCGCTCGAGCAGGCCACCATGAGGACGAGGAGGGCCGCGCAGGCAGGCGCGCGTCTCACGTTGCTACTTCACCCGCTCGAAAGTGACGGGCTTGCCGTCGGGCCCGGTGAGGACGACGCGGTCACCGACGAAGCGCGCTTGCACCTGGTCGGTCTTCACCTCGGCGCCCTTCTGCTGGATCGTCTTCAGCGTGAGCGTGTCGCCCGCCGCCTTGGCGACCTCGAATCGGCCAGACTGCTTCGTCTTCGCGAACGTCACGGTGAAGTCGCCCTTTGCGCCGAACTCGAAGCGGAGGTCGGCCAGGTGCTTCCTGGCGATCTCGAGGGTCCGAGCGCGCGTGGCCTCGTCGAGGGCGGCGACGTCGGGCGTCTGCTCGATGGCGGCCAGGTCGACCTTCCAGGCGCCGACGAGTCGGGCCGCCGGGCTCGGTTCGACCGGCTGCTTCTTCGCCTCGGTCGCAGCGGGCTTGGGCTTCTTGGCGTCGCCGGCCTTCTTGGAGCAGGCCGCGAGCGGAATCACGAGAGCGCAGAGCAGGATGAGTGCACGCATGCCGCGCACGCTAGAAGCTTGATTCACACGAAGCAACCAAGCGGTGTGCGTCGTGGGTTTTCGAGGTCAAGGCGCGAGGTCGCGTCGATATCAGAAGATATCGATGCGGCTTCGCAACGCAGAGATCGGGAATCCACGGCGTGCAGCGCGAAGTGTTGCGGCTGTGAATCATGCTTCTAGCGCGGCACGGAGCCGCGCTTCAACGGCAGCCTGCGCTCGCCGCGTTCGAACTCGACGGCGCCGTCCTTCGCGATGTGCACCCGCAGTCGTTCGGAGCCTTCGGGGTGGCGCAGGTCCAGGACGACCACCTTGCCGCTGTCGACGCGCACGACCTCACAGGGCAACTCGGCCACTCGCCCGCGCTGGATCTCGGTGCACAGTGGCGGCTCGAAGACGAAGCCGGTCCCGGCACAGTGCACCTTCGCGAG
>PVBE012143806.1_pt1 | contig 35323 bp, 37 predicted proteins | sample 1631181 | NCBI WGS metagenome assembly PVBE01 (sample SAMN08397723, study PRJNA350692) | Marine metagenome, whole genome shotgun sequencing project. | isolation source: water | place: Pacific Ocean | collected 2012-04
AGTTTGCCTGTACCGTCGGGGGAATTGTCGTCCACCACCAGCAGATCCACCGACAACTTGTCGAGCGCCTCCACGATGCCGGGTAGATTATCCCGTTCGTTGTAGGTGGGCACGATGACCAGAGCGTTGTGCTTGTGATGCGACAAGTTCGGGGAGGGTAATCAGCCGGGCCGTGCGATCAAGTTTACGTTGGTAACAGCGGCGCCAGCGGGCATTCCTCGCAGCGGGGATTTTTCGGCCACCAATGCTGATGCCCATGGCGCTGGTGCATCAAATGGTATGCTTGGCGAAGAGGGCGCTTCACGGCCGGACCGGCGGTTTCCAATCGGGAACGGACATGAGGTCGCCTAGGTCAGGAGCGAAGTCGACGCCAAAGGGGGCTTGGTTGATGGAAGTCGCATCGAGACGACCGTCCTGAATCTTCAACGTGGGCCAACCATCAAGGCCAGTATGATAGAGATCCGGGTGATGCTCCAAGGTGGCTGTCTGCATGGCCCCGGGCAATTGTGACAAGCCGGGGTGATAATGATGGCCGTTGCGTTCCACGCTCTCAATCCCCAACGCGGCACACACGGCCAGATCCTGCAGGAGCGCCACGGGGCCGACATTGCATAGGTCCTCGCCGCTCATAATGGTCGTTTCCCCTTCGCTGCGGCGTTGCTCGATAAGGCAACGGTTGGTGAGGCCTTTGAAAATGCCTTTGCAATTCTTGTGACTGGTGCCGGCGTAGCCAAGGCGCAGGGCGGTGTTGAGGCTGTCGAGAGTGGCGTCCGATTCATCAATGATAATCGGCGGCCGATCTGGCCAAGTTTGAAATTGATCGTACAATGTATCCGCCAGCGCCACATCGCGATGGAGCGGTTGCTCGATAAATAGCAGCCGTTCAAAAAATGGCCTAAGTGCATCGTGGTCCTGAATGGCGGCCCAGAAGGTTTGGAAATCGGTGATGCTCTTGAACTGCTCGTTGCCATCCAGCGTAAAGGCGAAATCCGCTGGGGCATGTCGGGTGATGATCTCGGCAAGCGTTTCCAGGCGGGCCAAATCGGTGTCGGGTTGGCCGTTGATTTTGATTTTGAAATGGCGCAGCCCGTAGGTGGTGATGCAGTCGGTGAGCGCTTGGGGAAGTTGATCGGCCACTGCCTCATCGGTGGGGATATCCGCAGGTGTGAGTGGATCGGCCAGGCCAACGGTGTGCCGGGCAATGATCGATTGGAGCGGTTGCTCGGGCAACCATTCGTGCGGTTTGGTGGTGTTGAGTTGAATCTGGATCGCGGCCATGGCAATGCCCAGATCCTGATCACGCACAGCGGCAGCAAAGGGTTTCTTGGTGGCGCGACAGGCAGCTTCGATTAGGGCGCGTTCAACCATGGAGGTACCGAATCCACTCAGTAGCGGCGCAAGGTTTTCGCTGTCGCCCCATGTGGATTGAGCTTGGTAGAGGTCCAGCCACAGATCAAAGGGCGTGTTTGCTTGCAGGCCGACGGCGGTTTCCCGGGCGTGTTCAATGACGCGTAGCATCTCGGCCATCTCGCCACCCAGAGGGGCTTCGGGGATTTTGGTGAACCACTTGGGCGGCAGATTGTCCGCTGAGTAGCCTTCGTGAATGGTGCCATTGATTTCCACCGCCAACCGGAGGAAGGCGTAGGGTACATCGGTCATGGTCGCGATGCCGTATTTGAACGGCATGCGAGTACGGAGATTGATCAGGCGTGTTTCGCCTTCGACGATCCGGACGCTCATAAAGGATAGTTGGAATTATTGGAATTGTCGGCGGAAGAGTTGCCGATTTCGGGGTAAGCCAATTTCCAGCCGGCAAGCAGGGTGGCGAAAAAGACAATCATCCCTGCGGCAAAGCCCAGGGCGAACAGGTATTTGATGATCAAGGTCACGTCAAGGCGCCGGTATATAGGCCGGCCATTTTGAGCAGGGTCTTCTTGTTCACGCCGCAGAGTAGGCTGAGAGGGAACGATTTCCCAGCCTCCTTTCTTACCATGCGAATGTGTTGGATTATTCCGTGGCATAGCTAAACAGAATAGACGCTAGAGAAGGGGGGCGCAAACGGGTGCCGCCCTATTGGCGGATGCTCAAGACTAGCGGAGTGGCCAATCAGCGCAAACTGCTTGAGATCGAAGGGCAGAAGAAGATGGAAAAAGGAAACGATTCTTCTCTTTTTTTGGGAAACAAGAGTTCACGTCGAGGGTGTTTGGTGTCTCTGTACCTATTTCAAAATCTTCCGACAGGCGCTTTTGAGCGTTTTCATCCGCGCCGCACTTTTGGTCTCGAGGTAACAGCGAACCACTGGTTCGGTGCCGCTGGCTCGGAAGGCAACCCATTCGCCGTTGGGCAGGAGGAATTTATAGCCGTCGGTGGTGATAAACTCCTGCACGGGAGTGGTGCCGATCTTGTCCAAACCCTGCGCGAGTCGGTCTAGGATGGCGGCTTTTTGTGCGGGATTGATGTGGATGTTGATGCGGTCGGTGTGGAATTCGCCGATGTGTTTTTCCAGTTGCTTAAGAATTTTACCGAGCGGTTTACGTTCTACTGCCACGAGTTCGGCCATGAGCAGGCAGGCGAGGATGCCGTCCTTTTCGGGCACGTGACCTTTGACGCTGAGGCCGCCGCTTTCCTCGCCGCCGACAATGATCGGTTCACTCTCCATGAGTGCGCCTATGTATTTGAAGCCCACAGGAGTTTCGTGCAATGGCACACCGAGATGCGTGGCAATGGCATCGATCATATGGCTGGTGGGCACGGTGCGCACGGCAGCACCGGTCCAGCGGCGGTTTTTCTTTAGGTGATACAGGGTAAGCGCGAGGATTTGATTGGGCGTGAGCCACGTGCCGTCTTTGTCTACCACACCAAAGCGATCGGCATCGCCGTCCAGCCCGAGGGCGAAGTGTGCTTTGCCGGCGGCGACGCAGGCGGCGGCTTCGGTCATTCCCTCGGCATTGGGCTCAGGCGGTTGTCCGCCGAAGAGGGGATTCGAAAAATCATGGAATCGTGTGACCTTTACGCCGGCGTCTTCCAGCATTGTATCGAGGTAGCCGCGGCCCGCGCCGTACATCAATTCTACGGCAATCTTGAGCTTGGCTTTTTGAATGGCCTTGAAATCAACGAGCTGTCGGATGCGCTTGAAGTACGCCGGCATCGGATCGATCTCTTTGCACGTGTAGGTGCCAATGACGCTGCCTTGGAACTGCCAGTTCTTGGTCTGTCGCTTGGCGATGTGCGCCTCAATTTTCTGGGTAACCTCCAGCGAAGCGGGCGCGCCATTGTGCAGGGAATATTTCAAGCCCTGATACTCGGCGGGATTATGACTGGCGGTCATGTTAATGCCGCCCAACGCCTTGCGAACTCGGATGGTGTGGCTGATCACCGGCGTGGGCGTATCGCTATCGCAGAGTAGGGCGGTGAAGCCGTTGGCCTCCAGCACCTCGGCAACGGCGAGGGAAAAGTCGCGCCCCAAAAAACGGGCATCATGCCCAAGCACGAGCGTGGGTTTGCGCTGGGCCAGCGGGGATGTTTTTTTACGGCGTTCGGCTTTGAGAAAATCAGCAATGCCTTGCGTAGCGAGGCGCACACGGTCGAAGGTGAAATCTTTGGCGATCAATCCGCGCCAACCGGAGGTGCCGAACTGAATGGGCGGCAATTTGCTCATGGAAGAATTAGCGCTTCCAGTCGAAGGCCTTTTTCTTGATCGCATAAATGTAGCCGACCAAGAGGATGCCGAGGAACGACAACATGCAAGCGAGGATCAAGCCGCCGCTTTCGAGGAGCATTTCCTTGTACACCACTGCCCACGGGTAGAGGAAGACCACCTCTATGTCGAACAGGATGAACAACATCGCGATCAGGTAAAACTTCACCGACATCCGCGTGGAGCCGGCGCCCTCGGGCAGCATGCCGCATTCGTAGGGCGTATCCTTCACCTCATCGGTGTGCGCCCGCTTGCCGATGAGCTTGGAAACAATGAGATTTCCGGCGGCAAAAGCTACGGCCACACCAAGCAGGATCAGCACCGGCAGATATTGTGCGAGTTGACTCTCCACCCGCTTTTTGTACGAGGCGCGCCGAGCGGCGTCCAGCGCAAACCATTTGTGGCTTGCGTTTTCCCACGAAATTTTCATGATGCGCCGCCCGTGGAACCCTTGGATAAAAATTCCGAAGAAGATCAGTTGACCCTGTTTATGGAGTGGCTGTTGGCCAACCGCACGCAGGTGGTATTGATTATTATTATCGCGCTGGGCATCGGCATGATCGTCTACGTAAAAAAGGTTAATGCCGTATTGGCGGAGGAAACCGCCGCCGAAGATTTGTTGGCGGCATCGACGGGTGATTCTCAAGTGACTTTTCAAGCGGACAGTGTGAATCCGGATCAAAGTCTGTCCGATCGACTGAATTCCGTGGTGCAAAATCACAAAGGAACCCAAGCGGCCGATATCGCTGGATTTTTGGCAGCCAGCGCGTTGTATGACGAACGGAAATACGCAGAAGCAGCCAAAGCCTTTGAGGCCTTTCAAGGCACTGAAGCCGGTCGCGGCAAGTTGGCGGCGGCTGTACAATTCGGTTTGGCGGCAGCCTTGGACGCCAGTGGGGACACAGACAGAGCTAAAGAACATTATAAAAAGGTAAAGAATGAGCACGACAAAACCGCCGAAGCCATTCAGGCGCGGGTTGCGCTCGCTAAACTGATTTTAGCCCAAGCCGAGCCTGACAAGGCGGCGGCCAAGGAATTGCTCGTGGAAGCTTCGCAGGAAAGTCAGGCTGGCCGGATTCCGGGCTTTTGGGGAAGCGAAGCCGAGCGTTTGCTGGCACCCTTGAATGTGGCGACTCCCGAGCCCTCCGAGGCGCCTCAGGAAGAAGCGCCTGAATCCAACGAGGAATAAGGCCTTCAACTGGTTCGTGAATAACCCCCGCTTGTCGAGGCGGGTTTTTTTCGTTTTCCTCGGCACACGTCCGATTCCGGATGGTTAAGGAGGACTACTGAATGGCAGAGGTTACTGGACAAACGCCCGTGGGATATCAATCTGTTTCTCAACCTGCTGAAGGGCAGACGACTGCTTGGGCTGAAAGATCACAGTTTGGCGAACCCGAACCGGACGCCGGTCCAGGAGTGGCGCAAACTTTGGTGGCTGAATTCATCGGCACCTTCGCGTTGGTCGCCGTGGGGGTGAATACGTGGTATTGGTTTATCTCTGATATCCTTGCCGTGGGATTGGCCAGCGGCCTAACAGTCGCCGTTTTGGTAACGGCGTTTAACCGGCTTGGCAGCGGCCAGTTTAATCCAGCCATCACGCTGGGGTTATTGCTGGGCGGTCGTATGAAGGCTTCCCGGGCCATGATGATTATTCCGGTTCAAATTATTTCCGCCGTTTTGGCCTGTTTTGTCCTGTCCAATTTTCTCGGAACGAATGAAAGGATGAAATGGATCAAAACCGGACCTATCAATGAAGAGACTGGACAGATAACAGCCACTATGAAATCGCCGGTAGAAGCGGCGACACCGGGTGTGCCCGCACGCTATGAGATTCCGGAACCAATCGGCCAAGTATCCCCGCGTAAAGTGCCGAATTCCCAAAGGGTTAGCGTGGTTAAGGCGATCGTGATTGAAGTGATGCTTACTTTTTTCTGGGGACTGGCAGTGTTTGTTGGATTACGTCGAGAAAATCGCCCGCTAGCTGGTTTATTTGTTGGAGCAGCTGTGACGGTGGGAATCTTGAGTGCCGGCGTCTTGACCGAAGCCGTGATGAACCCCGTGCGTGCTTTTGGCCCGGCTTTAGTTTCTGGTCAATGGGATTTTCAAATGGTCTATTGGCTTGGCCCAATATTGGGCGGCGCTTTGGCGGGAGTGATTTGCGGGCGGTTCCTGTTTCCTAACGATGATGAAGCAGTGGCCTGATTATTTCTTCTGCCCATGAACAAGCCGGTGATCGTCGCCGCTGGATTGCTGTTTCGTGACGGCAAGCTCCTGATCACCCAACGTCCGTCAGGCGGGCATCTGGCCGGTCTGTGGGAATTTCCCGGCGGCAAATGCGAGCCCGGCGAAACGCTTCCCGAATGTCTCCAGCGAGAATTGCACGAGGAACTCGGCGTGGTTGTGAATGTGCGGGAGTGTGTGGAAACTCTTGAACATGCTTATCCGGAGAAGACCGTTCAGCTCTCCTTTTATCGATGCGCTTTGGTCATAGGCGAACCCGAGGGTCGTGAAGGGCAATCTATCAAATGGGTGGGGTCGGATGAATTGGGGCAATACCAGTTTCCGGAAGCGGACGTTCAACTACTGGAAAAGCTGAAAGCGAATCCGGATTGGTGGGGAGAATAAAAATGGTCGGCTCGAGAGGATTCGAACCTCCGGCCTCCTCGTCCCGAACGAGGCGCGCTAACCAGGCTGCGCTACGAGCCGACAACGGGCGGAAATGAAACCCGATTGATTCTGAATTGCAACGCTGTTTTTCTGTTTTGCCCAATCACATTGACTTTTTCCGCTTGGGACGTAAGTTGGGTGGACTAAATGACCCGTTGTTTGGCCATTCTATTTTTGGGTTGGATAACTCTGGGAGCCTTGGAGACAAAGGCCTCCATGGCCATTGGGTCGCAGCGGTTTAATCTACGTTGGAACGGAGTGAACCGAGGATTGCCGCTGCCTTTTGCCGGTCGGTCCAATCCCCTCATCCCAGTTAGGCCTTGGGTGTCAACCCCCAGCATCACCTTTACCACCAATCGGGTGATGTTGCCGGATACACTCAACGTTTTATTTTTAGGGAACAATCTAGTGAAGGCCAATAACATGGCCTCGGTGCTTACCTCGATGAGTCAACCGGGGAAACTCAAAATCAGGGCCAACACCTATTCGCCGGGCGGATATTCTTTGTTCAATCACTCGGTAGATATCCATAGTGTCACCAATATCAGTACTTCCTTTCCCGATTTCCGAAACTTCCTCAACCGCATTCCACAGCATGTAATTGTCTTGCAGGAGCACACGCGCGCGCCGGTGTATACGCCGGCGGTGACGCTGGCTTCCGCACAGCGGTTGAATGTCAGGGCGCAGGCGGCTCGATCGCAAATTGCCTTTCTGTTGCCCCATGCAATGGGGGATAGATTTTATTCCACGGCGGAAATGTATCGGCAGGCGGAGCGAAGTATTTATGGAGTGGCCGCCCAGCTGAATGCGCCGGTGGTGCCGGCTGGATTGGCCTGGCAATTGGTGGAGGCGCGGCATCCGGACATTCGGTTGCGCGATCGCACGGGGTTTCTGCCCTCCCAACACGGCACCTATCTGAATGCCTGTATGATGTACTGCGCACTCACGTGGCAGTCGCCTTTGGGGTTATCCAATGGCGGCTTGTTTCAAGTGCGGGAGCGCGAGGCGAAGATTCTGCAGCGGACGGCTTGGGAGGTGTTTGTGGCGCGGCGTGGCGCGATCCCGTTCTAACTATCCGCGCGCCGGAGGTCGGCGACGCATTCGACGTGCTGGGTTTGGGGGAACATGTCCAGGGGGGTGACGCTCTTCAAGGTGTAACCGTTTTCACACAGCCATTTGAGATCACGCGCGAGGGTGGCCGGATGGCAGCTGACGTAAATGACTTGGCGCGGGCTCGCCTTGATCAGCATATCGAGGCCTTCCTGATGACAACCTTTCCGCGGAGGATCCAGGATGATGGTGGTATCATCGGCCGGGAAGCGTTCGAGTAGTTCGTCCATGTGTTCCTCGGTTTTGCCCAGCAGAAATTCGCCGTTGGTATGACCGCGTTGCTCGAGGTTGCGGCGGGCGGGCAGGATGCATTGCTTGTCGATATCGATGCCCACAAACCCCTCGACTAGATCGGCTAGTGACAGACTGAAAAATCCGATACCGCAGTAGGCATCCACCAGATACTTGGAGCCGGCATCCTGCAGGCATTGGCGGACGGATTCCACCAGCTCGGGGAGGAGATGGAAGTTGTTCTGGAAAAATGAATCGCGATGCATCTCCCAGTCATCGGGCATCATGCGCAGGACGACCTTCTGCATATTGCGCGGTGGCGGGTTTTCGCGGACTTCCTGCAATTGCTCATTCAGCGCCGATTCGGCGATGTGGCAGTTCTGCAGATCGATTACCAACCGGCTGTCCCAATGAAGAAAGCCGTACACCGGGCGTTGCTCGATCTTGTTCCATTGGCGCCTCACCATAATTCGGTTACGGTAGTTGTAGGGTTCCGGGCAGGGAACGAGGTTGCCGACCACGGTGCTGTCAAAGCCACCGATGCGTTCGAAGAGGTCGCGCACTTGCGATTCCTTGATGGTTTGTTGGGTATCGTAATCGATGTGCTGATATTGGCAGCCGCCGCAGGTGCCGAAATATTCGCAGCGCGGCTCCACGCGATCGGCCGAGGCTTCCAAAACCTGTGAGGGTTTGGCGCGGGCGAAGGCTTTTTTCTTTTCAGTAATTTCCACCAACACCGTTTCGCCGCTAATGACGAATGGAACGAAGACCACAAACCCATCAATACGCCCGACGCCTTCGCCGCCGAAGGCCATGTCGTCAATCGTCAACTCAATGCGATCACCGACATTGAGGGCTGGGGCCGCCGGCACGTCGGATTGGGAAATAGCATCATCCATCAGGTTAAAAACCCTTTCGCAAACTTGAATTGAACGGCGGTTGCCTTAGTGCGCTTTCTTAACGTGTTCGCGCAAGATGTCGCGGCCGAAGTCACCTTGGAAATCGCGCCAGGTGGCGTGAATATGGTTGGATCCGTTCTGCGTGTTGGCGTATTCGAGCAGAAAAGTCGGGCCCTGAATGCGGTAGTAATGCGGTTCAAAGGGCTTGGTGCTGCCGGCCCAAGAGAAGCGGATTTTGGCCAGCCCGGCTTTCTCAATCTTAGCCCAGTCTTCCTTGGCGACGATGGCTCGGTGGCGGTTGATGTATTCCTGAATAAGCTTGGTGAGCTGGACCTGCTGGGTTTTATCCAGATCGCTGTAGCCGATGCCGGACTTCTCCATCGCCTCCACCGAAGGCAGGGCGGAGGTGAGAATGTCGCGCGGCGCTTTTTCAGCGATCACAGCCTGCTCGATCTGCGCGGAGTTGAGGGAAGTGCGCAGTGCGCGGGCGGCGAATTCCTCTGCTTCTAGGGCGATCAGTTTGCGGCCCGGACCAAAATCCGCCACAGCCGGATTGCTGGCGAAGAACGACGGCACCACGCTGAGCTTGCCGTTGACGATAGTGTAATTAAGCGACACATGGTGGCCTTCGAAACGCCATCCCCATGCGCCCTTATTGCCGGGCTTGCCAAACACGAGAATGTGGTAGGCATCGCTATCGCGCACAAAACGGCGATTTTTGCCTTCGAGCATGTACAGAATGTCTTCAAGGAACATGATGTTTTTTAGTTTCTTATGGCCAGTCTCGCTGAGCACGGTCTTCAGCAGGGCGTGGGTCAGCTCACGTTGCTGGCCGGTCATGTGCTCGATCTTCAGGCCCTTGCGGCCGCCCCCCTTGAGCATTTCGGCGGGAATGAAATGCCAGTAGGTGCGTTCTTCGCCGTTAAACTTAAATACGGCCTGCGTTTTCTGTTTGGCGTCGAGACTGGAGATTAAGGCATCGGCGGCCTTGGCCATGTTAGCCGTCACATTTTCAGCTTGGGCGGAGGAAAGAAACATCAGCGCTGCGGCGGCAGCCAGAGTACGTGCAAATTTCATGAGGCGCCGATTGTGCGGAACCGCTCTGGAATGACAAGCAGATTGCGCCCTTAGGAGGCAGCAGCTAGGGTCGGCCCATGAAGCTGTTGTTCATTGGTGACATCGTGGGCTCTCCCGGTCGAAAAGTGTTGGCGGAGCTATTGCCCGGCCTACGGGCACAGCACGGGCTGGATGTGGTTGTGGCCAATGGAGAGAATTCCGCCGGAGGCAATGGCATTACGCCGGACACGGCAGCGGAAATTTACGCGGCCGGCGTGGATGTGATCACCTGCGGTGATCATCTCTGGGACCAAAAAGAGGTGGAGACGTTGCTCGACGAGGAGGCACGCTTTGTGCGGCCGGTGAATTATCCCGTCGGCACCCCGGGACAGGGTAGCACGGTGATCGAACGTGCAGGCCAACCCACGGTTGGGGTGATCAATGCGCAGGGGAATACGTTTATGCGAGGCGAACTGGATAATCCATTTCGACGCGTCAGGGAAGAGGTCAAGAAAATGGCGCCGGTGGCGCCGGTTATCCTCCTCGATTTTCATGCCGAAGCCACCAGTGAAAAGATCGCCATGGCGCGTATGCTCGATGGCCACGTGAGCGTGGTGGTGGGCACTCACACGCATGTGCAAACGGCGGACGAATTTATTTTCCCGGGCGGCACGGCGTTCCTGTGCGACGCGGGCTTCACAGGGCCGCACGATAGTGTGTTAGGTCGCGATTGGGAGCCGGTGGTGGAACGGTTTCTTACCAGCCAACCCCGCAGGTTTCCGGTGGCCAAAGAACGTGTGCTATTACAGGGGCTGATGGTGGAGGTCGATGGCGCGACCGGCAAGGCGTTGACCGTGGAACGCGTCAGCGAGCCTCTATCCTAAAGGGCGTTCTGCCTTTCAAATGCAGTCGATTTCTGGCACGTTAACCGCCCTATGAATTCCATGACCGGCTATGGCCGCGGCGAAGCGGCGCGGGGTGGAGCGAAATTTACCGTGGAAATCAGCACGGTGAACCGTAAGCAAGCGGAGCTGTCGTTGTATTTGCCACGGGAACTTGACGCTTTGGAAAGCCGCGCTCGGGATGAGATCAACGCCAAGGTATCGCGGGGACGGATTGCGGCGCGGGTGCAGTGGACGGCTAAGAGCGGCGAACGCGCACAGGTGGAGATCGATCGTAATCTGGCCAATCAATATGCCGAGGAATACCGCAAACTGGCGGCGGATTTGAAGCTCGGCGGCGAGGTGAGTTTGGATGCTATCCTGCGCGCGCCGGGCGTCCTGCAGACTTCGGAGGAAGAGCTGGATGTGGAATCCCTGTGGACGCCTTTGCGCACGGCCGTGCGTGCGGCTCTTAAAGAATTGCTGGCGATGCGCGCCCGCGAAGGGGCCAATCTGAAGAAGGATTTGCAGAAGCGCATTGATGCGCTGCAGAAATCGGTCAAGGCTGTGAAACGCCAGGCACCCAAAACCGTGCGCCGGCATCGGGAAGCTTTGCTGGATCGACTCAATCAATCCGGTCTGGACCTGAAACTGGATGATGAACGCGTGCTTAAAGAAGTGGCCTTGTTCGCGGACCGGATTGATATCACCGAGGAACTGACGCGCTTGGAAAGTCACTTCGGACAATTCGCTGATTACGCCAAAGCCAAGGGGCCGGTTGGTCGCACGCTGGATTTTCTTTCGCAGGAAATGAATCGCGAAGTGAACACCATTGGCTCCAAAGCCAATGACCCGGTGATCTCGCGGTTAGTGGTGACGATGAAAAGCGAGTTGGAGAAATTTCGTGAGCAGGTACAAAACGTCGAATAATGGCCGAGCAATCGCAAACAGTTTTACTGGTACTCTCCGGTCCTTCGGGTGTGGGGAAAACCACCGTGGCGCATCGTTTGCTGGAGGCCAACGCCAACCTCCTACGCATGGTCACCTGCACCACCCGCTTACCGCGTGAAGGCGAGGTAGATGGTCAGGATTATCACTTTTTGACGGAAGCCGATTTCTTCGCGCAAATCCGTGCCGGCGGTTTTCTGGAACACGCCGAAGTATACGGAAATCATTATGGCACCTTGAAGTCCAGCGTACAGGACGCGCTGGCCTCGGGCCGCGATGTATTGATCGTGAACGACGTGCAGGGTGCCTTGACGCTCAGCGCGATGGCTCGTCAGGACAATGCTTTGGGTAAAGCGTTGCAGACGCTGTTCATTGTGGTGTCCGATGTTTCAGAATTACGCGCGCGGTTGGAGGAGCGCGCGGCGGATAAGGCGGACACCATCGAGGAACGGTTGGCGATTGCCGAGGCGGAGATGCATCAACAAGATCAGTTTGATCATGTGATCGTGAGCAGTACGCGCGAGGCGGATTTCGTTCGTGCTCAAAACATTTACCAAAATGCAAAGGCGGCTTAGTGGCAAAAGAAACAACCATCATTCTCGGCGTCACCGGCTCCATCGCCGCGCATAAGGCAGTGGATGTGTGCAGTCAGTTGGTGAAGGCCGGCGCGTCCTTGCATGTGGTCATGACACGCGATGCTCAGGAGTTTATCACACCGCTGGCGTTCAAGACGCTGTCGCGCAATCCGGTGGTTACCAGCTTGTACGACGAAGAGGAAGGCTGGCGGCCGGCGCACATTCGTCTCGCCGATGAGGCAGATCTCATCTTGGTGGCGCCGGCCACCGCCAATACATTAGCCAAACTGGCGCAAGGGCAGGCGGATGACGCACTGGGCTGCATTGCTCTGGCGGTTAATCCAGCGGCCAAGCTGCTCTTGGCCCCGGCCTTGAATGGCAAGATGTGGGAACACCCGGCCACACAGGCGAATGTGGCATTGCTGAAAGATCGCGGCGCCCAATTCATTGGCCCGGCCGCGGGCGATTTGGCCTGCGGTTATGAAGGCCTCGGCCGACTGGCGCGGGTGGAGGAGATTGTCGAAACGGCCTTGCAGGCTACTGGACTGTCGTCGTAAAAGGCGCGCGCCCTATGTTTGCTTTCAAAAACATCAAACGCTTCTTCAGGCTGGTTAGCACTTCGTCGATTGATTCCTCGGAGCAGTACCGTCGCTTGAAGCTGATGGAGCGCGACATCGGCGTGCCGGTCAAAGTGGCCGTACTTGGGTTGCTTGCTTATTTCCTGTTCTTCTCCGAATACGCCGAGGGGAAGGACTACATCCTGCGCGCGCGGGTGGAGATTGCGCTGGAGCCGGTGCAACAGTTTTTCCTTGGTTACGTGGTGGTGAACATGGGCGCGATTATGTTCTTCCTGATGTTCAATAGTTGGAAGCTGCGCGTGGTGCATTGGGTAACGCTGGTGATGAATTTCGTGGATGCCCTAGTGGTTTCGGCGCTGGTGGTGATCACCGGCGGGCTGGATAGCATGGTGTATTGGGTGTTCCTCGTGTTGATTGTGCGCAATGCGATTAGTGTGCCGGTTCCGGTGACGCAAATCTCGATGAACTTGTTAACCACAGCTGGCTATGCGGTGGCTATTTTTATTTGGAAAGGATGGATCGCGATTGATCCGATGGATGCTCTGAGTGAATTGGCACCAGCCGTGGGGCCGGCATCGCTGGAGGAGATTCAGGCGGTGAACCAGCCGGTGGAGCAGTATGAGGAATCGTTGTTTACCATTCGGGTATTCTTCCTCGTCCTGATGACGGCGGTTTGCTATGGCGTACAGGTGCTGTTCGATCGGGATCGTCAGGCGCAAAGTGAGGCCCGGGAATATTCGCTGCGCCGCGAGCAGTTGCGTTCCACTGGACGGTTGGCGGCGGAGATTGCGCACCGTTTGAAGAACCCGTTGGCGATTATTAACAACGCTGCCTTTTCGCTGGGGCGCCATTTGAAAGAAGAGAACTCGGGGGCATCCAGACAGCTGAACATGATTCGAGGTGAAGTAGAGCGGTCGGATATGATTCTCACGGAACTGATGGGCTACGCTAGGCTATCCGAGGGGCGCGTAGAAAGAATTGATATGAAGGAGGAACTGCAGGGTGCGATTGAGGAAGCGTTTCCGCCAAGCCATGCCTTTCATGTTCAGTTGGAAAAAGATTTGCAAGAAGGGTTGCCGCCTTTAATGATGCAACGGGCGCACCTGCGTGAGATCATGGTGAATTTGCTGGTGAATGCACGCGAGGCAGCGGGTGAAAATGGAGTGGTTCAGATAAGCTGCCGTCCGTCGCCGGATTATGCAATTGAATTGCGGATCAAGGATTCCGGCGAAGGCATTCCGCTGGATCAGCGTGAACAGATTTTTGAAGCTTACTTCACAACCAAGAAAAAAGGCACGGGGCTAGGCTTGGCGATTGTGAAACAAAACACAGAACTGTACGGTGGCGAGATTGTCGTGGAATCCGAGCTTGGCGTAGGCACGGAGTTCATCTTAACTTTCCCAACCCGAGTTCTCCGCCAAAAAAACTAATCATGAAATCTGCCCTGCCTCCCATTCTAATGGTCGACGATGAGCCCAACATGCGGGCGACCGTAAGCGAGTTGTTGATGGATGACGGCTATACGGTGGATGTCGCCGAATCCGGCGAACACGCCGTGGAAATGCTCACCGAGCCGAACAGTGAATATTTCATGATGATCACCGACGGTCGGCTGGGCGGCATGAGCGGTTATGAACTGCTCAAGAAGGCCAAGGCGGATTTCCCCAAGATGCCGGTTATCATGATCACCGCTTTTGCTACGCCAAAACTTGCCGTGGAGGCCATTCAGAACGGCGCGGTGGATTATCTTTCCAAGCCGTTCGCGCCAGAGGAATTGCTCCACGCGGTGGACCGGTGTCGCGAACATTACGATCTCAAGGAGGAAAACAAAACCCTGCGGTCGCGGTCCGGGGGGAGCAGTCCGATTTATCAACTGCACCAGATCGTGGGCGATTCGCCCAAGATGATCGACTTGCGCAAGTTTATCGAGACTGTGGCACCGACTGATTCCACCGTGTTGATTCTCGGCGAGAGCGGCACGGGCAAGGAGCTGGTGGCTGGCTCGATCCATCATCTCAGTGCGCGCGCCGATAAAAATTATATTCGTCTCAACTGCGCGGCCATTCCAGAAAACCTGTTGGAAAGCGAATTGTTCGGCCACGAGAAAGGCGCATTCACAGGTGCGTTGCGCACCAAGACCGGTCGGGTCGAGGAAGCGGATGGCGGCACTATTTTTCTCGATGAGATTGGCGACATGAGTCGGCCGCTGCAAGCCAAGCTACTGCGATTTCTTGAAGACGGCTCGTTCACGCGCGTGGGTGGCAATGAAGAGAAACGTGTCCACGTCCGCATCATTGCCGCGACCAACCGGGATATTGTACAGGCAATTAAGGACAACGATTTTCGTGAGGACCTGTATCACCGACTTAACGTGATGCAGTTTCGTCCGCCGCCCTTGCGCGACCGTGGGCGCGATGTGTTGACCTTGGCCGAGCATTTCCTCGTTCAAAACTGCCAGAATCTCGGGCGTTCCTCCCTCAAACTTTCCACGGTGGCAGAGCAAAAATTGCTCGCCCATCAATGGCCCGGCAACGTGCGTGAATTGCGCAACGTCATGGAACGCGCGGCGATCCTTGAGCAAACGGATGAAGTGCAGCCCGATAGTTTGCCGGATTTCGAATTGGAAACGCAACTTCGCAGCGGTAGTACCTCATCGGGAGGAGCCGAAATGGGTTTCGAGCTAGGCTTCGCCGAGGCTGTTGCCTCATTTGAGCGTAATATGATTCAGAAGGCGCTCGAGCAAAACCAGTTCAATATAAACCGTAGCGCCGAGCAGTTGAAAATGACCCGCCATTCGTTGCGTTATCGGATGCAGCAATTGGGTTTGGGCAATAACAGTAAAGATAGCGACGGCCCCGATGAGTGAGTCGATCGAAGCTGAATCCGGTGAGCAAATCACCCAACGCAGCGCCTCCAATCTAGCGCTGTCTTTTATCGCCCTCGAAAAACCCCGGCGTAAAGCCATGACCACCTTGTATGCTTTTTGTCGGCAGGTGGATGATGTGGCGGATGAAGATTCCAGTCCCCTGGAGAGCCGACGGATTGCGCTGCAGGATTGGCGCGAGGATGTGCAGCGGGCCTGTGATGGCGGGTCGCCGCGGAAACCTTTGGTGCGGGAATTGCAACCGGTGATCGATCAGTACGGTCTGCAGTTCGATCATTTTGATGAACTCATCAAGGGCTTGGAATCGGATCTGGAACAGGATCGGATCGAGACCTTTGAGGATCTGGAACTGTATTGTTACCGCGTAGCCAGTGCGGTTGGGCTGTTGAGTGTGGAGGTGTTTGGCTATCGCGATGCGAAATGCCAGGACTACATGGTGGCTATCGGCAAATCGCTGCAGTACACGAACATCCTGCGTGATATCGGGAATGACGCCGAGCGCGGTCGTATTTATCTGCCGCAGGAGGCGATGGAAAAATTCGGAGTGGAACCGCGCTCGATCTTGAACGGAAAATACTCCACTGCCTTTCACAATCTCGCAGCCGAGATGGCTGTGCGCGCACGGCAACATTTTCAAAACACCGTCGAGCTGTTGCCTGCGGGCGATCGGCGTTCCATGATTGCCGGCGAATGCATGGCCGCGGTGTACTGGCGGATTTTGCGAGCTTTGGAGAATGCGAAATTTCGGCCCTCACTGGATCCCGCGCCGCTTAAACTCAGTAAGTTTACCAAGCTCAGCGTGCTCTTCGGTGTGTGGGCGCGGACATTCTTCAAGTCCTCTTCACCGAATTACGGCCGAGATTGATTTACGGCCTGCTTCGCGGTAACCTGTGCCCGTGCAAATAGCCTTTTCCAAGATGAACGGCGCGGGGAATGACTTCGTGCTGATGGATAATCGCGAAGATCAGGTTTCCCTCAGTCGCGAACAGATCGCTCAGTTGTGCCATCGCCAGCGCGGGATCGGCGCGGACGGATTGATTTATTTGCGCAATGCCAAGGACGGCGCGGATTGGGCGTGGAAATTTTACAATGCCGACGGCAGCGATGCTGAGATGTGCGGAAATGGGGCGCGGTGTTTTGCTCGGTACATTCAGGCGACCACGGATGGCGGCCGGACGCTGAGCTTTGAGACAGTGTGTGGTGTGATCCGCGCGCAGATCGATGGTGCAACGGTGACCATTAACTTGACTGATCCGCAAGGGTTGGTGCTGAACGATTCCATCACCACTAGTGCCGGTGAGCAAACGGTGCATTCGCTCAACACCGGCGTGCCGCACGCGGTGTTGTTTGTGGAGGAAGCCGATGCGGCCATGGTGTCCAGCTTGGGGGAAGAGATCCGGTTTCATGGTCACTTTGCGCCGGCTGGCACGAATGTGAATTTCACCCAGATCCTCGCGCCGGGCCATATCCGCGTGCGCACTTATGAACGTGGGGTGGGGGAAACGCTGGCGTGTGGCACGGGCGTCTCGGCCGCGGGTATGATCGCGGCGCATCTGAATGATTGGCCATCGCCGGTGAAAGTGGATGTGCTTGGCGGCGACACGCTAGGTGTGGCGTTTGATCAGGAAGGAGGCGTTTTTTCGGCCGTGCATCTCACTGGCCCGGCGGATTTTGTCTTCACCGGTACCGTCGAAATTTGAATCGGCTTGGACTCCCCCGCCTGACCTGTTAACGTCACCCGACCGATGTTTAGTGGAGTTTATACCGCACTGGTTACCCCTTTTTCCAAAGGGAAGCTGGATGAATCCGCCCTCAAAAAGCTCGTAGAGCTGCAGTTGAAAGGCGGCGTGGATGGCATCGTGCCAGTTGGCACAACCGGCGAATCGCCGACCGTGGAATTTGAGGAGCACATCCGCATTATCGAGCTCGTGGTCCATTACGCCAAGGGACGCTGCAAGGTGATTGCCGGCACGGGCGCCAATTCCACTGAAGAAGCGGTGTATCTGACCAAGTCCGCCGAGTACGCAGGCGCGGATGGTTCACTGCAGGTGAGTCCGTATTACAACAAGCCTTCGCAGGATGGGTTGTATGCGCACTTCAGCGAGATTGCGAATTCCACCAACCTGCCGATCGTGCTCTACAGCATTCCAGGTCGGTGCAACGTGGAGATCGCGGTGCCTACTGTCGCGCGTTTGGCGGCGGATTGCCCGAATATCGTCTGCATCAAGGAAGCCGGCGGCGATGCGGATCGCGTGAGCCAATTGCGGGCGGGGTTGCCCAAGAAATTTTCCATCCTCAGCGGCGACGACGCGTTGACCTTGCCGTTCATGTCCGTTGGGGCGCAGGGCGTGATCAGTGTAGCCAGTAATCTCCTGCCTAAGCAGCTCACCAAAATGGTGCACAGCTATCTCAAGGGTGACCAGAAGGGCGCGTTGAAGTTGCACGAGAAATATTATCCGCTCTTCAAGGATCTCTTTATCGAGACCAACCCGGTGCCGGTGAAATCCGCGCTCGCGATGAAAGGCCTCGTAAAAGAGGAATACCGCCTGCCGTTGGTGAAGCTAAACCCGGACAATCGACGCCAACTCCGCGCCACGCTCAAGGCTTTCGGCGTGATCAAGTAATCCTCATGACCAAGGTCATTATTCATGGTTCCAAAGGTCGTATGGGCCAAATGCTCATCGCCTGTGGTAAAAAAATGGACGGACTCGAAATTGTCGCCGGCGTGGACGAAGGCGATAGCCTCGCTCATCACCTTGCCGATTGTGATGCCGTCATTGATTTCAGCCTGCATAACGCCACCGCCGCCTGCGCGGCTTTGTGCGCGGAGCACAGCAAAGCGCTGATCATCGGCACCACCGGCCACACGGACGAGGAGAAGGCGGAAGTGCTCAAGCATCAATCCGTCATTCCCATCGTTTGGGCGAGCAATTATTCGACCGGCGTGAACACGCTCTTTTGGCTCACCCACAAAGCCGCGGAAATACTGGGGCCGGATTTTGATTTGGAAGTGATCGAGATGCATCACCGCCACAAGGTCGATGCCCCCAGCGGCACGGCCGCCACGCTCGGTGAGATTTTGCTCGAGGTGCGCAATCAGCAAAAGGACGCCCTGCGTCACGGCCGCGAAGGCATTGTCGGAGCGCGCACCGATGAGGAGATCGGCATGCACAGCCTGCGAGGAGGCGATGTGGTGGGTGATCACACCGTCATGTATGCCGGTGCCGGTGAACGACTGGAGCTCACACACAAGGCAGCCAGCCGCGAAACCTTTGCCAACGGCGCCCTTCGTGCCGCCCAATGGGCCAATGGTAAAGCGCCCGGGCTTTACAACATGCAGAACGTGCTGGGCCTTGAGTAAGCTCGCTTACATTGCGCTCGGTTCCAATCTCGGCGATCCAGCCGCCACACTCCAATCGGCCTTTGCCGAACTGCAAACGCTCTCACGGAAGCCCATCAAGCAATCTTCTCTTTGGCGCAGTACGCCGGTTGATTGCCCACCCGATTCGCCGGACTTTATCAATGCCGCAGCGGTTTTAACGCCGTTGGACGGGGAAACTCCCGAATCGTTATTGGAAAAATTACAGGCACTTGAGGTGCAATTCGGGCGCCAACCCAAGGTGGTCATGAACGAACCGCGTCCTTTGGATCTTGATCTCATCGCTTTCGGTGGAGAACAACGCCAAGAGGCGCAACTCACACTTCCGCATCCGCGTTTTCAGGAACGCCGGTTTGTTCTTGAGCCATTGGCCGAGATCGCACCCGAGTCGATTCTGCCGGGGCAATCCGTCACCGTCGCTGAATTACTTGCGCGCCTAGAAGCCGACGACACATTGACGCGCCTTTAGCCTTTCCCTGTTCCGAACAGTCCCTACACTCCGTGCATGGCTGACGAGCAACCGCCCGCCCCCCGTCGCTGGTATCAGGCCCTCGGTCCCGGCCTCATTACCGCCTGCGTGGTCATCGGCCCGGGAAGTATTTTAACCAGTTCCAAGGTGGGTGCCGCCAACGGCTATGCCTTGAGTTGGGTGGTGGTGGCTTCGGTGATCTTCATGCTCGCTTTTACCACCATGTCCGCGCGACTGGGCGTGATTGCCAGTGAATCGCCTGGCGATATGTTGGCAAAGAGCGTGGGGCGATGGTTGGCGATCTTGATCGGAGTCTCGGTCTTTTTCATCGCGTCCGCATTCCAATTCGGCAATAACCTCGGGGTTCATACCGCGTTTAATGCCTATGTGAAATTTGAATACATTATTGTCGTGTTTAATGCGGCGGCCATCGCTTTTTTGTTTTGTTTCAAAAACCTGTATCGGGCATTGGAGAAGTTGATGATGGGTTTTGTGGGGTTGATGCTGGTCGCGTTTGCCGCCAATTTGTTATTTGCTAAACCCAAGGTTGGAGAGTGGACTGAAGGATTCGTTCCCAGTGGAATGGGGGAGATTGATATTACGGTGCTTGGATTGGTGGGGACGACCTTTGTGATTGCGGCGGCTTATTTTCAAATATATCTCGTGCGCCATAAAGGCGTCGTGAAGGAAGAATTGCCCGATAGCCTATTGGATTCTCGCGTGGGCGCGCTGATCATGGCTTCCATCACGCTGATGATTATGGGGACGGCCGCTTCGGTATTGCGAGGGAAGGAACTGGCCGATGCCGGGGCAGTGGCTCAACAATTGCAACCGCTCTTCGGCGACGCCGGTAAGGCGTTGTTTTGTTTGGGACTTTTCTCGGCGGCTTATTCCTCGTTTCTGATCAACTCCATGATTGGCGGCTTTGTCTTGGCGGATGGATTGGGGTTGGGGAGCGAGCCGAATGATCCTTGGACACGCCGAATGACAGCGGCGGTATTGATCACGGGAATGCTGGTGGCTTTTTATGTGATTAAGACCGAGATTCAGCCTGTCGGGGCGATCGTGATGGCGCAAGCGGTCACCGTCATTGCAGCGCCACTGATGGCGGGCGTGCTGTTGTGGCTTTGTAATCGTAAAGATTACATGGGGGAACACCGGAATGGACCGTTGCTAAATGCTGTGGGTGGCGTGGGCTTTCTGGTTCTCTTGGCCATGGCTTGGAACACGGCGTTCAACAAGGTATGGCCCAAGGTATCCGGATGGCTGGGGTAATTTCCGCTTGTCGGCGGTTTGGCTTTGCGGGAAAGGTGGGGGACCGATGACTGAGTCCACGGGAAAAATCACTGCTAAAACCATTGAGGGCATGAAAGGACAGACGCCGGTGGCGGCGTTGACGGTGTATGATTACGCGATGGCCAAGCTGGTGGATCGCTGTGACGTGCCGTTGATGTTGGTGGGGGATTCATTGGGGATGGTCGTGCTGGGCTTTCCGGATACGACCGAGGTGACGATGGAGGATATGCTGCATCACACCCGAGCAGCCGCACGGGCTGAGCCGAAGGCGTTGTTAGCGGTGGATTTGCCGGCGGGCAGTTATGAGACACCGGATAGTGCCGTCGCCAATGCACGGCGATTGGTGGATGCCGGAGCGGAAGCAGTGAAGGCCGAAGGAGGCTTGGTGATCGACGAACAAGTGCGTGCGATCGTGGGCGCGGGAATCCCGTTTCTTGGGCACTTGGGGATGCTGCCGCAGCAGGTGAAACGCGAAGGCGGTTACAAGATCAAAGGTCGACAGTCCGACGAGGCTGCAGCGTTGTGTGGCGACGCGAATGCGTTGGTGGATGCGGGCGCGTTTGCGATTGTACTGGAATTGGTGGAGCCTGCAGTGTCGGCGGAATTGACAGCAGCGCTGCCTGTGCCGACCATCGGAATTGGTTCTGGGCCGAATTGTGACGGGCAGATTTTGGTGACGACTGATTTATGGGCGACCTCGCCGGATTACATTCCGAAACATGTGCAGCCGAATGGGGCGGTGCGAGGTGAAATGGAGAGGGCGATTATGGATTGGAAGGAAAGGATGTCGAATTGAGTAAACTCACACACATTAATGCCAAGGGTGAGGCGCGGATGGTGGACGTGTCGGAAAAACCGGTGCAGCGGCGGACGGCTGTGGCGCGCGGGGAGATTCGCATTGCGCCGGCGATCTTAAAGCTGGTGCGCGGGGATAAGATCGCCAAGGGCAACGTGCTGGCCACGGCGCGGATTGCGGGCATTCAGGCGGCGAAACGCACAGGGGATTTGATTCCAATGTGTCATCCGCTGCCGCTCGATCATTGCGAGGTGGATTTTGATTTTCCTAAGGCGGGCAATGCGATTGTGATTACGGCTACAGCGCGGGTGGCGGCACGGACGGGGGTTGAGATGGAGGCGCTCACGGCGGTGAATCTGGCGGCTCTGACGATTTATGACATGTGCAAGGCGGTCGATAAAAAGATGCGCATCACAAACGTGAAACTGGTTTCGAAAACTAAACAATGAACATTCAGGTTGGGATTATCACGGTGTCCGATCGCGCGGCGGCGGGCCAATACGAGGACTTCGGCGGGCCGCTGGTGGCCAAGGCGGCCGACGGCTACGGCTGGGCGGTGATTGCCGAGACGGTGGTGCCGGATGATAAGGAACAGATTCAGCGGGCCATCCGCGAGCAGATCGCCAGAGGGGCGCACTTGGTGCTGACCACCGGCGGTACGGGGGTGGCGCCGCGCGATGTGACGCCGGAGGCAGTTAAGGAAATTGCCGATCGCGAGTTGCCGGGCTTCGGCGAGGTGATGCGGATGGAGTCCATGAAGATTACCAAGAACGCTATTCTTTCACGCAACCTGGCCGCGGCCGTGGGCAATGCGCTGGTCATCTGTCTGCCGGGCAAGCCGAAGGGCGCGGTGGAATGCCTCGGCTTTGTGGAGGGCGCTATTCCGCATTGTGTCGAGGTGGTGGCGGGCGTGCCGACGAGTTGTTAGGTTTGGTTCCTCAGAGAGGAACAGATTTTATGAATCATGGTTCGCAGTGTCCTCTGTGTTACAGTGGTTAAATAATGAAAGACAACGGCATCCAATATTTCAATCGCTACACCGGCAAGGTGGAAACCGAGGTGGTGTATGGCGAGCGGTGGCTGCGGTTTATTCTATTCAATCCCCTCGGCAAGATTGCCCTGCACACGGTGGCTAAGCGGGCGTGGTTCTCGCGCTGGTACGGATGGCGTATGAGCCGGCCCAGTAGCGCGGCGCGTGTGCGGCCGTTTATTGAGCAGTACGGGATTACCAAGGATGAACATGTGAAGGCGGCGGATGCGTTTACATCGTTCAACGATTTCTTTTACCGCAAGCTCAAGCCCGCGTCGCGTCCGGTGGATGCGGCGGACGATTCGGCGGTGTTTCCCGCCGATGGCCGGCATCTCGGGTTTGCCAAGGCTTCGGAAGTGGAGAGGGTGTATGTCAAAGGGCAGCGATTTGATCTTGGGCGATTATTGGGGGATGACAAATTGGCGGCGCAATTTTCCGCTGGCGCGGCGGTATTTTCGCGGTTGTGTCCGGTGGATTATCATCGGTTCCACTTTCCCGTGGCCGGAGAGCCTGGCAATGCGCGTTTGATCAATGGGCCGTTGTATCCGGTGAACCCGCTTGCCTTGCGCGATCGGTTGGCGATTCTTTGGGAGAACAAACGTTACATCACGGAGATCGAGACCGAGCAGCTGGGCCGCGTGTTGATGCTGGAAATCGGGGCGACCAATGTGGGCAGTGTGCATCATACGTTTGTGCCCACGCGGATGGTGGAGAAGGGCGAGGAGAAAGGCTATTTCGCCTTTGGCGGTTCTGCTACGCTGACACTTTTTGAGCCGGGCCGTGTGCAATTGGCGGAGGATTTGCTTGAGCAATCCGCCCAACAGCGCGAGCTATACGCGAAGGTCGGTGACCGGATGGGCACGATCCAGTCTTGATAAACGCCAATCGTAACGGATAGTCGGGACACCGATTGCTCATGCGAACGATTCTTTTTCTTTTCCTTACCGGCGGCCTTTTGGGGGCCGCGGATTATCGGCCTGGGCCGGATGCGCAACGGCGGGACGGCGTGCCGCGCGGCAAGGTGATTCAGGGCGCATGGAACGACTGCAAGGCGTTTCCCGGTACGACACGGTCTTACTGGGTGTACATCCCGACGCAGTATGATCCGAAGCTGCCGGCAAATCTGATGGTGTTTCAGGACGGCGGCGGGTTTGTGCGCGAGAACGGGCACACGCGCGTGCCGATTGTGTTTGATAATCTCATTCACCGGAAGGAGCTGCCGGTAACGATCGGGTTGTTTGTGAATCCGGGCAGTGTGCCGGGCGCGGAGCAGGGCAATCAGCCGCGGCGCAATAGGGCGTTTGAGTACGATACAGTGAGCGCGGATTACGCCAACTTCATCATCGATGAGTTGTGGCCGGTAGTGGCGAAAGAGCACAATCTGATGATCGCTAAGAATCCGCGGGCGCGCGCGATCTGCGGCAACAGTAGCGGAGGTATTGCGGCATTCACGGCGGCGTGGCATCGGCCAGATTTCTTTGGCGGCGTGATCAGCCATATTGGCAGCTTTACCAATATCCGAGGCGGCTATGTGTATCCGGCGCTGATTCGCAAAACGGAAAAGAAAAACCTGCGCGTGCTATTGCAGGAAGGTCGGGGCGATCTGGATAATCTCCACGGGCACTGGCCGCTCTCGAACGCGGAGGTATCGGCCGCTCTGAAGTATAAAGGCTACGAGCACAAGATGGTTTGGGGTGACGACGGCCATAGTGGGTGGCACGGGGGCTCCATTTTCCCCGAATCCGCGAAATGGATTTTCACCGCGCCAGACGTCAAGAATGAGGGAAAGGTCAAACAGAAGATTTCGGAGTACAAGCACACGAAGGATTCCAAACAGCAGGAGGGTGTGCCGCGCGGCAAGGTGACGACGCATATCTTGGAAAGCCAAATTTTCAAAGGCACGCGCCGCGAATACTCGGTGTACGTGCCCGCGCAGTATCAGGTAGGGAAGCCGTCCTGCGTGATGGTGTTTCAGGATGGACATGCCTACGCGAAGGAGGACGGCGATGTGCGGGTGCCGATTGTGTTTGATAACCTGATTCACAAAGGCGATATGCCGGTGACCATCGGTATCTTCGTGAATCCCGGCCATCGCGGCGATGCGTTTCCCGAGAGCCGTTGGAAGGCGAATAATCGCAGTTACGAATACGATTCACTGGGTGACGAGTACGCGCGGTTTCTCTTGGAGGAACTGCTGCCTGCCGTGGGCGAGAAATACAACCTCTCCGACAAGGCTGCCGACCGCGCGATTTGCGGCGCGAGCAGCGGCGGGATATGCGCGTTCACCGTAGCGTGGGAGCGGCCCGATGCGTTTAGCAAGGTGTACAGCATGATCGGTAGCTTCACGAATATTCGGGGCGGGCATGTGTATCCCAGTTGGATTCGCAAGACGGCTAAGAAGCCGGTGAAGGTGTTCCTGCAAGGTGGTCGCAATGATCTCGACAACGATCATGGCCACTGGCCGCTTGCTAATGAACAAATGGCGGCGGCACTGAAATTTATGGGTTGGGATCACAAGTTTGTTTACGGCGACGGCAAACACAATCTGCAACACGGCGGTGTCCTGTTGCCGGACGCCTTGCGGTGGTTATGGGTGGGTCATGGAGATAAGGAGTAACGGAATGAAACGAATTATACTTACCAGTTGGATCGCGCTGACCGGGATACTGGGCGCGCAGGATATGCCGCTCTCGCAGGTGCTGATTCCGGGAGAGGATTGGCGACTGGCCTCATTCCGGCATGAATTCACGGATGCGCCGACGGCGGATGCGAAGGGAAATTTTTATTTCTCAGACCTGCGCAGCGAACAGGGGCTGTACCAGATTATCCCGCAGGGTAAGGTGGTGCTGTATCTAAAGGGGATGACGGGGATTAGCGGGATGAAGTTTGGGCCGGACGGAAAGATTTATGCGTGTCGGGCAAGGACACGGGAGTTGGTGTCGATTGATCCAGTCGCAAACAAGCTGACGGTGCTGGCAAAGGATGTGCGGCCGAATGATCTGGCGGTGACGCACAAGGGTTACTTGTATTTTACCGAGACGCCGAAAAAGCAGGTGACGTTTTACAACACCAAGACCGGCAAGATGAAGGCGGCGGATGTGGGCATCACTGCGCCTAACGGGATTTGTCTTTCGCCCGATCAAGGGACCTTGGTGGTATCGGATTTTCGTGGCAAACATTGTTGGGCGTTTCGCATTGAGATGGACGGCACACTGGCGCACAAGCAGCCGTACATGACCATGCGGCGTAAACCAAAGCCGTCGCAGGAGCGAATGATTCTACCTGAGTTTCAGCCTTCATGCCGTGGAGACGGCATGATCACGGACGCTTATGGGCGTTATTACGTGGCCACGGAGTTGGGGGTACAGTATTTCGATCCGACTGGTCGCATCAGCGGCGTGATTCCGGGGCCGCCGGGGATCAAGGGAATTACGAGTGTGGCGTTTGGCGGATTCAACATGGAGTACTTGTACATCACTTGTTTCGACAAGATTTACCGTATGAAGACGCGGACGCGCGGCATTGTGTATCAGGTCGGGCCGCAGGCGTATCCGCCGAAGAAAAAGTAGTTAGAGGTACTTCTTCAGAATTGGCTCGAGCGCCTTTTTGGTTTTGGCGGGCCAACATTTCCGATCGGTCATAATCGCATTTTCTAATGCGGCGTGGCAGGGCCAATCGGCCGGTTCAACGGGAATTCGTGGCAGCACATCGGCGAGCACGGCCTGGGCAGTGGCGGCGTTGCGATTGAGGTTATTGATCACCATCTCCACGGTCACGTGGGCTTCGTCGATTTTCCAACAATCATAATCAGTGATCATCGCCATGGTGGCGTAGGCGATCTCCGCTTCGCGTGCGCACTTGGCTTCGCCGAGATTGGTCATGCCGATCACATCGTACTTGAGCCGGTGATTGGTGAGCGATTCGGCGCGCGTGCTAAAGGCGGGGCCTTCCATGTTCACGTAGGTGCCGCCGTTGTGTACGCGGGCCTTTTTGCGTCGGGCACTCTTGAGTAAGAGTTGGCGGAGTTCTTCGCAGATGGGATCAGCAAACGCTACGTGGCCGACGATGCCATTGCCGAAGAATGTGTGGTTCGTCGATTGTTTGGTGCGGTCGAGAAACTGATCAATCAGCACTATGTCGCACGGCTTGTACTTCTTTTGCAGGGAACCGACGGCACTGACGCTGATGATCCATTGTGCGCCCAGTTTCTTCATCGCCCAAATATTGGCACGATGATTAAGCTCACTTGGCAGAATACGATGCCCGCGGCCATGGCGTGGAAGAAACACCACTTCCCGGCTGGCAAGTGTGCCGGTGAGCAGTTGATCGGAAGCTTCCCCGAACGGCGTTTTTACAGTGCGCCATTTCTGGTTTTCAAAGCCTTTAATATTGTACAGGCCGCTGCCGCCAATGATGCCGATGCGGGGATGAAGGGGGGGCATAGGTTTTTTATCGCTTCCGGAATGGATCTGGGTTTAGGGTTGGCCATCCTAACGCCTTGCGGGGTGGCCGCGCTCATCGTGGGCGATGTCTGTGTCGCGGGCAAGTTGATTTCATGCCGGAAGATCACGATCAAAGTCTCGATGCCTCCCGCGTGCTGGCGGTCATCTTGGGTGGTGGCCGAGGTGCGCGCCTATTTCCGCTCACCCGTGAACGGGCCAAACCGGCGGTGCCCTTGGCTGGGAAATATCGTTTGGTCGATATCCCCATTTCCAACTGCATTAACGCGGGTATTAAGCGGATGTATTTGCTCACGCAATTCAACTCCGCTTCGTTGCACCGGCATGTTTCGCAGTCGTACAAATTCGACCACTTCACGCGTGGCTTTGTGGAGGTGTTGGCGGCTGAACAAACCTTGTCGGACTCCTCCTGGTATCAAGGGACTGCGGATGCGGTCCGGCAGCATGTGGGGCACTTCCTCAATCATCGGTTTGATTACTTTTTGATCCTCAGTGGCGATCAGCTGTACAATATGGATTTTAGTAAGGTCATCGGGCAGCATATCAAGAATGATGCCGAGGTGACTGTCGCAACAATCCCAGTGGATCGCGAGGCCGCGACAGGGTTTGGGATCATGCAGATTGATGCAGATCGGCAAATCCGTGAGTTTGTAGAGAAGCCGCAAGAACCGGATGTGATCGATTCGCTTCGTATTCCTGCTGAGACTCGTAATGATCTCGGGCTCGGCGATGACGAGGATCAGTACCTTGCCTCGATGGGCATATATGTGTTCAACCGTGACGTGATGCTGGAGTATCTCGATAGTGATCACATTGATTTTGGTAAACACATCATACCTGAAGCGATTGATAAATGCCGATCTTTCTCCTACGTGTATCAGGGATACTGGGAGGATGTGGGGACGATTCGAACGTTTTTCGAATCCAACCTCGATGCGGCCAGTGAATTGCCGAAGTTTAATTTCTTTGATATGGAGGCCCCGATCTTTACCCGGCCTCGTTTCCTGCCTGCTAGTAAAATTAATGGAGCGGCCATCGATCACGCCGTCTTGAGTGATGGCTGTATCATAAACCGGGCGCAAATCAGCGACAGCATCGTGGGCGTGAGAAGTGTGGTGGGTGATGGCACCATGATTCAGCGAGTGGTGATGATGGGCGCGGATTATTATGAATCTGCCGATTCAATCGATCGCAATAAAACATTAGGGCGGCCGCCTTTCGGAATCGGGAGCAACACTCGCATTCAGAACGCAATTATTGATAAAAATGCACGTATTGGAAATAATTGCATTATCAGTCCCGCTGGCAAGGACGAGAATTGTGACGGTGAGGGCTATTATGTTCGCGATGGTATTGTAATCATTCCTAAGAACGCGATTATTCCGGATAACACAGTTATCTAAGAATGGGCGACATCTATCAAATTCGTACACGCGGCGATAGTCCGGCTGGGCAATTACCGATTACCGAAGAACAACTCCGTGAATCACCCAGCGGCGATCTCTTCGGTCTCACACAAAGTGCCGGTATGGGTTGGGACCCATCGGCTTTGAGGGGTGATCCTTATCTGATTCTGAATACGCACGGGGGAGTTCGGGCAGATGATGGTGCACCGGTAGCCCTTGGCTATCATACCGGTCATTGGGAGATCGGACTCCAAGTACAGGCGGCTGCTAATCAATTGAAAGCAAATGGTAAAGTGCCCTATGCCGCCCATTGCTCAGACCCCTGTGACGGTCGTACACAAGGTACTGACGGAATGTTCGACAGTTTACCGTTTAGAAATGACGCGGCGATTGTGATGCGGCGTCAAATTCGCTCTTTGCCTACACGCAAAGGTGTGATTGGGGTAGCTACTTGCGACAAAGGTTTGCCTGCGATGATGATGGCTCTGGCAAGCTCAGGGGATTTTCCGGCTGTATTGGTGCCTGGTGGGGTAACCTTACCTCCAAGTGAAGGAGGGGAAGATGCGGGTGCTGTGCAAACTATCGGTGCGCGCTTTTCGCACGGGCTGTTGTCCCTCGATGAAGCGGCAACATTGGGTTGCAAGGCCTGTGGATCGCCGGGTGGAGGTTGTCAGTTTTTGGGCACAGCCGCTACCTCACAGGTTGTGGGGGAGGCATTGGGATTAGCCCCATTCCATACGGCTCTGGCACCATCAGGTTCGGGGGTGTGGTTGGAGATAGCTACACGTGCTGCCGATTTGATTCAGGATTTAAAGTCCAACGGTTTCGGCGTAAATCAAATCATCACCGATGCGGCCGTACGGAATGCCATGGTGGTGCATGCGGCCTTTGGGGGGAGTACTAATTTATTGCTTCATATTCCGGCGATTGCGCACGCGGCTGGATTGAGGCGGCCAACAGTGGCGGATTGGCAGGAGGTCAACGCTGTTGTGCCTCGACTGGTAAGTGTGCTCCCAAATGGTCCAGAGATGTATCCCACGGTGAATGTTTTTCTCGCTGGTGGTGTGCCGGAGGTGATGCTGCACTTGAGGGATTTGGGGTTATTGGACACGTCTGTAATTACAGTGGAAGGCCAATCTTGGGATACGTTGCTGGATGAGTGGAAAGATTCCGAGCGGCGTCAAAGATTCCGAGCAGTGTTACAGGAGCAAGAAGGTGTGAACCCTGATGCTGTCATCATGAGCCCTGACCGGGCGAAGGAGCGGGGGCTTACGAGTACGGTGACGTTTCCCACAGGTAATCTGGCTCCAGAAGGGGCTCTCATTAAAGGCACAGCGATTGATCCGGCCGTGGTGGATGATGATGGAGTCTACCGTAAGGAAGGGCCGGCAAAGGTTTTTCCCAGTGAACAAGCTGCGATGGCTGCGATCAAGGCGGGGGAGATCAAGGCGGGGGATGTGATGGTGCTGGCCGGTATCGGCCCGATGGGTACTGGTATGGAGGAAACGTATCAGGTGACCTCAGCACTCAAGTTCTTACCTTTTGGTAAACATGTAGCGGTAATCACTGATGGTCGTTTTTCCGGCGTCTCCACCGGCGCCTGCATCGGGCACTTGGGGCCGGAAGCCTTAGCAGGCGGTCCGATTGGTAAGGTTCAGGACGGGGATGTAATTCGAATTGAGATCGATCGAAATAATAATATTGGCACAGTGAATATGGTTGGTGTTGGTGAGGAGCGATTTGATCATGAAGAAGGGGCGCGCATTTTGGAGGAACGATCTTCACGGCCGGACTTGGCTCCGCATGCGCGTTTGCCGGAAGACACCAAACTTTGGGCAGCGCTTCAGGCGCAGAGTGGGGGTACGTGGGGTGGTTGCGTATATGATGTCCCTGCACTGACAGCAAAATTGGCGGGCTAGTTCTGCACGCCCTGATACATGCGGAATTGATTCGCTCGGCGGCGGCCCTCGGCTATCATGGTGGGGGTATAGGATTGTTCCAGTGCCTGTCGGGCCGCGATATGCTGGGTGTTGCCGGCTTCCGCGGCGAGATAAATCCATTTGTAAGATTCCATGGGGTCCCGCGGCACGCCACTGCCTTCCTTGTAGGATAGGCCGAGCAAGAACTGGGCATTCGGGTTATCCGCCTGAGCGGATTTCGAATACCAATCGGCGGCCTCCATAAAATTCTGGGTGACGCCGTGGCCGTTTTGGTACATGCAGCCAAGGGCAAACTGCGCTTCGCTGCTGCCATTGTTGGCGGCCTGGCGAAAGAGGTTGGCGGCCTTGGAATAATCTACCGTGCGACCTTCGCCGGTGTAATATTCAATCGCCAAGGCGACCTTGCCGGCCGGTGTAACAGGCATTTCCTCAGGCTTGGGATCCGGCTGTACGATCTTTGATTGGGTGCCGTCAACGGAATCGGTTTCCTCCTTGCCGCCGCAACCGGCACAGATTAGTACGCTAAAAATCAACCCTCCCACACCCCAAATGGAATAGATTCGCTTGTTCATGATGTGACGCCCCTCCTTGACAGTACAGCTAATACACTGATCGGAATTATCGAAAAGTCAAGAAAACGCCATCGACGCGCCGCCTTTATTCGTGAACAAGCACAAACGCGGTGGCCGCCTGGGCGGTTTCGATATGGGCTTCATAATTGGCCGAGGGCGTCAACTGCGGGGTGGGTAGACGCGTTTTGACGAGCGGTAGGGTGGCCAGAAACGCGTGGATCTGTGAACTCTTCAATGCGTAATTGACGTTCTGTGGTAAGCTGCCCGTGAGTCTGAACGTCTTTAGATCATCCAGCCGAACGGTTATCATGCCGACCACTTGACCTGTTTCATTCACCAACGCGCCGCCGGAATTGCCTGGCTGCACGGGCACGCTGATCTGCATCATACGCGGGTCATCCTTCACGCCGGTTAGGCTGCTGATGCGGCCTTCAGTGAACTTCAGTTTGATACCCTGCACTGCGGGGTTGGGGTAGCCAAGTGTAAACACACTCTGGCCTAGGCGCGCCGAAGGCAGAGCGCTGAGACGGAGCGGAGTGGATTCGGTTTTAATGCGAAGCAGAGCGAGGTCGTTGCCCGGATCGGCCTTGATAAGTTCGGCGGGGAAATTCCCTTTTTGGGTCCGCACCTCAATGCGTCGTCCGTTGGCGATCAAGTGATGGCTGGTTAGCAGATGGCCTTCGGCCGAAATGAAAAATCCGGTCCCAGTACTCAGGGCGGTTTGGGTGCTATCCGCCTCCGCCCCGGCAAATTTTGCGCGGAACTTTGAGGATTCCTGAAAGGCTTGTTGGGCCTGCTCGGGGGATAATTTTTCTGCAATAGCCGTGCGGTGTTGGCGCGCGGCGGGGTTGCCGAGGTTGGCGGAAAGATCCATCCATTGATAGGCCTTCACCAAGTCGCGTGGGACACCCTTGCCAAAGTAATAGGCGGCCCCTAGGAGAAACTGTGATCGGGGATGTCCTTGCTGGGCCGCTTTGGCATACCATTCAGTGGCGGCGGCCGTGTTCAGTGGCACTCCCCGGCCCGAGGCGTAAAGTTGGCCCAGATTGCACTGGGCATTGGCGAGATTCATGCGGGCGGCCATTTGATACCACTTAGCGGCTTCGGTAAAATTCTGCGGCACTCCATGGCCCTGTTCGTGCAACGCACCAATATTGTTCATGGCAGCCGCGTGCCCCTTGGCGGCGGCCTTGAGGTAAAAACGTAATGCCTGAGCCGGGTCGCGTGGGACGCCTTCGCCGGTGGCTAGTAGGGTGCCGTACAGGAAATGGGCAATGGGATCCTCATGCTGGGCGGCGCGTTGAATCCAGTGGGCGGCTTTGGCGCGATCTTGTTGGACGCCTCGACCGTTGCGGTAGCATTGGCCCAGCATTCCTTGGGCTTGGGAATGATTCAGGGTGGCGGCGCGTTTGAAATGATCCACGGCCTTGGCGTAGTCCGGCGGCTCGCCCAAGCCGTCGTAATAGTTCAGCCCCATGTGATAATGAAATGCGGCTTCATCCCGGTCTTTGGGTGCCCCGGCTGCGGGCGTGGCTGATTGTGCCCAGACCGTCAACGACAGCATCAGCATGATGCTTATTTTTTTAAAATTCATGTCCCCCTCCTTTGGACGAACGTCCTTGGGAAGGATAAATCGGGTCTGGGGATCGGCAAGCGGCAGTTATGCACAAGGCGGTTGTTTGACTTCGTGCCGAGGCACCCCTAATTTGCGCCATGCTTTTGTGGCGCGCAACGATTCCGAATGATTGGCTGCCCAAGGTGTTGGCCAATCTGGATGGGGTATTGCTGGACCATTGTCATCTGGAACGGAAGGCGGCGACCAGCGCGTTGAATCTCATCAAGTATCCGGAGCTGGCCGGGCACGCGCGGGAGCTGAACGCGATTGCGCAGGAGGAACTCAGTCATTTCGAATTGTTGATGGAGGTGTTGGATCAGCGCGGTGTTCGATTTGGTTTATCGCAAAGTAGCCCGTGGATCAGCGGGCTGATGCGGTTCATTCGCAAGGGCAGGCGGGAGCAGGTGATCGATCATTTGATCGCCGCTTCGTTGGTGGAAGGGCGCAGTTGCGAGAAATTCCAATTGTTAGCTGAGGCATTGAAGGAGAGGGAGCCGAAACTGGCGGCGATGTATGCGGAGCTTGTGGAAAGTGAAGGCGGCCATTATTCGCATTTCTGGCTGATGGCTTGCCAGATCAATGATGCCGAGGCGCATGAGCGCTTGGATGCTTTTTTGAATTTGGATGCGGAGCTAATTCGGCAATCGCATGATTTGCCAATTTTGCACTAAGCGGTTTTCTCGCCGATGGAGCGCAGGTACTCGTGAGAATATAGGCCAGTATTGTGTCCATCTTGCCAAAGAATTTGCACAGCATATCCGCCGACCGGTTGGAGACGTTTCACTTGAAAAGATGCCTCGGTTAATTTCGATTCGGGTCCTTTGGCTAAATTACCCATTATATCCATTTCTCCGGCACATGAAGCGCAGGGGCATGCCCGCCGGACGGCTTCGAGTGAAATAAAGTGCTCGACGCCATCTTCCCACTTAAGTGCAAGTTCCGTACCGATGGGCTGTAAATCCAGCAGACGCATATGGTTTTATACCTAAAATTGGACTCACTGTAAAAAGTTTGTTTAGGTGAACTTTTTTTCTTGAAGCAATGTTCCGCCTCCGGCAGGTTCCGCCAATGCTTAGGTTTTTTACAAATCAATGGGTATGCCTCGTGTTTTTTGTGTTGGGTGTGGCAGCGTTCTTGACGAGTTGCAGTCAGTCGGCTGAAAAAGCGGGTGAAGGTGATCCTAGGGCTTCCGCTGGTGGGAGCGGAAAGCTGCAGGTGACCACTACGGTCAACATGGTTAGCGATCTCGTGCGCCAAGTGGGTGGTGAGCATATTGAGGTGACCGAGATCATGGCGCTCGGGGTGGATCCGCACTTGTATAAGGCGAGCGCCAATGATGTGACCAAACTGCAGAACGCTGAAATTATTTTTTACGTCGGTCTGTTGCTCGAAGGTAAAATGGAGGAAGTGCTCGGCAAGTTGAGGGACGGCGGCAAGCCGGTGTATGCGGTGACCCAGGGCTTGGATTCCAGGGCGCTGCTCGATTCGGATGAGTATGAGGATCACTTCGATCCGCACGTGTGGTTTGATGTGGCGATTTGGATGCAAACAGTCGATGTCGTGGTGGCGGGATTGAGCAAAGTGGATCCGGATCATAAGTCCGGTTACGAGGCCAACGGTAAGGCGACCAAGGAGAAGATGAGCGCTCTGCAGACTTGGGCTGTGGACAAGGTCAACGAATTACCTGTTGAGAAACGTCTGCTCGTGACCAGTCACGATGCCTACAACTACTTCGGACGCGCGTATAACTTTAAGGTGGTGGGATTGCAGGGGATTTCGACGGTCTCCGAAGCGGGTTTGGCGGATCGCACCAAGCTGGTGGACTTCATTAAGAGGCAAAAGGTGAAGTCCATTTTTGTGGAGACCACCGTGAATCCGGATCCCATCAAGGCGGTCGCTTCCGATGCCGGCGTGACGATTGGCGGTGAATTATTTTCCGATGCCATGGGCGAACTCGGCCAAATGGAAGGGAAGCTCGATCTCGGCACCTACGAGGGCATGATCAAGCACAACATCAGCACTATCGTCAACGCCCTCAGGTAAACCATGTTCTAATCAAGCTTTCTTCCAAGATTGCGGCAGCCTGTCGCAATGGTCTTGCCAGAGAGGTAAAGAATTTTGAAAAGCAAACACATCATGTTGGGCATGGCTTTGGTCGCCCAAAGACTCATGGCGCAGGATGATCCGGCAACACCGATCGTTTCTGCAGCTGAAGCAAATGAAATTACGGATGCGCCCGAATCTATTTGGGATAGTGGCGCGTTGTCCGGGAATTGGGGCGGTGCGCGTGGTGAGTTGTTTGAAAAGGGCTACGAGTTTGCCTTCGAGTACACCGCTGAAGGGTTTAGCAATGTGTCCGGAGGCTTAAAGACCGGTAGTGTGTATAACGGCCTTGGCTATGGTGCGGTGGATGTAAATGGTGAAACGGCTCTGGGCGTGGAAGGGTTAAGTCTTCGCGTGAGTACCTTATGGACGCATGGCGTGAGCCCCGGCCAGTATGTTGGTGATGAACTGACTGTCAGCAATATGGACGCGTATGATGGGTTGCGGCTGTATGAGGTGTTCGCCGAAAAGAGTTTCGGGCAGTTGAATGTGCGCATGGGTAATCTGCTGGCGGATGAGGAATTCGTTGGAGCGGAATATGGTGGGTCGCTGATAAACGCTGCATTTGGTCAGCCTACATTTTGGGCGGCCAATACTTTAAAAACCGGCCCGGCCTTTAACGTTGCTGGTTTGGGTGTGCGTTTTAGGTATGACTTTGATGGGGCTCGGTACGCGCAATTCGGAATCTATGATGGCGATACCTTTGATGATGCCGGAGGAGATGCCACGAT
>PVBE011255558.1_pt1 | contig 35313 bp, 34 predicted proteins | sample 1631181 | NCBI WGS metagenome assembly PVBE01 (sample SAMN08397723, study PRJNA350692) | Marine metagenome, whole genome shotgun sequencing project. | isolation source: water | place: Pacific Ocean | collected 2012-04
AACACCTCCAATAGATCGTGCCGCCGAGCGTTGCCGGTCCGCGGATCCTCAATCTCCGAAAAACAGGCCTCAAACCGATCCATAGCCGCCTCCTCGAAATCAAGAAAGCAACAACAGAATCCTTCAACTGAATCGGAGCAATAGTTTCATATGCGATACCCCTGGCTCAAACTGCCGCGGTCATGGCAAGATAGGCCTGGAGCAGATAGGATGATCTTTCAGCGACCGTTCAAGGCGCGGAGGGCGTCGGCGAAATTGCCTTCTTCTTGATACTTGAAGCCAGCAGGCCACCGATAATGATTGCCACGACAGCGATCAACGAGCCGAGCGACAAGGTCGACATGCCCGTGATGCCTTGGCCGACGGTGCAGCCAAGCGCCATGACGCCGCCCGTTCCCATCAGCGCCGCGCCGATCAAGTGGCGCAGCAGTTCATCGGCGTCGGTGAAGCTCTCGATGTGGAACTGCCTTCGCGCTAGCGCCGGAAGAAAAGCGCCCACGACGATGCCGCCAACCGTGGCGATACCAAAATTGATCGTCGCCCCTGTAAAGGTCATCAAATATTGCAGTGCTTCGCCGATTGGCGCGACGAAGGTCATGGAAGTCAGGGCAACCGGCTCGAAATCATCGACGCCGACGACACCCGTCACGGCCCAGGCTGCCGCCACCAGCAGACCGACGATGAGGCCGGTCATGATATCTGTGGGAGAGCAGCGAAAGCCGGCGTCCTTGAAACAGAACCATGCCAACACGCTGGCAACGATGACCGCGACTGCCGACCGGTCGAAGATCCCCCGGGGATCGCCCTCTCGAATGCGGCGGACATTAGCGCCGCCGGTGCCCGAAATGTTGTGACAAAGCTGTGTCAAATTATGGGCGAAACCGTACAGCCGACGCCCATCAGCGTCCCCGGCGGACGACCAGCACGACGCCGAAGATTCCCGTCAAGACCGAAAGAACGACGAACCCGTAGCCGTAGGACCCGGTCAGCGCGGCGATGGCGCCGAACACCGGCGGCGCGGCGACGACGCCGAAGAATGTGAAGAACAGCACCCCGCCGGTCGCCCGGCTCGCCTGGTCGTCGGGCGCGAGGCGCGCGACCTCGGCGAGGAAGACGCCGTTCCATGCGACCGCGGTGGCGCCAAAGACGATGCAGACGGTAAGTATCGCGGCGTACGACCACTCGGCGGTGAACGCCGAGGCGGCGAGCCCGGCCGCCGTCATCGCGAGGCCGAGCCCACCGAGGACGAGCTGCGGCCGGCCCGTCCAATCGGCCAGCGCCCCCCACACGACGCGGCCTACCACGCCCGCCGCCTGAGCGATCGACAGCGTGATGCCGGCCTTGACGAACGGCATGCCGAGGCCGGTGACCAGATAGGTCACCAGGAAGACCGAGAAGCTCTGCTGGATGGCGGCGAAGACGAACGAGGCGAAGGCGAGGCGGCGCAGCTCGGGCAAGCCGAGCACCAGCCGAAGCGGCCCGAGCACGCTGCCCTTGAACACGGCGCCGTCGCGCCTCAGCTCGGTGTCGAAATGGCGCCGCGCCGGCTGGATCAGCACGGCGCAGGCGAGGCAGATCACGGCGACCGCCAGCGCCGCGCCGCGCCAGCCGAAATTGACCACGAACAGCGGCACCAGCGCGCCGGCGAGCACGCCGCCGAGAGGCACGCCGGTCTGCTTGATCGAGAACACGAAGCTGGTGAGATGCGCCGGCGTGGTGCGCGCCAGGATGTGCGAGCTCGCCGGCGTCGCCGGGCCGAGCCCGAGGCCGAGCATCAGCGCGCTGGCGGCCATGACCTGCCACGACGCGGTCGCGGTCAAGGCCATGCCGACCACCACGACGGCGATGCCGGCTTGGCTAACGCGGATCGCGCCGTAGCGCGGCGCGAGGCCGCCGCTCAACAGCGACGACACCATCGCGCCGAAATAAACGATCGAGGCGAAGATCCCGATATTGCTGGGATCGAGGCCGATGTCGGCGGCGGCGGCCGGTGCGAACACCGGCACAGTCAGCGTCGCCATGGTGACAACCGCCTGCACCGACAGCGTCGCGGCCAACGCCCGGCTCACCTGAATGGTGGTCGGTGTCATGTCGTAGCCGGCGCGGTCGAGGCGGGTCGGGGCTTTGTCACCGGACTCCGAGGTCCGTCAGTCCATCGTGCTCGGCAGCCACAGCGAGATCTCCGGAAAGGCGACCAGCAGCACGACGACCACGACCTCGCAGGCGAGAAACCACAGCACCCCCTTGAAGATGGTCTCGAGCTCGACGAGATCGCCAACGACGCTCTTGATGACGTAGACGTTGAAGCCGACCGGCGGGGTCAACAGGCCGATCTCCAGGAACTTGACCACCAACACGCCGAACCAGATCAAATCGAGGTGAAGCGCCTCGAACATCGGCAGCAGGATGGGCAGGGTGATCAGCAGCAGCCCCAGCGGATCGAGGAACATGCCCAGCGCCAGATAGATCAGCGAGGTGGCCACCACCAGAAGCATTGGGTCGAGTGCCCAGTCACCGATCATGCGGCCGAGAAAGACAGGCACGCCGGTCAATGCCAGATACTTGGTCAGCAGCACGGCGCCGACCGCGACGAAGAAGATGCGCGCCGTGCTGGTCACCGCCTCATTGACGCTTTCCTTGATCACCCGCCACGTCAGGCGGCGTTGGAAGAAGGCGACGATGAAGGACAGGGAGGCGCCGAACGCGCCGGCCTCGGTGGGGGCCGGATCGCCCGAGACCACCGCACCGCCCGCAGCGCGCCATGAAGCGAGCCCGCCGTCGAGCACGGCGACCGCCTCGTGGCCGAAGACCCGAAACATCCACCACACCCGGGTGGCGGCGTATTCGCCGTTGTCATGGACCACGACCCGGCAATCGCTGCCGATGCCGAGCGCGCCGACCGAGGCGGCAAACCGCTCCGGCGACGGCAGCATGTGCGGCGCGGCGTGGTCCTTGTCGCACAGATCGCTGATATCGACGTATACGGCATCCGGGATATGCGCCTCGGCGTGCTCGGCGCGGGCATCCTTGCTTTCGATCGGCAGATACCAGGTCGCATCGACGACGCGAATGTTCTCGCGACCGAGGTTTTCGGCGAGCCACGCCGCATCGACCAACGGCCCGAACGTCATGGCGTTCCGTTCTTCCATGATCCCTCCCCAGGCTTGGCCCGATGGTAACGTCGTTCCGCCGGACAGCCAACAGGTGGATGCGGGCCGGCCGAGCCGTCCCGACCGCGCCAGGCCACCCTACATCGGCATGTCCATGGCTTGCGGCAGCCACAGCGCCAGGATCGGGAAGAAGGTCAGGATGGTGAGCCGCACCAGGTCGGCGGCGAGGAACGGGACGATGCCACGGAAGATGGTCTTCAGCGGGATGTCGCGGGCGATGCCGTGCAGCACGAACACGTTGATGCCGATCGGCGGCGTGATCATGCCGATCTCGATCACCATGACGTTGATCACCCCGAACCAGATCGGATCGAAGCCGAGCCCGATGATCAGCGGGAACACGAACGGCAGCGTGATCACCATCGCCGCCACCGTGTCGAAGATCGAGCCCAAGATGAGATACATCAGGTGCAGCAGGAACATCACCACCAGCGGATGCACGCCGAGCGACTGGATCGCCGCCACCAGATGGTTGGGCAGGTGCGACAACGTCACGAAATAGGTGAAGATCGAGGCGCCGATGATGATCAGGTAGATCAGGCCGGTGTTGGCCGCCGATTCGCCGAGCACCTCCCACAGCAACGCCTTGGTCAGCCGGCCCGATTGCCAGGTGAACAGGAACGACATGCAGGCGCCGACCGCCGCCGCCTCGGCGACGGTGAAGACGCCGCCGTAGATACCGCCCGAGACCACGATCCCCAGCACCACGACGCGCCACGATTCGAGGCACACCTTCCAGCGTTCGGACCACGGCATCTTGGGGCCGGCGGGGCCGGACCCGGGATTGGCGCGGACGTAGATGAAGATGGCGACGAAATGAAGCAGCACGGCTATCACGCCGGGAACGATCGCCGCGATGAACAGCGCGATGACGAATTGCTCGGTCAGCACCGCGTACAGCACCATGATCACCGATGGCGGGATCAGCATGCCGAGCGTGCCGCCGGCGGCGATGCAGCCGGTCGCCAGCGCCGGCTGATAGTGGCGGTCGAGCATCTCGGGCAGCGCGACCCGGGTCATGGTCGCCGCCGTCGCCACCGACGAGCCGCACACCGCGCCGAACCCGGCGCAGCCGCCGATGGTCGACATGGCGAGCCCGCCCCGGTAATGGCCGACCAGGGCATAGGCCAGGCGGTAGAGATCGGCCGACAGCCCGGCGGCGCCGGCGAACGCCCCCATCAGCAGGAACAGCGGGATGACCGCGAGATCGCGGCTTGCGACGATGCCCGACGGCTCGGTCTTCAACAGGCTGATCGCCGGGCCCCAACCCAGCATCAGCCCGACGCAGACGAACCCCGACACCCCCATCGCGACGCCGATCGGGACGTGCAGCGCGATCAGTGCGAACATGCCGGCGAGGCCGAGCCCGGCAAGGACGAGGGGATCCATGCTCAGCCTTCCCCAGCCTGAGAGGCGCCGCCACCGGGATCGATGGTGCCCCCCGGTCCGCCGCCGTCGGCGGCGCGCCTGAAATGGCCGTGCAGGACGACGGCCTGGATCGGCACGCAGAACAGGATGATCACGGTGGCCACCGCCCACCATGGCCAGGTCAGGATCTCGGCCGTCATGGTGGTGTCGTTGTTGGCCCGCGACTGGCCGACCAGCACGACGAACTGCCAGGCGATGCCGGTGATGAACGCGAAGGTCAGCAACGCGCCGAACAGCTCCAGCCAATGGCTCGGCCGGGTGCCCAGCCCGGCGCCGAGAAAACGGATCGTGATGTTATGGCCCTGCAGCAGACCGGCCGGGAACGCCGCGACGATGGCGACCGCGTAGACCAGCTGGGTCATGTCGTCCCAGCCCTCGATCGGCTGGTTGAACAGCCACCTCATCACCACGTCGAGCACCGTGATGAACGCCGCCACCAGCATCCCGAGGAAGCCGACGACCGCGATCCACCGCGCCCAGGGATTGAGCCGTTGGCTGGCGGCGCGGGTGCTGATCGACATGAATCCGATCCTCCGCCGCCGGCCTCAGCGTCGGGCCGTCAGGTTCGCGCCGAGATCTAATACCAACGGCCCTTGATATTGACCTGTTTCACCGGAGAGAAATTCTCCACCGGGCAGGAGCGGTTCGCGCCGTGGTGCAGAGCACCACAAGCGGTTCGCGACGCACCCGGTGGCGAATTTATCCCGGCCTCCGGTGGCCGTGGGCGAACGACCTGCCGCGTCGCGCCGCTTGCCCGATGGCACCGCATCGCGCCGCGCGTCGCTCCTAACGGGTCGTTCGCCCACGGCCATGAAACAGGTCAATATCAAGGGCCGTTGGTATAAACCAACCGAGGAAGTCGGCGAGGACCCGCCCATCGTGAAGCTCCCGTCCGTCTTGTTCGCCCCCGACCGTCACGGCGGCCGGGAAACCGATTTTGACCGATGATGGTTGACCACGGTCCGCCAGACAACAGCAAATATCGCCGGCCCGTTGATGGGAGCGCCAAAACAAACCTGGCCCGCCGGGCGTGGGCGCCGGCGGGCCGGGAGATCTACGCGTGATCGCGAGGGCTCAGCCGACGTGGGCACCGAACAGCTCGAGCGCCCGGCCGTGCGCGCGTTCGCAGGCGCCCGCGTTGTAGACGTCGCGGTCGTCGCAGCAGAACCCGTGCCCCGAATCGTCGTAGACGAACGACGGGATATCCGGGTGGGCGTCGCGGATCGCCTGGACATCGCTCATCGGGATGGCGTGGTCCTTGTCGCCGAAATGGAACTGCACCGGGCAGTTGGGCGAATCGTTGGCGGCCCGGGCGGCGACGCCGCCGCCGTAGCAGGCGACCGAGCAGGCCAGGCTGTCGAGCCCGCAGGCCGAGATCCACGCGACATAGCCGCCGAAACAGTAGCCGATCAGCCCGACCTTGCCGGCCGACGAGACATGCTTGGCCGCCGCGGCGACGTCGTTGAGGATCCATTCGTCGTTGAGCTTGCCGCGGTTCTCGCGCGCGGCGGCGAAGTCGGTCTCGTTGTAGCCGAGCTCGATGCCGGGCTCGAGGCGGTCGAACAGCGCCGGGGCGATGGCGAGATAGCCGTGACCGGCGAACATGTCGGCCTGGCTGCGGACGTGGCTGTTGACGCCGAAAATCTCCTGGATGACGACGACGCCGCCCTTGGGCGTGCCCGACGGCTCGGCCACGTAGCCCTGAAGCGTGTGACCGTCCTGGGTGGTAAGCGGTACGTTCTGGCCCATCTTCTTAGTCTCCCTTGGTTGAGGAATTTGGAGTTGTGACTTGCAGGCGGGCGCCGGTCAGCCCCGCTGCCCGCGTCGAGTTTATCGCCAATCGCCTCACACGTTGAAGCGAAAAAGGATGATGTCGCCGTCCTTGACGATGTAGTCGCGGCCCTCCTTGCGCATCTTGGCCGCTTCCTTGGCGCCGAGCTCGCCGCCGCAAACCACGTAGTCGTCATAGGCAATGGTCTCGGCGCAGATGAAGCCGCGCGCAAAATCGGTGTGGATCTTGCCGGCGGCGTCCTGGGCGCGGGTGTCGGCCGGGATCGTCCAGGCGCGCGCCTCGGTCTCGCCGGCGGTGAAGTAGATGATCAGGTGGAGAAGCTCGTAGCCGGCGCGAATGACCCGCGCGAGACCGGTTTCCGCGAGCCCCAGCGTCTCGAGGAACTCGCGCTTTTCGTCCTCGTCGGCGAGCTGGGCGATCTCGGCCTCGATGGCGGCGGCGATGACGACCGCGGGCGTGCCGTTATTCGTGGCCCATTCCACGAGCCGCGCCGAATGCTCGTTGCCGCTCGCCGCCGAGTCCTCATCGACGTTGCAGACATACATCATCGGCTTGGAGCTCAGAAGCTGCATCTGGCGGAACAGCCCGGCCTCGTCCGGCGCATGCTCGACCTCGCGCGCCGGCCGGCCGTCGCGCAGCACCTCGAGCGCGCGCTCGCACATGTCCTGCATGGCGGCGGCCTCCTTGTCGCCGCCGCGCACCTTCTTGACCAGCGGCTCCATGCGGCGCTCGAGGCTCTCGAGATCGGCCAGCATCAGCTCCATCTCGACCGTCTCGGCATCGGCGATGGGATCGATCGCGCCGGTATGCGGCACGTCGCCACCTTCGAAGCAGCGCAGCACGTGCGCGATCGCCTCGACCTCGCGGATGTGCGACAGGAACCGGTTGCCGAGCCCCTCGCCCCGGCTCGCGCCGTGAACCAGCCCGGCGATATCGACGAAGTCGAGCTGGGTCGGCGTAATCTTGGCCGAGTGCGCGATCTGGGCGATCTCGCCGAGCCGCGCATCGGGCACCGCGATGCGCCCGAGGTTGGGCTCGACGGTAGAGAACGGATAGTTCGCCGCCTCCGCCGTCGCCGTCGCGGTGAGCGCGTTGAACAGGGTCGACTTGCCAACGTTGGGCAGCCCGACGATGCCGCAGCGAAAGCCCATCAGCCGGCGTCCGTCTCGGCCGCCGCCGGCTTGGGCGGCGGGCACAGCAAGGCGACCTTGGTCATGAAGCCGGCATCGTCGCCGTCGACCAGGATCGGCAGCGCCTCGCACACCGCATCGATGATGTCCCGCATCAACGGCTGGTCGGCCTTGGCGAAGTCGGACAGCACATGGCGCTGAACCCGCTTCTTGTCGCCCGGATGGCCGATGCCGATGCGGATGCGCCGATAGTCCTTGCCGATATGGCTGTCGATGCTGCGCAGCCCGTTATGGCCGCCATGGCCGCCGCCGCGCTTGACCCGCACCTTGCCGGGGACCAGGTCGAGGTCGTCGTAGATCGCGGTGACGTCGCGCGCCTTGAGCTTGTAGTAGCGCAGCGCCGAGCCCACGGCGCGGCCCGAATTGTTCATGAACGTCTTGGGCTTGAGCAGCAGAATCTTCTCGCCCGCGACCTCGCCGGTGGCGACGTAGCTGTGATGGCGCGCCTGGGCGAGCCGGAAGCCGTAACGCCGGATGATCTCGTCGGCCACCATGTAGCCGATGTTGTGGCGGTGGCGTGCGTGTTTGGGCCCGGGGTTGCCGAGCCCCGCGAATATGAGCATGGCCTGGGTTCAAAGGCGCCGAGCGCCGGCTCAGCCCTCTTCCTTGGTCTCGGACTCCGCGGCCTCGCCCTCGGCCTCGCCTTCGGCGCCCTCGGCGGCGACACCCTCCTCGCCCTCGATCTCCTCGCCTTCCTCGCCCTCGGCCGCGGCCTCCTCGGCGATAACGGTCGGCGCGGCGACGGTGGCGATGGTGAAGTCGCGGTCGGTGATGGTGAACGTCACGCCTTCGGGCAGCGCGACCATGCTGGCATGGACCGCATCGCCGATGTCGAAGCCCGTGAGGTCGATCTCGAAGATCTGCGGGATGTTGTCGGCGGTGCACAGCACCTCGACCTCGTGGCGGACAATATTGACCACGCCGCCGCGCTTGAGACCCGGCGATTCTTCCTCGTTATTGAAGTGGACCGGCACGGCGACGGTGATCTTGCGGTCAGCCGAGAAGCGCAGGAAGTCGACATGCAGCGGTACGTCGCTGACGGGATGGAACTGAACGTCGCGCGGCAGCACGCGATGGGTCTCGCCGTCGAGGCTGACATCGACCAGGCGGATGAAGAAGCCCGGAACGTGGATCTGCCGCTCGAGCGCCTTGCGCTCGACGCTGATCGCCATCGGATCCAGCTTGTTGCCGTAGATTATCGCCGGCACCAGACCGTCGCGTCGCGCGGCGCGCGCCGGACCCTTGCCGGACTGGGGCCGCGCGGTCGCGGCAAGCGAAGTGACGTCAACCATGGTCGTTCTCCAACACGACGGAAGGCGCCGGCGGGCGTAATTCCCGATGGCGCCGTATTCATTCGCCCGCCAAGCGAGCGGGCGCTAGGATTTATACGATCGCGCCCGATTAGTCAAACAGAGTGGATACCGATTCCTCATCGGAAATACGGCGGATGGCCTCGCCGATCAAGGGCGCGATGGTGAGCTGCTCGACGTTGTCGCTGACCCGCACCGCCTCGGTCGAGAGAATGCTGTCGGTGATCACCAGCTTTTCGAGCGGCGACGAGACGACGCGCGAGACCGCGCCACCCGACAGCACGCCGTGGGTAACGTAGGCCAGCACCGAGGCGGCGCCGCGCTCGGCCAGCGCGGCGGCGGCGTTGCACAGCGTGCCGGCCGAATCGACGATGTCGTCGACCAGGATGCAGTTGCGCCCCTCGACGTCGCCGATGACGTTCATCACCTCGGATACGCCGGCGCGCTCGCGCCGCTTGTCGATGATGGCGAGGTCGGTATCGAGCCGCTTGGCGAAGGCGCGCGCGCGCAGCACGCCGCCGACGTCGGGCGAAACCATCATCAGGTTGTTTGCGATCCGCTCTTCGATGTCGCGCACGAACACCGGCGCCGAGAACAGGTTGTCGAGCGGGATGTCGAAGAATCCCTGGATCTGCCCGGCGTGAAGATCGAGCGTCAGCACCCGGTCGGCGCCCGCCGTGGTGATCAGATTGGCCACCAGCTTGGCCGAGATCGGCGTCCTGGGCCCCGACTTCCGATCCTGACGAGCGTAGCCGAAATAGGGTATCACGGCGGTGATGCGCCGGGCCGAGCCGCGCCTCAGCGCGTCCAGCGTCACCAGCAGCTCCATCAGGTTGTCGTTCGCCGGATACGACGTCGACTGGATGATGAAGGTGTCCTGGCCGCGCACGTTCTCATGGATCTCGACGAAGATCTCCATGTCGGAGAAGCGCCGGATGCTGGCCTGGGTCAGCGGAAGCTGGAGATACGCCGCGATCGCCTCGGCGAGGGGGCGGTTACTGTTGCAGGCGACGATCTTCATCGCGGCCGATACCCAAATTACTTGCCCGTGCGTCACGCTCCCCACAGCGGCGCGGGCGGACTTTAACAGCGTGTCCGGAGGCTGTAAACGGTCAGCCGCGATTGATCAGCTTCCGGGCGTCGATCGGCCGCGGCGCAGCACCTCGACGACGCCGGGAGCGGCGGCATCGGCGATCAACCGGGCGAGCTCCGGCCATTTCGCGCCGAGCGCCTCGACCGCGATCATGTTGGCCTGCTTGAGGGTGCCGATCTCCTTGCCGTCCGACTCGCGCACCGACCACGCGATCTCGATTCGCCGCTGGCCGGCGGCCGCCGGGCCGAGCGAGATGCGCCCGGCAATGACAAGGTCGCGTTTGCGCCTGGCCGGCGGCACCTCGAGATCGAGCCGGCGCAGCGCATCGGCCATCGCGTGCCGCAAAACACCGCCCTCGGCGCCGGCCACGCCCGCGACCGGCAAGACGTGGAGCGGCCTGAGCGTCGCGATCGGCGCCGCCGCGCGCGGCCTGGGCGCCTGTACAAAAGCCGCGATGCCGCGTGCCGAGGCCTCGGCGAAGCGCTGGACCAGATCGTCCGATCCCGCCGTCCACCGTGCTTCGCCCACCGTCCCGCTCACCACGTGGCGGCCGACCGGCGCGCCCATCGGGTCGACCAGCTCCCAGGTCAGCTTCACCTCGAGCCGTCCGGGGCGCACCGTCGCGGACTCCGCCTGGCCGTACAGGAACCGGCTCTTGGTGTTGGCGCTCCGTATCGTCGCCGGGACGTTGAGGGCGAGCAGCGCCTCGACCGTCGCGCTCCGCAGCCCCTCCGCCATCGCCGCCGGCGCGCCTTCGACGTCGAGCACGACGATGCCGGCCCGGTCCTCGAGCACGAGCAATGGATTGGCCGGATCGCCCGGGCTTCGGCCGAACGGCTGAGGTACCGGCTGACACGCCGCGAGGCCGATCAGCGCCAGCGCGGCGATCGCGGGCAGACGGCGAGATCGGCGGTCACAAGACACAGGTCGCCAGCATCCCGAGGGCGAACAGCATCAGGAATATGATCAGGTGCGGCACGGCGTTTCAACCCGTCAGAGCGATGGCCGACAATCCGCGGCCGAAATCGGGCTCGCCCTCTAGGCATGAGCGGCGGTAGCTGAAGAACCGGTCGTGATCGGCGCAAGTATCGGCGCCCGCGCCCTCGACCGCCGCGAGGCCGGCATGGCGCAGCCGGGCAACCACGTAGCCTTCGAGATCGAACCGGTCGCGCGCGCCGGCTGGCGCGTCGAAAAACGCCGCGTTGGTCGGATCGGCCGCGACGAAGCGGTCGCGGAACTCGGGGCCGACTTCATAAGACGCCTGGGCGATGCACGGCCCGACGGCGGCGACGATGTCGCCGGCATGGGCGCCGAGCCGTTCCATCGCCGCGACCGTTTGTTCCACGACCCCCGACAGCGCGCCGCGCCAGCCGGCATGCGCGGCGCCGATCACGCCTGCCGACGGGTCGGCGAACAGCACCGGCGCGCAGTCCGCCGTCAGGATGCCGAGCGCGATCCCCGGGGTGCGGCTGACCATGGCGTCGGCCTCGATCCGATCGTCGGGCGAGGCGGCGTTCTCGACCACTTGGACCGCCGTGCCGTGGACCTGATAGGTCGTCGCCAACGCTTCCGCCGTGAGGTCGATCCTGGCCATCGCCCGGCCGCGATTGGCGGTGACGTTGTCGGCCTCGTCGTCGGAGCCATAGCCGCAATTGAGCGAGGCGTAGATGTCGCCGCTGACGCCGCCCCGGCGGGTAAAGAAGCCGTGGCGCACGCCGGAAGCGCGATCGAGGGTTTCGAGTGTCAGCATGGCGAGCCGCCCTCGGGCTCGAAGCCGGCCGGTGCCGCCGATCCGGGCGGCGTGATCGCCACGACCTTGAACAACTCGCCCATCTCGGCCGGATCGCTCAGCCGGCGGCAGCGCGAGCGAATATCCTCGGCACGCTCGGGCGCGCCATCGCACAGCCGGCGCATCCGCGCGCCGAGGCCGAGGCGGTCGAGGAAGGTGCCCTGGGCGAGCGGGCCATGAACATCGGCTCCCGCCATCCGGGCGGCCTCGGACAAGGCCTCGAAGTCGACATGCGCGGTGAGGTCGGCGAGCCCCGGCCGGGCGAGCACGTCGTCGAACCGGTGCCGGCGGACGGCTTGGAGCGTTTCGCCCGGCGCCCGCGCCGCGTGGCCGTAATCGATGATCAGGGCGGCTCCGCCATCGCGCGTGATGCGCCGGGCGATGTCGCCGGCGAGCCTGTCCGCTTCCGGGCGCACCTCGCACGGCACGCCGGGCGGCGCGTCGCGAAACGGCGCCGGCGGCTCCCATTCCCCGTCCGACAGCACGAAGCACAACGTCCCGGCGGCATCGTCGACGCCGATGCAGCGTCGCCGCCAGCCGTCCGGCGTGCGCTCGAACTGCTCGACCGGCAGCGCATCGAAGAACTCGTTGGCGATCACGAGACAGGGGCCGTCCGGAATGTCGCCCATCTCGTCGTGCCAGGTCGGGCGCGCCGCCGCGAGGGCGTCGCGCTGGCGGTCTCTGAGCGCCGGGCTGGTCTCGACCAGATGGATCGCGGCAGCGGCGGTGAACTCGGGCACGCCCGCGGCGGCGCGCAGCGCATCGACCATCAGCGTGCCGCGGCCGGGGCCGAGCTCGATCAGCCGGACCGGGTCAGGCGCGTCCATCGCCCGCCATGTCACGACGCACCACAGCCCGATCAGCTCGCCGAAGACCTGGCTGATCTCCGGCGCGGTGATGAAGTCGCCGCCGGCGCCCAGCGGGTCGCGCGTCCGGTAATACCCATGCTCGGGATCGCCGAGCGCGATCGCCATGTACTCGGCGACCGGGATCGGCCCACCACGGGCGATGCGCTCGCGGATGCGGCGTTCGATAGGGGTCACGGCGCCCTCGGCGCGCGCTGGATCAGCCAGACGCCGGCGAGCACCAGCGGCAGCGACAGAAGCTGACCCATGGTGGCGCCGGCGGCGAGGAAGCCGAGATGAGCGTCGGGCTCGCGGAACAGCTCGACGATGATGCGCGCGATGCCGTAGCCGACGAAGAACACGCCGGCCAGCAGCCCGGGCCGCTCCAGCGCCCGGGTGCGATACGCGAACCACGCAAGCAGGATGAACAACACCAGCCCCTCGAGCGCGGCCTCGTAGAGCTGACTCGGGTGGCGCGGCACGGGACCGCCATGGGGAAACACCATCGCCCACGGCACGTCGCTCGCGCGCCCGAACAGTTCGCCGTTGACGAAGTTGGCGACGCGCCCGAGGAACAGGCCGATCGGCGCCCCCGCGACGACAATGTCACCGAGCGCGACGAAGCCGATCTTGCGCCGGCGCGCAAACAGGAAGGTCGCGATCAGCACGCCGAGCATGCCACCGTGAGACGACATCCCGCCACGCCACATGGCGAAGATCTCGAGCGGATTTTCGAGAAAGTATTCCGGCCTGTAGAACATGACATAGCCGATTCGCCCACCAAGGATGATGCCGATGGTCGCCCATACGACATAATCGTCGATATCCCTGGCCTCGATCCCGGCAGGCGACCGGCGGGCCAGCCGGATCATGTAGCGCCATGCCAACAGGATGCCGACGATATAGGCCAGCGCGTACCAGCGGATCGCGAACGGCCCGATCTGGAACAGGATGGGATCAATGTTGGGAAAGGCTAGGGCGAACAACGGCGCTGTCCCGGCAATCGCTCAAACGTACGGATCGTCGGTGGCGAGGAAGTCCCGGACATAGCGCGTGATGCCTTTTTCGAGCTCGGTGAACTTGGCCGTGTAGCCCGCCTCGCGCAGCCGCGCGGTTCGGTCCTCGGTGAAATATTGGTAGTTGCGGCGGATGTTTAAGGGTGTGTCGACGTAGGTGATGTCGCTCGGCCGGCCGGCGGCGCGGCACACCGCGCCGGCAAGATCGGCGAACGAGCGCGCCTTGCCGGTGCCGACGTTGTAGAGCCCCGAGACGTCCGGCCGCGCCAGCAGCCACAGCATCACCTCGACCGCGTCCTCGACCCAGACGAAATCGCGCAGCTGGCCGCCGTCGGCGTAGTCCGGATGGTGCGATTTGAACAGCACCGCCGGCCCGCCGGCCTGGATCTCGCGCCAATTCTTGAGCGCGACCGAGATCTGGCCTTCCTTGTGGTACTCGTTGGGGCCATAGACGTTGAAGAATTTCAGCCCGGCCCATTGCGGCGGCACCGGCCCGCCGGCCGCGAGCGTGCGCGCGATGGCGCGGTCGAACAGGTTCTTGCTCCAGCCATAGGCGTTGAGCGGGCGCAAGGCGGCGATCGCCGCCTCGGAGGCGTCGTCATCGAAACCTTGGTCGCCGCCGCCGTAGGTCGCGGCCGAGGAGGCATAGATCAAGCGCACGGAGTTGGCCGCGCACCATGCCCATAGCTCGACCGGAAAGTGGAAATTATTCTCGAGGATCAGATCGACATCGGTCTCGGTCGTCGCCGAGATCGCGCCCATGTGAAAGACCGCCTCGATCGGCGCCGCGGTGTTGTCGAGGAACTGGATCAAATTCTCGGGCGCGATGATGGTGGCGATGTCGCGCTTGGCGATGTTGCGCCATTTATCATCCGAACCGAGCCGGTCGCACACGACGAGCCCGCGCGTGCCCGCCGCTTCGAGCCCGGCCAGCAGGTTCGAGCCGATGAACCCGGCCCCGCCCGTGACGACGATCATCCGTAGGCACCCCGATCGGTAAGACGCGCCCGTTATAGGGAACCACCCGATCGCGGGCAAGCTGGGGCGCGCTTGCCGGAAAGACAATCGCCGCCGTATGCTCTCCATCTGCTGTGGAGAGGAAGAGCAAATGCCGATCAAGCCCGATGACGTTCGCGGCATGGCCGAACGCTATGCCGAGGCGTGGAGCTCGCATTCACCGGACGCCGTGGCATCGTTCTACGAAGAGGATGGGCGGATCTCCATCAACGGCGATGAGGCCCTGGTTGGCCGCCCCGCGATCGCGGAAATGGCGCAAGGATTCTACGGCGAGTTCCCGGATTTGGTGGTTCACCTGGATGAAATACGAACCGCCGGACACAACGCCATTTTCCTCTGGACCCTGGAGGGAACGCATGTCGAGACCGGGAACTACGTGAAAGTCGGCGGTTGGGAAGAATGGCGGCTGTCCGACAACCTGCTGGTCAGCGAGTCGCTCGGCCGCTTCGATGCGGTGGAGTACGACCGCCAGATCGCCGAGGGAATATAGCCCGGGCCGGATTTCCCCGCTTCAGACTTGCGGCAAAGGCGGCCGCCACCGGGTCGAATGGCTCGGTGGTCCGTGCGTGGCCTGCGACCCGACCTCCGCCCAGGCAAAGTGGCGGATGGAGGACCGACCCGCATTCATCCTTGACGCAAGGCGACGTTTCCGGGCTACATTGGATCGCCCTTTAGAGGGTAGGTTCAGTGAAAGATCAACACGTTAGGTTCTCTGAGAGGACTCCGCCATGCAATCGGACAACCGCTTTCTCGACGATGCCGCGAAGCTCGCCGGCGGCGCGATCGGCTCGCTGACCGGGCTCAAGCGCGAGATCGAGACCCTGGCGCGCCAGCAGGTCGAGCGTCTGCTCGCGCGCATGGATCTGGTCACGCGCGACGAGTTCGAAGCCGTCAAGGAAATGGCGGCCAAGGCGCGCGCCGAGCAGGAAGACCTCGCCGCCCGGCTCGCCGCGCTCGAGGGCAAGGCCGCCGCAAAGCCGCGAAGCAAGGCCAAGAAGCCGGCCGCCAAATCGGACGACGACGCGGCGAAGTCGTAAGAAACGTCCCGCTACTTGTCGACGCTTCTCATGCTTGCTTCCGGATAGCGGGTGCCGGCGGTGGCGCCGATCGGAAATGTTTCGTCGAGCGCGGCGAGATCGGCCGACGTCAGCTCGATCTCGAGCGCGCCGAGATTCTCCTCCAGATGCGCCCGCGTCTTGCAGCCCGGAATCGGGAATACGTCATCGCCCCGCGCCAGCAGCCAGGCGAGCGCGATCTGCGCGGCGCTCGCGCCCTTGGCCGCCGCCAGCGCTTCGAGCCGGACGACGCGGTCGCGATTGGCGGCGAAATTTTCGGCCTGGAAACGGGGGAACTTGTGGCGCGTATCGTCGGCCGGCAGCGCCTCGGGCTCCGCCAGGAATCCCGACAGGAAGCCGTAGCCGAGCGGCGCGTACGCCATCAGCGCCATGCCAAGCTCGCCGCACGCCGCGTGATGGCCGGTTTCGGGATCGCGCGACCACAGCGAATACTCGAACTGCAGCGAGGCCAGCGGATACGCCGCCGCGCCACGCCTGACCGTATCGGGCGCGGCTTCCGACAGGCCAATGAACCGCGTCTTGCCGTCTTCGACCAGCCGCGCCATGGCGCCCACCGAGTCCTCGATCGGGACCGTGGGATCGACGCGCGACATGCAGAACACGTCAAGGCACTCGATTCCAAGGCTCGTGAGGCTTTGCTCGCAGACGGCGCGGAGCCGTTCCGGCGTGCCGCTTCCGGCGGGTGTGCTGGGCCCGTCGCCGCGCCGGATGGAGCCGGTCTTCGAGTGGATGAACACGCGGTCGCGGCGGTCGCGCACGGCGCGTCCGATGACCTCGTGATTATGGCCCTGTCCGTAGCTCGCCGAGGTGTCCAGCAGGTTGACCCCGAGCTCGATCGCCCGGTGGATCGTGGCGATCGATTCGCGGTCGTCGGCCGCGCCGTAGGCCCCCGACATGCCGTAGCAGCCGAGCCCGATGCGCGAGACCTCGATCCCGGTGTGGCCGAACGGACGATATTCCATTCTGCGCCCTCTCCCGGCTGGCTCCTAGGGCAGGTAATCCTCGAGCTTGACCTTGCCCCAGTTACGCGGCCAGGCGCGCTCGAATTCCTTGACGTCGTGGCGCGGCTTGGCGGTGGCGTCGATGCCGAGCTTGCCGACGGTGCGGAACGGCGCATGGCCGGCGAGCGGCTCGGCGGACGGGTCGTAGGGCGAGCCCCTGGTGTGCGGCACCATGATCATGTCGCGCGCGGGATCGCACCGTGTCGCGATGGCGTAGTAGACGTCGCGCGCGTCGTCGATGTCGGTGTCGGGACTGACGGCGACGACCATCTTGGTGTTGAGCCACGGCGCCCCCATGCACTGCATCAGGGCGTCGTTTACAAGACCCTCGCGCGGGTACTCGACCTGGATGATGCAGCTCAGCGCGGCGCCCCATGGCGGGAAGCGGACGTCGTGGACCTTCAGGCCGATCTCGGTCAAACGGTTGTACAGCACCGCCTCGTGACACAGCCTGGGCAGCGGCTGGTGGTCGGTGTCGGGGACGGTCTGGTGGTTGCGGTAGATCGGCTTGTCGGCGCGCATGGTGATCGCGGTCAGGCGGATCTCCGGGATCTTCTGCTGCCTGGGCAGGAAGTAGCCGGTCGGCGCGTTGACGCCGCCGACGTCGTGCGCGTCGCGCAAGTTCACCAGCCCTTCGACGACGATCTCGGCGTTGGCCGGCACGCGGAGGTCGATGGTCTCGCACGGCACCATCTCGACTTCCATGTCCATGATGGTGGCGACCATCTCCATCTCGCCCCAGAGGTCCATGTGCATGCCCGAATAGTTGGCCATGATCTCGTAGGCCGGATGGACGCCGAAGACGATCGCGATCGGCATCTCGTCGATCCCCATATCGCGGTACTTCTGCATGATCAGGTGGGTGTGGGGCGTGGCAAAGCTGATATAGCCGCGCCGCGGCTCGACCGGCGTGGTCCCGGCGTGGGACGAGTTATAAAACCCGGTTTCGGGGTCGCGGACGATGTTCATGGCCGAGATGTAGCGCTGGCCCTCGAGGTCGGAATGGACCGGTGCGGGCAGCTTGGTCCAATCGACGTCGTCGCCGGTATGGATGACCTGCTTGACCGGGCCGGTGTCGACGTCGACGAAGCCGCGCGGTGGCTGGCGCAGCCGCCGTGCCAGCGTCGGCAGGTATTCGTCTTCGGCGACGCCGAGCGCGCGGCACTGCGACCAGCGATGCTTGACCAGGATGTCGCACAGCTGGAAATCCGGGAACTCGGTGATGTTCTCGAACAGGATCGGCCCCTCGGACTGGGCCGACAGCGCGCCGATGTCGTCGATCGAGACCGGCTTGGTGATGCGGGTCAGGATGTCGTCGTTGGTCTCGAGATAGCCGCGCAGATCATTGTCGAGCGGCCGGTTGTGGGTCGGGCCGACCGAATTCTTCACCCGCGCCGCGCACATGGCGTCCTCCCGTCCAGGTCCGTTGCCGGTTGGCAGCTTGGCCAATCCGCGCCCGATCGGCAAGCACCGATCGCGGCTGGTGGGTGCGGAAAGTGCGGGCTAGAAGCCCACCGCCTGGCCGACACACTCGAACAGATCGGCGGGGCTGACGGGCTTGGTCAGGATGCGCGCCGCGCCGACCTGCTCGGCGACCTCGTGGACGAACTCGTCCTCCTCTCCCGTCAGGATCAGGATCGGAATGCCGCGGATTTCAAGGCGCTGGTCGCGACGGATGGCGTTGCACAGCCCGATCCCGTCGAGCTCCGGCATGTGGAGGTCGCTGATGATCAGGTGCGGCGGCTTGGACAGCGGATCGCGGAGACATTTGAGCGCCTCGGCGCCGTCGCTCGCCTCTTTGATCTTGGTCACGCCACCCGCCTTGAGCATCTGCTTGATGATCGTGCGCATGCCCGGGTGGTCTTCGACGATCAGGATGCGGAGCGTCGCGAGACCGCTACCCGTCATTTGAAATGTCCTTACGTCTAACGAATCTTCACCACGACCCGGCGACGGCGATCACACGCGCGGACTATCGCCACGCCGACCTGCTCATAACAAAAATCGTAGTCCGACCATTAACAAAGGTCGTAGTCCGGTTAACAATCTCTTAACGACAATCCCTGGCGTGACCACCCGATAATCATCGCCCGGCGCGTCAACCGTCGCCGCCCAGCGTAAACGCGGCGATCCACCGTGCGCACGCCGTCAGGCGCTCGTCGCCGTGCCGGGCGCCCTGAAGCTGGACGCCCAAGGGCATCCCCTCGACCGCGAGCAGCGGCAACGAGATCGACGGCACGCCCAGGACGGACGAGGATTCGTTGTAGATCGCGCTGCCCTGGTCCATGCCGGCCGGAGCGGGTCCGAGCGAGGACAGGGTGACAAAACCGTCGGCGCGCGCCGCCAGCTCGTGGTGCAGGCCGCGGACGTAGTCGCGCTTGACCAGGGCGGCGCGGTACTGCTCCTGGGTCAGCCCCTCGCCCTCGTCGAGGCCGCGCAGCAGCCGGGGCGGGATCTTGGAGCGGTCGTGGTCGCGGTATTGCAGCAACGGCCAGCGCATCTCGAAGCGGTAGAGGTGCATCCACAGCTCCGGCATTGAAGCGAGTTCGTCCTCGTAGGCCGCGATGGTTGGATCGTCGCCGCGGGCGAAGATCTCGACGCCGTCATCGGCGAGCGTGGCGAGAAAATCCTCGAACGCCTGCTTGGTTGCGTCGTCGGTCTGGGCCCAGCCGGCGGTATCGAGGCGGATCAGGCGCTCGGGCCGTCGCGGCGCCGGCGGGCGCGGGCCGCCATAGAGCCCGGGGTGACCCGGATCGCCGCCCGCGGTCCCGGCCATGTGGCGCGCGATGATCCAAATGTCGGACAGCGAGCCGGCGAAGGTGCCGAGGTGATCCATGCTGTCGGCGGCCGAGAATACGCCCTGGCGGTTGATGGCGCCGAAGGTCGGCTTGAGGGCATAGGCGCCGCAGAAGCTCGCCGGGCGAATGGTCGAGCCACGCGCGTGGGTGCCGAGCCCGGCCGGCAGCATCGCGCCGCCGACGGTGGCCGCCGTGCCCGACGACGAGCCGCCCGGCGTGCGCGCGGTATCGAACGGGTTGCGAGTCCTGGCCGGATCGCCGCCGCCGAAGGTGACGGTGACGGTCTTGCCGATCAGCACCGCGCCGCCGTCGCGCAGTCCGGCGACCACGGCGGCGTCGCGGATCGGCCGGTGGCCGGCGAACAGCTCGGAGCCGAACTCGGTCGGCATGTCCTTTGTCTCGATCAGGTCCTTGATGCCGATCGGCAGCCCGTCGACCGGCGACAGCGGACGGCCGGCGCGGTAGCGCTCGGTCGCGGCGTCGGCCTGTTCGCGGGCGCCGTCGGCGTTGAGGAACGCGAACGCCATCACCTCGTGCTCGCGCGCGGCGATGTCGTCGAGGCAGCGTTCGAGATAGTCGCGCGGCGTATCCGATCCGTCGAGAAACCCGGGGACGACATCGAAGAACGTCTTCAGACGCCACGTCTTGGGGTCATATGCGGTCGTCGCCGCGACGGATTCGGGAGCCATGTTCGTTATTTCCCTCGGGCCATGAACCAGATGTTCAGCCGCCGCGCGCGAAGGCGTACGACGCGGCGGCCGGCCCCATGACCACCTCGATCTCGCCCTCGTCGCGCGCGGCGCCGTTCATGGACCAACCCTATGATCTCTCCTGATCGCACAGATCGAGCGCGGTATGCACGTATAGCTGAGATCCGATGATCAGGTTCTCGATCGGCATCCGGAAGATGCCGCCGCCGACGCTGCCACCCGGTCCATAGGTGTAGGACGGGATGCGCATCTCGTTGAAGCAATTGAGGTCGCGCCACATGCTCGACGTCGAGACCGGCCCGAGGCCCAGCTCGCCGCCGACCACGGATCCGTGGGCGCGCCCGATCGCTTGCCTCAGCGGCGCCCCCTTCTCTTCGTCCACTTCGAAGCCCGGCCGATAGACGTACAGCTCGACCTCGCCGTTGAGTCCGGCATCGCGCATGACTCCGCGAAGCTGCTCGCGGATGTCGAGCGGCTCCTGCTTGGGCGTGATGCGCACGTCGAGATAGATCGCGCATTGCTGCACGGTCTTGGTGATCTTCTGCGGCACACCGCCGCGGATCGCGCCGAAATTGACCTTTGGCACGACGGTGCCGCTGGCGCATTCGTATCGATTTTCCTGCTCGTATTCATAGGCCCATGCCTCGATGCGCTCGATCAGCTTCGACATGCGGACGATCGCGCTTGGACTTTCCTCGATCGGGGTGGGGCGCTCGATGTAGGGCGTATAGATCGTCAAGTCACTGCCGAACACGGTGATCTTGAAGAACGCCTTGCCCGCCTCGACACCGACGATGCCGAAATCCGTGCCCTCGGATACGAGCGCGTAGTCGGTCACGCCGCCATGGGTAATCGCATATCGGGTGCCGGCCTCCTTGGCGACGTATTCCGGCGGCTGAAACTCGTCGACGGGCTCGAGCCCGATCTCGCCAACGACCGACATCAGCAACAAATCGCCCTTGAGCTCGGCGCCGGAGTCCTTGATGGCCTTGGCGGCAATCAGCCACGTCGCCATGGGTCCCTTGCAGTTGCACACGCCATTGCCGACCAGCGTGTCGTCCTCCCGCCATCCGGCGTGGAAGATCGGATCGGCGGCATGACGCGTCGTCCACCACTCGTCCTTGTGAACGGTCGTATCCATGTGGCTGTTGAAGCACAGGCTACGCCCATTGCCGGTGCCCGGCAGTGTCGCCAGAACATTTGGACGGTCGGGATAGAGAGCTACCTTGCGCGCATCGAACCCTTCCTTGAGAAGCCAGTCGTACACGTAGTCGGCGACCGGGCCTTCGGAGCCGGTCGGACTATCGATATTGGCGAGGTCGAGCGTGACCTTTATCAGTTCGTCGGCATCGATCTTGTCAATGACATCTGCTGGATCCACGCTCATCACCGCTCCTTGCATTCAAGTTCTGCGACTTCCGGATTCGAGACAAATACCTTTGCCACCCGAGGGCAAAGACCCGGTCGCTCATTTCACCCAGGATCTACCTTATGGAACCGACCCGGTCCGTTGATCGTGGCTTACAATGCTTCGACGTGCAACCCGTCGGCCTCGATCCGAGGCGAGGCGTCCGCTCGCGTATATGAGACAACCGTGCTAGAGTCATTTGCTAGCGAGGAGCTATGACATGAGCGTTGTCGAAGCTGGTGATGCGACTGATGCTGGTCGCGAGTTTGTCGATTTTTGGAACGAGATCCTGGTTCCGAAGTTCGTCCGTTTCAAACACATACTGGTCGATGGCCTAACGCATCATAGCGAGGCGGTTATTCCTCTGCTGCAAGTGAAAGAGGGCGACCGGGTGCTGGATGTCGGGTGCGGCTTCGGCGATACGGCAATTCAGCTGGCGCGGCGCGTGGGTCCCGCCGGTTCGGTCATCGGTATCGATTGCTGCGATGCCTTCCTAAAGGTGGGGCGCGAGGACGCCGCGGCCGCCGGCCTCTCCAACGTCGAATTCGTCGAGGGTGATGCCCAGAGCCATCCCTTCCAGCCGGTATACGATTTCGTCTTCTCCCGCTTCGGGACGATGTTTTTCGAGAATCCCGTCATTGGCCTACGCAATATGCGCACGGCCATTAAACCGAGTGGCCTCATGACAATGATCGTCTGGCGGCGGGTTGACGATAACCCCTGGCTCGGTTTGCCCAAGCAGGTCGTCTCGAACTTTCTGCCGCCGCCCGGCGATGATGCGCAGTCCTGCGGACCGGGCCCATTTTCCATGGCCGACCAGGAGACGGTCACCGCCATGCTGAAAAGCGCCGGCTACATCGACACCGACTTCAAGCGAGTTGACGCGCCGGTGCTGGTGGGAGCCACGACCAAGGACTCGGTGGATTTCCAATTGGCCTTGGGGCCGGCAGGTGAGGTCTTTCGCGAGGCAGGCGAACTCGCAGAGGAGCGCCGCGAGGAAATCGAGGCCGCCCTGAGCCACGCCATCTCGACCTACCAGACCGACGAAGGCATCGCCATGGCCTCGAGCTCTTGGGTCATAACCGCGACTAATCCCGGCTAAAGAGCGGGAGCCATAGAGCCTCGCCGACAGCGAAAAACTTCAATTAAGTGACAGTAACTTAATTGGAAAATTAGGTCGCTGCAAATGTGGGATGGGTTCCATCATCGCCTGGACGGTAAGTTTGCGGACTCGCGTTCATGGATGTTCAAAGCTAGTCTCGAAGGCTGCTGATGGGCGCTATGGGGGGGACGGCTATGGCTGGCGAAGACGCAACTGGCGCGATTTCTTTCAAGGAAATGGAACAGTCCGGATGGCAGGAAAAGGCATCCGCGTACGATGATTTTGCCGGACAAATCACCGTTCAGGCCATGGACGCACTCCTCGATGCGGCGGGGGTGGCCGCGGGAACGCGGTTGTTGGACGTCGCTAGTGGCCCCGGTTACGGCGCGGGAGCCGCGGCCGCCCGTGGGGCGAAAGCCATCGGCGTCGATTTTGCCGAGGCCATGGTCGGCGAAGCGATCAAGAACTTTCCCGGCGCCGAGTTTCAGCTCGGTGACGGTGAGAATCTGTCTTTCGAGGACGGCAGCTTCGATGCCGTGATTTGTCCGTTCGGTTTGTTGCACATGCCGGAGCCGGACGAGGCGGTTCAAGAAGCCTTCAGGGTTCTCGAGAGCGGCGGCCGGTACGCGTTCTCGGTTTGGACGACGCCGGATACCCATGAGTTTTTCGCACTGGTGATCTCGGCAATCCAGGCCCATGGAAACATGGATGTCCCTCTTCCTCCGGCGCCGCCAATCTTTCGTTTCAGCGATCCCGAGGAATGCAAGGCGGTGCTCGAAAACGCCGGGTTCGTCGATACGGACGTGAAGGAAATCAGCCCGATTTGGAAAGCGACGTCGGGGCAACAGGTTCTTGACATGATCTACAAGGGCACGGTGCGAACCGCCGCCATGTTGGAATACCAGGCTCCCGAAGCCTTGGAAGAAATTCACAACGATATTCTCGAAGGTGCCGAGGCGTACAAGACGGGCGACGCCTACAACTTAGCCTGGCCCGCCGTGATCGCGTCGGCCTCGAAGCCCTGACTTCCGTTCCGGGGCTATACCAACCGAGATACTATTTCGCCGCGCTCAAGAGGCGCCCTTGGCCTGGGCGCGGGCCCAGCTGTCGCGCAGCCCGATTGTGCGGTTGAAGACCGGGCGTCCCGGTCGCGAATCGGCGTCGACGCAGAAATACCCCTGGCGCTCGAACTGGAGGGGGGCGCCCGGCGCGGCCTCGCCGAGGGATGGCTCGAGCCGGCAGTCGGCGAGCACCTCGATGGAATCGGGATTGAGGTCGGCGAGCACGTCGCCCGAGGCGCCCGGCGTCTCGGTGGTGAACAAGGCGTCGTAGAGCCTGACCTCGGCTGGCAGCGCATGCGCCGCCGACACCCAGTGCAGCGTCGCCTTGACCTTGCGGCCGTCGGGCGCGTTGCCGCCCTTCGTCGCAGGATCGTACGTGCAGCGCAGCTCGACGACCTCGCCGTCGGCGTCCTTTATCGCCTCGCGGCAGGTCAGGAAGTAGGCGTAGCGCAAGCGCACCTCGCGGCCTGGCGAGAGACGGAAGAATTTTTTTGGCGGGTCTTCCATGAAGTCCTCGCGCTCGACGAAGAGCTCGCGCGAGAACGGCACCTGGCGGGTGCCGGCCGTCTCGTCCGCCGGATTATTGACTGCCTCCAGCATCTCGCTTTCGCCTTCGGGGTAGTTCTCGATCACCACCTTGAGCGGGCGCAGAACGCCCATCCGGCGCTCGGCGGTCTTGTTCAACAGCTCGCGCGTGCAGTGGTCGAGATAGGCCATCTCGACGGTGCTGTCGGACTTGGTGACGCCGATGCGCTCGGCGAAATCGCGGATCGCGGCGGGCGGCACGCCGCGCCGGCGCAACCCGGCCAGCGTCGGCAGGCGGGGGTCGTCCCAGCCGGCGACGTGGCCGCCCTCGACCAGCTCGATCAGGCGGCGCTTGGACAGCACCGTGTGGGTCAGGTTGAGGCGCGCGAACTCGTACTGCCGGGGGCGCGACGGCACCGGCAGGTTGTCGAGCAGCCAGTCGTAGAGCGGGCGATGGTCCTCGAACTCGAGGGTGCACAGCGAATGCGTCACCCCCTCGATGGCGTCCGACTGGCCATGCGCGAAGTCGTAGGTCGGATAGATGCACCACGCATCACCGGTCCGGGGGTGCGAAGCGTGAACGATGCGGTAGAGCACCGGGTCGCGCATGTTGATGTTGCCCGACGCCATGTCGATCTTGGCGCGGAGCACCCGGGCGCCGTCCGCGAACTCGCCCGCGCGCATGCGGCGCAGCAGATCCAGGCTCTCGTCCGCCGCGCGCTCGCGATAGGGGCTGTCGCGGCCCGGCTCGGTCAGCGTGCCCCGGTACTCGCGCATCTCGTCGGCCGAGAGATCGTCGACATAGGCCTTGCCGGAAGTGATCAGATGCTCGGCCCAGTCGTAGAGCTGCTGGAAGTTGTCCGAGGCATGGAAAAGATTCTCGCCCCAATCGAAGCCGAGCCAGCGGACATCGTCCTGGATGGCGTCGATGTAGGCCTGCTCCTCGCGCGCCGGGTTGGTGTCGTCGAAGCGCAGGTGGCAGCGCCCGGCAAACTCCTCGGCCACGCCGAAGTTGAGGCAGATCGACTTGGCGTGGCCGATATGGAGGTATCCGTTGGGCTCGGGCGGAAACCGGGTGACGATCACATCGTTGCGCCCGGCCGCGAGGTCGTCCCGGACCACCTCGCGGACGAAATCGCCCGCCGGTGCGTCGGTGGTGGTGTTGGAAGAGGTCATGTCACGCCCTCAATGCCAAAAAACGGCCGCCGCGCCAAGCCTTTCCATCGGGCGACATGGCGAACCTCTCCGCCGCCAACGGGCCGGAACGTTGGCGCACCGGGTTCGATAATATAGGGTTGCCGATCCGTCACTCCGTTGGTCACCGCCCGAATGCCTTCCCAGCCGAGCCCGCGCGGCGCCCTGTTCACGCTGCTGCTGACCGTGTTCATCGACATGGTGGGGTTCGGCATCATCATTCCGCTGACGCCGTTCTGGGCCGAGCACTTCGACGCCACGCCCTATCTGGTGACGTTGCTGTTCGCGACCTATTCGGGCTTCGCGTTCGTGTTCTCGTTCGTGTGGGGCTGGGTGAGCGACCGCTGGGGACGCAAGCCGGTGCTGATCCTGGCGCTGATGGGATCGGTGGTGTCGTTCGCCTGGCTCGGGCTCGCCGACGCGCTGTGGATGCTGTTCGCCGCGCGCGCGTTGGGCGGTGTGTTCGGCGCCAACATCGCCGTTGCCCAGGCCTATATCGCCGATATCACGCCGCCCAAGGACCGCGCCAAGGGGATGGGCATGATGGGCGCGGCGTTCGGGCTCGGCTTCGTGCTCGGCCCGGCCATCGGTGGTCTGCTCGCCGGCCCCGACGTCGACAACCCCGATTTCCGCACGCCGTTCTTCGTCGCCGCCGGCATCTCGTTCACCGCCGTCGTGTTCGGGATCGCCTTCCTGCGCGAGCCGGTGCGCCACGAGGCGCCATCCATTCCGCGCGGCATGATCGAGCGGTTCCGGGGCTTCGCCGCGGTGATGTCGCGACCGCAGATTGCGTGGCCCATTGCGGTGCTCGTGACGATGGCGTTCGTGATGGCCGGGCTCGAATCGACCTACGCCCTGTGGACCGAGCGCGCCCATGGCTGGGGGCCGCGCGATACGGGATACTTCTTCGCCTATATCGGCGTGATGCTGGTGCTGGTCCAGGGTGGGCTGGTGCGCCTCGCGGTCAAGTGGTTCGACGAGGCGAGCTGCACGCCGGTCGCCGTCCTCGCCATGATGATCGGCATCGGCATGATCCCGTGGTGCGACACGATCGGCCTGGTCTACGTCTCGGGCGCGCTGATCGCGCTCGGCTACGGTCTCGGCAACCCGATGCTCAACGCCCTGATCTCCAAGGGCGCGCCCGGCGACGTCCAGGGCGCGGTGCTCGGCGCCTCGCAATCGGCCCAAAGCCTGTGCCGCATCCTCGGCCCGATCACCGCCGGCGCGCTGTTCGCGACGGGCGGCCGCGACATGCCCTACTACGTGGGCGGCATGATCCTGCTGGCCGCCTTGTTCGCCGCGCTGCGGATCGCGGTCGCGCGGTAGCGCGTCAATCGGAATCCTCGGCGATGATGAAGCGGACCGCGACAGGGAGGTGGTCGGAAAACTCCTCGGTCCACGAATCGATGCGCTGGTCGCTTCGAATGATTATCTGCTCGTTGACATCGCGCGCGGGTATATGCGTCGCGGCGTCGGACGTGACGACGATGTGGTCGAGCAGGCGCCGGCTGGTCGTTCCCATCCGCGTGATCGCCTGTCCGTCATAGACATCGTCCATTCCTACCGACAACAGGCGAAGGTTCTGCGTTTCGGAGAAGCTTTCGAGACCCTGTCTGGCGGTTTCGGCATTCATGTCGCCGAGCAGCACGTAGTCCATTTCACCGGTCCGTTGACGGTCGTCGACGATCCACTCTGACAGCAGCTCCGCCGCTTTAAGCCGAAGTGCGTTACCAGTATCCTCGATGTCACGATCGGTTGTCTTGAGATGCACCACGGCGCAGCGAAAATCGTAGGCCCGATTCTCGCCGTGAACCATGCGAACGTCGGCCATGAACGGTTTCCGATAGAACACCTTTCGATTGGCGGACTCGCCATTGCTGAGCTCGACGTCGAGCCGCGTGTCGACCAACTGATCGGGCTGGACGAGCGGCGTGACCGTCGTCGTATCGGTGCGAAAGAGGCAGCCGTTTTGCTGTCCGCCACCCGGCACGGCCCGGAAGTCGTAGCGAATCCGTCCCGGCCCGTTCATGGTCTCCACTAGCCTGTCTAGGGCATCACCGTCCACTTCCTGCACGGCCCAGAAGTCGCATCGCATGTTGCGAATGAATTCCGCCAGTTCCTCGAATCGGTCGCGATCGGTCTCGCGGTGCAAATGTTGGATGTTCCAGGTCACCACGTCAGCGAAGCGGCGTAGCCCGCGATAGCGATCGACCACGCGCGTGAACGGGCTCAACGCGGCGTCGGGCGCGTGCTCCGGGGCATCGAGGCCGAGACCGCCGAAATAGCCGGCCTGGGGTATCGAGCTACGCCAGCGCTCCTTTGCACTCAACGGCACGACCTCGCCACCTTCCGCCGCCGCCGAAACGTCGTAGATTTCGGTCTTGCCCTTGCGGTCCTTCTCGGCTTCGAGCTGAGCGCTGAGCGCGGCCTTGCGTTTCTCGGCTCCCCGCGGCAACTCGCCCGTCCGAAGGTCCTTGAAGTGTTCCCACGCCTTGTCGCGGTCGGCGGTGTGCTCCTGCTGCGTCGCGCATTCCAGGAACGGCGTCACCCACCCGTATCCAGCGATATACTCGAAATAGTCGCGCAGCCCATTGTCTGGACCCTTGTCTTTCTTGGCCTTGTCGATCGATTCGCCGAGCCTTCCCCATGCGTCTCGGTCGACCAACGGGTGGCGGAGATAGAGGGCCTCGAGTGCCCCGCGATTTTCCCACAGTTGGATTGCGAAACGCTCGGTCACGGGGCTGGGGTATGCGACATTAATTACCGCCGGCTCGCTCACGGTGTTTTGATCGCCGTCGACCCCCGTCATCGAGGCCGTGATCTCGTGGCGACCGGGACGGACGATGGTCGGGCCATCCGCCGATAGAAACAGGGCGATCGTATGTTCGATATCTTGTCCATCTGCGGCGCGCGCGCCATGTCCCGGTTCGAGCCTGGCGGTCGCCGCCGTGCGGCAGAAGCGCAACGGTGGCCGATACGTGTTTTCCTGCCCGTCGGGGTCGCGAATCGTCAGCCTGACGTAACCGTCCGTGGGGTCGAGCGCCTTCGGCACCGTCAGGAACTCGCTCCCTGCGTTGCGAAGCCGGACACGCAAGAACACGGGCTCGCCGAGCTGATAGACCCCTCCGGGCCTGGTTGGCGAAATCGACAGTTCGGCGTTGAAGGTAACCCGCAGCGGGTTCTCCGCCGGGGTCGCCAGGTGCGGGTCGACCGTGCCGCCCAACGGCCGGCTGAGGCCCTCCTCGTAGACTCCGAACGGCAGGCCACCCGGCCGGACCTCGCGCGGCGTGGCATGGCGGAGATGGCGTAATTCCCTGGCGTCGAATGTCTCCCGGAACTGTGTCCAGAAGGTGCGCGTTCCGTCGTGATCCCGGGGTGACGAATGACCGAACGGGTAAATGTCGGGATAGTTCATCCATGACAGCGCCGCCGGGCGCCCCTTGTCGAAGCTGTGCAGCATGTTGAGCGCGTGGCCGATCTCGTGAACGGCCGTGTAAACATACTCCCGGTCGCGGATACGCTTGGGAACGCGGGGGTCGGACAAGTTGGGGTGATCGTGGAAGATCGCCACGCCTTCACGCGCCCGATTGTTGATGTCGGCGTCGCCCCAGTCGTACATGATGCCCAAAACGCCACGTCCGTCCCGCCCGGCCATTGCGCCGCACACGAAGACATGGGCCTGGAGCGCATCTGCTCGTGGCGCGCGTCGGACGAATTCCATCGCTCGGTGCAGCTCGGCCGGCGACCAGCCGCGCCGCATCAGCGCCTCCGGCTCCCTCCAGACGAAGCGATCGACCGTTACGTCGACGTCGAATCCCGCGTCCTCGAACGCCTGCTCGATGCTCATCTCGTCGCCGTCGAGGGATCTGTACGGCCTCGGCGGCTCGGTTCGCGCCAGCCCGTCGATCTCGATGGCGAGCCTGCGGTAACGGTGGCTCTGCCAGCGCAGCCGCCCGGCGAAGATGTCGCGGTGGCCGCCCTGGAGATCGACCGACAGCTCGGCGACGCCGAGGCCGCGCCGATCGGTGGTCAGGCGGACGCCGCCGATGACCAGGCCGCGGACGCCCCGGAACCGGATCGCCCCCCGAACCGTACTCATGGCGGGGTCGTCGACGGCGTCGTCGGTGAAGAAGGCGGCGAGGAATCTTCCGGCTCGAAACACGTCGCCGCTGACCGCCACGAGGCGCCCGTCGTCGTCCCTCTCGATCCGAATACGTAGCTCCAGCCCGTCGGCATCCGCGGTATACAGCCCCGCGCGCAACGGCCCGTCGGCGTCCGAGATTCGAAGGCCCGCCCGTACCCCGCCATCGACACCACCCGCGGCGCCGGCGACCCGAAACGCGCCGCTCGACCCCGACTCGCCACTCGACCCGCCTTCGCCACTCGAGCCGCCCTCGTCACTCGATCCACTTTCCCAGGACCACCAGCGCGCGGCCTTGCGATCGTCGGTCATGTTCTATCCCCCGTGTCGTCGGCCGCCCCTAGGCCACGGACTTCTTGAAGGCGGCGAGATCCTTGTTGTGCGTGGCGATCCGGTTCAGAAGGTTCAAGATCGCGCCCTTGTTGCGCTTCACCGCGACGAGGGATTGATCAATATTCGCCTTGAAATTCTCGATCTTGGCGCGGGCCACGGATTGCTCCGCCTTCAGCACCTTCAGCCGGCCCGCATTCTTCTCGGCCGAGATCTGGGCATCCAGCGTGTTGTAATTCGAGATCAGCCCATCGAGCTCGGATTTCTTGCCGACCAGGGTGTTCGCCGCACCATGAGCAGTAGTGGAGTCGGATTTGACCTTGTCGCTATCCGGCGTCAGTTTCTCGACGGCTGTCTTGAAGGCGGCGAACTCCGCTTCCTTCTTCTTTTCCTTGACCTTGGCTTCGGCGATTCCGGCCGTGGTCGCAATGGTTCCCTCGTCGCCATTGATGTGCGCCATCTCCTTGTTGAGCAGGTCGCGCTCTCCCTTCAACGTCTCGAGGCTCTTTTGCGCGGCGGCCATGACCTCGGCGAAGCTGATCTTGGGTTTCGGCTGCGGAGCGGGCGTCGCAGGCTTTTGCCCCGACACTCGATCGGACTCGATCAGGGTCGCGAGGCAAACCTCCTTGGCTTTGGTGGTCGGCTGAATATTGCAAAACGCGAAACGCGCCGTCTTCGAGTCAGCCTTTGATACTGCGATGGCCTTGGCCGCCTCGATCCACGCCTTTTGGACCTCGAGTTCCTTAAGCTGAACGGAATTGTTATTGGTTGCGATCGTAATCAGGTAGGGTTCGAGATTGTCCTTGCAGTGCTGGTACAGGCCTGTTTTTCGATTGAGATGATAAACTCTGTAAATCAGGGCAAAGGCATTTTCTGTATCAATCTTATTGCTTTTGCCAGTTCCCAAAACAGCCAACGCCTTGATTTGTGCTTTTATAAGCACCTTCTCGGAACTCAGTTGCGGCAGCGTGCTTGCGCTATTTATTAGTTCATTCAGGTTCTTGGCGTCCAACTTATCCAGTAGGTCCCCTCCCGCCGGCGTGCTCCCGAGACCGAGCTCGACCAAGCAGGCGGCAATGTAGTTCTGGGTGTCGCCGCTGGCGAGAAAGTTGGCCTGCATGTCGGCGATGACCCGGGCGATCGCGGCATCGGGCTTGGAGGTGATGGCGCCGAGTCCTTCCGCGGCCGTGATCTCCGCCGTGGATTTGCTGACCGCCGAGGCGGACTGGGACAGTTTGTCGGAGGCGTCCTTGAGCTCGTCCGTTTCCTTTTCGACCGTCTTGTTGGCGTCTTGAACGGCGGGGTTCTCGGCTGCGGTATCCGGGTTTGCCGCCGCGGCCGCCGCCGCCGCCGTCTGCTGGTTTTCCGTGGCGCCCTTGAGGTCTTCCGACTGCTCCGCGACGTTGTCGGTGTCCTTCTTGAGCTGATCCACGGCCTCCGTCAACTTTGCGATCTTCGCCGTCACGTCGGACGACGACTTGCCGCCGATCGCGGCGCCCTTGGCGCCGAACCGTCCGCCCGCGGTCTCGGCGAGCACCAAGGTCACCATGGTCTTGTTGATCTCGCTCAGCAGCAGGCTGTAGCTGGTACCGGTGATGGCGCCGTTGGCATAGGCCTCGCAGGCGCGGAACATCAGCCGCTGCAGCGTCTGGATCGAAACCGTGCGATGCGCGATCTGTGCGATGCCCTCGGCCTGGGTGTCCGAGATCGAGCCGGCGCCCTGCGACAGGATGCTCAAACCCACCCCGAACGACGAGGCGACCGCGGCGGCAACGTCGGGATGCGGCTCGGTGCAGGTCAGTCGTCTTGGATAAATCGCGCCCGGCCGCGAAGCGAGGCTCGGGTCTTGCGAGATGATGGCCCGCGACTTCGCGCCCGTAAGAACGCCGCGGTCGTTACCAAGCGTGAAGAATTCCTTTATCGCGCCGGGCGCCTGAGTGCAGGCGGCGAGCGTAGCGGCAAAGGCGATCGGCGTCATTCGGGCGAGAGCGCGGGCTAGTCGGCTTTTCGATCCGTGCTCGGATTTCGTCGATCGAAGCCGCCGGCGGAGATCCTCCGCGCATAATCCGTATATATGCATGACCTTGCACGCCCCCCCTAAACGATTGGTATGTTATTTTATCTCCCGAGTTGATAATGTAATTAATATATTACGTCTCGGTTGTCCATACTTGCAAACATCATTCGGATCGATCGGCGCCAGCGTGGCTGCGGTAGTGGTTCAACGACGCCGCGCTTCAACCTTCCAGGCGGCGCAGGCGGGCGACGTAGAAACCGTCGAGACCGCCTATTTCCGGCAGGTGGCACGGCAGGGTCATGATATCGCCGGCTTCGGTCACAACCTCGTCCCAGCCGCCGATCTCGTCGGCCGTGATCGGTTGGCGATCGAATGGCGCTCCGCCGTCGAGGAACTTATCGATGAGGGTGCTTGCTTCTTCGCGCTGCAGCGAACAGACGGCATAGACCAGCACGCCGCCGGGCACGACCAGCTCGCCCGCCGCCACCAGCAATCCGTCTTGCCGCTCGGCGAGGCGGCTGACTTCCTCGGGCGACTTGAGGCGCGCGATATCGGGGTGGCGGCGGATCGTCCCGGTTCCGCTGCATGGCGCATCGAGGAGCACCGCATCGAAGCGCTCGTCCGGATGCCACGCCGCGGCATCGGCGACGACCAGCGACGCATCGAGCCCGAGGCGCGCGAGATTCTCGCGGAGGCGTCCGATCCGCGTGGGCGAGGAATCGACGGCACTGACCCGGGCGCCGGCGGCGGCGAGCTGCGCCGTCTTGCCGCCCGGCGCGGCGCACAGATCGGCGACGTTTCGGCCGGCGACGCCGTCGGGAAAGGCGGCGATCAGCACCCGCGCCGGCAGCGCGGCGGCGGCATCCTGGATCCACCACTCGCCCGCCTCGTATCCCGGCAGATCCTCGATCCGCCCGCCCGCTTTACGCCGCAATGTCCCGCCCGGAAGCTGCTCGGCCTCCAGTTTCGCGGCCCATTCGGCCGGATCGCCCTTGACGGTGATGTCGAGCGGCGCCTCGCCCAGATGGCACTCGGCGATGCGCCGGCAGGTGTCCTCGCCGTGGGTCTCCGACCACGCCCGCCACAGCCAGTCCGGCGTGTTGAGCCTTGCCGCGTCGTGCTCGGCCACCAGGCCGGCCGCCTCGCGCGCAAGCCGGCGCATGACCGCGTTGACCAGCGCCCGGTAGCGCCCGATCCGCTGTCCCTTGACCAGCGCCACTGTGCGGTCGACTGCGGCATGGGCAGGCGTGCCGAGAAAGGCGAGCTGGGCGGTGCCGATCCTGAGGATGTCCTCGACCGGCGTTGCCCCCTCGGGCAGCCCACGATCGAGGCATCCGGCAATCAGAACATCGATCTGGCCGAGCCGGCGTAGCGCGGTCGCCGCCATCAGCCGGGCGAACGCCCGGTTGCGCGGCTCCAGCGCGGCGAAGCCGGCATGGTCCGCCAGCGCCTCGTCGAGCGGCTGGCCACGGCGCAGCGTCGCCCGCAGCAGCGCCACGGCAACCGCACGGGCATCGGTTTGCGGCAAGGTCGGGGTATCCGTCACGCCGACAACATGGCTCCGTTCCCGGCGATGACAAGAAAAATCGGCGGAGCGCTTTTCTTCGGTGATCGCCATGCTAAATTGAGATCATGGATCCGGTCACCGCAACCTCGGAAGTCATCCCATGTCCCTGATCGAAGTCGGCAGCGCCGCTCCTTCCTTCGCCCTTCCCAACCAGGACGGCACGGCGGTCAAGCTCGACGACTTCACCGGCCGCTACGTGCTGATGTGGTGGTACCCCAAGGCCGACACCCCCGGCTGAACCATCGAGGGCAATGGATTCCGTGATCGAATCCAGGATTTTTCTGACCGCAACGCCGTGGTGCTCGGCATCAGTTTCGACGCGCCGGCCGACAACGGCGCGTTTCGCGACAAGTTCAGCTTTCCATACGATCTGTTGAGCGACGAGCAGGGCACCGCATCGGTCGCCTACGGCGCGGCCGAGGCGGACGCCGTCAAGGCGAGTCGGGTCTCGGTGCTGATCGGCCCGGACGGGCGCGTCGCCGCCGCGTACCCGAAGGTGACGCCGGCCGAGCATCCCGATCAGGTGCTGTCGGATCTGGACCGCTTGGGCTCCTAGAGCATATCAGGATTGGTCGCGGCCATATCCGGCGTGCCTGAAGAAGTTGTTGCATTCGTGCGGGGAGAATTCGTCGAGCAGGTCTCCGATGACGCGCCAGAGATCGTCGACCGACCTCGCGGCGGCTTTTCGGAGTAGGGCCTTGAGCTTCGAGAATGCAAGTTCGATGGGATTGAGGTCCGGGGAATAGGGCGGCAGGTAGAGCACGAATGCGCCGACCGCCTTGATCGCTTCGCGCACACCCGCAACCTTGTGGCTCGCCAGGTTGTCCATGACGACGATGTCGCCGGGGGCCAGGCTGGGAGCGAGTACCTGCACCACATAGGCCTTGAAGGCGGCGCCGTTCATGGCTCCGTCCAGGACCATGGGGGCAGTGAGGCCGGTTGTCCGCAGACCGGCGACGAAGGTCGTGGTCTTCAATGCCCCCAGGGGATCGCAGCGTGCAGGCGCTGCCCTTTCAGGCTGCGTCCCCGAAGCCTGGCCATGTTGGTCCTGGTTCCCGTTTCATCGATAAAGACGAGCCGCTCCGGTTTCAGCCGGTGCTGCCAGTTACGCCATCGACGGCGCTTGGCCGCTACGTCGGCGCGTTCTTGTTCCACCGCGTGCACGGTTTTTCTTGTACCGGTAACCGAGCGCATGGAGCGTATCGTTGATGCTTTCGCGCGAGATCGTGACCCCCCTGGCGGCCGTGCGATCGCGCTGCTCACTCAGCGTGATGTTGGGCTCCGACGCCATCACCTTATGCAGCCAATCCTCGTGCCCGGCCAGCTTGCGACGCTTCTGGCCGCCCACCTGGCCCGGCGCGTAACTGCCCGTCTTGCGCCATCGGCTGACAAGACTGATCGCGCTCGACGCACTCACGCCAAACCAACACGCCGCCGCGCGAGCCGAACTCCCAGAGCGCACCGCCGCAATAATTCGAGAGCGAAGATCAAGCGAATGACCATACCCCATGTCCTGGCTCCCATGCCGCTCGCTACAACATCATGGGGCGACAGAGAATCAACAAAGCCGAATTCTCGTCAATCCTGATTTGCTCTAGTGTACCGATTCTAACGCTTGTCGTCCTCTGGCGACCTTCTTGAGGATATCAGGGGCGGAGGCGGTCCAGACGAAGGGTTTGGGATCGGCATTATGGTGCTCCAGGTAGTGTTCGATGGCCGCGTTGAGGTCGGTG
>PVBE012162499.1_pt1 | contig 35304 bp, 33 predicted proteins | sample 1631181 | NCBI WGS metagenome assembly PVBE01 (sample SAMN08397723, study PRJNA350692) | Marine metagenome, whole genome shotgun sequencing project. | isolation source: water | place: Pacific Ocean | collected 2012-04
ACATACAAAAACATATACCTCACATGGCCCGGGCCCCCGCCCACGCCTACGCCTACCGCAACCGGGCCCTCGTGAGCCTCGGCCTGACCAGCGGCGGCTCGTTCAATCCGCTCGGCGGCGTCACCATGGGCTTCGGCCCGGCCGCGATCGGCCTGTACCTGAACCGACCCCGGGGCCTGTACACCGATCAGGACGCCCTCAACACGGTGCTCACCAACCTGATGGCGGGGGGCCACGGCGGGGCGTTCGCGCTCAGCGAGGGCGCCTCGGCGCCGCTGTTCCTGCCGATCGACCTGATCGCGAGCTTCGACCTGGGCGCCGCTCAGGTCGGGATCGGGGTCTACGCCGCGTTCGGACGCACGCTGACCCGGGGGGAGGTGCTCGTCGACGACGACTTCGCCACCACGACCAACACGCTGTCGTCGAACTTCGTCAGCTTCAGCGGCGGCGGCGTGCTGCCGCTGGGGTCGGTGGCACCGGAAGTGTGGGTGCGCGGGGGCCTGTCGACCGCGTGGAACGACACCCTCGCCCAACCGGCCGACAGCAGCCTCGATCCGACCTTCGACCAGTTGCAGGGGATCCGCGACACCGGCTCCATCGGCGGCGGGTTCCGGCTCCCGATCGACCTCGATCCGGTGACGATCACCACGGGCTTGAGCATCCGCTACGCCCAGGGCACGCCGTTCTTCCTGGACCGGCTCACCAACCCGCCCATGGAGGACGGAGTGACCACCGTCTCGTCCATCAGCGGGGTGCTCGGCGTCGGCGTCGAGCTGTCCCCGGTGGAGCAGTTCCGCCTCGTCGGCACCCTGTCGGCCGAGCTGGACACCGCGGTCATCGACACGAACAACGACGAGGAAGGGGACGCCTTCGCGGGCGGCCGCAGCAGCACGCTGCGGGTGCGCGCGCCGGTGCTGTCGGTCGGCGCCGAGGCGAACCCGATCGACGTGCTGTGGATTCGAGGCTCCTTCGCGCGGGGGTCGCCGGATCGATCAACACGCTCCGGGTGTCGGCCTACGACGTCGACGGCGACACGCTGATCAACACCACGTCCCACAACCTCGGCCTGCCCGACTTCAGCGCCAGCGGCGGGGTCGCGATGCGGTGGAAGCACGTGGAGGTGGCGGTCAGCGGGGGCGGCTTCCTCGCCGCGCCGGTGCTGGGCGGAACCCCCATCAGAGCGCGCCTCTGGTTGGACGTCGTCTTCTACATCCCCCAGCTGGGGAGCAACGAGCCGATCACGCCCGAGACGGCGTACTAGGAGGTCGCATGCGCACCATCATTCCCTTGCTCGCCCTCCTGTTCGGTCTCGGTTTGCTGGCCTGCCCGCCACCGGACCGCCCAGACTACAGCGAAGGCGACGACGACGACAGCGGCGGCCCGAGCTACGACGACGACGACAGCGCCACCGGCTGACCGGGGCGTCGGTCGTCAGTCTGCTCCCGGGGATCTCGGGCTACCCTCCCCCCATGCCGATCTACGAATACGTCTGCGATTCCTGCTCGGAGACCGTCGAGGTGCTCCAGAAGCGGAACGCTCCCGCGCCCGAGTGCCCGACGGGCGACGAAGGCCAGATGGTCCGCGTGCTCAGCGCTCACAACGTCGGCGCCCCCAGCCGCGGCGGCGGGGCCCCGGCTCCGAAGGAGGCGTGCGGGGACTGTCCTTCGCGGCGTGCCTGCGGGGTCGACGGCTGACCGAACGAGTGCTCCCGGTTCCGGCTCGCTTCGGAAGCGTGCTATTGCCGCCCGATGGTCCACACGATCCTCACCCACCCCGGCGGCGCTCACAAAGATGACGTGCTGGCGGTCTGCGTCCTCGCCGCCCGATCGGGCGCCCCCATCGTCCGGCGGGTGCCCACCCCCGAAGAGCTGAACGACCCCGGCGTCGCGGTCGTCGACATCGGCGGCGAGCACGATCCCGAGCGGTCGAACTTCGACCACCACCACTTCGGACGCGAGCATCCCCCGACCTGCGCTTTGAGCCTGGTCCTGGGCGATCTGGGGCTCTACGACGACGCCCTCCTGTTCTGCCCCTGGCTGGAGCCCGCCGAGTGGTTCGACTCCCGGGGGCCCAAGAAGACCGCGGCCTTCCTGGAGGTGCCCCGCAAGGCGATCTCGCAGCTCCACTCGCCGATCGATGGGACGCTGCTGAGGAGCTTCGCGCGTAGCTCCGAGCACCAGGCGGGGGAGCCGGTGTACGAGTTCATGCGCATGGTCGGGCAGGACCTCCTGGACTACCTGCGGGTCGTGCGCGAGCGGATCGCGTTCGTCGCCGAGCACGCCGAGCGGTGGTCGATCCCGGTGGGTGAGGACGTCATCGAGGCGGTCTTCCTCCCCCGCACCGACCCGCCCGCCGAAGAGCCCAGCAATGCGGTGGCCGCCTACATCCGCTCGGAGGGGCTGGTGAGCACCATCACCGCCATCGTGTACCCCGATCGGAGGGGCGCGGGGTACGGCATCGGTCGGTACGAGGACCACCCCAAGCTCGACTTCTCGCAGGTCGAGGGCGAGGCGGACGTGCACTTCGCCCACAAGAGCGGCTTCATGTGCAAGACGTCCGCCACCGAGCCCGACCGGCTGCGCGAGCTGACCGCGGGAGCGTGGCTCCGGTAGAGCGTCGCGACGTCCTCCGACGGATGCGTTCGCGGATGTAACAACGCGCGCGACCTAACGTTGCAGGCATGAGGACGACGACCCTTCTGGCCTGCACCGCCCTGTTCCTGATCGGATGCGTGGACCCGGCCCCGCCCGCGTCCGAGCTCCCCACCGAGGACGACGTCGAGGAGCCGACCCCCGAGGACGGCGATCCGCTCGACGACGACGACACGGTCGGCGACGACGACGACGACGACGACGTCCCCATCGGGGGGGTGCTGACGGTTCACTGCGCGGAGCTCAATCTGGGCTCGGTGGAGGTCTCCGGCTGGCCCCTGGCGACGACGTGGGTCACGTTCCGAAATCGGGGCGACGCGGCGCTGACCGTCGAACTCGATCTTGTCGAGGCCGGCCCCTCGGTCCCCGGCTTCTCCTGGGAGCTCGCGCCGGAGGACACCTCGTTCGTCCTCGAACCGGACGCCTGGCAGTCCTTCGAGGTGACCTTCACGCCGCCTGTCGGGGGCGACTACAGCCTGACGCTGGAGGGCCACCACGACGGCAGCAACCCCTCGCCCCAGGAACTCACCCTCACGGGCCTGGGCCTCGGCCCCACGCCCGAGGTGGAGTTCGACTGCTCCGACTCCACCGACGACGACGGCGACGGCGACATCGACTGCGACGACGAGGCCTGCTTCAGCGCGCCCGAGTGCAGCACCATCGACTTCTGCTGCGTGATGGGCGACAGCACCACGTCCACGGCCTGCGTCGACGCCACCGCCACGGCCTGCACCTGCGCGACGGACTCCTGGTGCTGCAGCACCAGCGGCGGATGGGACGCGAGCTGCGTCGACCTCTACGTGGCGTGCGGCGCGGGGACCTGCGGCGGCTGAGTCAACCCTCCCAGCAGCGGAGCCAGATCTCGAGCAGGGCCCGATCGTCCTCGGCGACGCCGCCCTCGGGGGGCATCTCGGGCGCTTCGCTCACGGCCAGCGACAGGATCAGCGGGGGGCTCGCCTGGACGTTGCCGTGAGGGACGCAGCCCCGGGGACATCGACGGTGTACCCCCACTTGCGTCTCCCTCGCGGGACGCAGCCCGGGGGACATCGGCGGTGTACCCCCACCTGTGACCGAAACCCACCACATCCCGGTGCGTCGACCAGGGCCACTCCAGCGGGTCCGCCGCGTACCCCGCGCGGCACGGATTCAGGGCGACATACCGCACCTGCCGCGCCAACTTCTCGATCCCCTGGATCACTGGCGGAGACTCGACTGGCGCCCACACCCGGAACAGCTCCTCGGCCACATGGGCGCGGGCGTGCCCCGCGAGCAGGGCTCCGCGCCTCCAGCCGGAAGAACTCACCGATCAGTCTCAGAAGAGTCCGAACAAGACCCCTGCGCTAGAGCCCCAGCACGCGGCGCCCGACGTCCATGTCCGGCGCCTCGCGGGTCCACTGCTCGAAGCTCAGCGCGGCCTGCCACAGGAACATTCCGCGGCCGTCCTGGGTCGCGAGCCCCCGCCAGCGGGCCCGGTCCAGCAGCACGGGACTGCCGACGTAGTAGTTGATGTCGGTGACGATCGCCCGCTCCGAGAGCGGCCTGAGATCCAGCTCCGCGAGGGTCTGCTCCGCTGCCGGGGGGAGCGTGTTCACGACCAGGTCGATCGACACCTCGAGCTCGTCGAAGACGTCGGGGGCGAGCAACGCCGCCGGCCCCAGCTCGCGCGCCCGCTCCAGGCTCCGGTTGATGTAGACCACCGAGCTGCAGCCGTGGCGGACCAGCGCCGAGCCCACCGCGCGGGCTGCGCCGCCCGCTCCCAGGATGGCCACGTCCTTGCCGAAGGCGCTTTCCCCGAAGCTGTCTTCGAACGCCCGCACGTAGCCCTCGCCGTCGGTGTTCCCGGCGGTCCAGGCCTTGTCCTCATCGCGGTAGAGCAGGTTCGCCGCGCCCGCCTCCTGGGCGCTGGCGTCGACCCGGTCGACGTAGCCGAGGATCGCGATCTTGTGGGGGATGGTGACGTTCAGCCCCGCGAACTCGAAGGGCAGCGAGGGCGCCCGCTGCACCAGCGCGGCGGGGGAGATGTCGACCCGCGTGTAGGCGCCGGGCCGGTTCGCGGCCCGGAACCACGCCATGTGCAGCTCCGGCGAGCGCGAGTGGGCGACCGGGTGGCCGATGACGGCGTAGTTCCCGAAGGCCCCGAACCCACCGGTGACGATCTCGTCCGGGTCCCCGGCGATGTCGTCAAACGGCGAGACGGTGCCTGGTTCCGTCATGCCGGCTTCGGGTCCCAGCTGAGCTGACCGGGCTCCGGCGCCGGGAACGGCATCATCGCGCGCACCGCGTCCACGTCCGCCTTGATCTGGGCGATCAACGCATCGACCGAGTCGAACCGAAGTTCGTTGCGAACCCGCTGCACGAAGGAGACGACCACGCGCTCACCGTAGAGGTCGCCGTCGTAGTCGAAAAGATGAACCTCGATCGCGAACACCTTCTCCGCGAAGGTCGGCCGGAACCCGAGGTTGGCGACGCCGTTCAGCTCCGTCGGATCGTCGCCCACCCGCATCGTCACCGCGTACACGCCCGAGGGCGGAAGCAGCTCCGTCGTCGTGTCGATGTTCGCCGTCGGTACGCCGATCTTGGCGCCCCGTCCGCGCCCCCGAACGACCACCCCCCGCAGGAAGTGGAATCGGCCCAGCAGCGGCGCCACCTGCTCGACGGCGCCCGCGACCACCAGCCGCCGCACCAGCGTGCAGCCGACGATCTCGCCGTCGACCCGGACGGCGCCGTGCGGACGCACCTCCACCCGGTCCCCGAAGTACTCCCGCAGGTACTGCCAGTCGCCGAGGCGGCCTTCCCCGAAGTGGAAGTCGTAGCCGACGTGGATCTCGCGCGGGGTGAACGTCCCGTCCAGCACCTGCGCGGTGAAGTCGGTGTGCGTGATCTGCTGGATGTCGGGGGTGAACTCCTCGGTGATGAGCACGTCGACGCCCACCTTGTGGAGCAACTCGATCTTGTCCTTCAGGGTCAGGATCAAGTACGGGTTGCTGCCCCGGCCGAGCACCCGCCAGGGGGGCGGATAGAAGCTGTAGACAACCGCCTTGCTCCCCGTGAGGCGGGCGCGGCGGACCACCTGCTCGATGATCACGCGATGCCCGACGTGGAGGCCGTCGTAGGTGCCGATGGTCATCACCACCGGGCCCAGGGGCTCGGTCACCGCCTGGTAGCCATAGATGATCTGCACGGCGGGGTTGATACCATACGAGCCGATGCGGCCCGCCCTGCTCCTCATGATCGCGTTCGTCCTCGTCGGGATGGGCCCGTGGAGCGAGGACGCGCCCGACACCCGCGTCCCCGAACCGGCCATCTCCTACAAGGTCCGCGTGCGCGACACGGACCTGAACACCTTCGACGTGACCAAGGCCACGTTCGACGGGCACGTGTTCCTCACCGGCAAGGTCGGCAAGGCCAAGATCTCGGTGCCGTTCGAGAAGATCGACCTCGTCTGGTTCGAGCCCGCCGAGGGCAGCGACGTGCTCGCGATGGTCACCCTCAAATCCGGCGAACAGCAGCAGCTGATCGTGAACGGCAACACCCCCTGCTACGGGGTCACCGCGTACGGCAACATCGCCATCGATCTCAAGCACTTGCGCGACGCCAAGTTCCAGGGACGCGAATAGCTCCGTGGTATGAACGGGCCATGCAGCCCCGATTCGTGTTCGCCCTCGGCACCCTCGCCCTGGGCGCCTGCCCCACCGCCGAACCGGAGCCCGAGCCGGAGCCCGAAACCCCGGCGCCGCTCATCAACGAACTGAACACCGAGGGGCCCTTCGGATTGGCCCAACTGAACGTCATCGAGCCGTGGGACATCGAGCTGGCCGACGGGACCGAGTTCGACATCGAGGACCACTGGAACGGCGACGACAGCTACGTCTTCATCCAGCGCTCGCCCAACACGTACTCCGCGGCCTACTGGAGCTCGGACCTGGGCGAGATGCTCGGTGTGAGCGCCCGCAACGTGCACTACTTCTTCGTCGCCGGCCGCGAGTTCGGGGCGGACGACGACTACGGGATCATCCGCATCTCCATCGACGCCGCCCTCGATGCGATGGAGTCCGAGGACCGCGACCACTGGGAAGCCCGCGTCCACGTCGCCCGAGACTGGCGCGGCGAGGTCAACGGGCCCGTCGAGGCGGTGCTGGAGGAGTCCTGGGCCCGCTGGGGCTTCGGCATCGACCGCTTCCAGCAGCTGCGTGAGGTCGGCCTCCTGCAGTACGTGTGCGACGGATGCACCGGCGAGATGGTCTTCTTCGGCTACCTCGCGGACCAGTTCAACTTCGAATACAACCGCGACAAGGCGCTGATCGACGACCCCGCCGACGTCGAGATCGAGCTGTGGGACCGCATGCAGATGCAGGGCGACCGGGCCGAGCTCGTCATCGACCTCCCCGAGGACATCGACCAATACGACACGCTGACGGTCGATCTGGAGATGGGCTGCCTCGACTCCATCGACGAGAACTGCTTCGAGTGGGACTACAAGGCGCGGATGGACATCTGCTCCATCGAGACCGAAGACCCGTCGGTGCCGGAGACCTGCCAGCCGCAGGAGGTCGACGACGAGGGCAACGTGACCGTCGAGGCGGAGACCTACGCCTGCGAGTGCACCAGCTCCTACGGCGAGCCCGTGGAGAAGGTCCGCACCTGCCAGCCCGTCACCGACGAGGAAGGCAACGTGGTCGGCGGCGCCTTCAACGCCTGCCCCTGCGGCTGCGACTACCAGATCGCCCGCTGGATCACGCCATACCACCGCCACGGCCGCTGGGTGACCGACATCTCCCCGATGCTGGCGTTCATGCAGGACGGCCCGCAGGCCCGGATCTTCATCGACCTGGACTACTCGTTCGTCGTCTCCTCGACGCTGCGGTTCACCAACAAGGGCGACGAGGTCAAGCCCTTCGAGGCCATCCGGTTGTGGGGCGGCGGCGGCTTCGGGGCCGGCTACAACGACGGCCACGAGACCATCACGTTCACGCCCCCCGAGGGCGCGACGGGGGCCAAGGTCCATGCCTACATCACGGGCCACGGCTTCGGCAGCGGCGCCAACTGCGCCGAGTTCTGCCCCCACGAGCACTACTTCAACCTCAACGGCGGCACCTGGCACAGCCGGGAGTTCAACGAGGCCCGGGACTGGCTCGGCTGCACCGAGCAGGTCATCGACGGCGCCATCCCCAACCAGTTCGGCACCTGGTACCTGGGCCGCGGCGGCTGGTGCCCCGGCATGGACGTGCCGCCGGTGATCTTCGACGTGACCGAGGACTTCCTCCCCGGCGTCGAGAACAGCATCAACTACACCGCCAGCCTCAACGGCCAGGACCCCAACAACAACGGGTCGATCTGGATGGACAGCTACCTGGTGTTCTACCGCTGACCAGCGCCCTCCTCGGTCCTTTCGAGATTCGCGAACACGTCGGCTCGGGCGGCATGGGCGCCGTCTTCCAGGCCGTGCATGTCACCACCGATGAGGTGGTCGCGATCAAGCTCATCGAGGCCTCGGCGGAGCGCTCCGAACGGCGCAACGCCGCGCTGCTGCAGGAGGTCCGGGCGATGGCCCGGCTGGACCACCCCGGGATCGTCACGGTGCTGGACACCGGCACCGTCGGCGCCGCCGCGGCCGAGGCCAGTGACGGTCGTGCCCCAGCCGGATCGACGTGGCTGGCCATGGAGTACGTCGCGGGCGACAACCTCGTGGATCGGTGCGGCTGCGCCGACTGGCAAGAGGTGAAGCGCACGCTGCTGGAGCTGCTGGACGCCCTCGCCCACGCGCACGGCCGGCGGGTCATCCACCGCGACCTCAAGCCGTCCAACGTGCTCCTAGACTCAACCTCGGGGCGGGTGAAGTTGACCGACTTCGGCCTCGCCCACGCCGTCGGGAGCCAGGACGCCGACGAACGCAAAGCCGTGGAGGGCACCCCCCACTACATGGCCCCCGAGCAGATCGAGGGCCGGTGGCGGGACTTCGGCCCTTAGACCGATCTGTACTCCCTGGGCTGCCTGGCCTGGTCGCTGGTGGTCGGTCAGCCTCCGTTCGCGGGCGCCGACTCGACGCTCGCCGTGCTCCACGCCCACCTGCAGCGACGGCCCCCGATCCTGGCCGACCGTCCCGGCTTCCCCGTGGGCTTCAAGGACTGGATCGCAACCCTGCTGGAGAAGCGGCCCGCGGCTCGCTTCGCCCAGGCCTCCGATGCCGCCCGGGCGCTGTCCGCCCTGTCCCCCACGGAACGGCTGACCCAGGCGCCCGCACCGTCGGCGCCCGCCTTCGACGACTCGGAGACGGTCAGCTTGCTCGACCTCACCGACACCCTGGAGGAATCCGATCTGCCCTTCACGGCGTCGGCGTCCTTCGAGGCTGTGCCCTTTTCGGAGCTGCGCCGCGCGCCGGTCAAGGTCCCGGCCGACTGGCAGGACGAGACGGCCCCTCGGGGGTACCAACTGCTGGGCGCGGGCACCGGGCTGTTTGGGCTCCGCACGATCCCGATGGTCGGCCGGATCGACGAGCGCAACCGCTTGTGGGAGGTCCTCCGGTCCGTCGCCGATGACGAGACGCCGCGCGCGATCCGCCTCGCAGGTCCGCCCGGGGCAGGCAAGAGCCGGCTGGCGGACTGGCTCTGCACCCGCGCCCACGAGCTGGGTGTCGCGATCACCCTCCGGGCCGCCTTTGGCGACGGTTCGTCGGTCGAGGAGGCGGTCGCCGGACTGCTCGCGGACCACCTCGGCATCGGCGGGCTGGAGGCGCCCGCGGCCCTCGACCGGGTGACCGCCCGGACAGGCCCCGAAGACGCCGAGCGGCTCGTGGCGTTGAGCGGCGCGAGCTCCTGCGCCTCAGCCGCGATCGCATCGTGGTCCTGTGGCTCGACGACCTCACCCGCGAAGCCGCCTCCCTCGCCGAACACATCGTCGCGCAGGGCGAAGGGCGCATCCTCATCATCAGCACGGCCCGCACCGAGGGGCTGGGCGCCGCCGCCGCCGCCGAGGTGGGGGAGACCCTGGAGATCGAGCCCCTCCTGGATCGGGAGATCAGCGCGCTCGCCCGACGCCTGTTGGGGCTTCGGCCGGAGCTCGCCGCGGACCTCGCCTCGCGGGCCGGCGGGAGTCCCCTGTTCGCGCTCCAGATCGTGGGCGCGTGGCTCCGGGCGGGGGCGTTGGTGAGCACGCCGGACGGCTTCGGGTTGGCGCCATCGGCGTCGCTGCCCAAAGAACTGGGGGACGTCTGGGACCAGCGGATCGAGGCCACCCTGCAGGGTCGGCCGGACCGAGACCGTCGCGCCCTCCAGCTCGCCACGCTGCTGGGCATCGAGGTCGATCAGCGCACCTGGCGGCGGGCTTGCAAGGCGACGTTGGGCCGGGTGCCCGACGCGGCCTTCGTCGACGCGCTCCTCCGCGGAGGCCTCGCGGTAGATGCCTCCGCCAAGGGGCGGCCCGCGTGGAGGTTCGTGCATGGGTTGCTGACGGAGTCGCTACGGGCCGGCATCCCCGCGAGCGACGGTCCCGCGCTGCACCACGCCTGCGCCACTGCGCTTCAGCGCAGCGGGACGAGCGACCGCGGCCGCATCGCGCTGCATCTGGTCGAGGCCGGACGGTTCGAGGAGGCCATCGACCACGCCCTCGCCGCCGCCGAGGTGGCGATGTGGACCAGCGCCTGGGACCAGGTGTTGCACTTGACCGACGTGGTGGCGAACGCCGCCGATCGGCTGGGTCGGGGTCCGAACGACAGCGACCGGATTACGGCGCTGTCGACCCGATCCGAGGCTCAGCGACGCCGAGGCGACGCGGCGGGCGCGCGCGCGACCGCCGAGGACGGAGCGGCGGCGGCGTCCGCGAACACATCGAACCGCGCCCACGGCCGCATCCTCTGGTCGCAGGGGATGGCCCGGTTGCGTGACGGCCTCGCCGCCGAGGCGTTGGACAGCCTGGTCCGCGCCGACGGCTACACGATTCAGACCGACGACGAGAACATCCTCCTGCACATCCGCAACTTCTCGAGCGACGCGCTGGTTCGACTGGGCCGGGCGGATGAGGCGAAGGCGCTGCTTCGAAAGACGCTGGAACGGCCCGGCGGTCCATCCCTCTTGGGCCGAGCCACGGTCCATCGGAGCCTCTACATCCACCTTCGCCGGGCGGGGGAACTCGACGAGGCCGAGTGGCACTCCACGCGCGCCGCGCAGATCTACCAACGGCGCGGCGCGCTGTTCGGGCTCGGCCGCTGCGCCAACGACCAGGGCGTGCTGGCGGAAGCGCGGGGAGACATCGACGGCGCGATCGAGCACTTCCACCGATCGATCCAGATCCGGGAGCGATGTGGGCGTTTCGCCTCCGTCTCGCTCGGCAACTTGGCCCGCCTGGCCCTTCTGAAAGGGGACGCCGCCGAGTCGCTCCGCCGGTACGTCGACCTGCATCGGATGATGGTCGAGCGCGGCCAGAACAGGATGGTCATCGCCACGCTCGTCGGCCAGATCGCTGCCCACGCGGCCGTCGGCGAGTGGGCGCCCTGCGACGAACTGTTGGACAAGGTCGTCGCCAACGTGGAGCGCACGCCCTACCGCAACCGTGACACGGCGAAGCAGGCCCGATGGGCGGTCGAACGCATGGCCGAGGGAGGGGCCCCGGAGCTCGCCAAGCGGATGCGCTGCTTTGCCACATCGATCGATCGGAGCTGACGCCCTAGCCCGCGGTCGTCAGCTCCTCGGCGGGGGTCGCGAGGCCGAACTTCTTGATCAACCGCCGGAGCTGGAACCGGTTCTTCAACCCCAGCTCCTTCCACACGCGCGCCTGCACCCCCTGGTGCCGCTCCATCGCCTCGGTGATCTGCTCGGCCGTGATCTCGTCCACCGGCGAGGCTCCTCGCGCCTCGCCCGGCTGAGGGATGTCCAGGGACTCCTGCACAGCCTCCACGAGACGAAGCGTCTGCCCCCGGCTCCCCGCCATCGACATCCACAGGAGGCGGTGCAGCTCGCGGACGTGGGTGGAGTAGCGGTGGCGCAGCAGCGCCTCGACCAGCTTGACGTCGATCCGCGGGCGTCGGCGCCGACCGCGATCGGACGTGTCGAAGAACCGCGATGCGATGCTCGGATCTTTGTCCGCGGCCGAGCTGAGGATGTGGCGGATCAACAGGGGCAGATCGCTCCGCCGCTCGTCCAGCGTCGGCACGTGCACCCGGTGGATCAGGCGGGCGGCGAGATCGTGCTTCAGGTCCTTGACCGAGCGGTTCGTGGCCGCGACGAGGGTGAAGTCGCTCCGCCTCACCGTGCTCTCCCCCAGCCGCGAGTACTCCCCGCCGCTGTCGAGCACCCGCAGCAGGTGCGCCTGAAGCTCGTGGCCGAGTTCGCCGACCTCGTCCAGGAACAGGGTGCCGCCGTTGGCCTCACCGATGAGCCCGGGCCGCTCGCGCATGCCGGGGTTGGGGTAGTTGCGGGTGTTGCCGAACAGCTCGGCGTCGATGAGTCCCGGCGGCAGCGTCGCCGCGTTGCGGCTGATCAGCGCCCCGCCGCGCCCCGACGGCCCGCGCGGCCAGCTCCTTGCCGGTACCGGACTCGCCCGTCAGGAGCACGTGGCCCTCCTTGCCCGCACAGAAAGCCAGCGAATCGCGCAGCGACCACGCCAGCGGGGACTCGCCCACGATCCCGAACTCGTCCGGCCCGCCGAACGCCTGCACGCGGGCGCTGTCCCAGGAGTTGAGGGTGTAGAGCCGGTCCGGCCGCTGCACCACCTGGAGCACCGCCGCCTTGCCCAGCACGATGACGTCGCCGATGCCCACGACCGTGCTGTCGACGGTGTCGCCGCGCACGGTGAGCTCCAGGCGGCCGACGTTGGTGATGTCCAACCGCCCGTCCGACCTCCGCTTCACCAGCAGCTGCCGGCGGCTCAGGTTCTTGCTCCCCAGCGCCGCCATGAGCACGTTGCTGCCGGGCCTCTGGCGGATGGGGAGCAGCCGCACCGCGGCGTCATCGGGCTGAGCCCCACCCCGGCCGATCAGCCCGGGCTCGGGTTCACGGCCTCCGGGCGGCAGGAACACCTCGCCGATCCGCTCCGGCTCGCCCACGAGCCACGCGATCTCCAGCACGGGGCCCAACTGCTGCCATTCCGCCGACGTGTTGCCGGTGAACATGCTGACTTCGAGTTGAGTGGACCCGTCCGTGCTCAGCATGGCGCCATGGTACCGATCGGGTGCCCGGCAGATGGGCTCAGGGGGTCAACGGGGTGTAGTGAATCGGCTGAGCGTCCCCCTCGGAGACGGTGATGTACCCGGCTCCATCGGCGGCGAACGCCGCCGTCTCCCCCTGCGGTTCGGAGGGGGCGTTCACGTCGCAGGCGCGGGCCGTCTCGAGCATGTCGGCGAGGCTCTGCCCTTCCTCCCGGATCCACAGCCACGCGTCCGTGTAGGTGCGCAGCACGACCCGCCGGCCCGTCGGACCGATGTCCCCGCCCGTAGCCAGCGACGAGCCTTCGTACGGCGGAGCGCGGAGGTCGAGGTCCGCGACCCACTCCAGCTCGAAGCTCCCGGCGACGTGGGGAGCGGCCTTGCGGAACACGGCCGTGTTCGTGCCGTTCTTGGTCCACAGGTAGAGGTCGCCGGTCTCCGGGTCCCGCATCAGGGTCTCGCAGTTGTGGGCCTCCCCGCCGGGGTAGGTCAGCTGCAGGGCCGCGATGTCCTCCAGGTCGACGTCGACGGGGGGAGCGTCGACGTCCACGTCCGGCTCCGGTACCACGTAGATCGTGACCGACTCCCGCTCTTCGGCGTTGTCGCCCACGTCGCCCACGTAGATCGCCTCCTGGCCGAGGGTGGCGTCCTCGCCGTACGTCATCGCCTCGTAGTCGCGGGCGTCGTCGGGGAGGGTCCAGATGCCCAGGTGCACACCGGCGGTGGTCATCGCGAAGAGGCGGGCGGTGTCACCCGAGTCGTTGTGGACCCAGAGCACGCCGGGGTTGCGGGTGCTCGCCGCGAGGCCGGACGCCTCGTCGATCTCGTCGGACTCCACGGTCCCCCAGACCTCGACTTCGGCCGGCGCCGGGCAAGCCGCGGGGGCCAACTGAAGGGTGCCCGACGTCGTGGCCGAGGCGCCCGCCCCGTCGACCACGGTCAGCGCGATCGCGACCTCCCCCGAGCGGCTGAACGAGACGCTCGGGGCGAGCTCGTCCGTGGTCTCCCCATCGAGGGTCCACTCGACCGAAGCGACCCCCTCGGGGATGCAGGTCTCGTCGACCGTGAAGGCCACGTCGACGGGGACCTGATGCCCGAACGGAGGGTCGACGGAGAACCTCGCCTCGAGGCCGTCGCAGGGAACCGGGGGCTCGACGAACGCGATAAACTCCACCGCCGCGGACGCCGCTCGGGCCGTCGCGAAGAGGCCGCTTCCGTCGTGCGCGAACTCGATCGAGTCGCCGGGCTCGGGCGCCGGGAGGGGGCAGACCTCCCCGTCCAGGGCCGCTTCGAACGAGGCGCCCGCGTCCCGCATCCAGAGGAACGCGGCGTCGCTGGTGCGCAGCACGATCCGGTCCCCCAGCGGGCTCACGGTCCCTCCGCGGGCAGGCCCGGCGTCGTCGAACAGCGGCAGCGCGCGCACGAACTCCAGCTCCTCGGTGGTCGCGGGCAGGTGCGGGGCGGGCTTGCGGAACAGCGACGTGGCGCCCGTCTCGGGATCCCGAGAGACCAGGAACAGGGCCCCCGTCTGGGGGTCGAACAGGAAGACCTCGGAGTCGAGCACCGCCTCGTCGGGGTAGACGACCGTCATCGACGTCCAGCCCAGCCCGGTCCCGTCCGCGTCCGCCTCCGCGAGCGCTTCGGGCGACGGCTCGGCGATCATGTAGACGGCGATCTCGGTGCGGTTCTCGGCGTCGTCCCCCGCGTCCGCGACGTAGATCGTCGGCAGCCCGGAGGTGGGATCGACGCCCGAGGTGATGTCCTCCCAGTCCGAGTTGGTCGCGTCGGGAACGCCGAACTCGGCCACGTGGCGCCCGTCGGGCTCGATGGCGAAGAGGCGGGCGGGATCGTCTCCGTCGTTGTGCGACCAGAGCAGGCCGGGGTGGGCGAAGCTGGCGGCGAACCCGCTGGCGCGGTCCAACTGCGGATGCTCCAGCTGCCCCATCACGTAGGAACCAAGGACCGCCGGGCAGTTGGGCGGATGCACGTCCACGGTGGCGGTGGTGGCGTCGGTGCCGCCCTCGACGTCGGTGAGGGTGAGGGTGACGGTATGGGGCCCGCTGGTGAGGTACGTGTAGCTGGCGGTCAGCCCCAGGGCGGTCTGCCCGTCCTCCCCGAAGCTCCACTGGGCCTCGGTGATCTCGTGCGGCGTGATCGAGGCCGCGGAGTCGAACTGAACCACCAGCGGGAGCGGCCCCTCGGTGCGATCCAGCTCGATCACGGCGGTCAGCGTGGGCGCCTCGGGCGGCTCGGTCGGGGGCTCGGAGACCGGATCGGGATCGCCTCCGCAGGACGCGGTCAGCAGCGCGATGAGAAGACCGATGGGGATGGGCCGACGGAGGCGCATCCGACGAACCTAGCGGATCGGACTAGCTGACCGTGACCAGGCAGTACTTCTTCTTGCCCGCGCGGAGCAGCAACTCGCCCGCGGCGGCCGGCTCGAACGGGTCCTTCTTGGGCTCCCCGTCGATGTACGCGCCGCCCTGCTGGAACAGCTGCTTGGCCTGCTTGCCCGAGCCCGCGAGGCCCGACTGCAGGAACAGCTTGAACAGCGGCAGCCCGTCCCCCAGCGACACTGCCGCGGTCGGCACGTCCGGAGCGGGGCGGCTGGCGTCCGCGGGCGCGACGTCCTCCCAGGCAACGTACTTGTCGAGGCCGAACAGGAGCATGGAGGTGGCCAGCGACTTGCTCGCCGCCTCGACGCCGTGGCACAGCGCCGTCGCCTCGAACGCGAGCTTCGCCTTGGCGCGGTGCGCCGGCCCCGCGACCAACTCGGCGATGACGTCCAGCTCCAGGAAGGTGAACCACTTCAAGAGCCGGTCGACCATCGAGTCCTCGACGTTCAGCCAGTACTGGAAGTACTCGTAGGGCGAGGTGCGATCGGCGCTGAGCCAGACCGCCCCCTTCTCCGTCTTGCCCATCTTGGTGCCGTCGGGCTTGAGCAGCAGCGGGTTCGTCAGCACCCACGCCTTGCCCCCGGTGACCTTGCGGATCAGCTCGGTGCCGGCGACGCAGTTGCCCCACTGGTCCTGCCCGCCGGTCTGCAGCACGCACTCGTGCTCGCGGAACAGGTGGAGGAAGTCGTAGGCCTGCACGAGGCGGTAGTTGAACTCGATGAAGCTGAGGTGCTGCTCGTTGCGCAGCCGGTTGGCGTACGTCTCCGCCTTGATCATCTCGTTGACCGAGAAGTGCTTGCCGATGTCGCGGAGGAAGTCGATGTAGTGGAGCTCGCTGAGCCAGTCGGCGTTGTCGACGATCGTCGCCTCACCGAGGAAGCGCTCGAACTGCGGCCGCTGGGACTCCAGATTCGCCGCGATCTGCTCGCGGTTCAGCAGGCTCTCCCGGGTCTTGGACTTGCCCGAGGGGTCACCGACCAGCGCCGTGCCGCCGCCCATGATGACGATCGGCTTGTGGCCCGCCCGCGCGATGTGCGCCTGGAGCATGAGGGGGACGAGGTTGCCCACCGTGAGGCTCGTGTTGGTGGGGTCGTAGCCGGTGTAGTAGGTGATCGGCCCGGCGTCCATGGCAGCCCGGAGGCCGTCCTCGTCCGTAACGTCGTAGATGAACTCGCGGGCCTTCAACTCATCGAGGATGTGCATGGTTCTCCGAGGGCCTATCCGGCCGCTCCATTTCCGAGTTGCAGCACCGCAATCGCCACCGCGACGAACAACGCCATGCAGATCAGCAGCGGCTTGTCCCCGACGAAGATGGACGTCGGGTCGCCGCCCTCGCCCTTCTCGACGAGGTACAGGTACCGGAAGACGCCGTAGATGAAGAAGGGCAGCGTCAGCATCATCGAGCTGTCGTGCCCCCCGCCGAAGGTGTAGAGCGCGTAGCTGATCATCGAGCAGGCGACGGTGATGGTGATGAACTGCTGCAGCATGTCGATGCTGTATTCGGCCAACACCTTGCGGTGCTCCCCGGCGTCCTTGCTCAGCAGCTTGATCTCCGCCAGCCGCTTGCCCAGGCCGATGAACAGCGCACCGAAGCCGATGCACACCAGGAACCAGGGCGAGCTCGGAGCGTCGATCGCCTCGGCGCCGGCCACCGCCCGGAGGAGGAAGCCGTTGGCGATGAGCATCACGTCCAGCACCGGCGCGTGCTTGAACCAGATCGTGTAGCTGAGCGTGCTGAGAAGGTAGCCGGCGGCGACGATGAAGAAGCCCTGGTTGAGCAGGAACCAGCTGCCTGCGAGCCCCGCCGCGATGAGCACCACGACCATGCCCCAGGCCATGCCCACGGGGATGGCGCCCGAGGCGATGGGGCGGTGCTTCTTCTTGGGGTGCTTGCGGTCGGCCTCGATGTCCCGCACGTCGTTCACGAGGTAGCCCGCGGAGCTGAGCATGCAGAACATCGCCACGCCGACGGCGACGTTCATCCACGACTCCGGGTCGTCGTACTTCTCCGCGAAGACCATGGCGACGAGCAGGAGGCCGTTCTTGGCCCACTGCTTGGGACGCAGCGCCTTGATGATGGTGATGGGATTCACTTGGACTCGGCCCCCTTGACGCTCGCATCGACCGCGGACTCGCCGCGCCCCTGAACCTTCAACACGGCCTGGATGTCGGTGACGTACGCCTTCACTTCCTCGGCCGCGGCGCCGTCCAGGGCGACGGACTCGAGCTGCGTATCCGCGGTCTCGAAGTCTCCCAGGCGGCGCGACAGCTCCCCGATCAAGTACCGGTAGTAGGCGCGGTCGGCGGGGGTCCCGACCTTGGACTCGACCCCTGCCCGGAACGCGTCCCGGGCCTTGGCGAGCAGCCGGTTCTCCTCGGCCACGCGGCGGAAGAACTCGTCCCGCTTCTCCACTCCGCCAACGCCGGCGTCCGGCCAGCCGTCGATCGCGCGGAGGAAGCCGTCGCGTTCGTGCACGAGCCCGGCGCGGTGGCACAGGCGGGCCATGTCGAAGGCGGCGATGGTGCGCCCTTTGTCGTTGTCGATCTCGGCCAGCAGCGGCAGCGTCTCCGTCAGCTTCTTCCACGCGTCGCTGGCGCCGACGATCCCGGGCAGGAAGCCGACCACCGAGTCCCGCACGGTCCATGCCCCCGTCAGGTACAGCTCACCGGTCTGGTACGGCGTGTCGCCGAGGTAGGCGCCGACCGACGCGGCCAGTTCGTAGCGCTGAAACGGGGCCAGCCGCCGGGCGTCATCGACGTTCTCGCCGATGCCCAGGAGCATCTCCATCAGCCCGAGCTTCTTGTCCTCGGGGATCGGCCGATCGAAGGTGTCCACGGGCGCGCTGTACAGCGTCGTCGGGGAGGTCGCGACCCCGGTGGTGCGGGGCTGCGTGTCGCTGCCGTAGGTGCAGCCGTCGCTGTCCCAGCCGCCCAGGGCGTTGGTCGACTGCGGCACCGACCACTCGAACTCGTGTCCGTCGAGGGGATCGACCAACACCTGGCTGGCCGAACGATCCGGCGGCATCTGGGCGAGCGCGACCGAGCCGATCAGCATGCTGATCAGGAGGAAGCTAGAAGCGGTACTCGATCGTCCCATACGCGTAGTCGTTGCCTCGGAACCAGCCCACGATCCCGCCCTGGTAGGACAGGAACGAGTCGAGGGTCGGCTCGGCGTCCGGGCGGAATCCCTCGAACAGCTGCACGCCGAAAGTGGCGTACAAGCCGCCGTCGACTTCGACCACCACCTGCGGGTGGAGGTACAAGTCACGGGGGAAGACCGAGTAGCTCGCTGACAGGGTCAGCTGAAGCCGGTCCCGAAACAGCCGGAGCGTCCCCACGAACGCCGCGGTCAGTTCGTGCTGCCTCGTCAGAAAGGTGTCCTGACGAGGCCGCAGGGTGACGTCGTGCCCGAATTCGGCCGTAAACGCAACGACGGTGCCGAAGTTGTAGCGCAGCGCGACGGCGTACCGGAGCATCGGGGAGCGGTACGGTTCCAGCCTCCGCGTGTACTGCACGGACGTGGTGTCGAAGGCCGCCTCGGCGCTGACGACGAAGCCGCCGGCGGCGATCGCGACGTCCGCGCCGGCCATGAACGAGCGCAGGTACGTCGAGGTGACGAGCTCCGCATCCGGGTTGGTCAGCCGGGTGACCTCGCCCGCAGTCGGCGTGCGCCCATCCAGGAGCGGATCCTTCAGCTCGTCGGCGATGCGCAGCTCGGGGGTGTCCAGCAGGTAGTAGAGGGCGACCACGTCGACGTCGACGGGCCCCGCGGTGGCGCCGAAGCGCATGCCGATGTCCGAGTTCCAGATGACCTCGTCGGGCAGGTTGGGCACCAGGTAGCTCTGAATGCCGTCCCGCGCGTAGGGGTCCATCTCCGTGATCAGCTCGGTCAGGCGGGGGGTCGCGCGGCGCAGTTCGTCGTCGATGAGGCCGGCGCCGGTGGTCGGCATCAACGCCGGCAGCGTCTGCTCCAGCATCCCCGGTCGAAGCACGGAGAAGTCGCGGCCGTAGAAGCTGATCCGGGCCGGCGTGTACAGCGGGATCCAGACCAGCTCCAGCGACACCGGGTACAGGTTCAGGTTCATCCGCACCGCCGCCACCGAGATGCGGGCCTCGGTGGCGCCGCCGGGCTCGAACGCGGTCGTGTAGTCCACCGGGGTGAGCCGACTCAGCGGGGACAGCAGCGCGTTGCGCCCCCAGCCGAGGCGGTACCGCCCGGCTCGGAGGGTGAACTTCTTCACGCGGAACTGGAGGTACGTCTCGCCCAGGTCGAACCAGGCGTCGTGCTCGGTGCGGTCGCCGTGGCGCATGACGTAGCGGAACTTGGCGCCGAGGGCGAAGCGGGCGTTCTTGGCGAACTTGTACTTCACCCGGAAGTCGATGCCGGAGCGCAGGGTGAAGCGGTCCTCGTAGGGACCGTGCATGCCCAGGTCGGGGGCGGTGGTGGCGAAGGCGCGGCCCCCGAAGGTCAGGCCGCGAGGCTTGTCGTACGTCTCCCAGGGCGCGGCGTCCGCTGCCACTGGCAGCAGCAGCCCGAGCGCCAGCAGCAGCAGGAGGAGTCGGGTCAGCCTTCGCTCTGCAGGTAGTCCGGGGTGAAGATTTCGTCCGGCAGGTCAGCGGCGTCGACGTTGACCTTGTAGTCGCTCACGACGATCTCGGTCTTGGTCCCGCGCTTGAGGTTCTCCATGACCGTCAGGGTCGGGATCATGACGTCCCCCTCGGTCTTGACCGACGGCAGCGTCAGCCGCTTCTCCAGCTCTTCCTTCTTGTCGTAGAACTCGACTTGGCGGGGCACGAAGTCGTCCTTGCCGACCCAGGTGACGAACTTGGTGTAGCTGGACTTGCTGTCGGGGTTGGGGATCGTCTGGATCTTGAACGCCTGGTAGGTCGCCCCGCCCACGGTCACGGCCTCTTCGCCCAGCAGGGTATGCGTGCCCTCATCCGCGGCGCCCACCTCGAGGTCCTCGAAGCGGAAGTCGGTGCCCATGAAGGAGCCCTTCTTGGAACTGCCGGAGATGCGGTTGAGCATGCCCTCGCCCGCCGGCATGTAGAGCCACTGGTCGTCCTCGGCGCCGGGGTTCTGGATGGTCAGGAACTGCACGCCGGCAACGTCGTCGGGCTCGAGGAAGCGGACGTGGCTGCGGGCCTTGCCGTCGGCGCCTTCCTTGACCTTGGACTCGATGGTGCGCTCCCGGGACTTGCCGGACTTGTCGTAGGTCTTCAGGACCATCGTCTGGATCGAGTTGCGGACGTTCCGGTTCTCGGACGACTTGTCGATGATCTGCTGCGCCGTCAGGTCCCCGGCGAGGGCGGGGGTGGCGATGAGGGTCAGGGCAGCGAGGAACAGGATCAGGGTGCGCATGCGGTCTCCGTGCAGGTCCGCCCGAGGGACGGGCTGCGGGCGGATTCTATTCGGAAGGATCGATCGCGGCACCTCGGGACCGAAGAAGGGCGGGTTCAAGGGTCTGCGAGGGCTTCAAGCCGATCTACTCGGCCAGCACCGCCCGCGCCGCATCCATCACGACCCTCACGGCGACGGAATGAGCATCCGCCGCGGCCAGGCACGAGTCGAACTCGGGCTGGCTCGTGATCACCACCCCGTTGAGCGAACCGACCTTGATGGTGATGGGTCCGTACTCGGTGTCCACCGTCTTGAACTGCCGATGCAGCGTCGTGCGCTGCTCCCGGCGATGCCTCACCCCCAGGGTCGTGGTCTCCCGGAACAGCCGCTCCGTGAGCGCCTCCCGCACCGCGCGTGACGGCGGGGACAGCACGGTCACCACGACCGTGGGACGGCCCTTCTTGCCGTAGACCGGCTGGAGCGTGACATCCAATGCGCCGTCGGCGAACAGCCGGTCCGACAGCGGCCCGAACAGCCGCGAATCGAGGTCGTCGATCGTCGTCGTGAGCACGTCGACCGCCTGCGCCTCCGTGTCCGTGCGCGGCCCCACGAGCATGCGCAGGGCGTTGGGAATCGGTCCACGGTCCCGGGTGCCAAGCCCGTAGGCGACCCGCTCCAACGTCATCGCCGGGGCCGTGCCGTAGCTCTCGCAGAGCACCCGCACCAGCGCCGCACCCGTCGGCGTCGTCAGCTCGCCGGTGGGGTGCTTGCCCTCCCCCGGCACCGTCGGCAGACCGCGCAACAGCAACGCCGTCGCGGGCGCGGGCACCGGGATCTCGCCGTGCTCGCAAACGACCATCCCCGACCCCAGCGGGATCGGAGCGCAGGAGATGGACGTCACCCCCAGGAGGCTGAAGCCGAGCACCACGCCGCAGACATCCACGATCGCATCGACCGCGCCGACCTCGTGGAAGTGCACGTGGTCGCGCGTCGTGCCGTGAACCTCCGCCTCGGCATCGGCCAACACGGTGAACACCTCACGCGCGGTCGCGCGCACGGCGTCCGGAAGCGCGTCGGCCCGATCCAGGATCTCGACGATGTCGCTGAGGTGACGGTGGGGCTGCTTCGTCCGCGGGCTCACCGCCACGTCGACCTTGGTGCCGCCGATGCGGGGGTCCCGCTTGTCCCCCACGCGCATGCGCCAGCCGTCGACCCCGAGGCTCTGCAGCGGCCGCTCGATGTCCTCGACCTTGACCCCCGCGTCCACCAGCGCACCCAACAGCATGTCGCCGCTCAGACCCGAGAAGCAGTCCAGGTGCGCGTGGGTCATTGCGCCGACCCGGTCACTGGGGCCAGCCATCGGAAGGGGCTGGGGGTCGAGGGCAAGGCAGGAGGAGCGGAGCGGGGTCGCTCCCCCGCGACCGACGAGAAACGCAGCCCACGGCCCGCAGGACCGACGAGGGCGGTGCCAGGGCACCGGGTCGTCGCAATGCTCACCCGAGGTCCTCCATGCGGTTGATTCGGGTGGCCGCGTAGGCGGCGCCGAAGCCGTTGTCGATGTTCACGACGGTCACCCCAGCGGCGCAGGAGTTCAGCATCGCCAGGAGCGCCGCCACGCCGCCGAAGCTGGCGCCGTAGCCCACCGACGTCGGCACCGCGATGATCGGGCGCGGGACCAGCCCGCCGACCACGCTCGCCAGCGCACCCTCCATGCCCGCGACGACGATCACGACCCGCGCTTCACGCAGGCGATCGCGCTCGCCGAGGATCCGGTGGATCCCCGAGACGCCGACGTCGTGCAGCGCCGTCACCTTGTTGCCGAACTGCTCCGCGCAGACGCGCGCCTCCTCGGCGACGGGGATGTCGGAGGTGCCCGCCGTGGTGATGAGCACGTGCCCGGTCTCGGTGCGGGCCGCCGCCTCCGGCGCCTCCGCCGTCACGCAGCGCGCGACGCGATGCCACTGCGCCTGCGGGTAGGCCTCGAGCATCGCCTGGGCGCCGTCGGGGTGAACCCGGGTGATCAGCACCCGCTGCCCGCGCCCCAGCAGGGTTCCGCTGATCCCCACCAGCTGCTTGGGCGACTTGCCCTCGCCGTAGATAACCTCGGGAAGGCCCAGCCGGAGGGAGCGATGCACGTCCACCCGCGCGTAGTCACCGGTGTCCTCGAAGTGCAGATCGCTCAGCTTCGCGAGCGCCTCGTCGGGCGTCGCGCCGCCTGCGGCGACCGCATTCAGGAGCTTGGCAAGGTCGTCTCGGTGCACGGCGGCGGAATGTAGCAGCGCCATTCCGGGACCGCCCGACAACCCACCCACGAAAAAAACTCAGCAGAAAGTGTGGCCGTCCGATTACTGTGTATGTAGACATACGAACTTCCCTGAGAGAATTCTCTCGATGACCCGGGCCGGCCACTGTTTCTTCATCGCGCTTTGTTGCGCCTTCTTCTTCAGCGCACCCAGCGCGTTCGCGCAGTACTGCGGCGACGGCACCTGCGACGACTGGATGGGGGAGGACAGCTCCACCTGTCCGGATGACTGCCCCGGCTACTGCGGCGACGGCTACTGCGACGACCTCAACGGCGAGGACGAGTGGTCCTGCTCCGACGACTGCGGTGAACCGCTGTACTGCGGCGACACCACCTGCAGCTACGAGATCGGCGAGGATGAGTGGTCCTGCTTCGAGGACTGCCCCTACAGCTCCTACGACGAGGACGGCGACGGCTACACGGTCGATGACGGCGACTGCGACGACACCGACCCCGACACCTACCCCGGCGCCCCCGAGCTCTGCGACGGCCTGGACAACGACTGCGACGGCACCATCGACAACGATCCCGTGGACGCCACCGAGTACTGGCCCGACACCGACGGCGACGGCTACGGCGAGAACGGCACCCCCGAGAGCTACTGCGAGCCGCAGCCCGGCTACGTCGATAACAACGGCGACTGCGACGACGCCAACGAGAACGTGAACCCCGGCGCTCCCGAGGAGTGCGACGGACTCGACAACGACTGCGACGGCCTCACCGACGACGACGATCCCGACGTCAACGCCTTCGACATCTACTACTTCGACGGCGACTACGACGGCTACGGCGACGACGCCATCTGGGGCTTCTTCTGCGAGCCGCCCGGGAAGCTGACCCGTTCTCGCTTCACGAACCGACCTGCACGCCCTTCCAAAAGGCGACGTAGCCCTGGATGTTGTTCGCCTTGCGCTTGGGGTCGGGGTAGTATCAGGTGGCCCCGGCGTCGGTCTGACCCTCGACCTCCACGTCGTAGTAGCTGGCGACGCCCTTCCAGAAGCACGTGCTCTGCTTGCTCGACTCCTTGAAGTGGTCGCGGTTGAGGGAGTCGGTGGGGAAGTAGTGGTTCCCCTCGACGACGATGGTGTCCTCCGATTCGGCGAGGACGGCTCCGTTCCAGGTAGCTCGCATGCCCTGGAGTCTACGCAGACGCCTATTCGCGACGCACCCAGTCGCCGCCGGGGATCACGGCCTTGCCGACGACCCGGTTGGCGGGCATCACGTACCCCACCGCGGTGCTGCCGTCGGCCAGCGCCACCTGGATCTGGAGGTAGAGGTGGGGCACCCCCTCGAACCGGTCAAGGACCTCGACTTGAGCGGCATCGGCCTCGTACAGCTCGCCGTAGATCGCCGTGGTCCCGTCCTCCACCATCGCCGGCCAGGCGCCGCAGTCGACCAGCGAGTAGATGGGTTGCGTCCACGCATCGCCAAGGTACCGCAGGCCGTGCATCTCGCCCGCGTAGGCCTCCCCGCTCCGCAGCGTGCCGTAGACGAAGATCCGCATCAGCGGCCGCACAGCGAGGGGGAGAGGTGGCGCATGGCGCGCGACCGTAGCACCCTGATTCAATGCGTCTGCTCCTGCTGCTGCCCCTGCTGCTGATCGCGACCCCCGCCCTCGCCGGGGATTCCACCGAGGGGCTGTTCGAGCGCGCCTTCCCCCGGCTTCAAGCGAGCTACCTGCATCCGGAGGCCATGGACCCCGAGCGGATGACCGCCGCGGGCATCCAGCGCATGGAGCGCGCCTCCCCCGAGGTGCTCGTGCTGGAGGACGGCCCGAGCCGCCTCGAGGTCTGGTCGGGGGACAAGGCGCGGATCTTCCGAACCGACGACGTCACCACGATCGACGGCGTGCGCGAGCGCCTCGACGACGTCATCGCGTTCGTGATCGGAGGGCGGTCCGGCGACGACGTGATCGAGCCTGACGAGCTCCGCCAGCAGGCGCTTCACGGCGTGCTCGCCACGGTCGACCGCCACTCCCGCCTCATCGTCGGGGACGGCCTGGACGAGTTCAACACCCGCTTCAAGGGCACGCTGGTCGGCATCGGCGCGCGCATCGGACGACGCCGCAACGCCGAGGACACCCTCGTCCTGACGGTCGTCGAGCCGTTCGCGAGCGCGCCCGCGGGGCGAGCCGGGCTGCTCAAGGGCGACGTCATCACCCACATCGACGGCCACAGCACGACGGCGCTGGCGGTCGAGGCGGCGGTGGATCGCATCCGCGGGCCCGAGGGCGTGCCGGTGGTCCTGACGGTGCTCCGGCCGGAAGAGGAGCTGCGGCGGGTCTTCGTCATCGTGCGCGAGAAGGTGCTGGTGCCGTCGGTCGACTCGACGCTGCTGTCCGGCGGGGTCGGCCTGATCTCGATCGACCACTTCAGCCAGAAGACCCACGAGGAGGTCGCCGCGGCCCTGGACGAGCTGCAGATCCAGGTCAGCAACGAGCTCAAGGGCATCGTCATCGACCTGCGCGGCAACACCGGCGGCTCCATGCGGCGCGCCGCGTCAGTCGCCAACTACTTCGTCGACCAGGGGATGCTGGTCCGCACGGAGGGCAACCTGGGCCGGACCGTGAAGGGGCTCACGCCGCAGATTCCCGCGCAGGCGGGGCGGGTGCGGTGGACCGGGCCGGTGGCCGTGCTCGTGAACCGGCGGACGGCCTCGGGCAGCGAGATCGTCGCGGGCGACCTGAAGTTCCTCGGGCGGTCGATCACGATCGGCACGCAGACCTTCGGCAAGGGCACGGTCCAGAAGATCTACCCCCTTCGAAAGACCGAAGAGAAGGTCTCCATGAAGATGACGGTGGCGCGGTACCTGCTGCCGGACGACGCCTTCGTCAACACCGTCGGAGTGACCCCGGACATCGTCACCGGAGCGATCTGGCTGGACCCCAACGAACCGCTGCTCCCCGAGCAGCTGAGGGAGCCGCCGGAGGCCGCGGGCCGGACGGCGGGCGCCGGCGGGCTGGACAGCCGCAAGAACCCCGGTGGAGGCCGGGAGCCGACCAGCGGCGGCGTTAACGCCGAGCCCGCCCTGCACCTCTGGTACCCCCGCGTGCTGGACGACTGGGGCGGCGCGGACGGGGACGAGCCACCTGCCGCCGAAGAGACGCCGGGCGTCGTGGCGCCGACCGATGGCAACGGGCGCAGCAACCTGCTCGGGAACGCCGGGGACGAGCTGTTCAACGACGTGGAGCTTCGACTCGCGCACGAAATCCTGATCCAGGCCGATCGCGACGACCAGCGCACGGAGTTGATCGAGCTCGCGCGGCCGATCGTGGCGGAGATGGCGCGGCTGCAGGCCGAGCGCATGGCCCTGGCGGCCCAGGAGGCGGACCTGGCGTGGGCGCCCACCCCCCTGCCCCGCTGGATGGATCGAGCGCCCGCTCGGGAGGACGCCTACCAGGAGGCGATGCTCCGCGACGCCCCCGCCGGGTTGTTGGCGCAGCTGCACCTGCCGAAGCAGTTCGTCGCGGGCGAGTCCACCCACGTGAAGCTCGAGGTGACGAACCAGCGCACCGACGCCGTGCACCACCTCCGAGCCAAGCTGGAGTCGTCCACCGACATCCTCGATGGCGCCTCGTTCCTGCTGGGCGATGTCCCCCCGGGTGAGACCCGGAGTTGGACCATTCCGGTGGACGTGGACCCGGCCTACCAGACCCGGCTGGATGTCTGGCGGCTCTACTTGATCGACGACGACGGCCCCCTCGGGGGCCCGTTCCGGGGCCTCGCAGAGACCCGCGGGGGGGACCGCCCCAACCTGGCGCTGAGCGTGACGACCAGCTCGGAGCCCCAGCCCGACGGCTCCGCGATCGTGTCGGCGGCCGTGAAGGTGCGGAACGACGGGCCCGGCGACGCGGGCGAGCTGCGGATCTACTTCGGCGATCCCCGCAAGGCGGGGGTGGAGCGCCTGGAGCGGTTCCGGTCGGTCACCGAACTGGCGGCCGGTGAGTCGGCCCAGGTGGAGCTGAGCCTGCGGGTGCGCGACCCCGGAGCCCAACCGGTGGTGGCGGTGCGGCTGCGGGCCTCGGACAGTCGGTCGGGTTCGGCGACCACCCTGGCGGTGGACGTGCCGTCCACGGGCGCGATCGAGACCGGCTGGCGGGTGCCGCCGTCGATCCGGATGAGCATGCCGCACAGCAGCGCGGACGCCCCCCCCGCCCGCGGCAGCACGGACTTCCGGGTGCGCGGTTCGGTGGAAGCGGCCGCGGGGCTCGCCAGCGTGACGGTCAACGTCGGCGGCGATCAGGTGTTCAGCCGCGCGACCAAGGATGTTTCCAAGTTGGATTTGGAAGCCGAAGCCATCTTGGATGTCGGCCCAAATCGAGTCCGCGTGGACGCAGCAAGCATCGACGGAGTCGAAGTCCGACGCAGCTTCTGGGTCCTCGGAGAGCGTCCCCCACCTCCATGATCCTATGAGGTTCCTGTAACCTCATAGGATCACCCTGGTTCCCGTGCGATTGGGACAATCTGGAACAAAGCGCGCCTTCTTGGCCGATAGTGTCGTCTACGGGCCGGGTGGGGAAGTGAGTCGTGAAGAACCCTCGCAATCAAGGCGAGGTCCGCGCTGTCGTCGCCCTGCTGGCGCTTTCGAGCGTCGCAACCGCCCTGACCATCGGACACCGAATGTGGAGCGGCTCCAATCCCGTGGAGCTGTTCTTCCTGGCGTTGGCCGTTCCCTTCCTGGCCGGCATGGCCTGGACGCTGCGACAGCGGCCCCGTCTGCTGGAGCCGATCGTGGCGCTGCTGGCGACCACCGGCGCCGTGTACCTCGCCGTGCGGACCGGCCTCGCCGCGTTCACTTCGTCCGAGGCTGAGCATCTGCGGGCCGAGCTCGCCCACGCCGCGGCATTCGCCCCGGTGGTCTACCTCCTGGCCGTCATGGGGCTGGACCAGGGGCGGGCACGCAGGCTGACCATCTCCCTGTGGGCCCTGCTCGCTGGCCTCGTCCTCGTGGCGTTGTTCAGCCCCACCGGGCGGACCATCGATCCGATGGAGCGGTACGGCATCAGCGAGTGGTTCCTGATCGCCCATGGCCTGCTGCTCATCTTCCTCAGCGTCTACGGCTCCGCCCGACGCCGGGCCGCCCGCGGCGACCGCGCCCTCACGGGGCTCGCCAACCGCCGCGCCCTGGAGGAGGAGCGGCGGCGGGACCTCTCCCGCGGCGTCACCCCCAACGGACCCAGCGTCTCGGTGGTCCTCATCGACATCGACCGCTTCAAGGACGTCAACGATCGCTTCGGCCACCTCGTGGGGGACGAGGTGCTGATCGCGTTCGGCCGGGCCCTCGAGCGGCAGGTGCGCACGGGCGACATCGTCGGCCGGTGGGGTGGGGAGGAGTTCATGCTCGTGCTGAGGCGCACGGACCTGCCCGCGGCCTACGCCCTCGCCGAGCGGGTGCGGGAGTCCGTCGCGACGACCCTGTTCCCCACGGTGCGGGCGTCACGGCGAGCATGGGCGTCTGTTCGGCGCGGGCGAACGAGCCGCTGACCGAGTTGATGGGGCGGGCCGACACGGCTCTGTACGCGGAGAAGGCGGGCGGTCGGAACCGGGCCGTGATGTCACGGGACTCGATGCCCGCGGTGAGGTAGCCGCCGGAGCACGCCAGAACGAAAAAAGCCGCCCGAAGGCGGCTGATTTCGTCTCTCTCTCTTTCAGAGCCCTAGATGGGCTCCTCGTCCTCGTCGTCGTCGACCACCATTACAGTGAGTCGGCGGCCGGTCTGGACCGAGTTCATTACGTCATTCATGGTGACCCGGCGAAGCGGGAACGTGGTCTTGCGGACCCGCGCGCCCTTGAGCGTCACGCCCTCGAGGTTGCTGAAGTCGAGATCAGCATCCTCCAGGTTCGCACCACTCAAGTCCGCGTACTTCAGGTCTGCATGCCACAAGCTGGCGCCGGTCAGGTCCGTACCCCTCAGATTCGTCCGCACCAGCAGCGCCTCTCCCAGCTTTGCGTGACGCAGGCTCTGCCCGGCCAAATCGAGCCCGCTGAGGTCAGTGCCTCGCAGGTCCGCGTGGTCGAGGCTTTCGCCGCGCTTCACCATGTCAACAACCTCGTCCTTGGTCAGAGCCCTCGGAGACGGCATCGACACCCCTCGCAATCATCGCAACGGCGCTTGTCAGCTTTCTGCTTGATCCGTGCGCCGACCGGAAAAAGCAGTACCTCGGGAGCAAGTGTGCCCAGGGGCTGTTGGCAACGGCTTATAGGAGTCCCCCAAGGGGGTGTCAACGAAAAATGGAGGCCACGCAAGTATGCGAAATCTCTTGACAGATCGCTGGTCTGTCACAAGTCATCAATAGACCAGGGGAAACCTTTTACCTGGGGAGGCGGCCTCCGCGGCGGACGTGCTCGAACAGCTCGATCCCCATCGCCTCGTAGCCCTCGGCGTTGACGTGATCTTCCGGCGTTCGCAGGGCCTGCCAGGCGGCGTCCGAGTAGGTCGACGAGAAGTGCGCGTAGAGGTCCAGGATCGTCAGGCCCGCGCGAGGACCCTCGGCGATCATCCGGTCCCGCAGCCGCTGGTGGTGCGCCCCCGGGAAGGGGTAGGTCAACGCCACGAACTCCGACCCCTGGTTCTTCGCCAGCGCCTGCATCGCGAGCAGCTGGCGGACGAGCAGGTCCTGCGTCATCGCCTCGCCGGGCGCGGGGAGCTCGTCGCCGTCACCGGGCTGCACGCGGTGACGAAGCCAGGTCCGGGCCTCCGGGGGAGCGCCGCCGGTCTCGTCGTCGATGAACTGCAGGACCGACGCTTCGTCGGCGCAGTCGCCCATCCACTCGCTCACGTCCGAGGGGTCTGCGCCGGCCACCAGTGAGCGCTCCGCGAGGGGGCCCACGGTCGAGCACTCGCCCCCGAGGGCAGCGAGGCGGCCCAGCGCGTCGATCGCTTCGGGGTGTTCTTCGGGGTAGTCGGGGTTCGCCGAGCAGCCGACGCTGACCACGGCCCGCTCCGCGTCCGAGGCATCCTCCCCCAGCGCCCGCAGGCGACGCGCCGCCGCGCGGCAGTAGAGGTGACGGTCGTCCAGCGCCTCGGCCAGGGCCATGCCCGTGGCGTAGGCGGCCCGGGCCGCGTCGGGGTCCTCGGACGCGCCGTGCACGTCGCCCAGGGCGATCGCCCGCCGCGCCGCCGGTTCGTCCCCCTCGGGGAGGAAGGAGGCCGGCCACTGCAGCGCCCGGAGCGCCTCCTCGTCCCGGCCCTGGAGCAGGTACCAGGCCGACCAACGGTCCGCGGTCACGCGGCCCGACGGCGTGTAGCGCAGCGCCACCTCGGCGGCGGGGTAGCGCAGCGGCTGGGGCACCATGCTGAGCGCCTCCAGCGCCTCGAGGTAGCCGGGCGCCGCCGACAGGGCCGACAGAAGCTGGGTCTGAGCGTCCCGCCAGTGCAGCGCATCGGCCAGGGTGATGCCCAGCGCGACGGTGCGGATCCACGGGTCGCCGCCCTCGGACGTGGCCGCGATGGAGCCCTGGATCATCGACTCGATGACGGCGCCGCGCTGCTTTGCCAGGAGCATGCGGGCGTACGCGATGACGGCTCCGTCCTCGCTCCGCGCCTCGGCTTCAGCCAGCACCGCGAGCGCTTCGGCCCGCCGATCGAGGTGGGCGAGCGCGAGCCCCTTCCAGACGCCGCTGGAGGCGGCGATGACGGCCTCGAAGTCGCGCTCCCGAAAGTCCTCCCAGAAGGGCACTGCGGGCGGCTGCACGAACTTGGCGAGGGAGCCCGGGGGGCGGCCCAGCACCATCGCGGCGCGGTCCAAAACCGGGCCGTGGCCGAGCGCCTGTTCGACCAGGCTCCAGCCGACCTCGCGGCTCAGGCAGGAGCCCGCCGCGGCCTCGAACGCGCTGGGGGCGAGGCCGAGGGCGAGGCCCCCCTGGCCGGTCCGCACGGCGGAGTCACAGTCCTCCTGGCCGGCGTGGAACCGCACCACGGCGGCGGCGTTGCTCGGCGTCAGGGCGACGTCGGCGGGGGCCGTACCGACGAGCGCTTCGAAGGTCACGGGGTCGTTGGCGAGGCTCATCAGGCCGGCCTCGGCGCGTGACCGATCGACCGCGCCCCCCGCGGGGTTGGCGAGCGCCGTGCGGAACCAGCGCTCGGCCTCGACCGGGTCGCCCTGCACGACCGCGGCGCGGCCGCGGAAGACCTGGAGCAGCACCGCCTCGTCGGCGTCGGGCTCGCCGACGGACGCGACCATCCGGTCGACCATGCCGCTGCTGGTCTTGTGCCAGCGGTACCACATGGGCTGGGTCACCCCGGCGGAGCGGGGACCGTCGTTGAGGATGTCGCCGACCACGGTCGCCCGGGTCGCCGAGGGGAGGCGCGACAGGCCCAGGAGCACCTCGTAGTTCCCCGGTTCCTGGCGGTGGGCGGCGAGCAGCCACGCTTCCGCCGCCTCCCAGGCTTCGAGTTCGAGCAGCACGAGCCCACGAGCGCGGGCCTGGAGCCAGCTGTTGGCGAGCCGGTCCGAGGAAGCCGCCGCGATGCGGTGCTGGATCGCGTGCAGCTCGCGGTCTTCCCGTTCGGCGACGACGGCGAGCGCTTCGAAGGCGGCGGCGTCATCGCCCCCGAGCTCGAGCGCCTCCCGCGCGGCCGTCTCCGCCTCGGCGTGGCGTCCCAGGTGGGCGAGGGCGAGCGCTTCCCAGGCGCGGAGGATGCCGCGCGCCTCGGGGCTCTCGTTCTTGGGCTCCGTGGCCTGAATCCAGGGCAGCAGCTGCTTCCAGTCGCGGCGCGCGAACGAGTCCCACCACTCCCACCGGAGCAACTCGCCGGGGAGCGGATCGGCCGGCGCGGGGGGCAGGCCGGTGCCGCCGCTGGGGTCCTCGCCGCCGGTGCCGTAGAGCAGTTCGAGCACGGGGTCGGGGGTGATCGGCTCCGCGTTGGCCAGCGCCTCGGCGTCGCGCACCGCCTTCCACTGCCGGTAGACGCGGTAGGTGCGGGACCACGCGAGCCAACGGATCCCCGACAGCCGCACATCCTCGCCCATGATCTCGGCGGCACGGGCCACGTCGAGGTCGTGGAGCATGTTGTTGGCGCCCGACAGCACCACGACGAGGTGGGGGCGGACGAAGTCGATGTGGGTGTGGAGCTTCACGAACGCCTGGGAGCTGTTCGTGGCGGACTGCCCGAAGTTGTAGATCTGGACGGTCTGCCCAGTCTCGGCTTCGACCGCCCGCTTGAAGACCTCGATGAACGCCTCGTGCGGCTCGGACTCGGCCCCGTAGACCCAGGAGTCGCCCACGGCGAAGACGCGGTAGGCGTCCTCGTCCACGGGCGGCAGGTTGTTGTCCAGGTGCCTCGGGTCGGTCACCGCCGCGGCGAGGATCTGCAGGAAGAGCTCGAGCGCGACGAGGAACAGCACGACGGAGAAGATCGGGAACGCGATCTTCTGGCGCGTCGTCAGCGGCGTGCGCGGCGGCTTGCTCGTTTTGGGGCGGCGTCCGGCGATGGCCCCATCATTCCATCTGGGGGGCGGACTCGCTCAGACGCGCAAGACGGGCTGGTCGCCGGAGTTGGGATCGGCGAACAGGAGCAGCTCTTCGGGAGGCGCGACCTCCACCGGGGCGGCGAGGTTGTCGAAGCCGTCGTCCAGGAAGCCGACGCCTCGATCCGGAGTGAACCAGGACTTCACCCGCTTCATCCACGCGCCGAAACCCCGGGCCGGAACCTCGGCTCCCGGGAGGCTCCCAAAGCTCGGAGGCGCGACTTCGCAGGGGGCGTCCAGGCTCTCGACGTCCACCACCGGCTTGCGGTGGGTGGGGCTCGACCACGTGATGCCGCCGCTGGGCGCCGCCGGCTCCACGTCGATCAGCATCACCCCCGAAATCTCTTCGGTTCCCGAGGTCAGTTCGTCTTCTTCGGTTGAGTGCTCCACGTTCATCCCGATCCCTCCCAACCGCTTATTGCGCCAGGGTCTGTGCGGTCTGTCAAATCTGGTTGGGGCCACCTCGATCCCCGTCTTGCCCCGATCCGTGCAGCTGTTGCCCGAATCAGGGCAGTTTCAGGAAGTTGTGCCCACCCCCGGGTGAGGCCAGATCCGGAGATCCCTCCTGATCTCAACGATCTCCCGATTTGATCACGATCTGGCACATGCCTTGCCTGTGGACGCGGGCATGAAGAAGGTCGAAGCGATCATCAAGCCCTTCAAGCTGGACGACGTCCGGGACCAACTCTTCGACATCGGCATCCGTGGCCTGACGGTGACCGAGGTCAAGGGTTTCGGGCGTCAGAAGGGCCACACAGAGCTTTATCGAGGTGCCGAGTACGTCGTCGACTTCCTGCCGAAAGTGAAGGTGGAAGTCGTCGTCGAGGCGGAGCGTGTCGAGGAAGTGATTCAGGCGATCGTGGCCGGGGCGAAGACCGGCCGCATTGGTGACGGGAAGGTGTTCGTCACCCCCGTCGAGACAGCGGTGCGCATCCGCACCGAAGAGCGCGGCCCCTCGGCCGTTTAGAGCATCCCCTACCCCCCTGGAGTTGAGATGAAGGCTGAAGACGTAATGAAGCTGGCGGACGACGCGGGAGCGCGGTTCGTCGACATCAAGTTCATTGACCTGCCGGGCCGCTGGCAGCACTTCACGATCCCGGTCAGCGAGCTGGACGAGGGCATCTTCGAGGACGGCCTCGGCTTCGACGGCAGCTCGATCGAAGGCTGGAAGGCGATCGACGAGAGCGACATGCTGGTCGTTCCCGATCCCTCCACCGCGAAGATGGATCCGTTCATCGAGGCGCCCACGATCAGCCTGATCGGCAACATCGAGGACCCGATCACCCGCCAGCCGTACCACCGTGATCCGCGGGGCGTCGCCCGTCGCGCGGTGGCCTACCTCCAGAGCACCGGCCTGGGCGACACCGCCTACTTTGGTCCCGAGGCGGAGTTCTTCATCTTCGACTCGGTGGCGTACCACCAGGACCCGAACTCGGCGTACTTCGAGATCGACTCCGAGGAAGGCATCTGGAACAGCGGCCAGCCCGGTCTGGGGCACCGCCCGCGCCACAAGGGCGGCTACTTCCCGGTCAGCCCCACGGACACGCAGACGGACATCCGCAACGAGATGGTCATGGAGATGGAGGCCCTCGGCATCCGGATCGAGTGCCAGCACCACGAGGTTGCGACCGCCGGCCAGGCCGAGATCGACATGCGTTTCGACGAGATGCTGACGATGGCCGACAAGCTGATGTGGTTCAAATACGTGGTCAAGAACGTCGCGTACCGCAACGGCAAGACGGCGACGTTCATGCCCAAGCCGATCTTCGAGGACAACGGCTCGGGCATGCACACGCACCAGTCGATCCGGAAGGACGGCAAGCCGCTGTTCGCGGGCGACAAGTACGCCGGCATGAGCGAGATGGCGATGCACTACATCGGCGGCATCCTGAAGCACGCCGGTGCCCTGTGCGCCCTCAGCAACCCGACGGTCAACAGCTACAAGCGGCTGGTCCCGGGTTACGAGGCGCCGAACAAGCTGGCCTACTCCTCGCGGAACCGCTCCGCGGCGGTGCGCATCCCGATGTACAGCCAGAGCCCCGCGGCCAAGCGCCTCGAGTTCCGCACCCCGGATCCGACGTGCAACCCGTACCTCGCCTTCTCGGCGATGCTCATGGCCGGCCTCGACGGAATCCTCAACAAGATCGACCCCGGCGCGCCGCTGGACAAGAACATCTACGACCTCCCGCCGGAGGAGGCCGCCAAGGTGAAGTCCGCTCCCGGTTCGCTGGACGGCGCCCTCGCGGCGCTCAAGGCCGACCACGAGTTCCTGCTGCGCGGCGACGTCTTCAGCGAAGACCTCGTGAACGCCTGGATCGACTGGAAGATGGAGAACGAGGTCGACCCGTGCCGCATGCGGCCGACGCCGATGGAGTTCATGCTGTACTACGACATCTAGGTCACACAGCGATTCAGCCACCTCTTTCGTAGACGATCAACCTCCTTATGGGTACAAGATGTACCCATAAGGAGGTCTTGTCGGGCCGAGGACGCGGGTCAGCCGGACGGTCACCGTCGGGGAGCTCAAGTTCAAGCCCGTCTCCGGACGGGAGCGGTCGACGCGGCGTTGGTGCATGGCTCGAGCGATAGCAAGAATGGCCGCGAGCGGGGCTGCTGGTCAGGCGCGGACCGCCACCGACTCCGGCATCCCGAGCTCGGTCATTCGGTTGAGGATGTTCACGCCGATCCTCGCCTCCCTCCTCTGCCCGTCTTCGGACCGTGAGCGCAAGCGGGCGCCGAGGATCTGTTTGAACCGATACATCCCATTCTCGGCCCGTGCTTGTTGGTTCGCGCCGGACTCTTTGCGCCACTGACGCCGACCCACGTCGTCGATCCTCAGCAGGGTGGCCTCCCTCTGCCGCCAGGTGCCCCCGCCGGGACGCGAGGACGACGCCGTCCGACGAGGAGGAATCACGATGTCGATCTGGTCAGCGCGCACTTCGTCCAACGCCGCGTAGACCGCCCGGGTGTCGTAGGCACCGTCCGCCCGAAAGGACGCGACCGGCGCACC
>PVBE010375663.1_pt1 | contig 35293 bp, 30 predicted proteins | sample 1631181 | NCBI WGS metagenome assembly PVBE01 (sample SAMN08397723, study PRJNA350692) | Marine metagenome, whole genome shotgun sequencing project. | isolation source: water | place: Pacific Ocean | collected 2012-04
CGAAGACCGCGACCTCGCAAAGCCAGCCCCGTTGCCGGACGGCATCCCATTCGAAAAGAACATTGAAGGTGTTCTCAAGCTCGCGGCGTACCATCTGAATGACCACGCTGGCCAGATCGGTAGCGCTTAGCCCGGGTGCCAGATCGCGTTCATTGAACTTCGCGACCGCACCGGTCTGACACAAACAAACCCGCCTCGGCGGGCGAGCCCTAAAACAGCAGGTTTATGACGGGTTCGAATCCGCTCGGGGGCGCCATAAACCTGCTGACTCCCGCTGGTGGGCTCGCACATTTTCCAAAACGGGGCAACCGTCGGTTCATTTCGAGCCTTTGTCGAACAGGCCATTCTGGCGTACGGAATAGCGCACGGGCTTGGGACGCTTGTCTAACACTCTTTCATCACAAAGTTGCTTCAGCCAACTCTTGGCTTGCGGCGGAGTGACTTTCAGGTGAGCCACCACGTCGGCCGTCTTCCTCGGCGTGCGCGCGAACCGAATCATCAAGTCCCGAACCGTTCGAAAGAGCTCCTCGGCAGCGTCGGTCTCTGGCTCGTCGAAATGTTCCAATGCGTCTGCGGGTTCGAGCGTTGTCGCTCCCGACTCTCTTTTCGATTCAACTCCAAAGCTTGGTCTGAGTCGGGGTGGGCGTAGCAAGTATGACCTCCAATCCATCGGCATCTGCCGGGTTTGGCCATGGTTTGGCTCCCTTGCTTCTGAGCCTAGCGAGACCCGCCGTCTCGATGCCGGTCGAACTCACGTAAACGGGCACAGAGCGCAACTTCTTCAGCTGTTCTGTCGCTCCCGCCCATGTGCCGCCCTTCTCCAGGTCCGCGTTAGCGACTAGCGCGGCATCAGCCAGCGCGTAAATCAGCTTGTTTCTCTGCATTGCATTGCCAACGTTGAATCCGGCTTTAGGGTCGCAAAGCGAGATCAGGACAAGGCGACGGTCCAGTATCAGATTCCGGTTCTGCCGGTGCATAACTGCCTTCTCGAGACCGCCCGCATCGCCTTCGCTTCCGATGGCGACGGCAATCTGGAGATCTGCGTGATGAACGCCGACGGCTTCAGTCACGCGGTAAGCCTCGGCGAAGGCTCCGGACGGTGCGCGAATCCCGGTGATCGGCATTCATAGCAGCCCGCAAAAAGTCGACTCAAATGCGACTGTGGCGTCGAATTGCGCCGCGTCTTTTGCAGCTCCTGGACACGCGACCTAGTTCGTTGGCGCCGAAGACCTTGGTATTCTTAATACGAAGGTTAGTTATCGTCGGAGGACATCCTAATGACTGACGGCACGACGCCACACAGACCCAGTACCGTACTCGTATCCATGGAACCCACGATCACAGACGAACGGGGAGCCATACAGCCACTGGTGGAAGCACGTATCCAGAGTGCTCTGATGATCTCGTCCAAGAAGGGCGCGGTTAGAGCCGACCATTATCATCTCACGGACTGGCACTATTTGTACGTCGTCAGCGGACGGATGGCATATTGGTATCGCCGTCACGGCGACGACGATCCACCGCGATTACTCGTCGTGGATGCAGGTCAAATGGTGTTCTCCCCGCCGATGGTAGAGCACCGAACCGACTTTCTTGAGGAAACTTTGTGCGTCACGCTGTCCCGCAATAGGCGAGATCAGGCTTCTTACGAAGCGGATGTCCGCCGAATAAAGATGCCCATCCCGCCCGAGCAGGTCTGATGAGCCAAGAGCCATCAGTGGCCCTCCACCGCCGGACTCGGTGCCGCCTGTGCGAAAGTGCCCAACTAGACCTTGCCCTTTCGCCGACCCCCACCCCTCTCGCCAACGCTCTCGTAGACGAAGAGCACCTCGATATCCCGGAACCACTTTTCCCTCTCGACGTCTTTGTGTGTAACGCATGCGGCCATGCGCAGTTGCTCGGAATCGTCGACCCGAAGGCGTTGTTTACCCACTACCTGTACGTCTCGGGAACCTCTCCGGTGTTTGTGGAACACCTTCGCTCCTATGCAGAGGAAGTGTTGGAGCGTTTTGAGGTCCCCGGTGGCTCTCTGGTCGTAGAGATCGGCAGCAATGACGGCACGCTCCTTGGGGAGTTACAGCGCCGGGGCCTGAGAGTGCTTGGTGTGGACCCGGCCCGCAATATCGTCGAGGAAAGCACGGAACGTGGCATACCTGCGATGGCCGACTTCTTCACGGCTTCGTTGGCGCGCGGCATCCGCGAGGACCATGGTGGGGCCGCAATTATTGTCGCCAACAACGTGCTTGCCCATATCGATGAGCTGGGCGACGTGATGGAGGGCATCAGACGACTTCTCCTGCCGAATGGTGTGCTCGTGTTCGAGGTCGGATACCTCTTGGATGTCGTATCCGGAACACTTTTCGACACCATCTATCATGAGCACGTCTCGTATCACACGGTAAGACCGCTGTTGGGCTTCCTGGAGCGGCATGGGCTGGAGCTATTTGATGTTGCGCGGAACGATTCACAGGGTGGCTCGATTCGTTGCTATGTGCAGCTGCGTGGCGGTCCCAATGTTCGCACGCCTGCAGTCTCCGACCTCTGCGCTCTTGAAGAGCAGATTCTTGGTTTGAACCCGTTGAAACGCGTCCGGGCGATGGGCGATCAGATTGAGAGGGTCCGGTCGGACCTCACCACCTTGCTTTCGGAGATTCAAGCACGGGGTCAGCGGATCGCTGGTTATGGAGCCCCGGCGAAGGCGACAACACTCATGTACTATTTTGGACTGACGCGGGATGTACTCGAGTTCATCGTCGACGACAATCCTCTGAAGCAGGGACGGTTCACTCCTGGCCTCCACGTCCCCATCGTGTCGGCTGAGCGACTGGTGGACGGTCCACCGGACTATTTGCTCCTGCTCGCTTGGAACTTTGCGGACTCAATCATCGAAAGGAATCGGAATTTCACCGACGCCGGGGGCAAGTTTATTGTCCCGCTCCCGGAGCTGAAGATACGGTGAGCCTCATCCCGATTCGCTTGGGTGTGATTGGAGCCGGGCGTTGGGGACAGGTGCTGATTCGTACGATCCTTGCACGCACTGACTTACGGCTCGCCTGGGTGGCCAGCCGGAATCCGGCGACACGGTCCCTGGTACCGCCGGAGACGATCGTCGCTGAGGACTGGAGGACCTTCCAGGAGGTTGACATCGAAGGTGTGGTCATTGCCTCGCCGCCGGCGCTGCATGCGTCGATGCTGCGGCTTGCGATTAACAACGCTATCCCTGCGTTCGTGGAGAAGCCACTCACCACCCGTCTCGACGATGCACGCGAGCTTGCTGATTTGGCCCAGAGAAAGCAGGCGCTAGTGCTCATCGATCATACGCATCTCTTTCAACATGGTTATGCCACACTTCGAAATTTGGTTGGAGAGGAAGGAGGGCTGCTCGCCGTGCGAAGCGAGGGCGGCCAGCCAAGTCATCCACGAGAGGACGTGGCGGTGTTGTGGGACTACGGTCCGCACGACGTTGCAATGTGCCTGGATCTGTTAGGGCGAGGTGCGTCGGTCGTATCAGCCGCGCACGTGTCAGTTAGGCGGACGCCGCGTGGTTTGGGAGAAGACGTACGGATCGCATTGGGCTGGCCCGGGGGAGAGTGGGCGGAATGTGTTGTGGGAAACCTCATGCCTCGGAAGGTGCGCCGCTTCGTTGCAGCATCTGAGCTCGCGGTTTATGTGTTCGACGACCTGGCAGAGACTCCTCTCGTTCGATTTCCACCTCTTTCTTGCGCCGGATGGCCCGATGGCACCGGCGGCGGAACGCCGGTGCCAGTTTCGCGCGAGCTTCCGCTTGAACGTGCCATGGCGCGGTTCGCGGCTGGTATCCGCGGGGACCTCACTGGGCATCCTGAGTTCGGTCTGGCCCTAGGCGTTGATGTCGTTCGTGTGCTCGCGGAGGCTGACGCCTTTCTCGGAAAGTAACCTCGGGCGTTGAGTCTGCTGAAGCGACTGACTGGCCCGTGGCGAACCGGGACCTCCCCAGCGTTCTTGGTGGGTCACGAGCCGACGCGGCGTAGCTCGATGCGATTGAGCTGCCGATCAGTAGGCGCCTCGACCAGAAAGAGCTGCCGGGATGGTATGTATCAAGGTTTTCAGATTGAGTAACACCGATGCTCGGTCAACATAATCAAGGTCTAGTCGCATCATTTCCGAGAAGGCCAAACTACTTCGCCCGCTGACTTGCCAGAGCCCCGTCAGGCCGGGCTTTATGTAGTTTCGGCGCGTAAGGGCGTTTGGGTAGCCACGAAAGTCAATGTCCTGTACGGGCCGGGGTCCGACCAATGACATCTCCCCGCGAAGTACGTTGAAGAACTGTGGCAGTTCATCGATGCTCCACCGTCGCAAGAACGCCCCTACGGACGTTGCTCGCGGGTCTCGTTCTGCCTTATAGGACGGTCCGTTGGTGGTGCTGAGATTTCGAAATGCTTCAAGCTCCTGCTCAGCACCGACTTGCATCGAACGGAACTTCCACTGTGTGAATAACCGCCCCTCTTTTCCGAACCGGCGTGAGCCGAAGAACACGGGCCTACCGCTCTCCACGAGAATGGCGATCGAAGTAGGGATCAGCGCTGCGGCACACAGAAAAAGGCCGAGCACCGCTCCGAATATGTCGAGCGAACGCCGAAGCGCGTCATTGACTGGACGTGCCGGACAAGTTCCTGGATCTGAAAGGTCTCGATTGGGCGCCTGCGCCTCAATAGGCCCTTCGCTCAATGGCCCCTGATCGACTGAAATATCGGCCTCAGACGTACCCTGAAGCTCCCCCATCGGCTGACGCTAACCCCCTCCGGAGCCGACACCGCTGCTGCGGGCCGTCATGTTGATTCAAATGCTCGGCACATCAAGCGTTACGCGTTGTGCCGAGGCTCGTGGGCGCAGGCTTGGAGTCTTCCGGTTCGGACACCGCCTTTGCAGCTGCTTTCGAAAGAGGCGTGGGCGATTCGATCTCTTCTCGACGCGGCGTCAGCCACTCTATGTTGTAGTACCGGGGGTTATCGAAGTCGGATGCACTAGTTCGGGCCACGTGCAGCAGCTCCGAGATGCCGAGTTCTAACGAGCGTTGCGGGCTGAAACCTGTTGCTCTTGTAAGACGATCATTTGCGCACTGGTATTCGCGCACTATGGGAGGCAGTGGCGCGTCTCTCAGCCGGACGTCGATTCCAAATCCGTGCAGGTGTTTCTGGACGGTCGCTGCTACCTCGCGGATTACGTAGTTGTGCTGAACCACATTGAAGGTCTTGCCTCCCACAAGTTGCAGCGGCGCTTCGATGCAGCTGATGTGTGCTTCAGCTACGTCGTTTACTTCTACGAGAGGCCGATGCATCAGACCTCCCCCGTGGAGTTCGAGGGCACCGCTCCGTACAGCGTCACGCACAAACGTGTTTACCACTAGATCATACCGCATACGTGGACTTGCCCCGTAGACGGTGCCTTGTCTGAGGATTGTTGGCTGGAAAGAACGCGATGTGCGGGTTCGCAGCTCGTTCTCGGCGGCTGCCTTAGAAGTCGCGTAGGCACCGCGCGGTGTCAAGGAAGCGTCTTCGTCGTAAACAACGTCCCCCGGTAGTGAGTCGTAAACCGAGCAGCTGGATCCGAAAGTAACACGCTGGATTCCCCTGGTTGCGCAGTCGTCAGCAAGAGTCGCTGTGGCGACAGTGTTCATTTCCCAATTCGCCTTTGGCGCGAACTCAGCGGTCGGGTCATTCGAGAGGCCCGCCAAGTGTATAACGGCGAATACCTCGCTAAAGATACCTGGAGGAAGTGAGCGAACGTCGCCTTCGATTAGTTCAATCTCGCTGAGTAGCTCGGCGATTGGGTCGACCCCCCAAAACAGGCGGTCCACTACCCGAACGCTGTATCCGTTTGTAACCAGCTTGGGCAGAAGCACTGACCCGATATAGCCAGCTCCGCCTGTGACGAGCACTTTCTTCAATGAACTGCCCCCTTTGGTTTCTCGAGTTCAGGGCGAACTAACGCGGCTCCGCCTTCAGGAGGCGCCGGCTGAGTTGCATAAGGCTTGGAGAAAGGAGTCTTGTCTGCCGAGAGACGGCTGGATCGGACGACTGGTCCGTCGAACAGTGGAGCGAATCCCCGGGCGCGACAAGAGGGGCGCGTCTTCGGTCCGTTCACGGCCACGCTTCTGCCTCCACTACTCCGAGTGTCAAGGACCTTTCCTTTCGCCCCGCGCGCCGGCCATAGGATACGTTGGCGGTCGCTTCTTATCAAGTTGATGTACTGGTCGGCACAGCCGATCTATTCCCTCGTGATCTTGGGCTGATCCGTCTTGTAAAAGCTGGGCTGGGGAGCAGTAACTGAGAGTCTGGTGAGGACCGAACGAGGTTATCACGTCCTCGTTGTGGCGGAGAGCAGGCCCGAACCCTTCGACGATTGGTACAGCGTCTGAGCATTCGTAGAATTCCTCGCGGGAGGTGCGGTTAGCCCTCTCGACAGCACCGTTGAGCCTGGGGCTGCATGGTGGAAGGACGAGGCGTTTGATGTCCTTCTTCACGAAGGAGGTCGGAGGGCGCCGACCGAGCCTGCTCGGTCTCGTCACGACCGTATGGGCTAACCACTCATCACAATTGCCGTGGGCGATGAGGCGCGGGTGGTCGGCGAGGCGCCGCGGACGGCATCCGTGTCCCTGCTCCCACCCCGAGCGGTGCAGCACCCCACGTTTGGACCCACGAACCTCCGATCGAAAATACGCTCGAACATTGCTCGTCTTGTGTTCAACCCGTTTCGCCTTTCTGTCGGCGGCCGTAGCCAATCGGCGGTTGCTCCGGCAGTCCTCTCGCATTACCAGAAAAGTGCAAGCACACTCCTGTACGCTTGCCGTCGGTCATGAGAACGTAATCTCAAAGGCAACGCACATCGTGCGAATATTAGTCTTCGCATTGAACTACGCCCCGGACGAGACGGGAGGCGCCGCGACCGCAACCGGCCGGGGCCGCTATCTAGCAGCCACGGGGCATGACGTGACCGTCATCGCTGGTTTCCCGCATACTCCGGAGTGGCAGGTGAAGCCCGGCTATCGACGACGCCTCACAATGCGCGAACAGATCGATGGAGTCTCAGTTGTTCGTCGCTGGCACCATGTCCCAACCCATCAGACCGCATTCGGCCGGTCGTTGATGGAAGCCTCTTTTGCCCTGACTGCCACGCCAACTGGATTGCTGCAGCAACGGCCTGATCTTGTGCTCTCGGTCACGCCGTCAGTTGGAGCCGCCCTCGCGGGGTCGGTAGCAGCGCGCCGGTTCGGGGTTCCACACGGAATATTCGTCCTGGACCTCGCGGGGAGAGCGGCGGAACAGAGCAGCATGACTGGGGGCCGGGTGGCCCGCTGGTTCGCGGAACCTTTAGAGCGAACTATTCTTCGGCACGCAACACGCGTTGCCATCATTACAGAGGGTTTCCGTGGCCCGCTCCAAGATATGTCCGTCCCTCACGACCGCATCGACCTTCTGACCGATTGGAAAGAGACGGAGGAGCCATCGCTGCCCTCGGAGGAGATTCGGCGCCGGCTCGGGCTGCCGATGGACAAGAAACTGGTTCTCCACGCCGGGAACATGGGTTACAAGCAGGGGCTTGAACATGTCGTGGACGCGGCCGTGTTAGCGGCCACAGAAGTTCCTTCGCTAGTGTTCGTAATGGTGGGAGATGGTAATCAGCGTGGGCGCGTCGAAGCTCGCGCACGCGCTCACCGGATCTCCAATATGCTGTTTCTTCCGCTGCAGCCGCGCCGACTGTTTCCGTCCCTCCTTGGCGCCGCCGATGTCCTGCTTCTTCATCAACGGGCGAGAGTGGTTGAAATGTCGCTCCCCAGCAAACTCGCTGACTACTTCGCATCCGGAAGACCGGTTGTGGCGGCAGCCAACGAGGCCAGCGAAACCTCTCGCGAAATATCCCGCGCTGGCGGCGGAGTGGTCGTCGCGCCTGAAAGGCCCAGGGAATTGCTCAAAGGGATCACCGAACTCCTTGATGATCCCTCCCGTGCAGCGAGTCTGGGCCTGGCCGGTCAAGAATATGCCCGCTCCCGCTACAGGCGGGAGGAACTAGCCGAGGCGCTGGACGGGTTCGTAGCTCGGCTAGGCGACCAGGTCCAGCTGTGACTCGTGTGCTTGTAACGGGCGGCTCTGGTTTTATCGGCACAAACGCGATCGATGCACTAATCGAACGGGGTCATGACCCCGTGAGTTTCGACATCCGGCCGCCCCCTAAGCGGGAGCATGATTCGCTATTTCGATATGTGGATCTCCTGGATCAGAGTCAGCTGATACGGGAAACCTCGGGTGTTCGCCCTGAGGCTGTGCTGCACCTGGCCGCACGTACCGACTTGCAGGGTAGGTCGGTAACCCGGGCTTATGCGGCTAACATTGACGGCGTATCCAACCTTATTGAGGCGATCAACGCAACGTCCACCGTCCGGCACGCCGTCTTCGCATCCTCCCGCCTCATACATCCCATCGGATACACTCCCGTCCATACTTTTGACTATCACCCTTCGACTGCATACGGCGAATCAAAGGTGCTTGGCGAGCTGATAGTTCGCCGCTATGGGCCGCGGGACGCGGGCTGGACCATCGTGCGCCCCACCTCCGTGTGGGGGCCCTGGATGCGCGATCCAAACGACCAATTTTTTCGAATGATAGCGCGAGGGCTGTATGTCCACCCGGGTTCGCTGAATCCTCCCAAGCAGTACTCGTACGTCGAAAACGGAGTAGCGCAGATGCTCCGACTGACGGAAGCACCCCGAGGTCAAGTGCATCAGAAAGTGTACTATCTCGGGGACTACCTTCCCCTGCGCCTCCGGGAGTGGGCCAACGAGATCCAGCACCAGCTAGATGCGCGGCCCATCCGAACGGTACCAGCATCGGTGCTCAGGTTGGTCGCTCGCGTTGGTGACACTGTTTCCCCGGTCTGGAGCGGCGTGCCGCTCACTTCGTTTCGCTGGTCCAACATGACGGCGCCGGTTGAGTTCGACCTTGCAGGTCTACGTGAGGTACTCCCAAGTCTCCCCGTCCCGATGGAAACTGGCGTGCAGCGCACAATAGCATGGATGCGAGAGAGCGGATTATTGTGAATGCCGCAACGTCAATGAGGCTGGCCTATCGATGGGTCGGTATAGAACTTCAAATGCTTGAGGTAAGAGGGGCGAAGGCATTCTCGGAATTCGAAACGGGTAAGCGATCGCGGTCGTCCTTTCGGCTCCGGAGAGGGCAATCGCTTCTAGCTGCGGCCGGATGTAACGCGCGCGACGCCAGGGACTCACTTTGATTGGACAACGGTCGACCGGCCGCGTCGGGTCGACCGTCGAGCGCGCTCTCAAGCTGGCAACAATCTTGCGTAATCCTCGCTTTCGCCGGGGTTTGCTGACGGCACGCGTCGCGGCATCTACCGAGCACTCCAGAGTGCCCTTTGGCGACGCCGCTACCGTCATTGACGTCGGGGCGAACGGGGGTCAGTTTGTCCTCTTTGCGCTCGAGCGCTTCCCGCAGGCAACTGTGCACGCCATCGAGCCGCACCCTGGCGCGTTCGCCCGTTTGCTTGGTGCCGTCGGGACCGACCCCCGCGTGCGACTCTATCCGACAGCGGTCGGCCGGGAGTCAACGGAGACGACCCTATTCTTGTCCCAAGAGGACGATTCGTCGTCGCTCTTGCCAGTGGGGGAGATCTACTTGGCCACGTGGCCCGAGACGTTCACAGTGGGGCTTCAGCCTGTGCAAGTCGAGCGCCTCGATGTGGTAGTGCAGTGCGAGACGCTTGTCCCGCCTGCCATGCTTAAGATCGACGTCCAAGGAACAGAATTGCAGGTGCTCGAGGGGGCGGTGGGGCTCTTCGAATATATCGATGAGGTGTTTGTCGAGTGCTCGTTCCTCGAGCTTTACCGTACCCAGGCCCTAGCCGATGAGGTAATCGTGTTCATGCGGTCACACGGATACCGGCTTGCGGGCACTTATACCGCAGCCTACAACACAGCTGGCGCGTGTCTGCAGGCCGATCTGCTGTTCCGCCGCCAGAGAACTCCCGATCGCTAATTCGCGCTTACGCGCTTGAGTAGGTCGAGAGTCAGACGGGCTGCCTCGCGCCAGGTGAAACGAGTGGCGCGCTCGAGTCCGCGCCGTCGGAGCAATGCGGCGGTGTCAGTACCTGTAAGGACGCGCTCGATCTTCGCCTCTAGTGCAGAAGGGTCCCGCGCAGGCGCATATAACGCCGCATCTGCGCAAACCTCGCGGCTAACCGCAGTGTCAGCTGCGACAATCGGAGTTCCGGCCATCATCGCTTCCGCCAGCGGCATCCCGAAGGTCTCGCCTTCGCTGGGGAACACCAACACATGCGAACCGGCGATGTGACGCATTACGTCGCGGTGCGAAAGCCAGCCGGCAAAGTGGACTAGCGGCACGAATCGGGGGTCGACGCATTTGATACTTGATAACACCGCAGTCTCATCGACACGCCCCACGAGCCACAAATGAGTGTTAGATATCCTCCGACTAATCGCGAGCCACGCCGTGACGAGTGTGTCAACGTTCTTGTGAGACTTCGCGTTGGTCACTGCCAGTAGGTGCCTGCCAGGACCGAGGTCAACCGGCTCCGTCGCGGCCTGAACGTCGTCAACTCCGTGGTGAACTGCCAACAGCTTCGATGCAGGAAGGCCCCACTCCGTCCGTAGGTGATCTGCGTAGGCTTCGGTTGGCACCATCACTGCACTAGCCCTCGCACGCATCATGTGGATCATGGCGCTCTGCACGCGGGCTTGCAGTGGGCCATACGATGCCTCTTGAAGCCGGGAGTCGGCATGAACTATGGACACCATAGGGGAGCGCGCCAGAGGAGCGATGCTTGACCCCGAGAAGAAGAGGACATCGTGTCGAGCTGTGAAAGCGGTGTGCCATTCATTCATCAAGCGGACCATGCGGTGTGGCCCGGGTATCGGGCGCATCGAAACACGAGCTCCCGGAAGAGCACAAAAAGCATCCGGCAGCTTGAAGTCGCGGTCCTGCAGGTAGACACAAACGTTCGCATCGGGGACCAACTCCCCCATACCCTGCAGTAGCCCCTGTATATATGGCTCATGCGACCCGGAGCGCCCAGTTCGCACCTGGTAGGCAATCAGCCCTAGATCTAGGGGACGATTATCCATCCGGTCGACCCCGTTTTCTAACGACCTGTTCGTCGAACGTCGGCCGCAGTGTGAATCTAAAGGCGCGGACCAACCGAAAACGACGGGGCCCAACAAGAGCCATCTTGGCACCGCCTCTGCTAACCGTCGTCTTCTTGGCGACCAAGCGAACAAGCTTCGAGTCTCGCCGACGAGTCCAACCGTTGTTAGGTCCGGCATGTTGGCGAACCGACCGGGAAGGTCTCCGTTGATACCCTGCGTTCGTCCTGCCTGGGACAAATCGGTGCACGGGGAGCCCGCCGTGACTAAATCGGCGTCGCCGGTCGTATCCAGCTCCCGCGCGCCTGGCGCTCGGCACACATCAGAAAAACGTGCATCGAGCACGGAGTGGTGGCGTATTGTCGTAGAGCTGGGCCCGCGCCTCGCGAACTTCTGGTGCATGCATGACCCCGGCCAACCAAGGAAGTCCCACAATGACCCGACATCCGATCCCTATCGTCATCTGGGTCCTTGGTGTACTGCTGATTGCTTGCGGAGGCGACAGCGAAGGCGACGCTCCGACCAATACACCGGTTGGCACGACGCGACCAACCGAGACGCCCACCCAGGCCTCTACGCCGGTCGGCACGACGCGACCAACTGAGACGCCCACCCAGGCCTCGTCGTCGGCAACACCGAGCCCCACCGCCGGCGTGGAGCGTCCGACTACTGCTCTGGTCGACGGTTCGGGCACATGCCTAAACGTTCGCGATGAACCGCATACCAGGGGGAATATCCTCAGCGCTATCCCGATGGGACGATCCTGAACATCTGGGGTGACGTGGAGTACGAATCTGAGTACGACTGGCTCGCTGTCGAGACCGACGAGGGTGAGCGGGGCTGGGCGGCGACCGATTTCCTGATCTTCGACTGGGAAGGATTCCCCGCCAGCTACCCTGTACCGGTGCATCCTGCGGAGACACGCACCGGAGTCGGTGAGGTCGACGCGCTGATCGCGACTGTACATGCAAGAGACGCCCGGACGCTCGCGCAGAACCTCTCGCCGTCCTGGGTCGCCTGCGTTGCCGAGCCGAGCGGCGACGTCGCCGATCCGCCATTGTGTGAGGACGATGAGCCCGAGGGCACATTGATTGAGGTGCTTCCTTTTGCACGGTGCCACGGCTATTTCACGCGGGTAGAATCGATCGGCGACGCGCTCGTTCCACTGATCAGATATGCGCCCCGCATCTACGCTGTGTTTGAGGTCGAGGACTGGCCGGGCGGTAGGCCACCGGGCGACTACGCTGTCGTATTCGCGCTGGCCGGCGAAGAAGTGAGCTATGCCCATACGGTCTACGTCGACGGCAGCGGGATCGCGCATGTCTCGTGGGGTTGTGGCACCGATGTGTTCGAAGCCGCAGACCGCGGCAACACCTTTCTCCTTCAACCGCCACCCCGTTGAACCACCTGTGCCATTTACGTAGGGCGGGGGCGAGCTTCGGGGGACGAGGCGTTCTTGCAGGACTCAGTTCGATTGGGCTCGGGTGACCCCTGCCGGCTTAGAGACGCTAGTGCTGCCGCCGTACTCATTGGATCCCGTTGACCAGTGCATTATCCTTCAGCCCACTCGATTTGGAAGGGAAGGACCATGGACGTCGAAGAACTACTCGAACGTGAGGCCATTAAAGAGGTTCGCATTCTCTACAGTCACTATTTCGACGGGAATGAACCCGAAAAGCTCGCCGCGCTGTTCACCGAAGACGCCGTTTGCGAATTTGACGAAGCGCATGGGGGCAAATGGGAGGGAAGGGCGGACATCTATGCCAAGTTCGCCGCCTATAAGGCGGAGAATCCTTACTCGTTTTTGCACTGCACCACCAACCCGCTGATCCGGATCCTCGGCCCGGACAAAGCAAATGCTCGCTGGTATCTCATCGACGTGATCACCACGGAAGGCGTAGAGAGTCCACTGGCCCTTTTTGGCATCTACGACGACTCGTATCGCAAGGTCGATGGCGAGTGGAAGATCGAGCGCACGCACATCGATTTCCTGTGGCCGCAGCGCACCTACTGGGGTCCGGTGGTGCCCATCTAGGGCCTGACTATCTAGCGAAGATTCGCTCGCTCAACTAAAGCGAGTAGCTCCTCCCGATCGCGTTGTGAGTGCTGAACACCAAGCGCTACCGCGACGAGTGCCTTCGCCTGGGGGTGCGAGCCTTGCTGAAAGCAGCGTTGTGCTGCCGTGTCTATCCTTGCTCCCTCACCGCCGGCGTGGAATGGGCGCAATCGTGCACCGGCTGGGTTCGAACTCTAATCCTCGGAAAACTCCACACCCGGAGAGAGCGCTAGCTTCGCCCGCTCCACCAATCTGCGATCGTGGGCGACGACCCCGGCTCCCACTCCTTCAGGTTGTTGGGCGCGTCCGCTCTAAGCGGCGGATTTGATGTCCGCGGGAGCGGCGAGGCTTGGTCCACGGGGTCAATCGACTCGAGCGTGAAGGACTCGAAGCACTCACCAAACGGTAGGGTCCGGTGATAAGGGGCGTCCTGGTGGACGAAGAAAGCTTCTTTGCCCTTGAAAGACAGCAGAGCGTAGTAGGTGTAGGGCTCCTGCCCTTTCCAGAACTCATACCGGAGCACGCCTTCCTCGTTGCCATGGGTCTCCCGGAACGACGCTTGTATTGTTTCTTCCCACTGCTCAAGTTTGTCGGGTTTGATCTTGGCGTGCCCAAGGAAAGTGGCCATTCGACGGTCTCCTTTCGAACCTCAAGCTGTATGCAGCACTCGACACTATCTGAATACGTCCTCCGACGAGCGAATTCTGATTCGTTCCGGCGTTAAACCCAGGGGCCGTGCCCCGACAATCTTGTCTTCGGCCAGGAGCGACTCATCTCTTGGTGCGTCGTAATTCATAACCGCGTCCGCAGAATCGAGCAGCTGCTCCTTCAATCCTTTCGCGTCGCCGGTGATCACCGCAACGGTCAGCCGTTCTGCGGAAAGGTGCCGACGGATCGCTTCGTTCACGCGTTTGCGTGTGAGGCCCTCCAGGCTCTTCCGCATCCAAGCTGTGAATTCGCCGGTTCCGAACCAGCGGCCGTCCAGGTCGTAGCCCAGTTGGGCGTCCTGGGATTGCAGCATCACGTAGATGTTCTTCAGCAGGTAGCCGTGAACGCGCTCAAACTCGTCGTCGTCGAGGCCTCCTTCGATGAACTTCTCAACCTCGTGAAGTGCCAGCTTCAAGGCAAAGACGGCCTGCTCAGGCTGGACGGGTCGGATCCAGACCTCGAAGAGTTGGGCGCGGCGGGCCCGGTTGGGCTGCGGGAAGAAGCGGTACATACCGCCCGGGAAGGCTTCGATGTAGGCGTAATCGCCGTAGTTGATGCCACGCACCTCCCGTATTCGCAGGAACAAGCGGCCGCCAAAAGCACGATGGTCGCCGAGTGTTGCCCTGGCGAGCCAGAGCGCCGGGAAGTCGGGATGGTCTCGCAGTACGTCGATCGGGTGTCCAAATGAAAAGGCAACCGACCGGGTGTCTTTTTCGACGATTTCGACTTCGAGCGCCGCAGGTTGGGCTCCCACCGGAGCGGTAACTGGTGACGGGGAGTCGCCGCCCGGCAAACGGGCGAGCTCCGCTCGCAGCCGGTCCACGGCGCCGTCGGGGAAGCTGCCCGAGAGTCCGAGGACCAGGCGGGCCTGAGTGAAGTTGGCCTCCACGAACTCCCGGATGTCAGCAAGCGCAATTGAGTTGATACCCGAAACCGTCCCGAGTGTCGGGTGGCCATACGGCGTGCCGGCGAACACAATCGACTGCAGGACTTCTTTCCCGAATTCCTCGTCGTTGTTGGAACGAAGGTCCTGGACGAGGGCATTGCGTTGCTGGTCCTTGATCCGGTCGAAATCGTCGCCCCGGTACCCGGGCGAGAGCAGCTGTCCAAGGACGATTTCGGCGAACCGGTCGAAGTTGTCGGCGTGGACAATCCAGGTGAACGTCGTCATCTCGAGGTCGACCTGGGCGGAATGAGAGCCAGCCATCGGGAGCAGGGCTTTGGTGATTTTGTCCGCCCTCATTTCAATGGAGCCACCTTCTGCAATCATCATGGCCGCCATCGCGGCAAGCCCCTCTTTTCCTTCCGGGTCGTCCGCCGACCCAACGAGAAACTGTACTTTCATCAGTAACTGGGGTGTTGGGGAGCTGGCGACGACCATTGAGGATTCATCGAGCAGGGCAGGCTTTGTGAATAGCGTCTTCAGGGATGGGGGGCCTTCTTCCTCGGCCGGCTGCGGCTCCTCGGATAGCGTTGTCAGGACAAGCGCGTCGTCCCGTATGAAGCGTTGTCCGGCCTCCAGCAGGGCCTTCGGTGTAAGGGCTTCGTACTGTTCGAAGAGCGCTTCAAGCGCGCGGGTCGAGCGATCGAAGCGCACGAAACGGGCGAGGTTGCTGGCGATGGCCTCAGAGTTGTCGAAGCTGCGTAACAGCGAGTAACGGGCGTAGGCCTGTGCATCCCGGAGGCGGTCGGTGGGGACCTCTTCAGAGCGAGCCCGAGCGAGTATGGAGAGGATTCGGTCCCGCACCGGGAGCAGGTTCGCATAGTCCTTGACCCGTGCCAGGACCGTCGCGAGCGAAGGGTCCTCGGTCGGTAAAACCCAGGGATAAAGCCGGTCGACCACTTGGTCGACTTCCACAAGTTCACGGTAGAGGTCCGATGTTTCCCCGAACCAGAGGTCGTAGAGCATGTCGAGCGCGGCCATCGACGGGTCGTCGACACGGAATGCCGGTCCCCGGAATGCGACCGTGACCCAGGGCATCGTCGGGCTGGTCCAGGGGACGTGGGCTAAGACAGTTCCGGTCGGGTCAGGCTCCTGGGGAATCGTTGGTGGTGTATCGGATCCTGGTTTCCACTGCCCCCAGTACTTCTCCACTAGCTTCACCGTGGGCTCAGGCTCCAGGTCCCCTGCCAGCAGAACGGTCGTGTATTCGGGCCTGTACCAGCGCTTGAAGAACGAAAGCGAGTAGTCGTACTGGTTGGGCATGTTCTCGATGTCGGCCAAGAAGCCCATGGTCGTGTGCTCATACGGATGGACTGAGAACGCATTGCTTCGCTGCACCTCGAACAGCTTCATCATCGGGTCAGAGGCGCCGCGGTTGTATTCGCCCAGGATCGCCCGGGATTCGGTCTTGAAACCCTCCTCGGCGTACTTGAGATTCATGAATCGGTCGGCTTCGAGATCCAACAGGGTTTCGAGATCCTCGGCGGCGAAAGTGATGTGGTAGTTCGTGTAGTCGTCGGTCGTGTAGGCATTCTGCCTGGCGCCCGCTTTGGCAATGATCGCCGAGTAGTCATCAGGCGGGAATCGCTCTGTCCCGCGGAACATCATGTGCTCGAAGAAGTGCGCGAATCCGGATTTCCCGGGTTCGACCTCGTTTCTCGAACCTGTTTTGACGGGAATCTGAAGGGAAACGATGTTGGGAAAACCCGTCGAGACAACAATCACCCTCAAGCCGTTGTCCAGTGTTGTCTCGTGTATCGGAAAGGGTAGCAGGGTTCCCGTCATCCTCGGACCTCCGTGGCGCGTCCAACAATCCTAGCCGGTGAACCCGGGGAAGACCTCCGCTCTGACGGCGTGGCAGAATTCGCAGACTGCTAACACGGGAAGGTAACCATGCGCGTTGGGATTTCTTTGACGAGCGCACACGCCGGCGTTGAGGATCGTACCGGCGCCCGCTGGATGATCGAAAGAGCAGCGGCGGCCAACAGGGCTGGCCTGGACTCGCTGTTTATCGGCGATCACCATTCGACGCCGACACCCTACTACCAGAATGTGCCGATGCTGGGGCGGCTGCTGGCAGAGTGGGGTGACCAGCCTGCAGGATGCCTTTTCCTTCTTCCTCTCTGGAACCCAGTCGTCGTGGCGGAGCAAATCGGTACTCTGGCTTCGATTCACAGCGGACGGTTCATCCTCCAATGTGCGCTGGGCGCTGGCCAAAGCCAGTTCGCCGGTGTGGGCGCAGACTTGAGGATGCGTCCTTCGGCTTTCGAGGAGGGCCTCGACGCGATCAGGCGGCTGTTGGATGGCGAAACCGTCAGCGGTACACGCCGCTACAGATTTAAAGAAGCGACCGTGTCACCCCGCACGACCGAGCCTCTCGAGGTATGGATCGGCGGCTCGGTCGAGGCCTCGATTGACCGGGCGGCCCGCTTGGGGGACGGCTGGCTCGCCGGTCCGGAATTGGATTCCACCCGCGCTCTGGGGTGGTCCGATTTCTACCGCTTGAAGGTAGGAGAGTACGGCAGAGAACCTACAGCCGTAGCGATCAGGCGCGACATCTTTGTCGGCGAGTCCGACAGTCACGCCGCATCAATTGCGGGACCGATCGTGGAGGGTGGCTACCGCGGGTTGGACCCATCGGCGCTCGTCTTTGGCTCCCCCGAGACAGTGGCCGCTCGCTTCTGTGAATATGCGAAAATGGGCTACACCGACGTGATCGTCCGCCACCTGACCGATGACCAGGAGGCGGTGTTGAGCTCGATGGCGAGACTCGCAGAGGTGCGCAAAGCGGTTGCTGATGCCTGAGGTCCGTGTCTAGCGCGGAGAGCCAACAGCCTCTGGGGGCCCTTATGGATGCGGGGGAACCAACTCGACACTCGACTCCGCAAAGATGCGGTACGTGCTGCAGGCGTTGAAGTCCGTGAAGCCCTGGGCCCGGTCGGGCAGACGCCACCAGACTCATCACCCGCGTTGGTCACCTGGACCTCGGAGTTCGTTTCTAGGGTGGCGGATTCGTGGAGCGGTACTCCTGCGGGAGCAAAAGCGGAGAGGCCAGCAGGATGGCGAAGATCACTCGACGCATTCACATATCCTATCCGCATGCTCCAACCGGGGTGCCCCGAGTCAAAGGGCGCGAAAACTCCTCGTGTTCCCGACTTTCCGAATCTTTCCGATTCCTGGGTATTGCCAGTGGCCGGCCAGCCAGGTTCTGCCGTCCGTTGCGGCATCATCGAACAACTTGGTACGGGTGGCAACCGATTGAACCGGGTCGATATCCGCGGAGGGCGACCAGTCGGGATGAGCGAGCTGCATCGGGTGATGGCTGGCGTCACCGATGATCGTGGCGCGTTCGCCGGCCGAGTAGATCCCTATGGAGACGTGTCCGGGCGTGTGACCGGGAGTCGGGAGAAACGTCAGATTGGAATCGAAGGACCGCTCATCTTCGACGAACCGGATTCTCCCGGAATTGGTGAGGGGCTCAACACACTCCCGAAGATGCTCGCTGCCTTCCTCGCCGAGCCGCTCCGGCGTCATCCAGTAATCCCACTCGCCTTTCTGAATGACAAATTCTGCATTGGAGAATAGGATCCCACGCTTCCCGGCTTCGTCGTCGACCGTGTTCCAGCCCACGTGGTCGACGTGAAGGTGAGTGTGGATTACGAGTTCGATATCGGTTGGACTGGTCCCCAGGTTGTCCAGGCTCTCCGGAAGATGTCCGCGAGGAAACATTGGCCGCCGCCGTCCGCCGATGCCGGTATCCACGAGGATCGTCTTCCCCTCCGACCTCACCAGGTAACAGGTGATGCTCACCGGGAGAAGCCCCCGCTCGTCCAGCTGATCGGCGTACTCGCGGTTGACGTCTTTGGCGTGGGCGGGGAAGAAGTAATCGGGATTCATCAGCAGGCCCGTGTCCAGCACCGGGGTGATCTCGACGTTGCCAACGGTGATCCGGGTCATTCGCTAACTCCTACAGGGCACGATTCTAGGGGCCCGCAACAAAAAGCGCGCTGCGCTTCGCCCGGGGCTCGGCGGGCCTGTGTCGTTGCCCACGGTCCCCGCCTCACCTGCTACTCTCGCTGGGTGGCTCCTTTGCCTGAAGATCTGGACCGAGTCGAAAGGCTGCTGCTCGAAGCTGAGTTCGAATCGATGGAGTCCATCTGGGCATCCTCGAACCACGTCTTCCTCGCACAAATGTGCGTGGGCGACGAACGATTTGCCGCTGTCTACAAGCCGCTCGATGGGGAGAGACCGCTCTGGGACTTCCCGGGGGGGTTGTACCGGCGGGAGGTTGCCGCGTACAGGTTCGCTCGTCTTCTCGGCTGGGATTTCGTGCCCCCAACTGTGGAGCGCGACGGTACCCAAGGCGTGGGCTCCCTCCAGTTCGCTATCGACCACGACCCCCAGACCCACTTCTTCGCCCTGCGAGAGGAAGAGGAGTGGATTCCTCAGCTCAAACGGATAGCCGTGTTTGACTGCCTCGCAAACAACGCCGACCGCAAGGGCGGGCACTGCCTCCTCGACTCGGCCGGCGTGATCTGGGGCATCGATCACGGCCTCTGCTTCCATGAGGCAGACAAACTTCGCTCCGTGATCTGGGACTGGGCGGATGAGCCGATCGCCGAGGCTCTCCTGGCCGACGTTGAGCGCACCGGACGGGCCCTTGAAGTCTGCACTCCCGATTCGGAGCCACTATTGGTGTTACTGACGGACAAGGAACGCCAGGCTCTCATTAGCCGCATCGGAAGGCTTCTCACTCGACGCCGTTTCCCGGTGCCCGGGGCTGAGCGCCACTACCCCTGGCCGCTGGTCTGAGCCCGGCTCAATCGGCTGTGTGATAAATCTTGAGTTGGCCTGAGTGCACTGTGACTGCGGTGCCCGCCACTCGAACCGCGACCGGGTCTTCGCCCTCAGCATCGACCTCTACGTCCCCGACGCCGGGCTTTCCCATGATGTGACCCTGCTCAACTGTGTACCGCGGCTCCCGAAGCAGCCCGTACCTTCAAAGGTAGGTGGCTATTCCGCCGGTCGCGCTTCCTGTGAACGAGTCTTCGGAGATTCCTGCACCGGCCGCGCAGTGGCGGGCGTGAGTACGATTGGATGGATCGATTGGATCCAGTGCGAAGACGTGAGCGCTGAAGTAGTGCCCGACCTACTCAAGGTTGCTGAGATGCTGAAAATCCGACCTCAGCCGGCGAGGACTTTAATGGAGCGCACCGGCACCATGGCCTGCGGGGTCCCGGTACGCACTATCTGTACCGGGACCCCGGGGAGCATGTCGATCACAGATATGCCCAGCGCCTGGGCGAAGACGTTGTGATCCAGGCGTCGTCCGAAGTTCGGACCCGCCTGTGTCATTACGACCCGGGCTCGGCCTTTCGCGTCTCGCGAGATGTCGACCGGGAGGACACCAATGTTCAGCTCCCGGACAACTCGGCAGGGCTCATCCAGGGAGATCCGACCCTCCTCAACCAGCGTGTGCATCGTCGCGATCGTTGGATGACCAGCGAGCGGTATCTCCTTGGCCAGCGTGAAGAATCGAACCCAGAAGTCGGCAACGTCGGGAGGAAAGACAAACGAGGTCTCGCTGAGGTTCAGTTCGCGGGCAATGGATTGCATCTGCTCGTCCGAAAGACCATCGGCGCGGGGGATCACGTTGCACGGGTTACTGCTGTAACGCTGGGTGGTGAACGCATCGACAATCCGGACCTCGTATTCCGCCATGTGCGAAGCCGCGAGCCGCAAGCGAAGGCGTACCATAGTGCTCGGCCGGCACGCAGCACACAAAAGGCAGCACCGGCGCTTCCCCCTTGCAGATGGCCGCCTGAAGCTCAAAGCTCTCTCTATGTCTCTGAGTCCTGACGACACCGTTGCCAGCCGCGTTGGCGAAGCTCTCCTCTCCCGGGAGGCCCGCCTCGCCGTCGTTGAGTCGACCGCGGGGGGCCTGATCAGTGCGCGGCTGTTGAGCGTCGCCGGCGCCTCGAGATGGTTCGACCGCGGTGCGGTCGCTTATGGCGGCAGGTCAAAACAGGATATGACAGGCATCGACGTCGCGATTCTGCGCGAACACGGGGCGGTGAGCCTGGAGGCTGTTGCCGCCTTGGCCGAGGGGATTCGAGGGGCCTCCGGAGTCAACTTCGCTCTGGCTGAGAGCGGGATGGCAGGTCCCCAGGGAAGCCGGCGCTCGGCGAAGCCGGTCGGAGCAGTCGTGATCGCGGTGAGCGGCCCCGGCGGTACCGACGTTAAGGAGTACTCCTTTGACGGGTCGAGAGTCGAGATCATGACCCAGATCGCGGACCAGGCGCTCACCTGCCTGGGCGACTACCTGGAGCGCAGCACCTAGGACTCTGAGCTCTAGGCTTTAGACTGTAGACACCCCCGGATTAGGGTTCTTCTTTCATGCCGATGGATAAACTCTCGGTGCGCGGTGCCCGCGAGCACAATCTCAAGAATATTGACGTCGAGATCCCTAGGGACCGGCTCGTCGTACTCACTGGGCTGTCGGGCTCAGGAAAGTCATCGTTGGCCTTCGACACAATCTACGCCGAAGGGCAGCGGCGCTACGTGGAGTCACTTTCCGCGTACGCGAGGCAATTCTTGGGCCTGATGGAGAAGCCCGACGTCGACCATATCGATGGCCTCTCACCGGCGATTTCCATCGACCAAAAGGGGACCTCCAAGAACCCGCGTTCAACTGTGGGAACCGTCACCGAGATCTATGACTACATGCGCCTCCTCTGGGCGCGCGCGGGCCGCCCGCATTGCCCCGAGTGCGGAAGGCCAATCGAGCGCCAGACGGTCCAGCAGGTCGTCGACGCGACGCTTTCGTATTCAGCAGGCTCGCGGCTGCTTCTACTGGCGCCAGTGACGCGGGCCAAGAAGGGCGAGCACCTCGGGATCTTCGATGAGGCCCGCAAGGCGGGGTTCGTGCGGGTCCGTATCAACGGAGAAATCCGGGACCTCGACGAGGCCATCACCCTCGACAAGCAGAAGCGCCACGATATCGATATCGTCGTAGACCGCCTTGTCGTGCCGGAAGCGGGGAAGGATCCGTCTGCGTCCAGCCGCATCGCGGATTCTGTCGAGACCGCGCTGAAGGTAGGTGACGGGACGATGCTGGTCGCTCTCGCTGGCGGCGCCGGGGCGGGTGAGTCGGAGGAGCGGGTGTTCTCCGAGCACTTCGCCTGCCCCGGCGATGGCACATCCATCGGGGAGATCGAGCCGCGAACTTTCTCTTTCAACAGTCCTCACGGGGCCTGTCCCCGCTGCACCGGCTTGGGCGTGGAGATGCAGGTTGACCCAGAACTCGTGATCCCGGACCGCACGAAGTCCATCGCCAAGGGAGCCGTGGAGCCATGGGCTCGCTCGCCGGCAGTGGGAGCCTGGTACCTGCGTCAGCTCGAGGCCGTGGCTGCGGCGACTGGATTCGATCCCACAACCCCTATTCGCGAGCTCACAGAGGACCAAGTCCAGGCGGTTCTATTCGGCATGGATGGCAGGTCCCTGTCGATGAAGTTCACAAACCAGTACGGTCGTACGCAGGAGTACGACGCCAAGTACGAAGGTGTAGTGAACAATCTTCAGCGACGGTATCGCGAGTCGGATTCCGACTACGTCCGCTCCGAAATCGAGAAATACATGGCGGCGACGCCGTGTCCGGGTTGTGAAGGGCGTCGGCTCCGCCCTGAGGCACTCGCCGTAACGATCGATGGCCGGGCAATTACCGAGGTCACCGCAAAGAGCATCATCGACGCGCTCGAATGGGCCGACCGGCTGGCTGGCGATAAGACGCCCCTCAGTTCGCGCGAGCAGACCATTGCCTACCAGATCCTGAAGGAAATCCGCGGCCGTCTCCAGTTCCTCGCCGACGTTGGTCTCGATTACCTGACGCTGGAGCGAGTATCGGGGACCCTCTCAGGCGGCGAATCCCAGAGAATTCGGCTCGCAACCCAGATTGGTTCGGCGCTCATGGGTGTCCTCTACATCTGCGACGAGCCGAGTATCGGCCTCCACCCCGTAGACGGTGATCGGCTTATCGAAACATTGAAGCGCCTGAGGGATCTCGGGAACACAGTCCTGATAGTTGAGCACGATGAGGCGATGATGCGGGCCGCCGACTGGATCATCGATATGGGCCCCGGCGCGGGCATTCACGGTGGTGAGATCGTCGCAGAAGGCACGATCACGACCATCATGAAGTCGAAAAAGAGCATCACCGGCGATTACTTGGCTGGCCGGCGTTCGATTCCCCTGCCGGCCACGAGGCGGCAGGGGAACGGCAACCGCCTCAAGGTGGTCGGCGCTCGCGAGAACAACCTCCAGTCGATCGATGTGGAAATACCATTGGGCTGTTTCGTCACGGTGACGGGCGTCTCCGGCTCCGGGAAGTCCTCGCTCGTGAGCGAAATCGTCGTCAAGCGCCTCGGCAATGCCCTTCACAACGCACGCCAACGCCCCGGTGCCCACGATGCAGTCCTGGGAATTGAAAACCTGGACAAGGTGGTCGATATCGACCAGTCGCCGATTGGTCGAACCCCCCGCTCGAACCCCACCACCTATACGGGGTGTTTCACACCGATCCGGGAGCTGTTTGCTTCCGTGCCGGAAGCAAGAGCCCGCGGCTACAAGCCGGGGCGCTTCTCGTTCAATGTGAAGGGGGGACGGTGTGAAGAGTGCTCCGGTGATGGCTATAAAGTGGTGGAGATGCAATTCCTGCCGGACGTGACCGTCCCCTGCGAGGTGTGCAGCGGCAAGCGTTACAACAGGGACGCCTTGGAGATCACCTTCCGCGGCAAGAACATAGCCGAGGTCCTCGATATGACGGTATCGGAGGCCGTCGAGTTCTTTGACCGCTTCCCCCGAGTCAGAAGAATCCTGGATACGCTTGAGGCGACGGGGCTTGGATACATCCACCTCGGTCAGCCCGCCACGACGCTGTCCGGTGGTGAGGCCCAACGCATCAAGCTCGCGAGTGAGCTTGCCCGCCGTTCCACTGGCCGAACGATCTACATCCTTGATGAGCCGACCACGGGCCTGAGCTTTCTCGATGTCGCCCATCTACTGGATGTGCTCCAGCGCCTCGTGGATGCCGGGAACACGGTAGTTGTCGTTGAGCACCACCTCGACGTTGTGAAGTCCGCGGACTACGTCATCGACCTTGGGCCGCTCGGTGGGATTCGCGGGGGTGAAGTGGTCGCCTGCGGAACGCCGGAAGAGATAGTGGCGGCCCCCAACAGCTACACCGGCCGGTACCTTCGCCCCTTCTTGGAGCCGGAGGGCGGCCCTCCAGCAGGAACAACCTCCAAAGCAGACGAGTCACAACCCCTAGCCGCAGCCGCCCGGGCTCGCCAGGAGATCGGCCAGAGAATTGAGCGTGAGACCGCCGGCGCGCGAAACATAGCAGCTACCGCGGAGAAGGCGAAGTCTAAGGCGACGGCCAAGCGCTCAAAGTCAGCATCGCGTAAGGAAACGGACTCCGAACGCGAACTGAAGGCCGCAAGAGCTCGCCGGCGGCGATGAATCGCGGGGGAGACGAGCGCTCTTCGCACTCTGTCGCTGCGGATAATCCAGCAACAAGCCTTTCTGCGACGAAACTCACTCCAAGATCGGGTTCGACGGCGATGTCACTGCTGGCACAGGTCCCCTGGCACGAGAGCTATCCCGAAGGGCTCCGGCACTGTCATGAGCGATGAGAACGCTCCCTGTTCGAACGCCGGCTACCGGGGAACGCGATTTACCAACGTCTGGAACACGGTCAAGGAGACAGGCGGTCCGGAGGTCCGCGAGAAGCTCAAGAGGATGGTTGCGTTCTTCCCGTCGGGTCGTCCTGGCGTTCTCCGAAGATGTGGGGCGAAGCGATCGAGCCCGAGTACAGGCCTTCGGTCGCAGTGACAGCTGATGGTCCTCTCTGGTCCGAGATGAAATTCCGATCGAGTCTCCCGGTGGTGAGACTTGCGAGGTCCGCGCTTCCTCCTGCACGACGCGGCGACGATTCCGATGCTGTCCGGTGCGACCGAAGGCTGCTGTGATTTGCGGGAATTAGCGAGCGGCCCCACCCTAGGCCCACGTTAATTCCCCGGAGGTGGCTGCATGTCTTTCCGAGCCCTGGTTGTGGACAAAGACGGAGACAACGTCAGCGTCGAATTGAAGACGCTCGAGGAGTCCGAGCTGATGCCGGGAGAGGTCACCATCAAGGTCGAATGGTCCTCGGTCAACTACAAGGATGGTCTCGCCAGCACCGCCTCCGGCCGCGTAGTCCAGAGTTACCCGATGGTTCCTGGTATTGACCTCGCCGGCGCGGTTCTCGCGTCCGACGATTCCAGGTTCGAGCCCGGCCAGGCGGTGGTTGCCATCGGCTACGACATCGGCGTCGCCCACTTCGGTGGATTCGCGGAGGTGGCCCGCGTGCCGGCGGACTGGGTTGCGGCAGTCCCGGACGGTCTCACGACCAAGGAAGCGATGGCCCTGGGCACCGCAGGCTTTACAGCCGCCCAGTCAATTGATGCGCTGGAACGGTTTGGCCTGAAATCCGGTAACGGTCCGGTCATCGTCACCGGGGCAACCGGTGGAGTCGGAAGTACGGCAGTCAGCATGTTCGCCGGACTCGGCCATGAGGTGGAGGCCAGCACCGGGAAAGCTGATGAGCACGACTATCTCCGGTTGCTCGGTGCCTCCCAGGTGCTTGGCCGGGATGAGGTAAGCCAGGAAAAGAACCGCCCTCTCGACCGAGAGCGGTGGGCTGGGGCAATCGACCCGGTCGGTGGAAACACGACAGCAACGCTCCTGCCGAGAATGAAGCCGGGGAGCTCCATCGCGCTCAGCGGCCTCACAGGTGGCGTCGGATTCACTACGACGGTGATGCCTTTTATTCTCCGCGGCGTGAACCTGGTCGGAATCGATTCTGTCTGGCTGGAAATGCCCGACCGTGTTCGAATCTGGAGGCGCTGCGCGACCGACCTGAAGCCGGCGATTCTCCTTGACACGATCGCACACGAAGTGGCCCTCGAGGACGTTCCGCTGCTGCTGGGCGAGATCCTAAAGGGGAAGGCACGAGGCAGGGCGCTGGTACGCCTGTCGTAGGCTTCGGCTAGCTGAGCCGCGCCATAAGTTCGTCGTAGTCGCCCGGCGTCACCGGGCGAATCACGCGCCCGAGGCCGGTCCAGTGTTGCCACTTCCAGTCCCCGGTTGCACGTGGGTGCTCGACCGGTTCGGAGACAGGCTTCTCCCTGCTCGCCAGCATGAGGTGGAAGTGGTCCGAAAGCGGCACTTCTTCGTTCACCACGCCGACCCAGTACTCGAGCTCACCGCCATTGAGAGCGAAGGTGGTTCCTAGGTACCGATACCGGCCCCCGACCGGCTGTGACGCGCTGTTCTGGTAGTGCGATCGGTTTCCCGCCACCCGGCGAACAGCTGCGCCGCCGAGTGCATAGAGGCGGTTGGTGCTCAGCGCCTCTTCGAGGGTCACTTCCCCGAGGCCGAGGATGTCGTGCTTGATGAACTGGACGTAGTCTTGGACGAGTGGGTCGCCGTCGTCCTCCAGGGAATCGGAGACCTGGCTCCAGGACAGGAGGTTCCACAGGCCGTCGCCGTCCCCCGTGTCATCGTTGAGGTCGAGGACCACGAGTGAACGTGTCTCCCGCCTTCGGATACTGGGATGGTCGCTGCCGGGAAGACTCGTGTCGGAAGCTGCCGGCTCAACTCGCACCTCGACGATTAACTGTCGCCCGCTCTCGTAAGTGAGCAGCAGGTCCGCCAGCCCGTCGCCTGCCACCCCGGCTTGGATCTCAACAGTGGAAATCGACCCGCCATCCTGCCCGACGACTGCGGCCAGCAGAGCGCGAAGGCCCTCGTGCTGACGCGACAGTAGATAGGCGAGTCCGCCCGTGCAGTAGTTCTCGAACGGCGTTGCCGTTGAGCCGGGGCGGTAGGAGGAGAGGGCGGAGAAGAGGTTCCGGACGATCATACTGACAGTATCTCACGCCTCCGTGGGGGAACCTTCGTTAGGATGATTCGTCCGCGAGGAGTCGGAGGGCTGCCGTCAACGCTGACGTCCACTGCTCACCCAGGGCTCCCCGCTCCAGTCGCACCCTCTCCGGGCCAATCCGCACTGCGGTTGGCCCGGAAGCGGCGAAGCGCTGCCGCTGTTCCTCGGTTGTCCCGTTGCGCACGCGCAGGTGAATCATCTCCTCGTCGATTGATACCGATTCGACATCCGCTGCTCTCGCGAGACACTTCACGAGGGCAACGAAGAGCAGGGCTTCCACCGCTGGGGGTGGCGCGCCGAACCTGTCCTCGAGCTCCGATTGCATCTCCGCGATTTGGGCGGGCTCTTCGATGTCCGCGATGCGCTGGTAGGTGGCGAGCCGGACGTTCAGGTCGCTTACGTACTGGGTTGGAATATGGGCGCTTACAGGCAGGTCGATTGGCATCGCTGCGAGGGCCGCCGGCGGCGGCTCGGCGTCAGCGCCGGCGTCGAGGACAGCACGGATCGCTCCGACGGCCTCAGCGAGCAGCTTGGTGTAGAGCTCCAGCCCGACGGCAGCGATGTGGCCGCTCTGCTGGGGACCCAGTAGATTTCCTGCGCCTCGGATCTCGAGGTCCCGAAGGGCGATCTGGAAGCCCGCTCCGAGTTCTGTCGCTTCGAAAATCGCTTCAAGCCTCCTCTGGGCCTGCTCGTTGATGGCCCGGTTTCGGTCGTAGAGCAGGTAGGCGTAAGCGCGGCTCGCGGCTCGGCCAACTCTCCCCCGGAGCTGGTAGAGCTGCGCAAGACCGAGCTGGTTGGCGTTGTCGATCACGATCGTGTTCACGCTCGGGATGTCCAGGCCGCTCTCGATAATTGTCGTGCACACGAGAACATCGAATTCGCCGGCGGCGAATTCGAGCATGACTTGCTCAAGCCGCTCTTCGGGCATCTGACCGTGACCCACGGCAAAGGTTGCCTCTGGCACCAGGTTTCTCAGCCGCGCGAGGACTCGCTCGATGCTTTGGACGCGGTTGTGGACGAAGTAGACCTGGCCGCCGCGCTGCAGCTCTCGGTCGATGGCCTCGCGCACGATCTCGTCGTCCCACTCCGTTACATAAGTGCGAATGGGTAGCCGATCTTCGGGTGAGGTCATTACCGTACTCATGTCCCTGACGCCGCTGAGGGCCATCTGCATCGTCCGAGGGATCGGCGTTGCCGAGAGAGTCAGGACGTCGACCTCCTCTTTCATCTGCTTGAGCCGCTCTTTGTGGGCGACGCCAAAGCGCTGCTCCTCGTCGACGACCACAAGGGCAACGTCGTCGAAGGAGACGTCTTTGCCGAGTAGCCGGTGCGTACCGACTATCACGTCGATCTCACCGGAGGCGAGGCCTTCAATAATCTCACGCTGGCGGGCGGCGCTGCGGAATCGGGAGAGCACCTCGATGCGAACCGGGAAGCCTGCCATTCGTTCACGGAATGTCGCTCCGTGTTGCTCGGCTAGAACCGTCGTGGGGACGAGCACTGCCACTTGGCGGCCGTCCATCACCACTTTGAAGGCGGCCCTGATAGCGACCTCGGTCTTTCCATAGCCAACGTCGCCGCAGATCAGCCGGTCCATCGGGCGGCTCCGTTCCATGTCCATCTTCACGTCGCGGATGGCCTGAAGCTGGTCGGGCGTCTCCACGAACGGGAACGCTGCTTCCATCTCGGCTTGCCAGGCGCTGTCCGGGGGGAACGCGTGGCCGACTGCTACGTCGCGCTTCGCGTACAGCTCAAGCAGTTCGTGGGCCATTTCGGCCACTGCTTGGCGGACGCGGCGTCTCGCTCGGACCCACTCCCCGCTGCCGAGACGGGTGAGCGATGGGGACCGGTCGGTCGGGCCGAGGTAGCGCGTTAGCGAATCGAGCTGGTCCGCCGGGACAAAAAGGCGGTCTCCTTCCGCATACTGGAGCTCGAGGTACTCTCGTTCTGCTCCCTCGATCGTTCGTGTAACTAGGCCCGCGAAGCGCGCGATCCCGTGGTCGGTGTGAACAAGGAAGTCGCCCGGCGCGACGCTCGCGACGAGATCCAGTCGGGGGCCGCTCTGCGTTCTGCGAGGGCGACGGCGCTTCCGGAACCCGAAAACCTCAGTGTCACTGATTGTGAGCAGCTTCTCGCTCAGCTCGAACCCTCCCGAGAGCGCCAGGGGAGCGAGTATCACCGACCCCTCGGCGGGCGGCTGCAGCACTGACGGTGAAACGCTGTGCGGGACCCCTGTTTCGTCGAAGATCTCGGCGATTCGAAGGCTCTGCTGGGATGCGACTACGACCGTCTGCCCGTTTCCTGCACGCTGGGCGAGATCATTCGCCATCTCGCGCAACCGGCCCCCGTGAGTCTGAGGCGTGGCAAGTGGGAGGCGTGCTGCCTCTTCGTCCGTCGCAATGAAGTGCCGGAGTTCGACTCGGGAAGCGGTTTCCATAGCCGACCGGCGGAAATCCGCCGCCGGGGCTGTCAGGAGGGGAAGTCCCGATGGGATGTCGCCGCGGCCTTCGAGCTGCCCGTGAGCACGTTCCGCATTTTCGGCGGCGGTCTCTAGCGCCTCTTCACCGTCGGCCGGCTCGTCTAGGACCAGGAGAACGTTGGAGGCCATGTGGGCGATAGCCGTTGTCTTGAATAGCAGTGGCTCGAAGAAGCCGGCGAAGAGGGTGTGTTCGCCCCCGGAGAGGAGTTCTAGGTTCTGTGTAATCTCCTCAGCCTTGTCGGAGTTCGTCTCGAGCGAGCCGAGCAGTTCGCGTGCGGCCTCTCTGGCGCTGGCGGTCCCGACGGCGGTCGCCGGCACCGAGCACGAGTCCACCCGACCGGAACTGCGCTGGGATTCGATGTCGATTTCGCGGATCGAGTCGATCGTGTCGCCGAAGAACTCAACCCTCACCGCCGCTGTGGCATCTGCCCGGAAGATGTCGATGAGGCCGCCGTGGCGGGAGTACGAACCGGGCCGGTCGGCGTATGGCTCATGTTCATAGCCCGAGCTTTCGAGGGCGAGGGTGAGGTCAGGAGGTCCAAGTTCGGCGCCAACGACCAGTTCGATCGCTGCAGCTGATGCCTCAGGTGGGGCGCAGTGCAGCGCTGCGGCCGCCCAGGAGGCGACTACGACTGCCGGTTTGCCGCCGCCGAGAAGGGCTAGTGCTCTTCCGCGTTCGAAGGCAACGGACATGTCGTCGCGAGCAAACTCGTAGGGAAGGCGTTCGTCCTCCGGGAGCCTGGCCAATGGGATATCGGCCAAGAACAGCTCGAGTTCGTCGGTGAGTGACCGTGCCCGGGCCGGCGTCGAGCTGAGTACGAATGTTGGGCTGCCGTGCACTCGCGCGAGGGCTGCGATCAGCGGGGGCTTCGACGTGTCGGGGAGAACCAGACGCGACAAACCGGCCCCGGACAGCGTCTGCGGGGGGATCGAATCCGCCACGACGGCGGTCAGACCGGCCAGCTCACCTGCCAGCGACGCCCCTTTCGTGGCCCAGGCCAACTTGGCGATCCTAAGGGAGGAGGACGCAGCCGGCGAGCAATGAGACGCGACAGCCAACGACGACAGGCGACTATCGCAGGTGACTCTCTACGGCCGATCCTTCACTTTCTAGCTATTCGGGTCCCGGCGGGTCGGGTTCGGGTGCGGGTTCGGGTTCTGCCACTGGCATGAGGTGGGACGTCTCGCTGCGGCCCAGTCTTACGGACCGTCAGCTGCTGCCGCCTCCGCCAGGTCGAGTAGCTCCGCGATGTGCAGGACTTTGAAGTCCCCCCTACTGTCGGCCGCCGCGGCCAGGCACTGCATCTGACATCCCGGGTTCGCCGTCACTACATAATCAGGCTCCGCGACCTCGAACGCTGCCCCCTTCGCCGCTCTCAGTTGCCCCGAAATCCCCGGCTCCACGACCGAGTACATCCCTGCTGCGCCGCAGCAATTCGAAGCGCCCTCCAGTTCGACGAACTCGCAGCCCTCGATCGACCCGATGAGCGCTCTAGGTTCGGCTGTGATGCGCTGGGCGTGCGCAAGGTGACACGGGTCTTGGTAGGTGACCCGCCCTTCCAGCCGTGCCTGCACGGGCCGGTTCAGCCCGTGCAGGTGCTCCGTCAGGTCGACGACGCGTGAACTGAACTTCATGGCGCGGACCGCCCAGTCCCCATCTTCTGATAGCAGCTCCGGGTACTCCTTCAACGCGGCACCGCAGCCCGCCGAGTTCACCACGAGCGGCCGGTCGTCCCCCTCGAACTCCTCGATGTTCTTCTTCGCGAGCTTGCGTGCGTGGTCCAGGTCGCCATCGTGCGCCGAAAGCGCGCCGCAGCAGACCTGCCGCCTAGGCACCTCGAGGGCTAAGCCCCGCCGGGCCAACAGCCTCGCGGTGGCGCGGTGAACCTCACCAAACAGCTCTCCCATGATGCAGCCGGAAAAAAGCAACGCATCGCCGCCCTTCTCAGGGAGCTGCACCGGCCTGCTACCGCGTCGAAGGGCCGCTCCCTGTCCACTTACAAGCTGGCGTTCCAGCCTGCGCAGAGGCCACGCTAGCCTGGTTACTCCCAGGGCCCGGGCGAGGAAACGAACCGGGCGCTTCAGGTAGAACCTGACCGGCGTGGTCGCTAGGGCCAGGACCCACGGGCGGGTTACCACGTTCCTGATCACGAACCGCCGCCAACGTCGTGAGCGCTGTCGAGAGCCGGGGGCCTTCGAAACCTGCGCGCGAACCTTGGTCAGGATTCGCCCGTAGGCGACGCCGCTGGGGCAGGCTGCCTCGCAGGCCCGGCACTGAAGGCAGCGATCCCAGTGCCCCTCCATCGCCTCGGTGACGTCGAACAGACCGTCGTTCACCGCTCGGGCAAGCGCTATTCGCCCTCTTGGGGATTCACCTTCCCGGCCGGTGAGCTCGTATGTGGGGCACGCCGTCACGCAGAGGCCGCAATGCACGCAACGCGCCAGATCGGCAGCCTGCGGCGCATCACCGGGGAACACCCAGCGCCCCTTCGCTTCAGATACCACCGACGAACCTCCCGCGGTTCAGGCGCCCGCGCGGGTCAAAAGCCTCCTTGGTTCGCCGCATTAACGTTCGCGATGACCCCGGGTCGCCCCAGGCGTCGAGGCCCCAGCGGAACTCCTCGGGCATCCGCTCGACGACAACGGAGCCACCCCACCTGCTAAGAGAGGTCCTGAGGGAGAGAAGGGCCCACCCCAAATCCGCAAGCAGCGGGAGCTGCCACGGCGTCCAGGTCGCTCGCACGAACCCGGCGATCGGCCTGAGCACCACAGCCGACGGTTGCAGCGAATTGAGCTCGTTGATCACCCGTCCCAGGTCCGGCATGGTCGTCGCAACCCTCAATGTCAGTGCATTGCCGGGCTCGAAGCCGAGGTCCCTCGATAGCGCGTAGAGCGATGGGTTCGCGATCACGGGGGCTCTCTCGGAGATCGCGACGGCTCCATCGAGTGCGGCGCGCTCCACCCGGGCGAGCAGCCTCCAGGGCCCGTCCGGTGCTGTTGGCGAAAGCACATCGCAGACGAGCGGCCTGGCATCCGAGCGGTGCAGGAGCTGAGCGATATCGCTCGCCGACTCTGGGTCCGTCACCTCCCAGCTGAGGTCAATTGTCTCCGGCAGCGGCAGGACACGCAGGGCGACCCGCGTCAGTATGGCCAGGGTTCCCAGTGACCCGCACCAGAGTTTCATCAGGTCATAGCCGCTGACGTTCTTCACAACGTGGCCACCGGCCTTCACGACTGCCCCATCGGCACGGACCGCATTACATCCGAGCACGAGGTCGCGGGGGAGTCCATACCGGCTGCGGAGCGGCCCGCCTCCGCCTACTGCCAGCGTCCCACCGATGGTGGCCTCGGTCGCGAGCGGCGGGTCGATTGGGAGGAACTGCCTTTTCTTGCCGAGAACCTCATTGATCTCGGCGAGAGTTGCGCTCGCAGGCACCTCGATTGTCAGGTCGTCCGGCTGATGATCGATTGGCCCGGAAATCGCCGCCCTGATGTCGACGACGTGAAATCCTGGAGCCGGGGCGTTGCCGAGTTCGACCTGTGTTGCCGCACCGAGTGGAACCAGCGTCTCGCCGGCATCCGAGCGGAGAAGAGCGCGGAGTTCGTCGAGGGAAGCGGGAGTTTCGACCGCCGCAGGCTCGGAACCGGCCACGCTTCCTTCGAACCAGGGTGCGTCTTCAGACATAGGCTTCGGGCCCCGCTGCCGCAATTGCTGCCGATTGGCTGGTAACCTCGCCACACCCCGACCCGCCCGGCAGCAGCTTGCAGGGGTTGAACAGTTCGTTGTTTCCGAACACTTCGCGCAGCAGTCCCATGTTCTCCATGTCGAGGTCCGTGAAGAGCCAGGGCATAAAGCGGAGCTTTTCAAATCCGATCCCGTGTTCGCCGCTGAGAGCACCACCTGCGTCAACACAGAGCTTCATCACCTCTCCACCGGCCTCGAGTACCTTTCCCTTGGCGCCGGGCTCCTGCTCGTCGAAGAGAATGCAGGGGTGGAGATTGCCGTCTCCCGCGTGGAACACGTTGGCGATCCGGAGGTCGAATTTGCGCCCAATCTCGCCCACCCCCGTCATGACCTTGGCTAGGCGCGAGCGTGGCACAACCCCGTCAAGGATGTAGTAGTTCGGCGCGAGAAAACCGAGGGCGCCGATGGCCCCCTTTCGGCCACGCCAGAGCAATGCCCGCTCTTCCTCCGAGCGGGCGACGCGAACCTCGCGAGCCCCCTTTTCGTCGCAAACCGTTCGTGCGACTTCCGACTGGTTGTCGGCGATCTCCTCCAGCCCATCGAGTTCGACGAGAAGAACTGCGCCAGCGTCCGGCGGGTAGCCACAGGCGAGACTGCCTTCTATGGCCTCTATGGTCGTCGCGTCCATCATCTCCAGGGCGGCGGGGACGAGACCTCCCGCTATGATTCCCGACACTGCCTCCGTGGCGTCGACGATGCTGTCGAAGATCGCCAGAAGAGTGATCACCGACGCCGGCAGGGGCAGAAGCTGGACCGCCACCTTGGTGGCGATCCCAAGAGTGCCCTCAGACCCGATGAATGCACCCCTCAGGTCATACCCGGGCGAGTCCGGCACTTGCCCGCCAAGCCAGAGAACGTCGCCGGCTGCCGTCACCACCTCGACGCCCAACACGTGATTGGTAGTCACGCCAAGGGCGAGACAGTGAGGTCCGCCGGCATTTTCGGCGACGTTGCCGCCGATTGTGCATGCATGCTGACTGCTCGGATCAGGTGCGAAAAACAGCCCGTGGGGGGCAGCCGCCTCCGAGATCCTGATGTTGGGCACGCCGGGCTCAACAACGGCCACGCGGCTCTCGGGGTTCAGCTCGACTATCTTCCGAAGCCTTCCCGTCGTGACCACGACCCCTCGCCGGCGCGGCACCGAGCCGCCGCTCAAGCCGGTGCCTGCTCCCCGCGGCGTGATTGGCACTTCTAGGCGGTTGCAGGCCCGGACGACCGCCGCGACTTCCGCCGTCGAGTCGGGGAACACCACGGCATGCGGCGACATCTGCTCGACCGTGCCGTCGAACTGGTAGATGAGCAGGTCCTCTGGTCGCCAGAGGACGTTTTCCGACCCAACCGCAGCGCCGAGAGACTCGATCAGCTCACGCCGCGTCGTCATCGTCTTCCTCAGTGGAGCGGCACGCCCGGCAGAGACCGAATATGGCGAAGTGATCGAGGTTGGCACGAAACTCGAGATTGGCTTCGATCGCCTGATCCAGATTCTCGAGGTAGGTGTGAGGGAGATCCTGCACGCTGCCGCAGCCGCTGCAGATGAGATGATGGTGAGGTTCGTCCGGGGACCACTCAAACATGACATCGCCGCTGCCGAGGTCGGTTGAGGTTACCAGCCGCATGCGCCGGAGGACATCAAGGTTTCGGTAGACCGTGGAGTCATCAACGCCCGGGAACTGAGCGCGTACTTCGTCGGCGATCTGGTTGGCGGAGATGTGGCCTTTCGCGTGGCGAAGAGCGCGCAGGATCATCAGGCGCTGGGGCGTCTGGCGGTATCCAGCCCGGCGCAGGATCTCTGCAGTCTCGGTCTCGCAGCTCATTTCACAAGTCTACATCTGAGTTCGACTTGGTCCTTTAGCCGTCCGAGAACGGAAATCCGCCTTCGCGGGCGAGTTCCATCAGTTCGTCAGCGGCCTCTTCGGCGCGCTGCGTAATCTCAGGCGGGTAGTCGTAGAGCTTCTGGTGGAGTTCGAATTCATCGCAGTCCAGTAGCTGAATATCGCCGTCCGGTTGCACGGTCACGTCCAAGTCGAGGTCCACGTAGTTGAGTTGGCCAGGCTGGACGGTGAGTGGGGTGGTGACATTGCAGTACCAGAGAGAGAGGTCGTTCCTGGGTTTCGAGAGCCGGAACACGTTGTACCAGCGGTCTCGCCAGAAGTAGACGCGGCTATCGTATGGGCTCCGAAATTCTCCGCGGCTCGTGAAGATCGGCGTGCGGGCCCTGTATTGGGTGATC
>PVBE012313220.1_pt1 | contig 35291 bp, 31 predicted proteins | sample 1631181 | NCBI WGS metagenome assembly PVBE01 (sample SAMN08397723, study PRJNA350692) | Marine metagenome, whole genome shotgun sequencing project. | isolation source: water | place: Pacific Ocean | collected 2012-04
GATTGGACGGGCTCTTATGCCTGATCCCAAATTGATAATGTTGGATGAGCCGTCTTTGGGCTTGGCGCCGTTGATTGTGTCTCAGATATTTGAATGTATCGAAAATCTGCAAGCCGACGAAATCGGCATTCTGTTGGTCGAACAAAATGCTTCCAAGGCTTTGAAAATTGCAGATTACGGGTACGTGATTTCATCTGGTCGTATTACCCATAAAGGTACAGGTTCAGAACTCCTAAGCGATCCGAGTCTAATTGATGCTTTCTTGGGCCATAACGTAGCGTAGCTGTAGCATCGGGTTTGATTTTTAGCCTAATTTTGGTTGGCTCAGGGAACGCAGACGGATCGTACTGTTTCGAATAAAAATCGACCGTGTCGCCTACGGCCGGTCGACCAGCCCATCGAGCATAAAGGGGACGGAAACCGCCCAGTTGTCGTAGTTGCAGTGAACGGCACCGCCGCTCTCCCGCCCCACGTCCTGGTCAGCATCGATGGGATGGCGTGCCGCGACTTGGCGACGCCCCTGGGCGGCAAGGAAGCGCGGCTTCCGATCCTAGTCATGAGCCCCATGATGGTCGGTCGGTGAGCGGCGTTCAGACCAGATCGACGAATTCGTCCAAGCCGATGTCGTGAAGCGTCTGGGGGCACGGGTGGCCGGTTTCGCGGTTCCAGCCGTGGATGTCGTAGTATTCGTCGAGCAACCGGTCCCAGGTCTCCCGATCTATTCCCGTTTCCTCCCGCGATTCGGTGGCCGGTTCGAGCATCATCCGTTTCGGGGGATAGTCGTCGGCCCTGGCGAATCCGCCGCGGCTGATATTGAACAGTTTCTGCAGGGTGTGGACCTTCTCTCCCATGGCCATAAGCTCCCCTTCCGAGAGATCATTGCCCGTGGCCAGGGAATAGAGGGTGGCGAAGTGTTTCGGACCCAACACCTGATGCCCGTACCAGTTGGTCGAGAAGAAACAGCTCCCCAGGCATTCGAGCACGGCGTGGAACTTTTGGAAATAGGCCACCAGTTGGGCCTTTCCTTCATAGGTATGGGGATTGAAGGCCGTCCGGATGCCGAAGAATTCCTCCGACACGTCCTCGCTGACCTTCATCTTCTCGGTGATCGGAGCTCCCGTGGTATGGGCGCCGCCCCGTTCGGAGACCACGACGCCGAAGCCCCAGCCTTTGAACACCCGAAGTTCCTCGGCCAGTTCCTGCCCCTTGACGTGGATGGCGAAGTCCTCGGAGCCCTTGCCCAAGGTCCGAGCCGCCTCGCGGCTTCCCTTGGCGAGAAGATCGCCAATGCCCTCCCGGCGCGCGATCCTGCCGAGAAGCTCGATCAAGGCGGGGTGGTTGCCCCACTCCAGTTCCAGTCCGCCGGTGTCCTCGGTGGTCAACAGTCCCCTCTGGAAGCATTCGAACGCCCAGGAGATCGCCCCGGAAACGTTGTCGATATCGAGGCCGAGCTGGTGGCATAGACCGCTTCCCTTGATGATCGCCGGCAGGCTGTCGATGCCCAGCTTGGTGCCGAAGTCCCACAGGTTCTCATGTTCGATCTTCTCGCCCTTGGTGCCCGCGTAGGGCCCGTCCTCGACAGTCTGATAGTGGGTGCAGTGGATGGGGCAGGCGAAGCACCCGAAGTTCCGGGTTATGTGATCCCGCCTGAGAACGTCGGGCCCGAGATTCGCCGCCAATTCTGCCGGCATCCGGGTCTCCTGGAAGTTCCGGGTCGGTACGGTCTTGAGTTCGTTCCACCGGTTGAAGGAAACTGGCGTTCCGTACCTGCGCAGCTCTTTGGTCGTGACCGCCTGCATGAGAACCTTCGTCATCTCCGAGGAGGCGTCCATGAACCCCTCAGGATCGGCGACCGCAACGTGACCGGAGCCGCTGACCGCCATGGCCTTCAGGTTTTTAGCCCCCATGACGGCGCCGACCCCGCAACGGGAAGCCGAGCGCGAGCGGTTGACCACGATATTGGCCAACGTCACCAGGTTCTCGCCCGCCGGTCCGATGGACAGGACCTCGGGGTCGTGGCTGCCGGCTTTCTTCCTCAGGAAATCGTCGGTCTCCCAGGTCGTCTTTCCCCAGACCGGGGTGGCGTCCTCAATGGACACGTCGTCGTCGTCAATGCGAACGTAAACCGGCTTCGGAGCCTTGCCGGTGACGAAGATTTGGTCGTATCCGGCGTACTTGAGTTCGGGGGCGAAGTAGCCGCCGGCGCTCGCCGATCCGAAACCGCCGGTCATGACGTTGCGCGAGAGGACGCCGAGACGGCAGGCCGTGGGCGCGATGGTGCCCACCAGGACGCCGGCGTTGAAGGCGAGGACGGCCCCGGGATCGAGCGCCGAGACGCCGGGAGCGTGGTCCTTGAGCAGCTTCCAGGCGCTGATTCCCATGCCCCCCAGGAACCGCTCGCCGTGGGGCGCCGTCGGTTCGGTGGAAATTTCCCGGCTCGTGAGGTCGATATGCAGGATTTTGCCGCCGAGAGAGAAGTCCTTGCTCATGGCCGGGCTCCCCTCCCCACGATGGCACTGACCGGACACCATATGATGCATAGCGGTTTCGGCTCTCCCTCGCAGGCGTCGCAGGCCCGACGCCGTCCGGCCCCGGCCTCGTGGATGGCGATGGCGACCTTTCCCGTCGGTGCGTCCTTGCGGATCTCAACGCTGGACAGCCGGCGGCCGAACACCCCCTCGTGATGAAAGGAACACGCCAGTTCGCAGATGTAACAGGCCGCGCATCGTTCGGGGATGGTTTTGAGGGCGGTCATGTCAGGCAACCTCTTTCGTCGCCGGGATGCCCCGGCCATGCTCCAGGAACTTGTTTCCGTCTTCACGTCGAGTGTTCGCCATTGCGGAACAGCATTCCTTCAGTGCGTACAAGATTGTTTCTTTATTGTAACTTCATCCGAGAGTCAAGTTCCAAGATATCGCCGTTCTTCAGGCAAGGATTCAATTCACTCGGAAAGTGCTTTACGCCATCTCCCGATTGCGCACTCACAGGCTCGACCAGCCAGATGGATCGCTTCAAGACGGAGGTTCTGGCCACCGATGCGAACGTTGAAGCCTTGGCTGACATGAACGGGGTGTGGATTGACCGTGTGCGTGACCGTCGTCCACCGCATGGCAGGATCACGTCTGAGACGGTCGGCGTCGTTCACGTCGTCATAGCCGCCAATACGCCCAAATGTCGACTGACGGAACTGACCCATCATGCCGTGCCATCCGTTCTTGCCGGTACGGCTGTCCTGGGAAACATCCTTGGCAACCTCGGTCAGGCCAAGGGCATCGTCAAGCTCCCGATAGGCGAGCAGCCCGGCGTCAGAGGTGATCTTGGAACCGTGAAATTCCGGCTTCAGGCGGCGGTCAAAATTGACCCGAAGTTCGTCCCGCTTTGATTCACCCTTCGGCGGTGTCTTTCGTGCTCATCAATTTCCGTCTCATCTTCGTTCCCTTCGGTCACTACGATGAGCCAGAAATCCTCCGTTATGAAATTACCTCAATTTGTCCCATAGGGGCTGACGTCAGACACTCTGCTAGAGATCAAATTCTCGAGTATTTAAAAAGTATGTTAGCCAGGTGATTGGTGGCGACAAACTAGTGGTCGTTTCCGGTATCAGCGAGTACGCCCGCAGAGTACGAGAGCTTCGAGCGGAGTTTGGGTGGCCCGTGCTGACCGGAGTTGCCGCAAAAGAAAACCAAGACGAAGCAGACAACGAAAAAATCCTCGATATGAAGACGGATGATTACTTGCTGCTAAGTTTGGAACAGGATCGAGATGCCGCACACCGTTGGCGACCAGCGAACCAAATACGAAGTGAGCGGCTAGCAGTCAGAAACAAAATTCTTAAAACACTTCCGCAATAATGTCGGCAAACTGATTACCGGTGAAGAACTGAGATACGTGGCAAACAACCGTACGGAGTGGGCTCGGCGCACCCGGGAACTTAGAACCGTATATGGTTGGCTCATCACGATGCAGTTCACTGGAAGGCCAGACTTTCCTGTTGGCGTCTACGTCATGGAGGAAGACCGACAGGCCCCCCGCACGACCGAAGGATCCCTGACCCGGTTCGCCGGAACGTGATGAAGCGTGATACACATTGCTGCCAGGATTGCGGTTGGAATCATGGGATGTGGAATCCTTCGGACCCAGACATTTGGAAGTCCACCACCTAATAAAGCACAAGGACAGGGGACCAAACATCAAGGGCAACCTAATCACCCTCTACAATATTTGCCATGACGTTCGCCATAAGAAGGAAGATTCCGAGAATTTCTAATCAGGCGGGAATTTCCTGCCGCCTTAATCGGATCCAAGAATTTAGTTAGAGAAACTGGGCATCTGGATTCACAGGAGAAGCTGATGGCAGATGTCCAGGAAGTGTTTTTCTGTGGAACAGATCATCGCTCACCTGCGGGAGCGTACGGCGTCTCCTTCCGCGACGCATCAGCACACACCAACCCGCCCCATTCCACGTATAAGTTTGGCCGTTTTAGGCCGGTTTTTTCCCTGATTTGACCGAATGGGGGCAATTACTGGAATCTCCGTTGATGTTTAGGAGCTTTCACGGACCCGGAATGCCGGAGAGGGCCGAAGGTGCGTGTCCCGACCGGCGCAAGAGGTCGGCGGCGTCCTGGGCGGCGTTGGCGTCGAACTCGATGAAGACGCGCCATCCCTCCCCCGTGTCGTCGAGCATGCGCTCCAGGCATGCCTCCACCAGGGAACGGCCGGTCTCCGAACCGTCGTCCAGTTTCGCAGCAAGCTGCTTAAGGGGCAACATGGGCCAAAGACGCTTTCCCCGCCGGGCGGAACCCGTCACTGCGGGTCGTAGTAATGCATCTCGAGCAGGATACAACCGGTCTCGGAGCGGAAGGGCCCGTGCGACACGCCCGGCGGCCGGCAACAATAGGTGCCCTGGCGGAAGGTCTCGCCACCGGTGCCGTCGGGATTGCTGTCGGCAATCAGTTCCCCCTGAAGGATGAACACTTCTTCCCAGTGATCGTGCACGAAGGGCTCCGATGTATAGGTGCCGGGCATGAAGCGGACGATGCGCGTATAGCCGCCGCTCTTATTCTCCAAATCGATCGATCCTGCCAGGACCTTCAGTTGGATTCCTTCAGGGTATCCGGGGAGAGTGTCCAATCCCTCGGTAAAATCAACCTGGTAGAATTCCTTGTGCTCTTTGTTTACGGCCATTGTTTTCTCTCCGTTTTAACGGGTGGTCCGGACAAGAAGACCGGGGACGGGCCCGACGAACGAGCCGCCCTTCCCGGCCTCGGGGGAAACCTATGCGGTCTCCTTCAAGAGGCTCTTGCCGATCGACTCCGGGTTGTTGCGGCGGGTCTTGAACTTGTCGTGCTCGTAGACGTCCTCGGGAATGTCGAAGTATCCCTTGGCCATTTGTTCGGGTGTCGTCGGATGCATGGAGATGGCCTTGAATGGGCAGACGTCGTAGCACAGCTCGCAACCGATGCAATTTTCCGGATGGAGCCCTACGTGCCCGTCGGCTTGGCTGAGTGCCTCGTAGAAGCACATCTGAATGCACACCGTACACATCGGGTTGTTGCAGGCATCGCGGTCGATCTGCGCGTTCATGCGCGACTTCTTGAACTGATCGCTGTAGTCCGACGCCGCCATGTCCGAACCGATGCCTTGCATGGACGCGATGTCGGGATAGCCGTGATCGTCCATGAACTGGTTGATGCCGGCAATGATCTTGGGCAGCCACTTGATGCCCTTGATCATCAGCACCGAGCCGATCTGCACGATGCTGGCGCCGGCCATGATGAACTCGATGACGTCGCGGTGGTCGAATATGCCGTTGGAGCCCGATATGGGGATGCCCACTTCCTGGCGAATGCGGTGCACCCAACGGAGCGTCAGGGGCTTCGTCCAGGTGCCGCCGATGCCGGCGGGACCGCCGATATCCGGGGTTCCGGTTTCGATATCGATAGAGAAACCGGTGTAACGGTTGGTGGCGTTTACCGCCGCCGCACCCGCCTCCTTGACCTTCCGCGCCACCTCGACCGGCTGCGATTGGTCGGGCGTTAGCTTGACCATGATGGGAATGTCGACGGCCTCGATGACGGTCGCCGTCACGTCCGCCGCCATGTTCGGATCTTGGCCGATCATGCTGCCGCCCACAACGCCGGGCATCATGGCTGGGTGGGGGCAGCCGAAATTAAGCTCGGCCAGGGGCAGTCCGCAGTCCTCGATGGTGCGGGCGATGTCCTTCCAGCCGTCGATATCGTGGGCGCCGACGCTGCCGATGAGATGGGCGCCGTTGTCCGTCGCGTACTTCTGGCCTTCCTTGAGGTAGGGGATCCAATCTTTGTAGTGGGTACTGGAATAGCCCGAGCGGCTGTAGAAAACAAAGTCCCGGGGCACCTTGCCGTGGATGACCTGGCCCTTGTCGTTCATGACGAAGTACTTGGAGTTCTGGGTCAGGCGCGCCATGTCCTCGATGTCTGTCAGCGTCTTGACGATGGCGCCGGCGGCGCCGCCATCGAAACATTGCTTGATGAGGTCCGGGCTGTTCGTGGTTTCCAGAGACGCTATGACCGTTGGATTCTTGAAATTGAGGCCGCAGAATTCGAGTTCCGTGTTTGCCATCGTTCCTTCCCCCTTCTCAGGTTACCTGCGCCACCCGTACCATCGGCGCCAAGCGGGTCAAATCGGCCCTCTAATCAGTATACTGATCATTTTTCTTGAGGTCAACGGCATCTTCTATTATCCTGCGATTTTGACGCGCCGCCCCGACCACCGAGAGCCGGTGAGCCCGTTCCCCGATCGCAACAACCGTTGTCTCAGCGCCCCTTGAGTGCCGCCGCTTTCGCCGGGTCCTCCCACCAGGTGTCCAGCCGGTAGCCGCTTCCAGGCGAGGCGCTGGGCCGTCCGAACTTGTTCCAGTAGGCCAAGCGGTCGGCCGGCAGGTGGTAGAGAGGTAGCACGTAGTGCCCCCACTGCAGGATCCGGTCCAGGGCCCGGGTGGCGTCGATCAGCGTCCGGCGGTCGCGCGCCGCGACGATGCGCCCGATCATGGCGTCTACGGCGGTGTCTTTGATGCCGGGGTAGTTGCGGGTGCCCTCCTCGTCGGCCGCCCGCGAGCCCCAGTAGAAGGCCTGTTCGTTGCCCGGCGAGAGCGACTCGTCCCACAGATAGAGAATCATATCGAAATCGTAACTGTTGAGGCGGTTCTGGTACTGCGCCGAATCGACGGTGCGCACGCCAACCTCGATGCCGAGACGCCCGAGCTTGCGCGCCAGGACCAGCGCCAAACGCTCGTTGCGCGGGCGGATCAACAGGATCTCGAAGCGCGCCGGGGCGCCGGCAGGGTCAAACATGCGCCCGCCCCGGTGCACCCAGCCGGCGTCGCGGAGAAGCCCAAGCGCGGTGCGCAGGCCCTTTCGGTTGTCGCCATCGCCGGTGTTGGTGGGCGGGCGATAGACCCGGGTGAACACGGCGGGCGGCAAGCGCTCCCGGAATGGCTCGAGAAGGGCGCGTTCGGCGGTGCCGGGTGGGGAAGCGGCGGCCAGTTCCGAGTTCTCGAAATAGCTCGCCGTGCGCCGGTAAGCGCCGTGGAAGAGCGTCCGATTGACCCACTCAAAATCGAAGGCGTGAGCAAGGGCGGCGCGCACCCGGCGATTGCGAAACAGCGGGCGGCGCGTGTTGAAGGCGAAGCCGTACATACCGGCCGGCCGGCCGTGGGGAATTTCCTCGAGCACCATGGCGCCGGCGTCGAGGGCTGGCGAGGCGTAGCCGGTGGCCCAGCGCCCGGGATCGGATTCGGGCCGCATGTCGACCAAGCCGGCCTTGAACGCCTCCATGGCCACGGCGCTGTCCCGGTAGTAGTCGTAGCGGACCACGTCGAAATTGTACTGCCCCCTGTTCACGGCGAGATGGCGCCCCCAGTAGGCGGCATCGCGCCGATAGATGATGGCGCGTCCCTGATCGACGGCCTCGAACCGGTAGGGGCCGCTGCCCATGATCGGGTCCAGGGTGGCGCGCTCGAAGGCGACGGCCTGGAAGTGGGCTTCAGACAGCACCGGCATGAGGCCGATGATCAGCGGAAGCTCCCAGTTGTCTCCGGGCTTGAAGACGAACTTCACGGCACGGGGGCCCATTTTCTCCGCCCGCTCCACCATGCGATAGAAGAGCCGGTGGTTGGGGCGCCCCTGCCGGGCCAGGGTGCGCCACGAGAAAATAATATCGTCGGCGGTGATCGGGGTACCATCGTGAAAGCGCGCCTCGGGCCTCAACTTGAATACCACCCACGAGCGGTCGGGCGGCACCTCGACGCTTTCGGCAATCAGCCCGTAGAGGGTGAAGGGTTCGTCGCGACCGCGCTTGAGCAGCCTCTCGAAGACCAGGTTAAGGCCCTTCGCCGGCACCCCCTTGATGACGAAGGGGTTGAGGCTGTCGAAGCTGCCAACGACACCGAGCACCAGGCGCCCGCCCTTGGGCGCCTCGGGCTCGGTGTAGTCGAAGTGGGCAAAGCCGGGCCCGTGTTTAGGCTCGCCGTGCATGGCGATGGCGTGGATAGGCTCGGCGCGACCCGGCGCGGCGCCGATCACGGCGCTGACGACAAGTAAAGCCGCGGGCGCAATCAGGCGGCGCGCCACCATCGCCCCCTGCTCACTCCCCGACCACATGCAGGAGCAGCAGCCGCGTCGGGGGTCGGGCGCGGTGCTCGAAGAGATAGATGCCCTGCCAGGTGCCGAGCGCCATGCGCCCGCCGGCAACCGGAATCGACAACTGGGTCGCGGTCAAGACGCTGCGGATGTGGGCGGGCATGTCGTCGGGGCCCTCCGTGGTATGGTGGTAGAGTGCTGGATCCTCGCGGACCAGGCCGCTGAAGAACGTCTCCAGGTCGCGTTGCACGTCGCTATCGGCGTTTTCCTGGATGATCAGGGAAGCCGACGTGTGCTGGCAGAAGACGGTGAGCAAGCCGGTGCCGATGCCCTGGCCGCGGACCCACGCCGCCACCTCGCCGGTAATCTCGAGAAGGCCTTGTTCGCGGGGGCGCATGCTGAGGGTGTGTTGTACCTGCTTCATCGCCGGGTCGTCTTGGTGCCAAGTCCGAGGCTACATCCTTTCCCTCAGAAGGCCAACCGGCGCCACCCGACGAGAACGGAGAATCCCACCTGCACCGTCAGCAGGGCGCCGATGGCAGGGGACTCGGGGTGCGGCCGGGAGGGCGGCGGGGAGGGCGGCATGTGTTCTTATAGAAGCCGATCCCCGGGCCTGGCAATCGGCACGGCTAGCGATCGTCGAGAAATCCGTTTTCGGCGTCGTCCCGTCGAGCCGCGGCCGAACGCTGGCTGGCCTTGCCGAAGCCGCCGCCGCCCGGCGTGCGCAGATCGACGCCGTCGCCGGGACGCAGGTAGAGCCGGTCGATCTTGGTCAGATGCGGCGCCTTGAAGGATTTGCCGTCGACGTGGAAATCGTGATCGGCGGGCTGGCCCCCCTCGCCCCCCTCGATACCATGGGCCCCGGCCGTGCCACGGTCGCCGAGAAGCGTCAGATAGGCATCGCCGTCGCGTAGTTGGAAGCTCGCCTCAATACCGAAGCCGCCACGAAACCGTCCGTCTCCGGCCGAATTCTCGCGCACTCCGTACTTGGTGAACAGAAGCGGCAGAGTGTGCTCCAGCACCTCGATGGAGTTGTTGCGGGCCACCGAGATCAAGTTGGGGCCGTTGGTGAGCCCGTCGCCCTCGGCGTGGCCCCCGTAGCCGCCGCCGTAATTGAATATGGCGGCGTAGTGGCCCTTGGTGGGCGAATTGCCGCCGATGCAGATGTTGCTGGCGGTGCCGAAGGCCCCGGCCGGGATTCGGCCCGGAATGGCCTGGGCGAGCGCCCCTAAGACGACGCCGGCGAGACGCTGGCAGGTCTCGGTGGTGGTGCCGTTTACCGGCGCCGGGGGTTCTGGATCGAACAGCGATCCCCTGGGAATGACAAAGTGAAACGGCCGGAAGCATCCCGAATTCACGGGCACGTCCCAAAACACGTGCTTTATGCCGATCATCAATCCGGTGATGGTGCTGGCGAGCGGGCTGTTGAACGGGCCCCGACACTGGGACGCACTGCCCGAAAGATCGAAAGTGATCTCGCTGCCCTCGACCGTCAATTTCAGGTCGATAAGCACCCGGCCGTGGTCGACGCCGTCGTTGTCCAGTTCGTCGCTGAAGCGATAGACGCCATCGGGAATGTCGGCGATATGATCGCGCATCTGTTTTTCCGAGCGCCTCTTCAGCTCATCGACGCAGGCGAAGACGGTGTCCCGGTCGAGGCGGTCGAACAACTCGTCGAGGCGCCGGCAGCCGAGTTCCAGCGCGTTGATCTGGGCCGCCATGTCTCCGTAGCGCTCCTCCGGCACGCGCATGTTCAGCATCATGACGTCGACCAGGGCCTGATTGATCCTGCCCGCCTCGTAGATCTTCACGGGGGGCAGGCGCAGGCCTTCCTGGTAGACGTCGGTGGCGGTCGGGGAGAACCCTCCGGGCGACATGCCGCCGACGTCCGGCCAGTGTCCTGTGTCGGCGACGAAGGCGGTGAGCACGCCGTCGCGAAAGTAGGGGCGGACGAATTTGACGTCCATGGTGTGCGTGCCGCCGCGGTAGGGATCGTTGAGAACGAAGACGTCCCCGTCCTGCATGGTCGAGGGATGATGGTCCTTGAGAACCTCCTGGACGGTGTCCTGCATGACGAATACGAATACCGGCAGGCTGGTCGATCCCTGCGCGATCACCTCGCCCGTCTCCGGGTGATAGACACCGCTGGCCCGGTCCCAGGAGTCGGCGATGATCGGCGACATGGCCGAGGACACGATGACGGTATCCATCTCGTCGGCGACCTGCTCGAAGGCGCCGCGCACGACGGCCAGGGTGATGGGGTCGACGTTCGTCAAGGACTTGCCTCCAGGATGAAGGCGCCGGTCTCGTGCGCCGAGGCTTGATATCCAGGCTCGACGAAGCAGGTGGAATCCGTCTGGGTGACGAGGGCGGGACCACGAACCACGGTACCGGCGGCAAGTTCGACACGCCGGTGGACGGCGGTCTCCACGGCCGTTCCGTCGAAAATGACCCGCGCGTGCCGGGGTTTCGGCTGGCCGTTCCGGGCCGGGCCCAGCTTCCGGGAAATGTCGATCTTGGGCGTCACACCAAAGCACGTCGTGCGCGCGTTGACCAGCCGGATATCGGCGAATTCGAGAAGCCTGCCGTAGCGCCGTTCGTAGGTTTCCTCGAAGGCGCGGCAGATCGTGTCCGGCGTCAGCGGCGCGCCGACGGGGAAATCCACGACGATGACGTGGATCTGGCCGTGGTAGCACATGTCGGCGCCGAACAGCGTCGTGACCTCGCCGGCGGCGACACCCTCGCTGGCCAGTATGGCGGTTCCGCGCTCGACCTGCGCCTCGCAGACGGCGCCCAGCGCGTCAAGGTCAAGACAGCTCAAGTTCATGTTGACGGTCTGCATGAAGTCGTGGCGCAGCCGCCCGAGCACGCACCCGAGGGCCGACGTGACGCCCGGGTAATAGGGGATGACGGCGCGCGCGAAGCCGACTTCGCGCATCAGGCGATTGGCATGGAGCGGCCCGGCGCCGCCGAAGGCGACCAGGGTGAATTCCCGGGGATCGTGGCCGTGCTCGACCAGACGCCGCCGGATCTGGCCGGCCATCAATTGCCCGGCCACCGTCAGGATCGCCTCGGCGGCCGCCTCGGCGCCAAGGCCGAGCGGCTTGCCGATTTGCTCGGCGATGGCGACGCCGGCCAGTTCGCGGTCCATTTCGAGGCCGTGGTCCCGTCCGATCATGAGATCGGGGTCGAGCAGACCGAGCACCACGTTGGCGTCGGTAATGGTCGGCACCGTGCCGCCCCGGCCGTAACAGACCGGTCCCGGCTTGGCACCGGCGCTTTCCGGCCCCACCTTGAGGATACCGGAGGCGTCGATCCTGGCCAGGCTACCGCCGCCGGCGCCGATGGTATCGACGTCGAGCATGGGCAGGCACAGCGGCAGGCCGAAATCCACCGCCTTGTTCTGCGTCAGTGCCGGCTGGCCATCCTTGATCAGGCAGATGTCGAGGCTGGTGCCGCCCATGTCGCACGACACGATGTTGGCTATATTCAGCTCGGCGGCGATCGCGACGGCGGCCGTTATGCCGGCCGCCGGACCGGAGAGGATGGTGTTGGCGGCGAAGTCGGAGGCCACCCGGCTCGCCATGACGCCACCGTTTGATTGCACGACCAGCAGATCGCGTTCGTAGCCTTCGTCCTTCAGCCGTTCCTCGAGACGCTTGAGATAGCGGCCGATGAGCGGTTGCACGTAGCCGCTGATGACAGCGGTCGAGGTGCGCTCGAACTCCCGCAAGGTGGGCAAGATGTCGGAGGCGATGACCATGTAGTCGTTCGGCCACAAGTCCTCGAGCGCCTGGCGAGCCGCCCGTTCGTTGTCGGGGTTGGCATAGGAATGGAGAAAGCTCACCACCACTACCTCGACGCCCGCCTCGAGAAGCCGGCGCGCCGCTTCCCGCACCTGGTCCACGTCGACCGGCGTCAGAATTTCCCCCTCCGCCGAACACCGCTCGTCCACTTCCAACCGACGGCGCCTCGGCACCAGGGGTTCGAAAGTGCCGATGAGGCCGTAGACCTGCGGCCGGTCGCGCCGCCTGAGCTCCAGCACGTCGCGAAAACCGCGCGTTGTGATGAGGCCACAGCGCGCGCCCGTACGCTCGATAGTGGCGTTGGTGGCAACCGTCGTGCCGTGGATCAGGAGGTCGATCTCGGAGGCGCCGACGGCCAGGGCCGCGAGGCCGTCGAACAGGCCTTTGGCCTGATTGTCGGGCGTCGTCGGGACCTTGGCCACGGACAGCCGCCCGGCCTCGTCGTCGACGAATATCAGATCCGTATGCGTGCCGCCGATATCAACCCCGACCAGCCTGGGCATGTCAGCTTTCGTCCTCGATGTCGAGAAGATCGCCGAGCAGCCCGCGCAGGGTGGCGCGGTCGTCGTTCGAGATGGGGAGGAGCGGTGCCCTGAGTGGTCCAACGTCGGAGCCCAGCATCCCGAGCCCCGCCGCCACCGTGCGCGGAAGGCCGCCCTTGACGATGAAGTCGAGAAGGGGCTGCAGGCGCAGGAACTGTTGGCGCGCCGCGTTCAGGTCACCGCGTTCGACGACGGCCTCGTAAAACTCGACCACGAGGCGCGGCACGAGATGGGCGGAGGCCGTGGTCCATCCCTTGGCACCGACGGCGAAGGCGGCCAGCGCCATGGGATTATGCCCGTTGTAGACGGCGGCCTGGCCGTCGGTCAGTTGCAGCAGCTTGACCATGCGCCCGATATCGCCGGTGCTTTCCTTGACCATGGTGATGTTGGAGATCTCCAGCAACCGGGCGAGAAATTCCGGCTTCATGTCGATGCCACCCGTCGCCGGGTTGTTGTAGGCCATGACGGGGACGGAGACGGCATCGGCCACCCGTTCGTAGTGGCGGAATATCTCCTCGTCGGTGAGTTTCCAGTAGCTGACTGGAAGCACCATCACCGCGGCCGCGCCGGCCTTCTCGGCAAAGCGGGCATGATGGACAGTACCGTCCGTGGTGAGTGAGGACACGCCGACCAGCACCGGCACGCGGCCCTTGGCGCGTCCGCACACGATCTCGGTGACGGCTTCGCGCTCCCCGTCCGAAAGATAGGGCAGGCACCCGGTGCTGCCCAGGGGCGCCACCCCGTGCACGCCGCCCTCGATCATGCGGTCGGTGAGCCGGGCCAGCATCTCCACATCCACCGCGCCGTCGGCGGCGAACGGCGTGATCAGATAGCCGATGATCCCCCACAGGGGCGCCTCGGTGTTCATGGCGGCGTCCTCCTAAAGTGTAACGACCCAAATTCCACGTAAGCACCACCCGGCAATTCTTGGTTGGGAGCAGTATCAGCGGGCCGGGCCCGGCGGTGGCCGAAGGCGGAGTTCCGCCTCCACGGCGTGGACGCACGAGCTTTCCCCCATGTCCGTTTTTTCGCCGGGATTGATGACGTTCACGTTGGCGGGGGAACCCTCGAATTTTGGCCAACGGCCTTTGTAGACCAGTGCGACGCGTCGCGGCACGTCATTGGACACCCGGGCCGTCAGGGAGAGCCGGCCCACTTCGTTGACGAGCTCCACTCGGGCGCCGTCGGCGAGGCCGAGGGCTTCCGCTTCGCTCGGATTAATCAAGACCTCGTGCGCGCCCAGTCTCGCCCTGATCTTGGCATCGTTGCCGTAACTGCTGTTGAGCTGCCACTCCGACGCCGGCGACAGCACCCGAAACCGGCCCGCCGCCGTGGGCTCGTCGGCGTGCGGTTGCGGTATTCGCGGATGGCCGTCGGCTTCGGCCTGCCTCGAGGCGATTTCGATCTTTCCGCTGGGCGTCGGGAAATCGAGCCCGGCAAACTGAATGGAGGGTTCACGAGACGCCTCGACCGTTCCCTTCCCTGCCAGGCCCGCGAACCCGTCGGCGTAACCCGCCTGTTCCAGGAGTTTGGCGATGATGTCCCGGTCGGGCTCGAACAATTCCGCCTCGACGAAACCCATGGCCCCGGCCAAGCGGCGGAAGATCTCCTGGTTGGGCAGGCCCTCGCCCATTCCATCCATGACCTGGACCTGGGCCGAGATGCTGTTGTTGAAATACGGCATCAACAGATCATCGAACTCGAGAAAGCTCGCCGCCGGCAACACATAGTCGGCGAAATCGGCGGTGTCGGTGGGAAACAACTCGACGACCACATGCAACAGGTCCTCGCGCCGTAACGCCTCGCGCAGCCGGGCCTGGTCCGGGTTCGACGCCACGATATTGTTGTTCCAGCAAAAAAGGGCACGGCTTTTGCGAGCGTCGCCGAGGGTTTCCGCCAGATCCATATGACCGATCGAGGCCTTTTCCCCGGGGCCGAGATGCGGCGCCGGCAAGTAATCATCCTCTATGCCGCGGGTGTTGGCGCCGTTGAGGTACAAGATCCCCGCACCCGGCTTTCCGATGTTTCCCGTCGCCGCGCACAGCATGGCGGCGGCCCGAAAGGCGTTTCCGCCAAGGGGCTGGCGCTGCATGCCCTGGCCCAGCCACATGAGCGACGGCCCCCGGGCATAAATCTCGGCCGCCGCCTCGATCTTGGCCGCCGGCACGTCGGTTTGTCGTTCACCCCATTCGGGCGTGCATGCCGAAATGAGCGGCTCGACTTCCTCCCATCCGACGACATGGTCGCGCAGGAATTCCTCGGCCACCAGTCCTCGGCGCCGAATGACGTTGAGCATGGCGAAGGCGAGCGCGGCGTCGCTCCCCGGACGGATTTGCAGGAAAAGATCGGCCATGCGCGCCGTCGGGTGGGCGATGGGATCGATGACGACGATCGGGCCCGGCGCCTCCGCCAGCCAGTGCTTGTGCACGTGGGGAGCCGAGGCGGACGGATTGGCGCCCCACACGAGGATGCAGGACGTATCCTTGGCCGTGCGCGGATCGAAACCGGTGAGCGAGGTCCCCAATACATACTCCAGCGCCTGGTGTCCGGCCTTGTTGCAAACCGTGTCCGGATCCACTTCCGTCGCCCCCAGGCGGTGAAAAAAGCGCAGGGGAAACGAGCCCGCGATCAGGGAACACGTGCCCGTGTAATGGGTGTGGAGGATCGATTCCGGGGGATGTCGGGACAGTATCGCTTTCAGTCTTCCCGCGATGCCGGAAAGAGCGTCCTCCCACGATACCCTTTCGAACCGCCCTTCGCCCTTGGCTCCGACCCGGCGTTGCGGATACAGCAGACGCTCGGCCGGGTCGATCCATGCGCCGTTGTAGGCAAGAGCGCATTTTGCGCACAGGCTTCCGCGGCTCACGGGATGCTCGCGATCACCGGAGACCTTGCGAACGACCCCGTTCTCCTTGATCACCGTCATGCCGCACGAGTCGTAGCAGTCGCGGGGGCAGGTCGTGCGAATTCGCTCTTTTCTCGCCGCCATCGTGCCGCCTCACGCAAGCTTCCGTCGCGGGGATTCAACCAGTACCCGGCGCACCGCGCAAGGCGCCATGTGTACCGGTTCCGAATCCTTGAAACCAGCCGAGGTGGAATGACCTGCCCCTACCGCCCCTCGTCCTCGCGCTCCAGAAGCGCCTTCTTGCGCTCGACGCCCCAGCGGTAGCCGGTGAGCGCCCCGCTGCCGCCCACCGCCCGGTGGCAGGGGATGATCAGGGACACCGGGTTGGTGGCGCAGGCCCGTCCCACGGCGCGGGCGGCGCGGGGGCGGCCCAGCGCCCCGGCGATCTCGCCGTAGGTGCGGGTCTCGCCCCGCGGGATGGCGCAAAGCCGCGCCCACACCTGCCACTGGAACGCCGTGGCGCGCACGTCGAGCGGCAGATCCACGTGCGGCGCCGCCCCGTCCAGGTGGTCGAGGATGGCCGCCACCTCCGAGCCCAGCGCGCCGTCGTCGCGGCGCACCTCGGCGGCCGGGTAATCGCCCCGCAGCTCGGCCTCCAGGTGGACGTCCGAATCGCCCAGGCTGACGGCGCACACACCGCGCGCCGTGGCCGCCACCAGCAGCCGCCCCAGCGGGCTGGCGGCGACCGTGAAGGCGATGCGCGCCCCCCTGCCGCCCTTGGCGTAGGAGGCCGGCGTCATGCCCAGGTGCCGGGGCGCCTTCTCGTAGAGCCGGCTGGAAGAACCGTACCCGGCGCCGTACAGCGCCTGGGCCACCGGCTCGCCGTCGCGCAACGCCGACTTCAGGCGGCCCAGGCGCAGGGCCTCGCCGTACTGGTGGGGCGAGACCCCCATCACCGCCTTGAACTGGCGCTGCAGGTGATGCGGGCTGGCGCCGAGCGCGGCGCCGAGCGCGGCCAGGGTGGGAATGCTCTCGGTGCTGTCCTCGACGGCACGGCACACGCGGCGCACCGTCTCCAGCCTGGGATCGGCGGCGGCGGCGTCCTTGGGCCGGCACCGTTTGCACGAGCGGTAGCCGGCCTGCTCGGCGGCCTCCGGCACGGCGAAGAAATGGGCCTGGGCGCGGCCGGGCCGGCGGCTCGGGCACGACGGCCGGCAGAAGATGCCGGTCGAGCGCACGGCGTAGACGAAAGCGCCGTCGAGGCCGGCGTCGCGCTCCAGCACGGCCCGCCAGCAGGCGTCCTCGTCGGGAACGATGGGGGTAATGGCGTTCATGACCCCGGATGGTACCAGGACCGAAAACAAAATCTATCCGAAGCTTGCGGCCAAAGTTTATCCGTAGCGGTGCAGCCGGTCGCCGTTGTCGCGCAGCCAGGCGCGGGCGCCCTCGGAGTCGGAGGTGAGTTCGTCCACGGCGCTCCAGAAGCGGGGGCCGTGGCCGCGCTCCGCCAGGTGGGCGACCTCGTGGGCGACCACGTAGTCGAGCACCGTCTCCGGCGCCATCACCAGACGCCAGCAAAAGGACAGGTTGCCGTTGGCCGAGCACGAACCCCAGCGGCTGCGCGTGTCGCGCAGGGTAATCCGCCCCGCCGTCTGCCCCAGGCGCGCCGCCTTGTCGGCGACCAAGGGCGCGATGCGCCGCCTGGCCTCGCCCTTGAGCCAGTCGGTGAGCCGTCTCGCCAGGTGCCCGGTCCCCCCCGCCACGTGGATCTCGCCGTCCTCGAGCCATGCCGTGCCGCGGCAGCCGGGCCGGTGGCGTACAGGGTGCTCGACGCCGAGGAAGGGCACGCGCGCCCCGTCGGCGAGGGGCATGCGCGCCGGCAGGGCGGCCAGCCGCCCGGCGATCCAGGCGGCGCGCTGGCGCGCCATGTCGAGGCCGTCCTCCACCGGCACGCCGGGCGGCAGGGTGACGACGGCGCCGTCCGCCGCCGCGTCGATGCGCAACACCAGGCGCCGGGCGCGCGCGTTGCGACGCACCCTGAGCGGCACGGCGCGGCCTTCGATGTCGAGGCTGTAGCAGGCGTCCCCGGCCGGCGGCGCGGCGCGGGACCCGCCGCCTCCGCTCATGAGACCGGCGGCGGGGAGAAGCCGGTGGCGTCGAGCTCGGCGAACAGTTGGGAGCGTTGGCCATCGTCGAGCGCCACCAGGGGCGGGCGCATGTTCTCCCATCCACCTTCGCCCGTGTGGCGCGCCATGATGGCCTTGAGCGCCGCCAGCTGGGACGAGGACGAAATGATCACGCGCACCCGGGTGAGGAGCTCCTGCGCGTCTTCCACGTCGCCTTCCCGCCAGCCGGCGTAGACCTTGGCCGACAGGTATGAGGCCACGTTGGCGACCGCCGTGATGCAGCCGGCGCCGCCCTCCTCGAGCAGGGGCAGCATGAGCTGGTCCCAGCCGCTGAACACGGAGAATTGGGGAAAGGCGCGGGCCACGCTGGTCATGTTGTCGAGGTCGCCGGAGCTGTCCTTCATGCCGGCGACGACGCCGGGATAGCGCTTGAGAAGCCGCTCGATGACGGCGTGGCTGATGGGCACCGCCGACATCTGGGGAAAGTGATAGACGTAGACGCGGAGCGCCGCGTCGCCCACTTCCTCGATGATCCGCGCGAAGGCGGCGAAGACGCCGTCGTCACTGACGTTCTTGTAGTAGAAGGGGGGCAGGACAAGCACCCCCGCCGTGCCCATCTCCAGGGCGTGGCGCGTCAGGTGCACGGTGTCGGGGGCGGCGCAACACCCGGTTCCCGGCAGCAACTTGGCGGCGGGGATGCCGGCCTCGACCAGGGCCTCGAGCATGTCGGCGCGCTCGCCGACCGAAAACGAATTGGCCTCGCCGGTGGTGCCGAGGAAGGCCAGCCCGTCGCAGCCGTTGGCGAGCAGCCAGCGGCTGTGGTCGGCCAGCGCCCCGTGGTCGGGGGCGAGGTCCGCCGTCTGCGGCGTGAGCACGGCGGAAAACACACCCTTGAGGGAGCATGCCTCGTCCATCTCCCGGTCCTTCAGTACGGCTTCGTTCATTCCGGCCACTCCACGATATGTTCTTCCAGGTCGCCGGACAGGGCCTCGGGAACGGCGCGCCCGCGAACCGACATGCCGGCCTCGTGCACGGATCGGGGATCGCCGGACACCAGCGGGTGCCAGGCTGGCAGGTCCCGGCCTTCGGCGATGAGCCGGTAGGCGCAGGTTGAGGGCAGCCATTTCAGGGTCCCCACCTTCCACGGCGTCAGCTTTACGCAATCGGGCACGAAGCGGTGGCGGTTCCCGTAATCGGTGCACCGGCAGCTGTCGGCGTCGAGCAGCCGGCAGGCGATATCGGTATAGCTGACCTCGCCGGTTTCGGCGTCCTCGAGCTTCTCCAGGCAGCACTTGGCGCAGCCGTCGCAAAGCGACTCCCATTCCACCCGCGTCATTTCCGACAGCGCCTTCCGCCGCCAGAAAGGCTCTTCCACCTCGAGGGCCGTCGACGGGTTGGCGGTCATGGAACGGGGGACTCCGATAAAGGCGCCGGCACGAAAGGCTCTCGGCGCGCCCGGAGTGTGCGGCAAACGGCGCGGGGTGCCAAGACCTTTCCGGCGCTCAACCACCCTCGCCATCGATCAGGTGGACGAACGATCCCATGACCCGCCCGCGCGCCAGCCCGGCCGGGCCGAGATCGCCGCCGCGCGCGTCCGAGCACGTAAACAGCGGCGCCCCCTGCCCTTGCTCGACGACTTCCGCGTAGTGAAACTCGTGGCCGCGAAAGGCCGCCCCCGCCGCGCCCAGCGGCCCGTCGGCGGCCAGCGCGGCGCGCCGGTAGCCCAGGTGGAGCTTGGGCTCGGCGAAGGACGTGACGAGCGGCAGCAGCCCGGCCATGGCGTGGCGCGCCCCGTCGCCGTCGATCAGGCCGTCGCCCAGCACCATGTAGCCGCCGCATTCCCCGAACACCAGGGCGCCGCGCCCGGCGGCGGCGGCGATGCCGTCGAGGAACCGGGCGTTGGCGGCGAGCTTCGCGGCGTGCAGCTCGGGATAGCCGCCGGGCAGGTAGACGGCGTCGGCGGCGGCGTCCGGCGCTTCGTCGGCGAGGGGCGAGAAGAACGCGATGTCGGCGCCCCGGCGGCGCCAGCCGTCGAGAACCAGCGGGTAGCGGAAGGCGAACGCCGCGTCGCTGGCCACCGCGATGCGCGTGCCCAGGGGCGGCACGGGCACGGCGGCGGCGGGCTCGGCTGAGCCTTCCGGCGCGCCGTGCCAGGGCCGCGCCAGACGGAGAAGGGCGTCGACGTCGATGTGGTCGGCGATCATCGCCGCCGCGCCGTCCAGGAGGCGCTCGAGGTCGGCGTGCTCGGTGGCCTGCACCAGCCCCAGATGGCGCTCCGGCAGGGCCAGGTCGGCGTGCCGCGGCAGGCAGCCGAGGACGGCCACCTCCGGCACCGCCTCGGCGCACGCGATGCGGAGAATGGCGGCGTGGGCGGCACTCCCCACCCGGTTGAAGACGACGCCGGCGACCGTCACTCCGGGGCGGTGAGTGGCGAACCCGCGCACCACGGCGGCGGCCGACGCCGCCTGGGCGGCGGCGTCGACGACCAGGATGACGGGCCAGCCGCTGGCCTCGGCGAGGTGCGCCGTCGAGCCCTCGCCGGTGACGGCGCCGTCGAACAAGCCCATGACCCCCTCGCAGACGATGCGCTGGGCGCCGTCGGCGAGGTGGGCGCGCGCCGTCTCCACGGTTTCCGGACGCATGGCCCAGAGGTCCAGGTTGATGCACGCACGCCCGGTCGCCGCCGCGTGAAAGGCCGGGTCGATGTAATCGGGCCCCACCTTGGCCGACGCGGTGGCAACCCCGGCCTTGGCGAGATGACGCAGCAGCCCGAGGGTGAAGACCGTTTTCCCCTGGCCCGACGCCGGGGCGCCGACGATCACCCCGCTCGGGCCGTCCGCTTTCACGCGCCCACCCTCAAGAGCGCTCACAGGTGACCGCGGATGCGCTCGGCCATGGTCTCGGCGTCCGTGCCGTGGCTGAAATGGAGCCGGAAGGTGCCGTCGCGGTCCATGAGGTAGGTGATCGAGGTGTGCTCCATGAGGTAGTCGTCTGCATCGGCCCCGTCCTCGCCGGCCTTGGCGTAATAGACCCGGTAGGCCTTGGCGACCTTGGCTACCTGCTGGGGCGAGCCGGTCAGGCCGACGAGCCGCGGATGGAAGTACTCGACGTACATGGCGAGCTGTTCCGGCGTGTCGCGCTGGGGATCGACGGTGATGAAGACCGGGGTTATGTCATCGGCCTTGGCGCCGAGCAGATCGAGAGCCTCGGCCATGATAGTGAGCGCCGTCGGACAGACGTCCGGGCAGAAGGTGTAGCCGAAGAATATGAGCAGCACGCGGCCCTCGAGATCGCTGTTTTTCACGGTCTTGCCGGTTTGGTCGATGAGGGTGAACGGGCCGCCGATGGCGGGCATCAAGGACCGCCCACCGGTCTGATCGCCCCCCCCCAGGTACTGGCGCCCGGCAAGCACGGCAACGACCGCGACCACCGCCACCAACAGGAGCGCGTTGCGGCGGTTGACCTCGAGCTTCATGGAAAGGTCCTCCCTGTTCCCGCCGTTTTTTTTATTGGGCTTTGGCCGCAGCCCATATGATAGGCGCTCCCACAAGTCCTGCAAAGGACAGTTCCGCCGACACCTTCGCCCCGAGAAAGTAGCGCCCGTCCGCCGGCTCGCGATAAACTAAAGCCATGGATGCGCGCAAACCGCGAAGACCGTTGCGCAAGGGGTGGACGACGGGGGCCTGCGCCACCGCCGCCGCCGCCGCCGCCTATCGGGCGTTGCTCACCGGGCGTTTCGAGGCGTCGGTGGCCATCACCCTGCCCAGGGGCGAGAGGCCAACCTTCGAGCTTTGCCGTGCCGAGCTCGCGGACGGGCGCGCTACCGCCGGCATCGTCAAGGACGCCGGCGACGACCCCGACGTCACCCACCAGGCGGAGATCGTGGTCACGGTGGAGGCCGGCGAGGCGGGAAGCGGCGTCGGCTTCCGCGCCGGCCAGGGCGTCGGCACGGTCACCCTTCCCGGACTGCCCGTGGCGGTCGGCGAGCCGGCCATAAACCCGGCCCCCCGCGCCATGATGGAGGCGGCGGTGGGCGACGTCGCCGAGGAGCTGGACGCGTCCGCTGACGTGGTCGTCACGGTGTCCATTCCCGGTGGCGAGAAACTGGCCGAGAAGACGGCCAACCCGCGCCTCGGCATCGATGGCGGACTTTCGGTGCTGGGCACCACCGGCGTCGTCATCCCCTATTCGTGCGCGTCGTGGATCCACGGCATCCACAGCGGCATCGACGTGGCCCGCGCCAACGGCATCGCGCACATCGCGGCATCCACCGGGCGCACCTCCGAAGAGGCGGTCGCCAAGCTCCACCAGCTTCCCGACGCGGCGCTCATCGACATGGGCGACTTCGCCGGCGGCCTTCTCAAGTACCTGCGCCGCCATCCCGTCCCGCGCCTGACCATCGCCGGCGGCTTCGCCAAGATCACCAAGCTGGCCGATGGGCACCTCGATCTCCATTCGGGCCGCAGCCGGGTCGACTTCCCGGCCCTCGCCGTCATGCTCGGGGAACTGGGAGCGGACGGAAAGGCGGCGGCGCGGGCCGGCGCCGCCAACACCGCGAGCCAGGTGCTGGCCGAGGCCGGCGCCCTCGGTGCGCCGCTCGCCAGCCTGGTCGCCGCCCGTGCCCGCGAGGTGGCGCTGGCCACGCTCTCCGGCGACACCGAGGTGGAGGTCGTCATCTTCGACCGCGCCGGCACCGTGATCGGCCATGCCGGAAGTTAAGCGTCTTCTCATCCTCGGCGGCACGGCGGAGGGGGCCGAGCTGGCGCGCCGCGCCGGAGAGACCTGGGCCGGCAGGTTGGAGGTGGTTACCTCCCTGGCCGGGCGTTTGGCGCCCAGGCGCGACCTCGCCGGAGGGGTAAGGAGGGGCGGCTTCGGCGGCGCCGAGGGGATCGCCCGCTTTCTCGATGACCAATCCATCGACTGGCTGGTCGACGCCACCCACCCCTTCGCCGAGGCCATCTCGGCGCAGGCGCACGCGGCGTGCGGGACAAGCGGCGTCCCCCGGCTCGTCCTGGCCAGGCCGCCCTGGCGGCGCGCCCCGGAAGACGACTGGCGGGAGGCCGACGACATGGCGGGCGCCGTGCGCATCCTACCCGGCCTCGGCAAGCGCGCTTTTCTTAGCGTCGGACCGGGAAGTGCCCGGGCGTTCTCGCAAGTGGAGGGCGTGTGGTTCCTGGTCCGCGTCATCGAGACGCCGCGCCACCCCCTGCCCCTCGACGAGCACATGGTGATCACCGGGCGCGCCCCCTTCACCGTCCATGACGAGCGCCTTCTCATCGCCGAGCACCGCATCGACGTGCTGGTCACCAAGAACAGCGGTGGAGTGGCCACCGAGGCCAAGCTCTCCGCCGCCCGCGAGGCCGGCATTCCCGTCGTCATGGTGAAGCGCCCGGCGCCGCCGCCCGGCCATCTGGTGGACAACGTGGACGCCGCCCTCGAGTGGCTCGAAAGCCGGCTTTAGGCGCCGCCCCTGGGCCTCAGCACATGGTGGTGGGCGGGGTCGTAGAGGCGGCTGTCGGCATGGGCGCCTTCTCCCAGGGCCCGGCCGACGAGGATCAGCGCCGTGCGCGTGATGCCGCTTTCCTTCACCTTGGCGCGGATGTCGGCGAGGCTGCCGCGGATGATTTTCTCGTCGGGCCAGCTCACCCGGTAGGCGACGACGACCGGGCAATCGGCGCCGCGAACAGGCGTCAACTCGCGGACCACGTGGGCCAAGTTGTTGACCGACAGGTGGATGGCCAAGGTCCCGCCGGCGGCGCCCAGGGTCTTCAGGTCCTCGCCGTCGGGCATGGGCGAGCTGCGCACGGCGGTGCGCGTGACGATCACCGTCTGAACCACCTCGGGCAGGGTGAGCTCGGCCTTGAGCGCCGCCGCGGCGGCCGCGTAGGCGGAGACGCCGGGGGTGACGTCGTAGAGAATGGCCAGGGCGTCGAGGCGGCGCATCTGCTCGGCGATGGCCCCATAGAGCGAGGGATCGCCCGAATGCACCCGCGCCACGTCCTGGCCCGCCCGATGGGCGGCCTCCATCTCGGCGATGATCCCGTCGAGGGTCAGGGGCGCGGTGTCCACCACCCGGGCCCCCGCCGGCGCTTCGGCGACCACCGCCTCGGGCACCAGGGAGCCGGCGTAGAGGATAACCCCGCAGCGGCGGATCAGGTCGCGCCCGCGCACGGTGATCAGGTCCGCCGCCCCCGGCCCGGCACCGATGAAATGGACCGTCACGATGCCTTTCCCTCGCGCCGCGACGGTGGCTTCAAAGCATAGCCGCGCGGCGTGTAGACCCAGCCCTTGCCGCCGCGCTCGATGGCGCGGGTGCGGCTGTTGCCGACCAGGATGACGCTCAGCATGTCGGCGCGCTCGGGCTCCAGCTCGTCGAGACGGATGACGTCGACGGTCTCGCCGTCGCGGCCCAGGTTGCGGGCCAGCACCACCGGCGTTTCGGGGGGCCGCCGGGTGGCCAGGATGTCGCGGGCGTCGGCCAGCTGGTGGCGGCGTCGCGCCGACACCGGGTTGTAGAGGGCGACGATGAAATCGCCGACGGCGGCGGCGCCGAGCCGGCGCTCGATCTCCGGCCAGGGGGTGAGCAGGTCGGACAATGAGACGGCGCAGAAGTCGTGGCCGAAGGGAGCGCCGATGCGCGCCGCCGCCGCCTGCAGCGCCGACACCCCGGGCACCACCGAGAGCGCGATGCGGTTCCATTCGGGCCTGTCCTCGGCGTCGAGCAGCTCGAAGACCAGCGCGGCCAGGGCGTAGATGCCGGCGTCTCCCGACGACACCAGGGCCACGAAACGCCCCTCGGCGGCCAGGTCGAGGGCCTTCCTGACCCGCCCCTCCTCTTGCGACAACGGCGTCTCGTGGCGCGCCGCGCCGGAGATGAGGTCGCCAAGGAGGTCGAGGTAAAGCCCGTAGCCGACCACGTCGCCGGCCTCGACGAGGGCGCGGGTCGCCTCGGGGGTGCGCCACTCGGGCCCGCCGGGCCCGATGCCGACCACCGCGAGGCGCCCCTGGGCGCGGCCCACCGCCGCCGCCTCGATGGCGCCGGGGGTGCGGGCGACGGCGCAAGTGGCGCGCCTCGACGCCGTCTTCCCGACGACGAGCGCGGCGTCCGGCCCGGCGGCGGCGAGGGCCGCGCCCTCGGCGACACCATGTACGCCGACGGCGTCAAACACCGCCTGGGAGGGGTTGGCCAGGCGCGGCGCCTCGGCCTCCAGCTTGGCCGCCGTGAAGAAGCGCGCCGGCACCCCGAGGCGCTCGGCAACCGCGTGCACCGCCGCCTCGTCCATCTTGAGGTCGAGGGAGGCGACACAGGCCACGGCGCCGGCGGCGAGGCCGGCGGCGGCCAGGGTGTCGTCGACGAGGCCGATGAGCTCGCTGTCGTCGACGCCGCGCTCGCACCCGACGCCGAGAGCCAGCACCGGCGGGTGCAGCACCAGGTCGCGCCCGGGCCGGGCCACCGCCCGGTCGGTGACGAGGACGGAGATTTCGCCCTCCTCGGCGAAGGGCGCGGCCGACGCGGCAAGCCACCCGGCGTCGCCGGCCTCGACGCGGAGCGCCACCGGGTGATCCGCCAGCAGCGCCGCCGCCACCCCCTTGGCGGCGTCGGGGTTGGCGACGCGCCAGCCGGTTGGCGGCTCGTCGAGGGCCAGGCCGAGGCGCACGTCACCCGCCGTGGTGACGGCGGCCACGCCCCCGGTGGCGGCGGCCACGGCGCGCGCCAGGGCGTTGGCGCCGGCGTGGCCGCCGAGCAGGGGCACGGCGGCGCTGCCGTCCTCGGCGACGGCGACGACGGGTGGCTCGGCGCGCTTGTCCCCGAGGACGGGCGCCAGGGCGCGGACAAGGATACCGGCGGCGCACAGGCCGACGATGGGCACGCCCTCGGCGAACAGGCGGCGCAGGTGGGGCGCGGTCTCGGTGAACGCTTCGTCGGCGCCGTCGGCGCGCCCGGCCAGGCCATGCACGCGGGCACCGGGCAGGACGGCGGCCAGGCGGCGCGCCAGCTCGAGCCCGCCGGGGCCGAGCGCGACCAGCGCGGCGCCGGCCGGCAACTGGGGGTGGTCCCTCACCGTTCCACCGCCACGGCACCGACCAGGACGATCGAGAAATAGGGGGCCGGGCCGTCGCCGGCGTCGTCGAGGGCGAGCACGCGCTCGCCGTCCATGCCGGCGCGCTCCACGTAGCGGGCGCGCTCGGCGTACCCGAGGCGCCCCAGCACCCGGCGCACCTTGGAGAGATGCCGCCCCACCTTGACCACGGCGGCGGCATCGTTGGCGGCGAGGCGGGCCTCGAGGGTCTCCTCGCAAAGGGTCGCCGGCACCACGCAAAGGGTCTCCTGGCGCGATGCCAGCGGCATGCCGGCGAGCGCCGCCGCGGCGGTAAGCGAAGTCACCCCCGGCACCACTTCGACCCGATGCTCGCCGGCCAGGCGCTCGAACAGGTACATGAAGGAGCCGTAGAAAAAGGGATCGCCCTGGCACAGCACCGCCACGTCGCGCCCGTCGCGCAGATGGCCGGCGATTTCGGCCGCCGACTTTCCATAGGCGTCGCGGGCCGGCCCGGGGTCGGTGTCTATGGGCACGTCGAGGGCGATTTCCACCTGCCCGCCATTGAGGTGCCCGGCGACGATGGAGCGCGCCAGGCTGGGGCCGCCGCCGGAGGCCAGGTAGGCGACGACCGGCACGCGCTGGAGGACGCGCAGCGCCTTCACGGTCAGGAGCTCCGGGTCGCCGGGCCCGACGCCGAGGCCAAAAAGTGTGCCGCGCTGGTTGCCGTCAGTCATCGTGTATCAGCCATTAGCGGTCAGCTTTCAGCTTTTTGACGAAAGCCGTGAGCATGCACCCTCCGCAAAGCCTTGATGTCTCGATAATTCTCACGATTCTTAATGCCTGACGAGTTGCGTGCTAGCTGACCGCTGACCGCTGATCGCTTCTCTCACCCCTTGACCGCCGCGAATTGCGTAACCGCCATCAAGGGGCGGAAGGTGGCGCGCCCGCCGATGGGCTCGGCGCGGGCCACGGCGATGCGGGTGAGGGCACCGCCGAGGCGGCCGTGAAAATCCAAAAGCCGCGCCTCCGCCTCCAGGGTGACGGCGTTGGCGACCAGGCGTCCGCCCGCCGGCAACGCCTCCCAGCAGGCCTCGAGCAGGCCCGCCTCGGCGACGCCGCCGCCAACGAACACGGCATCCGGCGGCGGTTCCAGGCCTTCGAGCGCGTCCGGCGCCACGCCCTCGACGACGCGCAAGGAAGGCACGCCGAGGGCGGCGGCGTTGCGGGCGATGGCGGCGGTGCGCGAGCCGTCGCGCTCGACGGCGACGGCGCCGGCCGAACCCTCGGCGCGCAGCCATTCGATGGCCACGGCGCCGCTGCCGGCGCCGACGTCCCACAGCACTTGTGCGGGCAGCGGCATGAGCGCGGCCAGCGTGGCGGCGCGCACCTCGCGCTTGGTGATCTGTCCGTCGTGCTCGAAGGCGTCGTCGGGCAGGCCCGGGACCCGGGGCAGGAGCCGGGCACCGGCGCCGGCGCGGCATTCCACGGCGACCGTGTTGAGGTCGGCGCATTGGGGGTGCGCCCAGTCCTCGGCCGTCCCCTCGAAGCGCCTTTCCTCGGCTCCGTTCAGGTGTTCGAGCACGGTGATCGGGCTCGGGCCGTAGCCGTGCGCCGAAAGCAGCGCCGCGATCGCCGCCGGGGTCTCGCGATCCTGGCTGAGGACGAGCAGGCGCGCCCCCGGCGCCAGGTGGTAGGCCAATCTGTCGAGGGGCCGCCCGTGCACGGTGAGGGTTTCCACGTCGGGGCGCGACCAGCCCATGCGCGCGCACGCCAGGCTGAAGGCGCCGGGCGCCGGCACCACCGCCATCTCGGAAGCCGGGAAGCGGCGCGCCAGGGCGGCACCGGCGCCGTAGTCCATGGGATCGCCCGACGCCAGCACGGTGACGCGCCGGCCCTTGAGCTTGGCGATCTCGTCCATGGTGGCGGGGAAGCCGCTGCCCCAGCCCATGCGCTCGGCCTTGCCCGGCGGCACCTTGGCCAGGTGGCGCTCGCCGCCGACCAGGACCTCGGCGCTATCGATGAGAGCGCGCGCCGCCGGGCTCAGGCCGTCGAGCCCGTCCTCGCCGAAGCCGATCACGGTGATCCAGGCGCTCATTGGCCATTGCCTCCGGGGCCATTGCCTCCGGGGCCCTTTCCTCCGGGGCCCTTTCCTCCTGGCGCGTTGCCGAGGGCGTTTATCGTGGCGGCGGCCAGGGCGCTGCCGCCGCGCCGGCCGCGCAGGGTGACGTAGGGGACGGCGCCGGCATCGGCGATCAGGGCCTCCTTCGATTCGGCGGCGCCCACGAAGCCGACCGGAAAGGCGGCGATCAGGGCCGGCGGCCCGGCCCCCTCGGCGAGCAGCTCGAGGAGCCGGAAGAGCGCCGTCGGCGCGTTGCCGATGGCCACCACGGCGCCCTCGAGGTGGCGCCGCCACAGCTCCACGGCCGCCGCCGCGCGGGTGGTGCCGGTTTTCCTGGCGAGGCTTGGCGTCTCGGGGCGGTGCAGGGTGCAGAGGATTGTGTTGGCGGCGGGAAGCCGGTCCTTGACGATGCCGGCGCGCAGCATCTCGCCATCGACGAGGACGGGAGCGCCGGACCGGAGGGCTTGGCGGCCGGCCTCCGCCGCGCCCTCGCTGAAGGCGAGGTCGGCGGTAATGTCGGGCATGCCGCAAGCGTGCACCAGGCGTACCGCCACCTCTTCCATGGCGGGGGAGAGGCGCGCCAAGTCGGCCTCGGCGCGCACGGCGGCGAAGGAGCGGCGGTAGATCTCGTCGGGGTCGCGGATGTAGTTGAACATGGCCGGTACCTCAGGCCGGATCGCCCTCGCCGGTCCCGTGGTTGTGGTGCCCGTGGTGATGACCGTGGGTATGCCCGTGGTGATGATCGTGACCGTGGTCGGCGTCGGTGCCGATGCCGCGCACGTGGTGGTGGTGGCCGACCTGGGGGGCGCCCCGGTCGGCCTCGAAGCCGATGATCCGCTCGCGGTATTTGCAGAGCAGGCAGTTCATGGCGTTGGAGCCGTTCAGGGTCTCCTCGACGCGCTCGATGAAACAATCGATGAGCAGGGGATGGTCGTTGAGGTAGCCGGCCTTGAGGAACTCGATGTCGGGATGCGCGGCGGCCGCCTCGTCGGCCCAGGCGTAAATGCGCTTGACCAGGATGCCGGTAAACAGAAAGTAGGGGAAGACGATGACGCGGGCGAAGCCGAGCCGCGCGGCGCGCGCCAGCCCGGCATCGACCAGGGGATAGGCGACGCCGCTGTAGCTCACCTCGGCCCAGCCGAAGCCCATGCCCTCCCACAGCATGCGCGCCACCTTGGCGATGTCGGAGTTTGCGTCAGGATCATTGGTGCCACGTCCGACCACCATGAGGAGGGTATCTTTTCGGTAAACGCTCTTACTGGATGCCGCCTCCGCGGCTTCGATGCGTTCTTGCGATGCACGCAATAATTTTGTGTCAATCGCAAGGTCACGGCCGAACATGACCTCGATGCCGGGGTTTTCGGCGGCAAACTCGTTGATCTCGGAGGGCAGGTCGTTCTTGACGTGGCCGGCCGCGAACAACATGCCGGGAATGCACACGATGCGCCCCGCGCCGCGCCCCTTCAAGGCCTCCAGGCCGTCGCGGATGACCGGGGTCGCAAACTCCAGGAAACCGCTTTCCACGTCATGGCCGGGGAGCCGTTCGCGGAAATGGACGGCGAGCGTGTTGAACTGTTCGACGGCCTCTACGTCGCGGCTGCCGTGGCCGCAGATCATGATGGCGGGGTTGTCCGTCATGGCGCTTGGTCCTTGCCTTCGAGCGTCGACAGCGATGGGGCCCCCTTGGGGCCGGCGCCTGGTCATTGCCTCCGGGCGCTGATGCGGGGGCGATCATACAGCCTTTGGCGGGAAAGTGTAGGGAGATGATCGGGTCAAACGGAGCGGTGGCGGCCCGGACCCTCGATGAAACGCGGACCCGGGCCGAACGTCGAGACTCGCCGGCGATTGGCTACATAATGGGCGTCGGCTCCGTGACAGGGCAACGCCAGGGGAGGAGAGCGTGGCTTTCAAGAAGGTCATACCGGCCACCGACGCCATCGCCTTGATCCGCGACGGCGACGTCCTGGCGACCACCGGCTATGGGGGAAACGGCACGCCGGAAAAGCTTTTCGTCGCTCTCGAGGAGCGCTTCACGGAGACCGGGGCGCCCCGGGACCTTCACCTCGGGCGGCCTCGAGGCCGAGGTCGGCGACGGCCGCATCGCCATCAAGAAAGAAGGCAAATTCAGCAAGTTCGTCGCCGAGGTCGGCCAGATCACCTTCAGCGGACATCGCGCCGCCGAGGACGAACAAGAGATCTACTACGTCACCGAAAGGTGCGTCTTCAAGCTCTCCCCGGACGGCCTCGAACTGATCGAAGTGGCGCCCGGCATCGACGTGGAAAAAGACATCCTGGAGCGCATGCCGTTCGCGCCCGTGGTCGGCGACCACGGGACCATGGATCCGGCCATCTTCGAGCGCGAACCGCTCCGGCTCAGGGACCGCATGCTCGATCTGCGCATCGAGGACCGGCTCGGTTACGATGCCGAAACAAACACCATTTTCATGAATTTCGCCGGCATGCGGGTGCGCGCCGAAGAAGACGTGAAAAGCATCGTGGACGCCGTCGACGCCATCCTCGGGCCACTCGGCAAACGGGTCAACTCGATCGTCAATTACGACCGCTTCGAGGCCGACCCCGAGGTCATGGACAAGCACCTGGACGCCGTGCGCTACGTCGAGAACAGGTACTACATCAAGGTTTCCCGCTACACGACCAGCGGCTTCATGCGCCTCAAGCTCGGCAAGGAGTTGGAGCGCCGCAGCGTATCTTCCCACGTCTTCGAGACCGGGCGCGAGGCGCGCCGCCACCTGGGACAGGACTAGCGCGCTATCCGTTTAGATGTAATCACCGCTCGCGGGCCGGTCCGGGACCGGCCCCTACGCTATTTGCCGGATGTAGGGGCGGGTCTCGGACCCGACCGTGTCGAATAGACATTACGCCGCGTAAAAATAACCGGGGGTTGCTCTAGCTCCGACCCTCTCCTTTCCGCCGCCGCCGTTGACGCCCGCCGCCGCGCCACCCATGCTCGGGCCATGTTCATCTTCGGGCTCGCCCACGAATCGCGGGGGTTCGACCCGCTGGTGCTCCTTCTCGCCGCCCTCGCCGTCGAGGCGCTGGTTGGCGAGATGCGGGCGCTGTTCCGCATCGTGCCCCATCCGGTCAGGCTCATGGGCGTCGTCGTCGGCTGGCTCGAGGGCAAGCTCAACCGGGAGCGGCGGGGCGAGATGGACCGCGCCCTGCGCGGCGCCTTGGTGGTGGTGGTGGTGGCCGGCGGCGCGGCGGGCTTTGGTTGGGGCATCGCCTGGCTCAGCCAGACCCATGGCTGGGGCGCCATACCGGAATTTCTGCTGCTGGTCGCGCTTTTGGCGCAACGCGGCCTCTACGCGCGGGTGCGCGCCGTCGGCCTGACCCTGCAGAACGAGGGCCTGGCGGCGGCCCGCGACAAGGTCTCCCGCATCGTCGGGCGCGATCCCGCACGCCTCGACGCGCACGGCGTGGCCCGTGCCGGCATCGAATCGTGCGCCGAGAACTTCTGCGACGCCGTGGTGGCGCCGGTCTTCTGGTACGTGCTCTTCGGGTTTCCCGGGCTTCTCGTCTACAAGGCGGTCAACACCATGGACAGCATGATCGGCCACCCGACGCCGCGCTATCGCGCCTTCGGCTTCGCCGCCGCCCGCATCGACGACGTGCTCAACCTTATTCCGGCCCGCCTGGCCGGCCTGTTCCTGGTGGTGGCGGCCCTGTTCGTGCCCTCGGCGCGCCCGGCGAGCGCGCTTCGGATCATGCTGCGGGACGCCGGCAAGCACCGCTCGCCCAACGCCGGCTGGCCCGAAGCCGCCATGGCCGGCGCCCTCGACCTGGCCCTCGCCGGCCCCCGCGCCTATGGCGAGGGCACCGTCGACGACCCTTGGATCGGCGACGGCACGGGGCGCGCCACGGCCCACGACATGCGGCGCGCCCTCTACCTCTACGTGGTGGCCTGCCTGATCAACGCCATGTGGGTGGCGGCCCTCGCCGTCGTCCGCCTCAACCTGTTCGAATGACGCTGGTGAACGAAACGAGGTCTGAACGCGGAGGACGCGGAGGGACGCGGAGGAAAGCGCAAGGGAGAATGGCGATGGGGAGATCGGGGAGGATGATCTTATAGCGCCTCCGGCGCGATTCCCTTATCTCCCCTTTATCTTCCTCGGCGTCCCTCCGCGTCCTCCGCGTTAAAAATTTTATCTTGCGGCGGCGAGCAGGGCGTCGAGGTCGAGGTGGGTCTCCAGGTGATCGGCGAGGCCGTCCAGGGTCTCTTCGATGAGGCTTTCGAAGGCGACGACGCCCGGCCGGCGGCCCTGGCGGATACGGGCCAGGAAGGCGTGGCGGAAGCCGTCGGCGGCGAACAGGCCGTGCACGTAACCGCCCAGGACGCGGCCGTCGGCCGAGCACGCCCCCTCCCGGCGTCCGTCGTCGAGGGTCAGCCAGGGGCGGGCGCGGTCCGGCCCGCCGGTCACCCCCATGTGCATCTCGTAGCCGACCACGGCCTCGCCCGAGGCCACCTCGACGCCGCGCGCCGGGCGCAGCGCCTTCTCGCCGGAGATCGCCGTCTCCACGTCCAAGAGGCCGAGGCCGGCGGCCTCGCCGGGCGCACCCTCGATGCCGTCCGGGTCGGTGACGCGGCGGCCCAGCATCTGATAGCCGCCGCACAGGCCGACGACCAGCCCGCCGCGGCGCGCGTGCGCCGCCACGTCCACGTCCCAGCCCTGTTGGCGCACATAGGCGAGGTCGGCGAGGGTCGCCTTGGTTCCGGGCAACACCACCACGTCGACGTCGACGGGCAGGGGGTGGCCCGCCTCCACCACCTCGACGTCGACGTCGGGTTCGGCCATGAGGGGATCGAGATCGTCGAAATTGGCGATTCGCGACAGCCTGGGCACCGCCACCTTGATGGGCGCGCCGCCGGCCTCGCCGGGCCCCGCGCCCGTGCCGGGGTCGCCGTCGAGGGACTGGGCGTCCTCCTTGGGCAACAGGCGGGCGGCGGCGAAATAGGGCACGACGCCGAAGCACGATAGGCCGGTGCGCTCGCCGATCACGTCGAGGGCCGCGTCGAAGAGCCCGATATCGCCGCGGAACTTGTTGATGACATAGCCCACGAGGCGGCCCTGCTCAGGTTCGTCGAGAAGCGCGTGGGTGCCGACCAGGGCGGCGATGACGCCGCCGCGCTCGACGTCGCCGACCAGGACCACCGGCACGTCGGCGGCCTCGGCAAAACCCATGTTGGCGATGTCGGAATCTCGCAAGTTGACCTCGGCGGGGCTTCCCGCGCCCTCCACCAGCACCAGGTCGGCACCGGCGCCGATCTTGGCGAAGCTGTCCAGGACGCGCGGCAGGAGAAGCGGCTTCAGGGCGTGGTAGTCGCGGGCCTGGGCGGTGGGCTCGACACTTCCCAGCACCACCACCTGGGCGCCCACGTCGGACTGCGGCTTGAGGAGCACCGGGTTCATGTGGACGCTGGGCTCGACACCGCAGGCGCGCGCCTGCAGGGCCTGGGCGCGGCCGATCTCGCCGCCATCGGCGGTCACCGCGGCGTTGTTGGACATGTTCTGGGGCTTGAAGGGCCTGACTTGCAGGCCACGGCGCGTATAGGCCCGGCACAGGCCCGTCACCAGCAGGGACTTGCCGACATCCGACCCGGTGCCCTGGACCATCAGGGCGCGGGCCGGCGGGGGATCAGAACTTGGCAAGGGCCGCACTCAGGGGCGCGGCTTTGTCGTTGGTGAGATTTCCGCCCCTGACGATGGCGCGGGGAACCGCGCCCTCGCCGTAGTACGCCTCGTTGAGGTCCTTGCGCCTGACCAGCGCCGAGCCCTCGAACGAAACGCCGCCGTAGGCGCCGACGATGGCATGGGTGAAGGCGAGGACGTCGGCGTCGAGGTTGGCGGTGGTCGCCGCCTCCACCCCGGCGCCCAACATACCCACGGTAAGGCCGGCGTCCGCCCCGAACTTGGCCTGATGCTCGAGGATGGCGTCGATGGCCTTTTCGTTGCGCACGATGAGCACGGTCTCAACGTCCTGGATGCCGATCTGAAAGCCGAAGCTGGCGCCGGCCAGGGAATAGAAGGCGGGCGGGCTCCAGGCGCCGTCGGCGCCGCGCACCGCGAGGACGCCGTTGCCGGCCTCGGCGCCGAAGATGAAGCCGGCCTTGATGGCGCGGGGCAGGATGACCACCGCCCTGGCCTCGGCGATGTATTTGGTGAATCCTATTTGGTCCTTCTCGGTGGCGAAGCGCTCGACGGTGGCGGCGGCGCGATCGACGATGTCCTGGGCCGCCTCCGCCGGCGTACCGGAAACCTCGACACAGGACGTCAAGCTCAGCGCGCAGAGCAGGGCAATTGCGGGAAGGGTTGCTTTTTTCATCAGAACTCGAGCCCCGCCTGCGCCTTCACGCCGCCCCGGAAGGGGTGTTTGATCTGCGTCATTTCGGTGACCAGGTCGGCGGCCTCGATGAGTTCCTGCTTGGCGTTGCGCCCGGTCACCACGACGTGCAGGTCGCGCCGCCTACCGCCCAGCACGGCGAGCACATCGGCGAGCGCCACGTAGTCGTAACGCAGCACGATGTTGAGCTCGTCGAGGATCACCATGGCGTAGGAGGGATCGGCGATCATCTCCCTGGCCGCCCGCCAGGCCGCCTCGGCCGCCGCGATGTCGCGATTGCGGTCCTGGGTTTCCCAGGTGAACCCCTCGCCCATGGCCTTGATGGTGACCAGATCGGGGAAGCGGTTCAAGACGTCGCGCTCGCCGGTCTCCCACACCCCCTTGACGAACTGCACGATGCCGACGCGCATGCCGTGGCCCATGCAGCGCATGGCCAAGCCCATGGCGGCGGTGGACTTGCCCTTGCCCTTGCCGGTATGGACGATCAGGAGGCCGCGCTCCTCGGTCTTGGTGGCCAGGATCTTGTCGCGCGCCGCCTTTTTCTTGGCCATCTTGCGGTTGTGGCGTTGGTCGATGTCTTCCGTGTCATCCATGGACCCCACTATAGAGTGCGATCGTTTCAAATTGAATCAATTTGGAACGTGAATCGCCCTCGATCTCATATATTTAGGGGCTTATTCACGTCCTGGATCGTTTCGATCCAAGACGATAAGACCCTAGAACGGGCGCGGCTCAAGTTCAGCGGAATTCGGGCGCCCCTACCCGGCGAGGTCTTCCGACGTCACGTCGAAGGCGGCATGGCGTCCGGCGCGCCGGCCCGACGCGAAGGCCCA
>PVBE010257704.1_pt1 | contig 35266 bp, 35 predicted proteins | sample 1631181 | NCBI WGS metagenome assembly PVBE01 (sample SAMN08397723, study PRJNA350692) | Marine metagenome, whole genome shotgun sequencing project. | isolation source: water | place: Pacific Ocean | collected 2012-04
CATGGCCTCCGGGCTTCGCTCTGCTTCGCCCGTCGTCCATGGTTCCAGAACCTTCGTAACTAGTGGTACTACAAATGAGGGGAGGTCACTCGCCCGAAGTGTTCCGATGCGTCCCGAACCCACGACTGCTACACCGAGGCCTTTGGCCTCCATATTTCATCCTCCAAGGACAGACAAGGAAAAAATCTGTTTAGGCGAAAGTTACAATAGTTATTTGTTGATATTCCAGTGTGTTCATTTCCAGCGGAATCTCATCACGGCGAAAACCAACCAAGGGAAGCGGCGAAGGGCCTCGCCCCGGAAAATCTCCCGTACTCCACAATAATTGCTCCCCTGAAAAATTCAAAGCTTTAGAAATTCGATAAAATCCCTTTCAAACAGAGTTCAAGACTTAATCGTGTATTTGGACAGGATGCGATATATCATTTTGGCTATTTGCATGACACACACCATGCCGCGATGATATCAGGTCAATCTTCCCCGACAAAACATTCATTGTATGGGAGATCCAATTTTTCGGAGCACAGCCATTTTATGGAGGATAAGTAATTGGCCACTGACCTCGTCGTCGTGAACGGAAAGCTAGTCATCCCCAAGAAAGGAATCGTCGAGGCGGACATCGGAATTCAAGGAGAGAGTATTGCCGAGATTGCCGCGCCCGGTACTATCAGCGCGCCCTCTGTCATCGACGCGGAGGGAAAACACATCTTTCCGGGCTGTGTCGAGCCACATTACCATTACGGCCACTTCAACGAGTTCTATAGCGAGGTGGAGTCGGAGTCAAAAAACGCCGCCCTGACAGGCATCACGACATCGGTGATTCTCCTCGACAGAAACATCAGCAGCATGGAGGGCTGGAACGATCGGATCGACGATCCCGCCCTCTTCATGAAGATACAAGGCAGAGGAGATTCCATTTTCACGGCTTCATACAAGCTGCTCTTTCCCGAAGTGATCGAAAAATCCGAAAAAGTTTCCGCCAACGACTTCGCGTACCACCTGTTCATGGAAAACATGGGCCAAATTGAGGAAATTCCTTTCTACTACGAAGAGCTTGGTATTTCCTCGTTCAAGTTCTGGACGGGCTCCCCTCCGGCGGGACTCGCCAAGGACGAGATTTGGGTTCTGCTTAGAAAGTGCAAGGAACTAGGCGTTTTGCCCTACGCGCAGTGCCGAAACCGTGAAATCGGAGAAAGGGCAGCGCTCGAGGCGGGTATCAGCAACACGGACGATGGGGAGATTCCCGATCCGAAGACGGTCAGGGATGCCTCGCCAAGTTTCGCCGAAACACTCGATCTTCAAGCGGTGCTATATCTCGCGCACATCGCCCAGAGCCCCGAGCTTCTGATTGCACATGTCACCTACCGCGACTCGGTGAAGTTGATCCGCCATTACCGCAAGGATTTAGGCCTGAACGTTCAGGGCGAGACATGCGCGGGTTGGCTGTCGCTCTGGTGGCCCGAGGTCGGCAATCGGCTAGGACACATCGCCACGGGCGTCACGCCTCAATTCGGCTTTAAGGAAGACGTCGATCACCTCTGGGACGGAGTTAGGGACGGCGACATCACCTGCATCGGGACCGACGGCATGGTTCCCCCCAGAGAGAAGCTCCCCGACGGTAGGCCAAACCGCTGGTACCGCCCTCTACCGACAAAAGAGAGGCCGGGACTCGGATTTTCCCAGCACGACTGCATGTTCCCGGTAGTGCTTCACACGGGCCTCGAAAGAGGCCTCTCGCCCACCACGATCGCAGAGGCCTGTGCCTATAACCCCGCGAAGCTTTTGCAACTCCACCCCCGAAAAGGTGACATTGCCATCGGATCGGACGCCGATCTTATCTTCATGGATCTCGATACCCGGCACACGGTGAAAAATTCAGAGCTCTACAGCGCGGCTCCGTTCTGCCCCTGGGAGGGCTGGGAACTCAGCTGCTGGCCGACGCTGACGATGATCCGGGGCCAGGTGATATTCGAAAACGGAAAACAGGTGAAGGAACGCGCCGGAAGGTATCAACCGAGATATCCGTAAAGGGAAATCTAAAAGTGTGCCTCCGGTGTCCTGGTCCAGCGAAACTTAAACCTATACATCCGTCTAGGAATCTCACCGCAAAGCCGAGGCCATATCCCTTGTCGGCTAAACGGAGAAGGTCGGCCAGCAGACCCGTGCACGGAGAAACGGAGCCAGAATGAAAAAAATCGAGACCATCGGGAAAGACTATCTGATCGATTCCCTCGACCCGGGTGTGCGGATCGAGGTGCGCGAAAAACGGCCTAAGGGAAAACGAGTCTTCACCGAGGAAAACACTGTTTTACTTTGCCATGGCAGGCTGGCGCCGGGGCCGGTCGCGTTCGATTTGTCCGTGCCAGGCTACTCCTGGATGGATTACATCGCTTCCCGGGGATTTAACGTGTTCACAATGTCAGCCCGGGGATTCGGTCGCTCCTCCCGCCCTGCCGGAATGGACAAGGACCCCATCGGAAAACGACCGCTCGTGCGCGGTAAGACTGCCATGCGCGATATAGAAGCCGTCGTACGCTTCATCTGTGAGCGAAATGGAATCGGCCGGATCAAACTGCTGGGGCGCTCCTGGAGTACGACCACGACGGCGGCCTTCGCCGCGGCCAACCCGGCCCGCGTCAGCCGGCTCGTCCTTTATGCACCCTATTACGCCTACGACAATCCCGAGCGCGCCGCCCGGTTCGAGAATCCCGACAAGCCCGGAAGATGGAACCCGAAAAACGGTTCATGGATATGGACGACGGAGAAGGACCTTTATACGAGATGGTGGGGCCACATCAGCGGCAGCGCTCACCGCCGTTGGCGGGACATGAAGCTGGTTCACGCCTACTGGAAGGAATTTCTCGCCACCGACCCCGAAGGGGCGAAGAGGAAATCACCGGCCGTTCAAACGCCCAACGGATCGCTGGCCGACCTTTATGACCGAGTCCGCAATAAGCCACTCTACGACGCCTCCAAGATTCGCTGTCCCGTATTGCTTATCTTTGGAGATCAAGACGGCGCCGCGAATCCCGTCGAGGCGTGGGACCTGTTTCAGAAGCTCACTTCCAGCCCCGGGAAACGCTACGTGGTCATGGGAGAAGGAACGCATTTCATGGAATTCGAACACCGGCGGGAAGAATTTCTCGCCCAAGTACAGGATTTTCTTGAAACATAATCCCGTCCTGCCCAAACAGACAATCGAGTCTTTAAATTTTGTCTTCATTTGCAATTTACCAGAATCCGAAAGCTTTGATTTATTGTGGGATCCTATTGTTGCAGAGTACAACCATATTGCCCCGAAATATCCCCGAAACATATCAGCAACAAGAATTTAATCTTGAAGTAACACTTCCGTAATTTCCTTCGCGTAAGTTCTGTCATCAGTTAATCGCCAACGAATTCCGTATTGCCGGGCTGACCGGCGTTCTTTTTTCATTTTTGAGTCAGGAGGGTAGGAGGCCATGGACAAGAAAAAAATGTTAAAAACCGGGAAAAAGTTGAAGGCGGAAAAGAGCAAAGCGCTATCCCGCCGGGATTTCATGTGGAAGGCCGGGGCCTTCAGTCTGGGTGCGGTGGCGGCGAGCACGCTGCCGTTTCCGAATGTAATCAGAGCGGCGGAGCCGATTAAGGCGGGTATCCTGCATTCGCTTAGCGGCACAATGGCAATCAGTGAAGTTTCGCTCCGCGATGTCGTGCTGATGGCGTTTGAAGAGATTAATTCGATGGGCGGCATCAAGGGGCGGCCCATTCAGCCCGTGGTGGTCGATCCGGCCTCCGACTGGGACCTTTTTGCGGAAAAAGCGAAGCAGCTACTGCTGAAAGATAAGGTTTCGGTCACTTTCGGATGCTGGACCTCGGTGAGCCGCAAATCGGTCCTTCCGGTATTCGAGAAAAACAACGGTCTGCTCTTCTATCCTGTGCAGTACGAGGGCGAGGAGTGCTCCAAAAATGTTTTCTACACGGGCGCGACGCCGAACCAGCAACTCATACCGGCGGCTGAATACCTCATGAGCGAGGACGGCGGCGGCTTCAAGAAATTCTACCTTCTCGGGACGGATTATGTTTTCCCGAGGACGGCGAACAAGATTCTGCGGGCGTTCCTGTTGGCGAAGGGTGTTCCCGCCAAAAATATCATGGAAGAGTACACACCGTTTCATCACCAGGATTACCAGACCATCGTCGGGAAAGTGAAGGCTTTCGCGTCGAGCGGGGACGCCGCCATCCTGAGCACCATCAACGGCGACAGCAACGTTCCTTTCTATAAGGAGTTCGCCAACCAGGGACTTCGCTCCGAGGATGTGCCTATCATGGCGTTCAGTGTGGCCGAGGATGAGCTTCGCGGCATGGATGCAAAAGCCTTGGTTGGCCACCTCGCCGCCTGGAACTATTATCAGTCCATCGATACACCGCAGAACAAAAAATTCGTCAAAGACTTCAGGACATACTGCAAAAAGAAAGGGCTTCCCGGCGGGGCGAACCGTGTGACGGACGATCCCATCGAGGCGGCCTATCTTGGCGTTCACATCTGGAAAAAAGCGGTGGAAAAAGCAGGCTCCACGGATGTGGACACCGTCCGCAAGGCAGTTTACGGAACCGGCTTTGAGGCTCCGGGCGGATTCAAGAAAATCGACGAGAGAAACCACCATCTCCACAAGCCGGTGCTCATCGGCGAAATTCTCAAGACCGGGCAGTTCCGGATAGTCAATTCAACCAAGGGACTCGTCAGGCCTGAGCCGTGGAGTAAATACACCAGCCCCGACAAAAGCTGCGATTGGGTAAACCATAGGGGGACCTACAGGAAAATTTAGAAAATTACACTCGATTCGGCGGGGAAAAGCCATGTGCGTCTTTCCCCGCCGGAAAAATTGAATATTTTGCCACTGCCGGCTGCAGTTGCGATTGAAAGGAAAGGGTCACCGGGAGTTTTCGGTACCGCACAACCCTTGGAGGAGGGGCCAGTGAAACAGGCCGGATATATGGCAGTACGCCTGACGCTCAAGGGCGGTCTGGCGCGGACGATGAAATCGTTGTCCGTTTTGCTCCTGGTCTTTTGTTTTCTGGGCATCCAGGGGGCGAGCGATGCCCGGGCCGCACAGGCATCGCCGGGTATTCAGGCGGAGATTGCCAGACTCATCACGAAAAACCGCAAAAAAAGAAAAGAGGCTGCGGTTTCCCTCGCGAAGCGTAGTGATCCGATGTTGTTGTCCCTCCTCTTAGCGCTTCGCGAGGGCAGCCTCTACGCCTGGAAGCCGGTCGAAGGGGAAGCTAAGGTCGTCATCGGCGGCGACGGGGTAAAAAGAGGGGACAAGGAGTTTTTTCCCCTCTTCGAAGCTTACTCGAATACATCGATTCTGGACTCCCGGGGCAAACCTCTTCTCGCTCCCGCAAATCAACTTCAGGAAATTCGAGCGGGCCGGCGTATACGGCGGGCGATTCGCCCTTACGTCAACCGGCTGAGAAGTGCCGCCCAATTTCTTTCCCCGGATTCGAATGTCAGGCGGGCCGCCGCGACGCGCATGGCTCGTCTCGGAGATCCGAATCTCATCCCGATTTTGCGAAAATCCCTAGACGCGGAATCCCACTGGCTCACCCGAATTGCTTTTGAAGAAGCCATCGCACTCATCGAAATGAAGGGAGTTGATGCGAAAGCTCGCCATGCAGCGGTGAAAAAATTAGGAGAGATAAACGGCCTTAATGCTATCGGCGATCTGAAAATCGCAGCGGGCCTGGTTGCGGGAAATAAAGGAGACGCGGACCCCTACGTCCGGGCGGAGGCGAAAGCCGCCGTTGATGAGATTGAATACTACCTGAGCTGGACATCGTTCATCGATACGATTTTCCGGGGTGCGAGCCTCGGCTCCATCCTTCTTTTGATGGCGCTGGGTTTGGCTATAGTTTTCGGTCTGATGGGCGTTATCAACATGGCCCACGGCGAGCTGATGATGATCGGCGCCTACGCGACGTTTGTTGTTCAAGCTTTATTCATTTCCTATCTGCCTGAAAATTTGTTCGGACTCTACTTTATTCTGGCCCTCCCTGCCGCTTTCGCGGCAGCGGCGTTTGTTGGCTATCTCATGGAAATTTCCATCATCCGGCATCTTTACGGGAGACCGCTGGAGACGCTCCTGACAACCTGGGGCATCAGTCTGGTCCTTCAACAAGCGGTCCGGCAGATGTTCGGGGCGCAGAACGTCGACGTGAAAGCGCCCTCCTGGCTGAGCGGTGGCTATCATCTGATGATCGGTGTTCAGTTCCCCTACAACCGGCTCTTCATCATCGGGCTGGCCGTTATCTGCGTGGCGGGGACGTATCTGTTCCTGTTCCGTACCTGGGCGGGCATGCGAATTCGCGCGGTTACCCAAAATCGGGAAATGAGCACCTGCCTGGGCGTTTCCTCCCGGCGGGTTGACGCTTGGACCTTCGCCTTCGGGGCGGGTCTGGCCGGCCTCGCCGGGGCGGCGCTAAGCCAGGTGGGAAATGTGGGGCCCGACCTCGGGCAAAACTACATTGTCGATTCCTTTATGGTCGTCGTCACCGGCGGAGTGGGCAAACTGATGGGTAGCATCGTCGCCGGCCTCGGCCTCGGCGGGATGAACAAGGTGCTGGAGCCCGCGATGGGCGCCGTGTTTGGCAAGGTCGTAATCCTGATGCTGGTGATTCTCTTCCTCCAGCGGCGGCCGGAGGGATTATTCGCCACCAGGACGCGGGGGGCTTAGGCATGGAAAGAGAGTTGTTAAGCAAAAGGCTGGAGGAAAAATTCGGCGGCGCGTTTCTCGTCACGACGGCACTGTTCTTCGTGGTGATCATGCCCTCCCTGAACGCCTTTACTTCGCCCGACTCGGCGCTTCACATTTCGGGTTTTACGCTGAATCTTTTCGGGAAATTTCTCGCCTATGCCATCCTCGCTCTCGGACTTGATCTCGTTTGGGGATACACGGGCATACTAAGCTTGGGCCATGGGGTTTTCTTCGGGTTGGGCGCATACTGCATGGGGATGTACCTCGCCCTGGCCATCGGCGCCGAAGGCGTTTACAAGAGCACCCTGCCTGATTTCATGGTTTGGAACCGGGTGAAAGAACTTCCGCTTTTCTGGAAGCCTTTTTATTCATTCCCTTTTACCCTTCTCGCCGTTGTGATTGTTCCCTCACTTTTCGCGGCGGGATTCGGCTATCTGACGTTTCGGACCAGAATCCGCGGCGTGTATTTCGCCATTATTACCCAGGCGCTCGCTCTTTCGGCATGGCTCGTTTTCAACCGTAACGAGATGAATCTGGGCGGAACCAACGGGCTGACGGGTTTCAAAAAAATCTTGGGATTCGAGCTTAGCAGCTCCGGTACGCAGCGGGGGCTCTATATCGCCACGGCGATTGTTCTCTGCGGCGCCTATTTATTGTGCCGCTGGATTGTGAACTCGCGAGCGGGAAGGATACTCCTCGCCATACGCGACGCCGAGAACCGTGTGCTTTATTCGGGATATACGCCCTCGAACTACAAACTGTTTGTGTTCACGGTATCGGCCGCACTCGCCGGAGTCGCCGGGGCGCTCTACGCCCCTCAGGTGGGGATTATCACACCTGGCCGGATCGGTGTTCTCCCCTCGATTGAGATGGTCATCTGGGTGGCCGTTGGCGGGCGGGGCACTTTAATCGGGGCGATCGTGGGCGCGATCAGCGTGAATTGGGCGAGGAGTTTCCTGACCTCGAGCTTTCCGAACTACTGGCTTTATTTCCAGGGCGGTATGTTCATCCTGGTGGTTCACTATATGCCGGACGGTATTGTCGGGCTGGTCCGCCGATTGACGGAATTAACGAAAAAGTTGACGGGCAAGCGAAAACTCTCCGCACTGACGCCTTCAGGCGATCCCTCGGCGGTGAGTGACTAGGAGCGGACTCAAATGGCCAATACTATCCTTTTCATGGAAGATATTTTCGTCACCTTTGACGGATTCAAAGCGTTGAATAAACTTAATTTTTCGGTTGATTATGGCGAGTTGCGCTGTGTGATCGGGCCAAACGGGGCTGGCAAGACGACTCTGCTCGATGTGGTGACCGGTAAGATCAGACCCGATTCGGGAAGTGTGATTTTCAAGGAAACCACTCATCTGGATCGAATGGAACAAGAAGAAATCGCCAACGCCGGTATCGGCCGAAAATTCCAGACGCCCACGATTTATGAAAACTTGACGGTACGGGACAATCTTGAACTATCGGCAAAACAGGACAAGACAGTTAAGTCAATGCTTTTCGGAGGCATGTCCGGCTCTCTTGGCGCGAAGGTGAACGAGACGATCGAGATTATCGGTCTTGCGGGAAAGCAATCCTGGCGGGCGGGTCTTCTCGCGCACGGTGAAAAACAGTGGCTTGAAATCGGAATGGTGGTTGTGCAGGATCCTGATCTTCTCCTGGTGGATGAACCGGTCGCCGGAATGACCGAAAGCGAGACGGAAAACACGGCCGATTTGCTCAAACATATTGCCGAAGAGCGCTCCGTTCTTGTGATCGAGCACGACATGAATTTTGTGCGCGAAATAGCGAAACGGGTGACCGTTCTCCATGAAGGAGCCGTGATTTGCGAGGGGTCAATCGATTACGTCCACGCGGATGCACAGGTCATCGAGCTTTATCTGGGACGCGGTTAATAGAAATGGGACGAGGGCGAGAGAAGTGATTCAGGTAAAAAACCTCAACACGTTTTATGGCGAGAGCCATATCCTGCGCGGACTGAGTTTCAAGGTGGAGGCCGGCGAGATCGCCGGCATTATCGGCCGGAACGGGATGGGAAAAACCACGTTTCTCAAGTCAGTCGTGGGCCTGCTTATACCGCGCGAGGGGAGCATCCATTTCGAAGGAACAGACATCACCCGCCTTCGCCCCGAGGCCCGCGCAAGGCTTGGAATCGCCTATGTCCCACAGGGGCGTGAAATATTTCCACAGCTATCGGTTCACGAAAATCTTCTCCTGGGGCTGGAGGCTCATCCTGAACACCCGAAGAATTATGAAGAAGACGTGTTCGAACTCTTTCCCATCTTGAAAGACATGCTCAAACGAAAAGGCGGGGTCTTGAGCGGCGGCCAGCAACAACAGCTTGCCTTTGCCCGGGCGCTGGTCGGAAAACCGAAACTCCTTTTGCTCGACGAGCCCACTGAAGGGATTCAACCCTCGATCATCATCGACATCGAAAATGTCCTTTGGAAGCTCAAGGAACGGGGGGACGTCGGAATTCTACTTGTCGAGCAGTATCTTGAATTCGCCTGGCGGCTGTCGGATCGCTATTACGTAATGGAAAAGGGCGAATTCACGGCGGAAGGAGAGGCGGTGGGCGAGTGTGACGACACTGTCCTTGAGCGCCTGACGGCATGATTCATGGCGATGAATTTTATTGACCACTTCTTGAAATCAGGGGAGGAATTATGCATCTAACCCCAAGAGAGCAGGAAAAGCTCCTCATTTTCGTCGCGGCCGAGCTTTCCAGAAAAAGAAAGGACCGGGGCGTCAAGCTCAACTATCCCGAGTCGGTCAGCCTGATCACGGCGGAAGTTCTCGAAGGCGCCCGGGACGGAAAATCCGTCGCTGAACTCATGCGGTTCGGCGCGACTATCCTCAAACGGGACGATGTGATGGAGGGCGTTCCCGAGATGATCCACGAGGTTCAGGTCGAGGGGACCTTCCCCGACGGGACTAAGCTCGTCACCGTTCACGATCCCATCCGCTAGAAAGGAGGAGACATGATTCCCGGAGAATATGTTCTCGGCGAGGGCGAGATTGTCTTGAACGAAGGGAGGCGGACTTCAACCCTTCTGGTGGCGAATCGGGGCGACCGCCCCATACAGGCGGGCTCGCATTTTCATTTCTTCGAGGTGAACCGGCTTCTGGATTTCGGCCGGGACGCCGCTTTCGGCATGCGTCTGGACATTCCGGCCGGAACAGCGGTTCGCTTCGAACCGGGAGATGAGAAAGAAGTCACGCTGGTCGAGTTCGGCGGAGCACGCCGTGTCATGGGCTTGAACGCGCTGACGGACGGTGAAATCGACGGAGCCGGCGTGAAGGAGCGGGCACTAGAAAACGCCAGAAGAGAAGATTACAAGGGGGCGGGCTCATGAGCTTTCGCATGGATCGGCGCGCCTACGCCGACATGTTCGGCCCCACCAAAGGGGACAAGGTGCGCCTCGCCGACACCGATCTGTTCATCGAGGTCGAAGAGGACCGGACGGTGTACGGAGATGAGTCGAAGTTCGGCGGCGGCAAGGTGCTTCGCGACGGACTCGGGCAGTCTCCGACTGAAACTCGGAAAGGTGCTGCCCTCGATTTGCTTATTACGAACGCGCTTATTCTCGACCACTGGGGAATCGTTAAGGCGGATGTCGGAATCAAGGACGGAAAAATCGTCGGCATCGGAAAATCCGGCAACCCCCACTTGATGGACGGCGTGGACAAATCGATGGTTGTGGGCGCATCCACCGAGGTGCTCGCCGGCGAGGGGAAAATCCTCACGGCGGGCGGCATCGACACACATATCCACTTCATATGTCCCCAGCAGATTGACGAGGCGATCTCCTCCGGCGTCACCACGATGTTCGGCGGCGGGACGGGCCCGGCGACGGGAACCAACGCCACCACCTGCACGCCGGGGTCCTGGAACATCGCGCGCATGCTTCAGGCCTCGGAAGCCTATCCGATGAACCTGGGCTATCTGGGCAAGGGAAACTCATCGCGGCCCGAACCGCTGAGAGAGCAAGTTCACGCCGGAGCGGTAGGACTCAAGCTCCACGAAGACTGGGGGACGACCCCCGCCGCCATCGACTGTTGCCTAGGCGTCGCCGATGACATGGATGTCCAGGTCTGCATCCATACCGACACACTGAATGAGTCGGGGTTTGTCGAGGCGTCGATCGCCGCGTTCAAGGGAAGAACAATTCACACCTACCATACCGAGGGCGCTGGAGGCGGCCACGCACCGGATATCATCCGTGTCTGCGGTGAGGCGAGCGTGCTTCCCTCGTCGACGAATCCGACGCGGCCCTTCACCGTTAACACGATTGACGAGCATCTGGATATGTTGATGGTCTGCCACCACCTCGACAGCAAGGTCCCCGAGGACGTGGCTTTCGCCGAATCCCGTATCCGCGCGGAAACCATCGCCGCCGAGGATATACTTCACGACTTGGGAGCGTTCTCCATCATGGGGTCGGATTCTCAGGCGATGGGGCGCGTGGGCGAGGTGATTATCCGCACCTGGCAGACTGCCGATAAAATGAAGCGCCAGCGCGGGCGGTTGCCCGGAGAGACGGGAGAAAACGACAATCTCCGCGCCAGGCGCTATGTGGCGAAGTACACGATCAACCCGGCCATCGCGCACGGCATCTCGGAATATGTCGGCTCTGTCGAAGTGGGCAAGATGGCGGACCTCGCGCTTTGGAGTCCCGCCTTTTTCGGCGTGAAGCCCGAGGTCATCGTGAAGGGCGGATTCATCGCTCACGCCGCGATGGGAGACGCCAACGCCTCTATTCCGACACCTCAGCCGGTTCTCGGCAGACCGATGTTCGGCGCAATGGGCGGTGCGATCGGGGCAACTGCGTATGCGTTCGTATCCAAGGCGGCCGCTGAGGCCGGATTGGGCGGAGAACTCGGTCTTCGGAAAATCGTCGCCCCCGTTTCGAATTGCCGCTCCATCGGGAAAAAAGACATGCGTCTGAACGATTATCTGCCGGAAATCGAAGTGGACCCCGAGACCTATGTCGTCAAGGCGAATGGGGAGATTCTCGCCTGCGAGCCAGCGGAGGTCCTTCCGATGGCCCAGCGTTATTTCCTCTTTTAGGTAAAATCATGATTGTCGTTGAAGAGCTTATCGGAAAGCTGGCCGAGGATGAGCCGCGCCGCGTGGAACGGGTGGCCCTTGGCTGGGAGGATCGCCTGAGGAACCGCCAGCGGGTGAAGTCCGACGCCGGAACCGAGTTCGGAATCGCCCTGCCGACCGGGCAGGCGCTCGCCGAGGGTGATGTTCTTTTTGAGGATGGCGAGCGAGTTGTGGCGGTAAGCACCATCCCGGAGGATGTTCTGGTGTTATATGCCAATTCGGCGGAGGAGCTTGCCCGAATTGCCTATCAGGTCGGGAACCGGCATGCCCCGGTCGCTGTGGAGAAAGAGCGGGTGCTGACGCCGTATGACAGTGTTTTCGAAGAGTATTTCAAGAAGCTGGGTGTTCGGTGCGGGCGGGCCACCGAACCCTTCACACACGGTTTCGGCGCTTTTCACTCTCACCACCACTAACCGATGACTGACAAATCTCTGTTTCGTCTGCTGCAAATCTCCGACTCCGCTTTTCCGCGCGGGGCTTTCGCTCATTCGCTGGGGCTGGAGACTTATGTTCAAGAAGGAACAATTTCCGATGCGGATTCACTGGCCGAGTTCATCGAAAATATTCTTTCCGCCAGTGTGGCCACGCTCGACGGAGTGTATCTTCGGGAAGCCTGGAATTATTCGGAAAGGGAGGCTCTGGCAGGATTGATGGCGCTCGATATGGCGCTTTCCGCCGCAAGACCGGTGGCTTCTCTCCGGGATGCGAGCAAAAGCGTGGGCAGGCAGTTTTTGAGAACGGCAGTGGGCTACGTGGAGAACGAATTTCTTATCCGGTACGAGAGCGAGGTGCGGGCCGGAAACTCTCCCGGCCACTATCCTCTTTCCTTTGGTGTGACGGCCCAGGCGCTGGGTTTTTCCCGTGAACAAGCACTTGAATCTTATTGCTACGGGACTGTGTCGGGCCTGGTCTCTGCCGCAGTGCGCCTTATCCCGCTGGGACAGACGGACGGCCAGCGGTTGATCGCTTCTCTCGAAATCGCGGCCTCCGGCGCGGTGAATGAGGCGATGGTACGACCGCTCGAAGCGGCCTGCTCGCTGGGCCCCAGCCACGAGATACGGGCGATGGCGCACCAACGGCTATATACCCGGCTTTTTGTGTCATAGGAGAAAAATATGTCCAGGAAACCGGTAAAGATCGGGGTGGGCGGTCCCGTCGGCTCGGGTAAGACCGCATTGGTGGACAAGCTCTGCCAGTCGCTTCGCGGCAAATACTCTATCGCCGTGGTTACCAACGATATCTATACCAAGGAGGACGCCCAGTTCCTCACGCGAAGCGGCGCGCTCCCGCCCGATCGGATAGAGGGGGTCGAAACGGGCGGATGCCCGCATACGGCTATCCGGGAGGATATTTCGCTCAATCGCGAGGCGACGGAGCACCTGATGCGGAAACACGCGCCCCTCGACATTCTTTTCATCGAGAGCGGCGGGGACAATCTCGCGGCGACGTTCAGCCCCGAGTTGGTTGACGCTTCGATTTATGTCATCGACGTGTCAGCGGGAGACAAAATTCCCCGAAAGGGAGGCCCCGGCATCACGCGATCCGAGTTGTTGCTGATCAACAAAACCGATCTGGCGCCGCTGGTCGGCGCGAGTCTCGAGGTGATGGAACGTGACGCGAAAAAAATGCGTGGCGAAAAACCCTTCCTGTTCACCAACCTGAAATCAGAGGAAGGGCTGGTCGAGGTGATTCACTGGATCGAAACCGAAGTCCTGTTCGTGGAAGTATGAACATCGTCGCCCCGGCACTGGAGCCCCCCCAGATCGGCCGGCATGGCTACGCGAGTGCCCGGTTCGAGCGCTCTCGCGGGCGAACCATTCTCAGAGACAGTTATTTCAGGGTTCCTCTCCAGATTATCCGGCCACTTTACCCCGAAGGAGAGGAGCCTGCCCACCTCACATTGATTAACCCGACAGGCGGCTCGGTTGGCGGGGATCTCCTGGAAACGGAGATTTCCCTGGGCGAGGGGGCGCAAGTTCTCTGCACTACGCAGGGAGCGGCCCGAATATACCGAACGGTGGGCGAGCCGGTGGTTTCCCGGACGAGAATCCGAATGGAAAAAGATTCGGTGCTCGAGCTTATTCCGGATCCGATCATTCCGTTCGCGGGTTCCCATTACCAACAGGAGGTTGCGCTGGAACTTGCCGAAGGCGCGCGCTTGCTTTATGGCGAGACCATTTATCAGGGCAGAGTTGCAATGGGTGAATCGTTCGATTATACGGAGGTGGCGCTCCGTGTCGATGCGAGGCTAAACGGCGCCCCCTTGTTAACCGATGCCATGGAGATTCGCCCGGATCGGATGGACCCATGCTCGCTGGGCCTGTTCGAGCCCTATCCCTATCTGGGGTCTTTTTTTGTGCTTGGGGGAAAAGATTCCGTGTTGGACAAGGCAACCGAGGAACTGGAGGAAATTATGTCGGACGCGGAAGGTGTTTCGGGGGGCGCCTGCCGTCTTGAAGGCCCCGGGATAATGGTGCGCTGGCTGGCCGAGTCTCCCGTCAGACTCAGGTGGGCGTTCGATGAGATTTGGAATGTTGCACGTCGTTCGGTTTTGGGCCGAAAGGCGGTTCGTTTAAGAAAATTTTAACCGGTGGAGGCGAAAGGAATGATTCGAAAATATTGTACCGCGGCTTTTTCGGCTTTGACTGTTCTGGGGTTTGCCGGCGTATCGGAAGCGCATACCTTCGGTGCCTATGGCACGATGTTCGGCGCAGGTTTCCTTCACCCCCTCGGCGGTCTCGATCATGTGCTGGTCATGCTGGGAGTGGGCCTCTGGGCCGGGCAGATGGGAAAAGACACGGCTTGGAAACTGCCCGCGTTGTTTGTCACAATGACGCTTGTAGGCGGCGTGGCGGGGATGATCGGAATATCGCTGCCCTTTGCGGAAGCGGGAATTGCGCTTTCGGTTCTTGTTGTAGGTATTGTCATTGCGCTGTCGTGGAATACGGATGTGGTGACCGGTTTTGGGATGGCCGGCTTTTTCGCCGTTTTTCACGGTTACGCTCATGGCGCTGAAATTCCGCAAGCCGTTCTGCCCGCGCTTTATAGCGTGGGATTTATCCTGGCGACATCGATCCTGCTCGTAACGGGTTCAGGGGCGGGAAGTGTCATACGCCGGGCGGGCATATCCGGCATGCATTGGCACGAGGCCGCTGGCGGGTTCATCGCTACGGCAGGGGTGGTTTTTCTGGTGAGCGTTTAATATTTTGATTCCCGAGTTATGAATTGCCTGTGCATGGCGAATTAAGTGGAACCATGGAAAGGATTTTGAAACAATCAGGTCATCCAGAAATTATTCTGCTATCCACTTCTCGGGTTCAGAGGCCAACGATCTCCCCATCCCGGACAATGATCTGTTCGTCCAGCCACACCGTGGGATGATGAAAAATCATATCCACATGCAACGGAGCAAAAATACTTCCTCCCAAGGTTCTGTTGTCCCCTACCGCCATATGACAAGTGCCCCATGCCGTTTTAGCTTCTCGCAAAGTAACGCTCTTCCGGCATCCGGGGTTGGTTCCCACTGCGAATTCTGCAATGTTGCACGCCGCATTTCCACCTTCCTCAAGTATTCGCCAGAATCGCTCGGCAGTTGGACTGCCGGTCACCGATTTCACATAACCACCGGATACTTCAAGCCGCATGGGCTCTGAGACGAACCCCAATTCTCCGTGTTCGACGGACACAGGATTGACCATGACACCTTCCGCCGATCCTTCAACCGGGCCAATCGCTCCCTCACCATCCGGGCAGGCGGTGATCTGACCCGGCTCGGCCGCGATTCCGTTGAATTCGACGCACTCTCTTCCCTCAAGCGAAAAAGTCATGTCGCATCCATCCGGCGTGGTAAATCGGCCCTCTCGGGCTGCATTCAACCTCTCTCCAAGCTTTCGGGTGATTCCGCCAATCTCTTCGTAGTCCGCCACCGCTCCGCCGACAGTCATCATTTCCTCCTCGAAACCCCAGATGTCCACCACACGCGCTCCGGCTGTAAGGGCCTCCCGGACGGCATCGGTGTGCGTTGCCGCGAAGCTCCCTTGGAGATAGATGCACTCTGAGGCTTTCATGGCCGCGGCAACATGGCCGGGTGGCTCGACGCCGCCCATCGTGACCGGGTCCATGTACATGAGTGCCAACTCTCCTCCGGCGGCCGATATGGCGCGGGCGAGCGCCTGTGTGATCGAGGTGGGCCGGGTCGGGTCGGTGAGAAGGAGCACCCTCTCCCCAGGCCGAACGGCCAACACCTTTTCGACAAGCCGCCTGGCCGTCGGAGCCATGATGGATTCGTTCACGGAAAATACCCCCCTGATTCAGTTCCGGGTGAATATCCCCGGACCGTCAAGGACAGAAAATAACCTCTTGACAACAACACCCACTATTTAGAATAGTAGTCGTAATTCCTTTTGATGAGAAGCTGACTTGAAAAGAGAGGAGATACTCGGGTTTCACCCGCTGTTTCGGTGTGTTGTCCCATTTTCCAAAATTAAGGAGGGGAGCAATGAAACGGATTGCGTTGGCGTTATTCAGTTTGGTTGTAGCCGTAGCGTTTTTGGCGGTGCCGAATTCATACTCCGCCGAATCGACATTAGCAAAGGTGAAAAAGCGGGGGGTGCTCGTCGCGGGGGTGAAGTTCGATTTCCCGCCGATGGGCTTCATCGACAAAAAAACCGGCAAGCCCGACGGGTTCGACGTTGACCTGGTGAAGGAAATCGCCAAAAAACTGGGCGTTAAGACCAAGTTCGTCCAGGCGCTCTCGAAAACGCGGATTCCGCTCATTGTCAACGGAAACGTCGATCTCATCGCCGCCACCATGACGCATAAGCGCTCTCGCGATAAGGTCATCGATTTTTCGATGCACTATCTCATCACGGGCCAGCGATTCATCACCCGCAAGGATACGGGCATCAAGCATATCTCCCAGCTCGCCGGCAAGCGCGTGGCCGCCGTTCAGGGCGGGAACGCGGGACCCAACTTGCTCAAGGTCCAGCCCAAGGCGACCGTCGTTCCCTTCCAGGAACACACCGAGAACCTTCTCGCCCTGAAACAGAAAAAAGTGGACGCCATGGTCACCGACGACATCCTGCTGCAGTGGATGGCGAAGAACAATCCGGACCTCGTCGTTCCGGGCAAGCTCTACACCATCGAGCCTTACGGGATGGGTCTTCGGGAAAACGATTCCGACTGGCGCGATTTCGTCAACGAGGTTCTCCTCGAGCTCTGGGAGACCAAGCGCTATCACGCGATCTGGCGAAAGTGGTTCGGCCGGGATCCGGATTTCACGCTTCCCTGGTATCCGAAATAAGTTGCGCTTCAATCTAATTGCTGCAATGAACCGGCAAGCGGCCGCTCCCCGACGGGGGGCGGCCGCCACGCCGCGGATGAGGTGCGCATGAGCGGCGAAAACCGAGGCTGGGTATCCGGCGCCATGGCGAAGGCCCGCCGATGGCAGCCCTTCGAATCGCCCAGTGAGCGCAAGGCCTTCCTCCTCGCCTGGGGGAGCGTGGCGGTCTTCGCCGTTTGGTATTTCGTCTTCAACCTGTGGCCCTTCGATTTTGAGACCGAGTTCGAATATCAGTGGCGCTGGGGCGTCATCTGGGACTACAGGGGGTTTCTCCTGAAGGGCGCTGGGATGACGATGTACATCTTCGCCTGGTCGCTCGTCATCAGTCTGACTCTCGGCGTTTTTTGCGGGATCGGGCGGACAACGGAAATCCGCTGGATCCGCGTCTTCTCGACCTGCTATGTGGAAGTCTTCCGGAACATCCCGCTCCTCGTCCAGATGTGGTGGGCCTATTTCGGCCTCCAGGAGCTCGTCAACGTGTTCATAAACGAACCGTTCGGGACCCTGGTACTGATCCCAAGCATCTTCGCCTGCATTCTGGGCCTCTCGCTCTATACCGGCGCCTATATGGGGGAGGTGGTCCGGTCCGGCATTCGCTCGATTCCGAAGGGGCAGTGGGAAGCCTCACTCTCCACCGGGCTGTCGCGCTACCAGACCTGGCGGCATATCATCTTGCCCCAGGCGCTGGTCATCGTCATCCCGCCCATGTCGAGCCAGGTGCTTAACATCATCAAAAATTCCGCGGTGGCGATGACGATCGCCATCACCGACCTGATGTTTTACTCGCAGAAAATCGAAGAAGAGACCTTCGCCGGATTCGAGGCCTATACCAGCGGCACGTTGCTTTTCCTGCTTTTGACGATGATGACGGTGGGAGTGATTTATGGCGGCCAGCGGGTGCTCGGCCTGAAGGTGCGCTCGGCCACCTGAGCCGGCCCACATAGGAAGAATTCCTTTGGAATCGTTTTGGAAGTGGCACGTCATACCCGAGAATTTCGGATTCTTCGTTCAGGGATTCGGCCTGACGCTACAATTGTTCGCGCTGAGTTGGGCGGGGTGCTGGATTTTCGCCATCGTTTTCGGCTCCATGCGTTTTTCTAGGCTCTGGTGGCTCCGTGGCCCGGCCGCAGTGGTGGTGGAACTGATCCGGGGAACGCCAGGGCTAATGTTCGTTGTCTGGGTTTACTTCCTGAGCCGGCCCCTCGTGGGCTTTGCCTTGAGCCCGTTCTGGGCCGCGATGTGGGCCCTGATGATTCATAACGGCTCCTATGCAGCCGAAATCGTCCGGGCCGGGCTCGGTTCGGTTCCGAGGGGACAGATGGCGGCGGGCTACTCCACGGGCCTTACCTACGTCCAGGCGATGCGCTACATCGTGCTCCCCCAGGCCTTGCGCAACATGGCGCCGGCCATCGTGAACCGCTCGGTGGCCCTGTTCAAGAACACATCGCTGGCTTTCGTCATCGGAGTGATCGAGTTCTTCCGCGCGGGAACCATCGTAAACGGCCGCGAAAACGCCTCGTTCGCGGTATTCACCTTCATCGCCGTCGTCTATTTCGTTTGTTGTTTCTCGCTTTCACAGCTGGGCAACCGCCTCGGGCAAAGGCCCGGCGCCATCGAGGATACAACGGCGGTATAAATCGGAGGCGATTCTAACGGGGCAGGACTACAGAATTTTTTCGAGGAATTGCTTGGATCGCTCTTCTTTGGGGTTGGAAAAAAACACGTTCGGGTCGCCCGTCTCGACGATTAGCCCCTCGTCCATGAAGACCACCCGATTCGCCACCTCTTTCGCGAAACCCATTTCATGCGTGACGACGGCCATCGTCATACCGTCGCGAGCCAAATCGAGCATGACGTTAAGAACCTCGTGAATGACTTCCGGGTCAAGGGCGCTCGTGGCCTCGTCGAAGAGCATCACCTTGGGGTTCATCGCCAGCGCACGCGCGATCGCAACGCGCTGCTGCTGGCCGCCGGAGAGCTCGGAAGGATAGCTGTCCGCCTTTTCGGGGATGCCCACCTTGCCCAGAAGTTCATGCGCCACCTTTTCGGCATCGGGTCGATTCGAGCCGCGCACTTTGATAGGGGCAATCGAGATGTTTTGAAGGGCCGTCATGTGAGGGTAGAGGTTGAATTGCTGAAAAACCATTCCCACCTCGGAGCGGAGCTCGGTCATGTTGGTTTTGGGGTCGGCCACAGAAAGGCCGTCCACGACAATGTCGCCCCCCTGTATCCTCTCAAGGCCGTTGATGCACCTGAGGAAAGTACTTTTCCCCGAACCGCTTGGCCCACAGATGACGACTACCTCGCCCTCCTGGATATCCATCGATACCCCGCACAAGGCCTGAAAATCCCCATAGAATTTTTGAACATCTCGCGCTTTGACCATGACCGGCATTCTTGCAGCCTTTCTAATGGTACTCGCCTAAGTCGTATGTCCGGGTAGACCCATAGATTGTATTCACCCGCTCTCTTTGGGGCAAGGAAAAAATGATGTGGTCCGTGCAAAACCGGGTATCGAAAATCCGCCTAAATCCGGTTATTTATTTTTCTTTTCGGCGTTCTTGCAAATATGGCATTTGCCGTCGGGCATGTTATCCCGGGCTGTTTGGCACTCTTTGTCCGTATCGTAGGGACCGAGCACCATTCCGTTCGGAAGTGTGAGGCATAGGTTTGCGGATACAACAGGCTTTTTCTCCTCTTCGGAGCATCCAGCGGTGAAAAGCACAAGAACGGAGAGCGCCACGCCTAAAAGAGAGCTTCTCGTTCTCTGAGACATCCAATTGATTGAACGGGGCATGGTTGGCCTCCTTTCGAGAAAAAAACATGCCTATATTAATATTGAATGATATCAAAAACCGTTCAGAAACCCAGCGGTCCAGCCGACGATCTGCCCGAATGGTCTGGGCCTTACCTGGAGGCGAGCACCTCCTTGATTCTCTCTATCAAAATCTCCGCTTCTTCCTCCTGAAGAGGGTCGGGACTGAGATAGAAGCCACGGTCTCCGTCGGGGCCCACCTCGACGCGCGGGTCGCCCTCCCAGAGGCGCCGGATAAATTCCTCCCGCGTGAGACCGAGGGCAGCCTCATCGAGCTCGGCCACCACCTCGGGAAGCGCCTGGCCGAGTTCGTTGGGAAAGCGCCGGTGGGCGGAAAGACCGGCGATGCCCGAAATTCGCTCAAGAAGAAATTCCGTGAGTTTTTCGCAGTGGGCCACCTGCGCCTGCTCGCCCCCGCTGAGGTAGTACTCAAGGGCCGCCATAAGCCCAGCGATGTCTTCGCGGCCAACCTTCATCGGCCGTCCGATGGCGTAGCAGGGGCTTCCCATCATCCGGCAGGCGGCAACAAGGTCCTTTCTCCCGAAAATGAGGCCGGTGTTCTGGGGACCGGCGAGCGATTTCCCTCCGCTGAAAATCACCAGGTCCGCACCCATTTCAGAGTAGGCCCATAGGTTTTCAGCCGGCGGTAGTTGGGCGGCGGCGTCCACGATAACGGGAACACCCCGCCCTTTTGCTATCTCGATAATTTTTTCGAGCGGGAGGATATTGGCGCCCAGGTATCTGCCTGGAAAATACATCACAGCCGCCGTCCGCTCGCCGATGGCTCCTTCGAGCTCCCAGGTGTGGGTTGTGCGTTGATTTCCGATTTCGACCAGCCGGGCCCCGGTCTGGCGAATATTGATGTCGTAGTGGTTGCGCTGGAAGCGGTGGATAACGATTTCGTCCTTGAGCCCGTCGATATGGGGCAGGCGGTCCATCTTCGCCGGGTCGGTCCCTGTGATGCAGGCCGCTGTCGTCAGTACGAGCCCGGCCGCCGAGCCACTCGTAACGTAGGCCGCCTCGTTCCGGGTGAGCTCGGCGATTCGCTCCCCGGCCCGCTCATGGAGCTCCCCCATGTCGAGATAGGCCCGGCCCGCGTCCTGCATCGCCTCCCACACCCCCGGCGCCATAAGCGACCCACCCAGACGCGAGAGGCGCGCGCGCGCGTTTATGATGATCCTGACGCCGAGGCGCTTGGTGAATGACGGGTTACCGTTCATAGGATACTCCCTCTTTCCACCACTCAATTGTAACCAAAAATTCCCTATGGTTTCCTGAATGGCAACATACTAGCCTAAATTGACTCGTCCCTGAAATTGACGATTTCTTCCCTAATCTATTCGTATCCGCCAGGATCCTCGATCATGGAGGGGGGTCAGGATTCAGGCAAATATTCGGACAGGGCGAAACCTTCCGGAGCCTTGTTTTAGGGAAATTCGATATGCCGCGATTTTATCGTAGCAATTCGCAAATAAGGACCGCATGGAAATTCAAGGTGATTCCGGATTCACCGAAACTGGATCGGCCGAGGTTAGAACCTTCATCAGGTAAAGGCCGCGGCTTTCGGCGTGCACAAAAAACCCGCGCTTGCCCATTGCGCGCGCGGCGAATCGGGCGAAAGCGCAGATCCCCCGGCCGATCGGCCCTCCGGAAAATTTCTACAATCCGGCGTTCTTAATCTTTGAAAGAGCGCAGCTGGCGAATTCCCTACTGTTCTTGTTGGTGATCAAGCAATATGGGCTGGCCGTGAGGAGTCGTCCGTGCGGCGACATCCCACTCGTCTTTTCGGCGGCGTAGGGTATCGGCCTCCACGATACCTTTTTCGGCGACCATTTTTTCGATGGCGGCAAGCCAATGCAGGTAATAAGTATCCCCCAGGTCGGGGTCTCCTCGCTCTTCGGCCGCCGTGATCTCAGCACCCAGGCATTCGGTCCATTCTCTCCATGTGAAGTGGCCCTGCTCGTAGAGCATCAAAGTCATGGAAAAGGCCTGCGCCTCCCATGGCTCGCGGAAGACGGGTCCCTCCTCATCCCGAGGCATTGAGGGAAGCGCACCAAAATCCTTCGGGTCATTCATCGCCATTCTCGCCCATAGACTCATTGTGTGGGTTCATGCGGGGTCCATGTAGTCGTCCCACATGTCGACATAAACGGAATCCCCGGCCCGTGCGTCGGGCCCCCAAAGTTCGCTGAACATGAAGCGGACGCTGTAGAGGTGCTGGGGGTTTTTCCCCTCGCCCCGGGCCATGGTATCGGGGAAGACGAAAACGCCATAGTCTTTATCGATCACTCCCTGCCGGCCGCGGGCATAGCGCGGAAGACGTGTATGGCCCTCGGGATTGATATCGCGAGCCCGGATACGATCGCCGACCGAAAACTTAGGCGGAATATCGATGTCTACCTTAAAACCATCCCCCTGCCGAAGCATCCCCGGCACCATCTCCTTGGTGAGCAAAGGCATCAGGCTTCCTCCCTTGCGAGCTTGGCCACGCGCTCGTCGATTTCCTCTTGCGTAAAATACTCACCTTCCACCAACAAGGTCTCAAGGCTCAATAAAAACCGCTCATAATAACTCGACGCCATGTAGATGTGAGGCGGGATGCGCTCGCGGGCGTAACGGGCCATATCGATGTTCCACCGATCCTGAAAGCCCATGGCGCGCGAGAGGGCGAATATACGCCGCTCCCACTCCGCGTGAAAAACGGGCTCGTTCTCCTCAAGTACGATGGGCCCCATCCCGTGCATGCCGCCCATATCGTGGACACCGTTCATGACTGATCTCCTATCGCGCTCGGGGCCTCGACCAGGGCCGTTCCTATCAGGGAGTTGCGGTTGACGATCTCAACCAGTTCCTCTTCGGTCATGTCCTCGGTCCCGGCCGGGCGCTCGGGAAGGACGATAAACCGCGTCTCCGAGGTGCTGTCCCATACGCGGATATCGACATCGTCCCCGATCTCGACGCCGAACTCCTTTAAAACGCCGCGGGGGTCGATCACTGCGCGGGAGCGATAGGGGAACGATTTATACCAGGCGGGAGGAAGGCCCAGAACCGGCCACGGATAGCACGAGCAAAGGGTACAAACCACCATGTTGTGAATCTTGGGCGTGTTTTCCAGCACCACCATGGTCTCGCCCTGCCGCCCTTCGTAGCCCATCTCGGCGAGGGCCGCATTGCCGTCTTCGAGCAGCCGTTTTTTAAATTCGGGGTCCGTCCATGCGCGGGCGACCACCTTGAACCCGTTGCGCGGGCCGATCTTGGTCTCGTAGGTGTCGATAAGTTCATTGAGAGCGTCCGCGTCCACCAAGCCTCTTTCGGTGAGCAACGACTCGAGCGCCCGGACCCGAAGTTCGTTATCCGTAAGCTCGGTGTGCCCATCATGGGTCTTCTCGCTCATGCGCGCCTCCGTATCGATATTTTTAGGTGAAGTCCAATGACTTGTATTATCGATTTTTTAGGTGAAGTGCAATGACCTGTATTATGGAGAAAATCATCTCTTTTTCAAGCCATGAGAAAGGGCTCACTCCATCACGCTTGTAAGCTCAAACGCTTTTGGTTTCAGCGCTTCGGCTGTACACCGCAGAAATTCCATCCACCGTCATGCGGCAAGAGGAAATATTCATGGAGTAGACTGCACTCGGCAAAATTGGATATCACAAGGAATCAAGTCTTTTGGACTCTGATGATTGCAAATTCCGAGAAAAAGCGAATTGGCACTTTTATTGGATAGAAATGCGGCCCTGAAGAATATGAAAATGTCCGGTTGAATCCGGGAAAACCCCAAGAAATAAAGGTAATAGAGCGTCAGATCGAAACAGAGAAAAGACGGGGTAACTGTTTGGCGATGGGCGGTGTCCAGAGCAAAACCTTCTCCACTCAATTCCCTTTTAAACAGGGAAAATCCAGGGCAAAAGGAGGAAACTCACCGTTCTCCTGCTGAACCCTTCGCTGTCCCTCGGCCCCCCCTTCGATTTGTTCATTAAGATTGCGGCGCAAGCTTGTTGAGCCGCTCCACGCCTGGAGAGAATATCTCCTCCACCACCAGATTCCCGTCCTCCAGATTTTGAGTGGAGTGCTCCGTATCAGGAGGAAAGATCACCACCCCGCCCGGGCCGAGAGTCACTTCTTCATCTGCGCAGGTGAAGCGAGCCCTTCCTTCGAGCACAATGCTGATCTGCTCCTGGGGGTGGCTATGGGCGCCCAAGGAGTCCGGGCCCGAGGGAATGACCTGGCGGAGGACGGTCATCCGCTCTCCTGCGATGACGCGCCGGAGACGGCCTTCTTGTTGGTGAGCAGTCATCTCGTTCCAGTCGTAGGATTTCATGAGCCGTATTTACCTCCCCTTCTCAAATCAAAATGTTCGTTGCTGATATCTGTAAACGTTTCCTACCGGAAAATCGGACAATTTCCACTCTTCATGAGTCCGAAACACCGGCCGCCGCCTCTTCTTCCAAACCGATGGACATGGCCTCCTCTTCGGTAATCTTGTAAACCTTCGCCTGAAATCCCCGCAAGGTGTAGCCCCCGAAGGCCCGGTCGAGGAAAGGGTCCTTGTTCGGCGTGAGGGTGTTCGCGTTCGATCGGAAGGCTCCATAAAGATGGGGTAGAGAGGGTTCCTCCTCCGGAAACCACCAGGCATGCTCGACACTGATCACCCGGGGGTCGAGGCCGTCGAATATTTTTGCCTTCTGTGCGCATCGCCCTCGCGGGCTCTCGATGCATATCCAGTCGCCATTCGAGATGCCGAGCCGCTTGGACGAGTCGGGGTGGATACAAGTCAAAGGCTCGGGATGAAGCCTGCGGAGGGTTCCCTCGTGGTGCTGCTGGGTGTGAAAGAAATAGGGAACCCTGGCGCCCGTGATAACGGTAAAGGGATACTCCTCCGCCACCTCGGGGCTGCTATAAGGAGTTTCGGGCGGCTCGGTGAAAAAGGGCAGCGGGTCATAGCCGTTCTCGTGCCATCGGGTGCAGTAGATTTCCGCCTTGCCGGTCCGGGTGGGAAATCCGCCGCTCTCTCGAAAATAACCGGTCTCGTGTTTCCGGTAGACGAGCTTGTCTTGAAGGCCGCCCGCCTCGGTCACGTCCTTCCATAAAATTCCGGCTTTGGCCAAGCGCTCTTCGTAGAACGCCACGATCATGCGCCAGGGCCAGCTCTCTCCCAGCCCCATGCGCCGCAGTATCTCGCCCGAAACCTCGAACTCATCGCGCACCTCTCCCAGCGGATCGATCGCACGCTGGCACATAACATTCCCGAAGGGGCTATAGCTGTGCGGTCCCGCGAGGCGCTCTTTCTCGAACTGGGTGGGAGCGGGCAGCACGATGTCGGCGAGTTGGAGCGAGGGGGTCATAAAATGGTCGAATCCCATATGAAAGTCGAGCTTCAGCAGGGCCTCGCAGACCTCGCGTGAATTGCTCCAAGTCATGACGGGGTTTCCCCCCATGGCAACCCAGGCCCGCACAGGGTAAGGCTCATCCGTGAGGATGGCGCGCAGGACGGCGGGGTTGTTGGCGTACTGCTTAGCGGTGACCCCGGAACCGAGCCGGAAACGGTCGGCTCCGAGTTGATTCTCGAAGGACTCATCGGGAAGCGTGGCCGCGAATTCCTCAACGAATTCCCGGTGAACCTTGCAGCGCGGCGCCGGGTAGTAATTCCCCCCCTGGTTGTCCACGTTGCCAGTGAGGCACTCCAGGACGGTCAGGGCTCTCGGCCCCTGGTGGGAGTTGATGTTCATATCGAGGCCTACGCCCCAGCTGATGGCGGCGGGCCGAGTGGTTGCGTAGAGGCGCGCCGCACGGACGATGTCCTCCGCTTTCAGCCAGGTAATCGAGGCCGCCTCTCCGGGCGGGTACGCCGCACACCGCTCGCGCAGGAGTTGCCAGGCTGTTTTGCACGAGAGGCCGGCCACATCGAACGAGCCTTCCAAGACGAGTTTTACACCGAGGGCATCGGCCGGGGCTGCTTCGTTATTTCCCTCGTTCCATACGAGATAGCGCCCCTCCACGTCCCGGAGCAGTTCACCCGACGCGGTATCCACCAGGTAGGGAGCGTTGGTCCATTTCGTTACGAAGTCGCGATCAAAAAGACCCTCTTCGATGATGACGTGAATCATGCTCATGGCCAGGACCACATCGGTCGAGGGGCGAATCTGGAGCCAGAGGTCCGCCCGGCGGGCGTAAGGCGTCCGCCGCGGATCAATCACTATCAGCTTGGCGCCCCGCTTGAGGTTCTCCTGCACCTTCCAGCCGAGAATGGAATTGTGGTTCGAGGTCTCAAGCTGATCCGCCCAGAGGACCAGGCATTCGGGTCCTCCCTCGAGATCGATGGTGTAGTAATTGCCGAAGGTTGCTTTTGAGGCCTCCCGCCGCGGCATCATGCATTGAGCCCGGCCGGGTCCGGTGCGATTCGTTGTGCCGAGCTTGAGGAGGAAAAGGTCCACGATCCAGGCCACTTCGTCGCCCTTCGTGCCGTCTCCGCCGGTGACGGCCAGGGGGCCGTAGCGATCAATGACCCGCTTGAGTTCGGCGGCGCATGTGTCCAGGGCCTCGTCCCAGGAAATGCGATCCCACTTCCCCTCGCCGCGCTTGCCCGCCCGTTTCAAAGGATATAGCAACCGATCCTTGTGATAAAGGGTTTCGATTGAGTGGCGGCCCTTGACACATATCTTGCCCCGGTTGTGCGGGTGGTCCGGGTCGCCGACGACATCGACGACACGATCATCCTTGACGTGGACAAGAATTCCACAACCCGCGTGGCAACAAAAACATCCGGATTTCACGATTCTGGTGCCATTTCCCGAACTCATCACTTGCCATCTCCTTTGAATTTCATCTCGCCCTCCGCCTACTGAGTTCGAACCAATCCCGCTGATAGAGGGACTCCCATCTTTAATCAGCCGGACCGTGCTCCGCTATAACTGGATTCCCAAGGGACCCAAATTTTTTCGGAGCACAGCTGCATCCTTCGATCACGCCAGGAATTTCCCTTCCTTCACGATGGGCTCGCCGTCCAGTTCCACCGTCGCCCCGTACATCAAGGCGTCCATGTGCATGTTGCTCCGGACTTTCCCGGTGAGGACGGAATTGTCCCCGAGTCCGATGTGAGCGGTGCCGAGAAGGCGCTTGTCCAGGTTCGAGCCCACGGGCAGCGCGTTGGCGACGGTGCCCATGCCCAGCTCCGCAAAATTCGTAGCGTTTTCATCCCCCTGATCCAGGATGGCGCGCAGCCGCTCAGCGTCGGCGCCCCCGGAGACATCGGTTATTCTGCCTTTTTCGATCGTTATCCTAAGGGGCTCGCGCACGAAGCCGATCCAGTTCACCATCCCGTCGATGATCGCCACGCCCTCGCCGGTGCCTTCCACGGGTGCGATGTGCGCGTCGGCGAAATTCGGCAGGCCGGCCCAGCGGCCCGGTTCCCATTTGGTGCAGATGGGTGAGACGCCGAACCCTTTTCTCCCTTTCAGGGACATGGTGACCTGGGTCCCCAGTGCGGTCGTGAGGCGCGCGGAATCCGCGGACGTCAGCCGGTCTATCAGCCGGAGTACCCGCTCTCCTGTTTCCAGCAGATCTTCGCGGGTGAGGCGCGAGCCGGGAGGAAGAATCCTGTAGCCCCCGTACCGGACGCCTTTTTCCGTGGCCTCTTTTCGCGCTATTGAATGCGCGAATTGGTTTTGGGCCAATTCCGACAAGACGACGATCAGGACGTCCGCCGCGTTCATGGCCGCGACCACCATCTCGCTGGGCTCCATTTCGTAATTTTTGGGATCGGGGAGAACGGTGATCGCGGTTTCCGCCCCCAGGAGGTTCGCCGCGGCGTTCAAGGCTTCGCCATATTCGAGATGCTCCTTGTCGGCGAGGACGAGCACCTTCTCTCCTTCCTTGATCCCCAGACAGGTATCCACGCACAGGCTTGCGATCTCCATCCGTTCCATCAGACTAGTCACAGTCGTCCCCTCCAGGAGTGTTGAGAAATCTGCCCAGGTCGTTGAGACTCGCACCGTGGCATCAAACTCTCCGCGCGGATTCACAGCCGCCCGGGCGGCATAGGTTTTCCGTCAAGATGGCCTCCCTCTATCTCTCGATAGAGAAAAGCATCGGAGTCAAGGTGCGGAGCGAACTCGCTGGCTCTTCTCTGGACATCAATTTCGAGACATCTGTGCAGGAGGGCCGAACAAAAGGCTAATCAGGATGAAAAGGATATCCAATTCTCAATATCGGAAACCCGCGCGGAGGTGTCAACCTGGGCAGGGCGAATTAGTAATTCGCCATACACACCCACCCGCCGGTCATATCATCGCAACATGAGAGAAGGGATGATGTTATTCCGAAACACAGGTTTGACCTCGGCCCCGGCCGCCCTAGCCAGGATTGGCTGACCTTTTACGCTCCTCCGCCAACTCGGTGCTCAAAACGGGTTGATAAACCTCGATTACTTTTCCGGTCGTGTCGCCCAGGAGGGTGATGTTGTGGATCTGGCCCGGCGCGACGTAGATGACATCGCCGGGACCCACGCGGCGTTTCTCCTCATCCACCCGCATCTCCCACTCGCCTTCCAGAACGCAAAAAAACTGTTCGATCTCCGGATGGTCGTGAAGCTCGGCGGGCTCTCCACCCGGTTCGATGGTGAGCAATTGCACCTGAACGTTTTCACCGAAAAGCCGGCGGTGAATCACGCCGGAGCGATTGTGCTCATCCGGAACCGTATCCCAACTGTAGAACGTCATGAGGCTCCTCCTGAACGGGATACGGGGGATGACCTGCCCCCCAGTAGTTGTGCCGCTTCCGATGAGAGTCTGGCTTCAAAATCCTCTTAATCCGAATGGACCGGTTTCGAGGAGGAGGCCAGCCGCACCTTCCTGATCTTCTCAAAATCCCTATAGAGCAATGAAAAATCTTGCTCTTGCATTCCTCGCTTGATAGCTTTCCCTAAAAAAGAAAAAGTTCTTTCTGCCAGCGAAACCTCCGCCCCAAGCTTTTTGCCCAGTTTGACGGCCAGGCCTACATCCTTGTGGAGATTGAAAACGCGAGAATTGGCGTTCCACTTCCCTGAAAGAATGTTATTCGGGAAGCGGTGACGGCTTACATAGCTATAGACGACGGAAGCATTAAAAATTTCGATCATGTCCTCCACCCTCATCCCCATCCGCTCAATTATCCGCGCACCTTCGCAGGTGGACACGAAGATTGTGTGGAGGACCATGTTGTGAACAAGCTTCATCGCGTGACCGGAACCGAGTTCTCCAAGATGAAAGGTTTTTTCCACGATGGGGGAGAGAAGATTTTTCGTGCGCCTGAATGCTTTTTGATCTCCCCCAATCATGAGGACGAGCTTCCTGGTGGGGCCGCGGCCCATCCCGGCATCGAGGTAAGCAATCCCCCTTTTTTCAGCCAGACGACCCAACTTTTTCGTATCAACGGGGTCTGATGTGGTGAAATCATAGAGGACCAGCCCCTTGCCCGCGTTTTGCAGGATTCCCGCCTTTCCCTTCAGGCAATCCGCCACTTCTAGCGAGGAGGGTACGACGAAAATAATGACCGCGCACTTTCCCGACATCGTGCCGGGTTCAGCCACCTCAGCACCTTTCATTTTCTCGAAAGGCTTCCGGGCTAACGGGGATGTGTCCCACACCATAAGAGGCGTTTTTGCTTCAACCAGCTCTTCCGCGATGGGTTTGCCCATCTTTCCCAGCCCAATTACCCCTATGGTTTTATTTCTTGCCATAGCTTTTTCTCCTTCTGGAATTGCCAAGTCAGAATCATCAAATTGAGTTCGATCTTATTTGAGGGTTCCAAAATTATATCACTCCCTTTATTTGCTCCATTTCGCTCCGCAATAATCGGAGCCCATTAAAATTCAACGCCTTTAATATCCAAAAAAAAATCCCCTTCAAGCAGAAATTCAAGACTCGATTGTGTATTTGGACCAGAAGGGATTGGAAGTATCGTATTGATTATGACCATTGCCGGGATTCAGCCTTGGCATGTCCCCACCAGGCTGACTTCTTAACCTGTGCATGGCGAATTAGTAACTCGTCGTGCACACCCAGTATTCCGGGCGGGCGTTCAGGTGTTCTTGATCTCGATCTCGGCGAATTCGAGCGCCTTCCGGATGCGCCCCAAAGTTTCATCGCCGGGAACTTGCAGGGGAGGCCGCACCACCATCGAAGGAAGCTTTCCGGACAGATAAAGGGCGGCCTTCATCCTCGGTACCATGTTGATCATGGGCGGCTCGAAAAGGACGCGGGACAGACAGTCCACCTTTTCGTGGAGCGCCATTGCGGCGGAAATATCTCCCCCTTTCACCGCATTGAACATCCCCACGATGAGATCGGGGCAAAGGGTGTGGAATATGAGAAGGGTGCCGTCCGCGCCGGCCAGGAAGTTGTAGAAAAGAAGGGTGTCGTTTCCCGTCAGGACGGCCACGTCCCGATCCAGCTCCCGGATGCCGTGAAGATTGTTCTCGAAGCTGGCGGTGGCCCAGGTCGTATCCTTCACGCCCACCACGCCCGGCACCTGGCAGATTTCGCGAACGACCTCGGTCGTGTAATTCACTCCCGAATAAGCGCCCATCACGAAAAAGAGCATGGGAAGACACACGGCCTCCAGAATCTCCTCGCAAAACCTCCGCACGAGCGGCCCATCGATCCCCCACGAGAACCAGCAGGGAGCCATCATCAAGGAAGCGTCCGCCCCGCGCTCCAGCGAATCGCGGGATACGCGGATGGCGCCATCGGTAGTGTCCGGGTATGGAGAAATTCCCGCAACGGTGAGGAGGCCGTGTGGTTTGGCGGTTCGGGCAACGATTTCAACGACCTGCATTCGCTCTTCGTAGATGAGGCTGTCCCCCTCGCCGGCGTGGGCGTTCACGACAAATCCGTTCATGAGGCCGGTCTCGGCCAATTCGGCGACCTGGGCTTCGAGGCCTTCCCGATCGATATCACCGCTCTCCGAAAATGGAACCACACAGGCGGCCAAGTGGCGGTACCGTTCCGCGTTTGTCATTGTCGAACTTCCGTCCTGTCCTAGTATTCGAACAAATCACAATCCGGAATTACGCGACAATCGAGGCCCGTGCCCTGATTCCGCACCGAGCATTCACAATTCTGGCTATGTTTCCCGTATTGCCCCCCAAAGTTTAGCGGAAAACTTCATGCGAGGCACCTGCTCCTTTAGAAAACCCAACCCGAGGGCGGCTTTCCTGTGCTCCGCAAAATTAGACCCCCTAAAATTTCAATGCTTTGAAGTCTAAAAAAGTCTTGTCCAAAAGAAATTTATAACTCGATCATACATTAAGACAGAGCGGGCAGCCCGATTTCAGTGGCCAGCTCAAAAAGGCCGGCAAAGAATCCCGAGCAGGGCGCCGGCCAGCCTGGAGTCTCCTTCGATGCGGAGGCGGCCAGCCGCTTTTTTCGCACCCAGATCGGCCCGACCGGTAGTCAGCAAGACGATATCGCTGGCGGATGCGAATACCTCCGCGTCGAACGGCCCTTCCTCCGGAGAAACCGGCCGCGCGCTCCCCGCCTCGACCCGCATCGCCCAGCTTCGGGCGGGGCCGACCGTCTCGAACCGGAAGGACCCCTTCAACTCCGGGTCCGGGGCATGGTTAAGGAAAAAGGGCAGCCGGAAGTCGAGGATATCGACCGCCGCCCCCAGCGCATCGGGATGGAGTTCGCCCTCCGGATCGTTCCGGGTGTCCCAATCGTGGAGAATTAGTTCATAGAGCCGCTGTCCGGGGTAGGAGTGCACCGGGGACGGGCACATCCAGTGCCAGGCTTCCTTTTCCATATCTTCGGGGCGGATCGCCTCGAACACCATCTGAAGATTCCAGACCGCCTCCTCGAAGCGGTCTACGCGCTCGCCACCGGGCAGGGAAGCAAGCTCGGCGCCCACCCGATCCCTGTAGGCCCAGAAGCTCTTCAAATCCTTCGCCCCGAAGGGCATCTCGAACCGCTCCTCCCTCCCCGCCGGTATCACGTGCGCGTAAAACCGGGCCCCGAGTGTCATATGGGCAACAACATCCGCCGCTGACCAGCCAGGGCAATAACTCGGACAACTCCATCCCGCCTCGTCCAGGTTGCGCAAGATGGTGATAAACCGGCGGTTCTCTCTTTCGACCCACTGGATCGCGGGAATACGCTCCTCAATGGAGGCCATCCGACCCTCGAATTATGCCGCACCAGAAAATGGCGGGGGGGGGGGAGATTCTCAGTGTCCTGCTAGCGAAATAGGGGCCCTATTTTCACCCAACATTACTCAACAACCCCTCTATCTGGATAAATTAGTAATTCGTCATGGAAAGCTCATCCTGAAGCTCTTCTTCATTGATCGGCAGAGAGACAGGTTTTTTCCGTCTGGCGGATAGGTCACACGCCATCGTCAACATGAGGTCACGGTGTCCCTCGGCCCCCGTTGCATGCGGTGTGCTTACTCCCGTGTAAATACGCGCCAACCACGCATTCGTCTCCTCGCGCATGGGGCCCCAGAAATGTCCGTCGATAAATTCACCCGGAGGATAGCTGGTGAGAAAGCTGACATGTTTATCATCCCTTCCCTTGCGGTGCGTCTGATGGCGTTTTTCGGTCGCCAACACAATATCCCTGTGCGTGTCATCGATGGTCAGGACACCGTCTGTGCCGACCAGGCCAATATCCATACTGTAGGTCGCGGCAGGCCACTGTTCCGGAAGGCCCCAACAACAGGACATGTTCCAGAGTTTTCCGTCAGCGAATGAAAAAATGCTGAAGGTGGAATCCACCGTCCCCAGACCGGTCAGGACATTTCCCACCGACCGGGCATACACTTCATCTGGTTCCGAATCCCCCATTATCCACAACATTAAATCGAGGGCATGGGTTCCCGAAACAACCATTGGGGTCAACATTGTGCGGTCTTCGTTAGGTCCCAACCTTTCTATAGCAATCAAGCGGTTCAGGAATGCCCGCGTTGTCGCCGATGTGATATCGCCGAGTTGCCCCGAAGCCACCTGCTCGCGGGCAACGAGCCAGCGACGACGAAACCGCTGGGTGTACTCCGCAACGAGATCGGCCCCTGCCCTCTCCGCGGCCTCAACGATTTTCGCCGATTCGACGGCGTTGGTGGCAAGGGGTTTTTCGATCAAAATGTTGTGTCCTTGCTCGATGGAGGCGAAGAGCGTTCCGGCGTGGGCATTCTCGTCAGCCGCCAGAATGGCGGAATTTATCTCGGTGCGCCTCAGCAACTCGCGATAGTCGGTCGTGAAAAAGTCAGCATTTAAATCCTCGGCCAGCCTTTTCCCGGTCTTCTCGTCGATATCGCAAAGACCGATCCATTCCACACCCGGATATTCCCGGGCCAACTGACCGCGGATCCGCCCTACATTGCCGCAACCGACAATGGCCAGACCAATCGGATTATTTTCACCGAAAGAAGCGCACATGAGACTCTCTCAATAACCTGTGCATGGCGAATTCCCAATTCGCCATGCACAGGTGCAATCCGGATAGATGGGAGACGCGGGATACAGCCTTCAATACCGCGCGGCGCTGGCTAATAGGGCCCCCGCCCTTAGGAGGCTCACCCGGCCTCGCCACCGCACATCGCCAGCGAGGACAGCGCGTAGACCTTCGCGCCGTCCACCAAGTCCTGAATGGCGATGCGCTCGTTGATGGCGTGCGCCTGCCAGGGCTCGCCGGGCCCGAATAGGGTTCCGGCGTCGATGTTGCCATTCTTGTGCATGTGGAAGACCTCGCCGCTGGAGTACCAGCCGATGAGCTCGGACTCGGTTCCCCTGACCTTGCGCACGGCCGAGCGGATCGCCTGGATGAGGGGGGTCTCTTCGCCGAATTCGAGGGGGTCGCGCTCTTCGCTCGCGCGGATCTCACCGATACGGAAATCTCCATCCTCGCTCACAATCCGATCGGCCACCTCCAGCACTTTCGCGCGGATGTCCTGGCTGGTCAGGGGCGGCGCCCAGCGGATGTCGAACGCGAAAGTGCACTTCTCCGCTCCCACGTTGACCACACTCCCGCCTTGGATGGTCCCCACGCTGATGGTGTCGTCTCCCAGCCTGGGGTGCCCCCCCAGCTGGATGTCATAGATGGCGGGTATGAGCTTGCACGCCTTGAGGATGGCGTTCACCCCGTCCAGCGGGAAAGCCCCGTGGCTCGACTTACCGATGACGTCCAGTTCGAACCAGATCCGCCCCTTGAACACGTGGGGAACATTGAAGTTTGAAGCCTCACCGAGGATGGCCGCGCGGGCGGGGACGAGATTCTTCTCGAACGGGTAGCGAAGCCCGTAGCGCCCCGCGGTCTCATCGTCCACAGCGGACACGAGGTGGAGGTCGCCGTTCAACCGGACCCCGGAACTCTGGATGGCGCGGACCGCCTCGAACATTCCCGCCAGCATGCCCTTGGAGTCGGCCGAGCCCCGGCCCCAGACAAAACCCTCCTCGACCACGGCCTCGAAGGGAGGAAAGCGCCAGGCGTTCAGGTCCCCCGGATCGACCACATCCATATGCGAAGAGAGGCAGAACGCTGGTCCTGGCCCCGCTCCCCGGAGAACTCCGATGACGTTCGGTCTTCCGGCCTCCCCGACCGATCTTTGGATGTCCTCTAGGCCGAGGTCGCGCATGAGACTTTCGGCATAGTCGGCGATGGCGTCGTAGTCGCCGGGCGGGTTGATGCTCGGCCGGCGGACCATCTCGCGGACGAACCCAACGACAGAGTCTTCCTCGATGCAGGACAGGATTCGTTCTTCTGTAGTGGTGTTCGCCAAGGCGGTTTCTCCTCTGATGGGGGGTGCTGGCCCTTCGATTCTATTTGGAGCAATCTCTGCCCCGGTCATGTTCGATACTTGCCGAACGCCCGGATAACTACTTCCACGGGGATACATGGCACCCGGTGCGCTTGGACGACCAGCGGGCAGCCCTGGCCTCACAAACCGGCAAGCGCCGAAATCACTTTCGCCGATGCATAGGTAGCAAAATAGTAGCAAATCCACTTCAAAAAGCTAACCAGTTAACTTTCAAAAGTTCTATCTATTTGATATTAAATATGTTAGTTAATTTCAACCCCGTTTTTATAGTTTACAGATCGTTCACAGACCCTTGACGCACCCATAGATTCCGGTTCACAATATTCACAGATTCTTTCCAGAGTTCGATTTTGGAGGGTTCTGTGATTCGAAAAATAAAAAGTAAGGGAAGTCCCGGAAAATCCCCTAAAACCCCCTCAAAACGACTGGAAACACCCGAAAACGGTAGGTCTGAGGGGTTCTACGAGAAC
>PVBE010024561.1_pt1 | contig 35254 bp, 30 predicted proteins | sample 1631181 | NCBI WGS metagenome assembly PVBE01 (sample SAMN08397723, study PRJNA350692) | Marine metagenome, whole genome shotgun sequencing project. | isolation source: water | place: Pacific Ocean | collected 2012-04
AATCTTTTTTGCTATATATCCGGCAACATCGTCCGGCAGTTTGAAATTAAACGTGTCCGCTTTCTTCTTCAAAATCGCCATTTTTGTTTCGTATTCCGGTGGTTTTATGTCGGCAATGAGACCCCATTGGAAACGGGAGACCAATCTTTCCTCCAGCTTGGGAATATATTTAGGAAAACGGTCACTTGCAATGACAATCTGTTTCTCGGACTCAAACAAGGTATTAAAGGTATGAAAGAACTCTTCCTGTGATTTTTCCTTGCCGGCGAGAAACTGGATATCATCCATTAGCAATATATCCACATTTCTATAGAGCTTTCTGAACCCCTCCGTCTTCTGTTGTTTTATTGCAGAAATAAGATTTGTAAGAAATCGTTCGGAAGAGACATAGCAAATTTTCTTTCGTTTATCCTTTTTTAATATATGGTGTCCAATTGCGTGGATAAGATGAGTCTTCCCGAGACCGACGCCACCATATATAAAGAGGGGATTGTATGCTTTTGACGGTGCTTCGGCGACAGCATATGCCGCTGCATGAGCAAACTGGTTAGAGGTGCCGGTAATAAAATTATCAAAAATATACATTTTATTTAAACCGTGCCTGTCATAGTTTGTTTTACTAATCTCCTCTTCAACTTTTTCTATAAGAGGAGAAATATCTTTTGATTTATTTGTATCTTTTGATGGACTTTTTTTAGTATTTGAAATTGTTAGATCAATAGAGATATTGCTTCCACATATTTTGCAAAGAGTTTCTTCTAAAAGAGGCTGATATTTGGAAGCTAACCATTCTTTATGAAATTTGCTGGGAACTTCTATCGTGGCTTTCTCTTTATAAAATGAAATGATTGAGATAGGCAAAAACCATGCTTCATAAACCTGTGGAGGAAGACTTTTTTTAATTTCTTTTAAACAGTTGTTCCAAAGATTTTCCATAAGTGTGAAACTTAAGCGAGGTAAAAAGAAAAAGAAGAGGTAGAGTATAAGCGAACTTAAAATAAAAATGCAAGAGGAAAGAGAAAAGGTTTAAAAATATTTTATGAAAAAAGTTTCAATGTCTTTCGGCTGACTGGCGAACAGAAAGCCTATATTTAACAGTTGCTTGGCTCCCATGCCGAAAGGATTCTTTGTTTTACGTTGAGATGTACGAGAATCCTGTCAACTATAAAATCAGACATGTCATTAAGATTCTTGGGTTTATGATAAAAACCAGGAGAAGCAGGTAAAATAACAGCACCGGTTTGCGATAGGGTTAACATGTTTTTAAGATGGATAGTATTATAAGGAGTTTCACGGGGGACAAAGATGAGGGGAAAACCCTCTTTTAAAGCAACGTCAGCAGACCGGGTTATGAGATCTTCCGAGACACCGGAAGCGATTCTGCCAATACACCCCATGGAAGCTGGAATAATAACCATACCGCTGTGGCGAAAAGAACCAGAGGCAATTTTGCTGTTCAATTGAGAATTGTCATAAATAGACACTCCCTTTTTTTCAAAATAGGAATAATTCAGGTCCAACTCATGTTTCAGGATTTTCTTACCATTTTCAGAAATTATAAAATGGATGCGGGCCCTACTTCCGATTAATGAGTCAAACAACTTTTTAGAATAAACGGCCCCACTTGCACCCGTAATTGCTATTATAAATTCATGCTGCATTATATATTATTAGGAAATAATGTTTTTAAAATAGTCCATTTTCTTCCCTATATTTTAAGAGCTAAATATTGGTAGTGAGAAGGGATAGTTTTTCGATGGTAATTTCATTAATATTTTTTTTGATAGAGTCTAACGGATGTGAGCCGTTGATTTTCTTAATAAAGGGATCGTTAAAAGAGTCGAAAATTGTTTTAACCTTTGACAAATAGTGTGCTTTTTCAAAAGCATCTCTTTTTCCTTTGCGCCCGGCGTCTATTCGTTTTAAGCCCAATTCCGGTTCAATTTCGAGATAAAAAACAAGATCGGGCTTTAACGCAAAAGCTTCATTCACTGATCTGATTTGTTGGGCTTCTACTCCCAGAGCCCCTTGATATGCTATTGTGGAAAAGTAATACCTGTCCTGAATAATAACTTTGTTCTCTCTCATAGCAGGAAGTATGTTTTTATTAATATTGTCTTTTCTGTCTTCTATGAATAAGTTTAATTCCTCCTGCGGAGAAATTTCCTTCCTTCCATTGGAGAGAAGTTCTTTAATTTTCCCTCCCCAGTAGCCTTCCGTTGGTTCGCGAAGCAAAATCGCGTCATATCCTTTTTTTACTAAAAACTCTTTTAGTAAAAAGGCCTGGGTAGTTTTGCCTGAACCATCCAGCCCCTCAAAAACAATAAAAAAGCCCCGTTGAAGTCTTTTCAGTTCACTCAATTGCATTAGGCCAGTTATTATTAATGGAGGTTTCTAGTTTTGACTTATCTTCTTCTGATATTTCTAGGACTTGAACACCAATATGATAAGGATATTGAGGATTGAGATCAGTTTTATCGTACCAGATGACTTCGCCTAAAACATTTATAATGTCAGAGGTCTTACTTTTTTCTTCTTGAGAGAGTTGTAGCTTTATTCCAATCCGGTTTTTTTTCATCATAGAACTATCATGAGAAATATGGAAACGCCCGATTTGTACTAATCCTGCTTCCAGGCAAAACCCATCGAGGGAGATATTATTTACAATGCCCTTTGATTCGGTCGATGTTTCTATGGGGTTCTCTCCGCTGATAATTTTAAATTTTACCTTTATAGGTGTTTTGAGGCGCTTGAATTGTCGGCTATCTGGAAGATTAGATTTAAAAAAATCAATCATTTGTTAATGAGGAGAAATTTATTGCTAATGGTTTGATATCATTAACGGTATGGTTTGTCAATGTTTTTCAACTTTTGGCCAGCCTTTATTTTTATCCTTATATCTTGCAAAATTAATATTAACCACTCCTGCGGGGCATGAAAAAATTGGTATCCGCAAAAAAAAAGGCAGGGTATGTAAATACCCTGCCTTTTGATTTAAAAATTTAAGACCTTATTTAGGAGCGGATTCCGCGTAAAGTGTTGCGACCTTACTTTCAGTAAAAGGTTGAACGCTAACCATTGGTTCTACGGGTTCATTTCCTTTTATTAGTTCTGACGTTGAATAAGTTTTTTCTTCAAAAGTCTGTTTCGCTTTTATTAAGACAAATTTAGTATAAGCGAAGTCTCCTGGCTCAACACTGAAGCCCATCCTTGGGGCGCCATTTTTCAGATGACTTCCCACTTGAGGCCTTTGTGAATAGATCGTTTGCCGACCTGCTTCAACAAGCTTATCTTTCATTTTAAATTTGAGCTTGTTCACAAGACCCTCGTTTACACGGGAATTAATGGCAATGTCCTGAAAACCAATGAACATAAAATACCTCCATGTATTTATGTTGAAGTTACTTAATAAAGTATGGACGAGTCAACCCTCCCCTGTCGTCGTTTTTCTTTTGATAAAGCTAGTTGACCCCTTAACACCTCCTTTAATTTGAAATAAATAAAAAAATATTATACTTTTTAACCCTCCTCAATCTCTTCCATGAGAAAGCATGGAGGGACAAAAAGTTTTTCAAAATTTAACTATAAAACCTATCGTCAAAATACCCAAAAAACTTAGTACTTTTTTTAGTTTTAATAAAAAAAATAAAATATATGCAAAAAAACCAAATATTTAGCTAAAAATTCTTCCTGAATTACTTGACATATGGACAAATAACGCTATTTTATAAATTAAAGAATTCCGGGATTACAATTTCATTGAGAAAGGTTTACTTGTTCCCTACACTATGTTTATTATGAAAAAAAAAGCTATTGGGCTCTTATCAGGTGGGCTTGACAGTACTCTGGCTGTCAGGATTATGTTGGATATGGGTATTGAGGTCATTGCCCTCAACTTCCTCAGCCCTTTTTGCACATGTACCCGTAAAGGAGCAGGGTGCAAAAGTGAAGCGTTAAAAGCATCAAAAAAGTTCGGGATTAAATCAAAAACTCTCTTTTTAGGGGAAAAATATCTTGAAATAGTGAAAAGCCCTAAATACGGCTATGGGAGCAGCATGAATCCATGCATAGATTGCAGAGTTATGATGTTTAAGAATGCCAAGCAATTTATGATTGATGAAAACGCTTCTTTTATCTTTACCGGAGAGGTGCTGGGCCAAAGACCCATGTCACAGAGGCGCGATACCATGAATATTATAGAGAGAGACAGCCAGCTAAAAGGGCTCATTGTTCGTCCTCTTTCCGCGCAATTTCTCAAGCCGACGTTGCCTGAAATTCACGGTATTGTAAACCGTGACCGATTGCTAAAAATAAAAGGTCGATCCAGAAAACACCAGATGGCTTTAGCGGGGGAAAAGGGTATCTACGATTATCCTTGTGCATCAGGCGGTTGCCTGCTTACAGAGTCTCATTTTGCAAAGAAATTGAAAGACCTCCATCGATTCCAAAATCCAATCAGCATTAACGACGCAAGATTATTAAGAGTAGGAAGACACCTTAGAATTAATGACCTGTGCAAAATAATTGTTGGAAGAAATAAGGAAGAAAATGAAAAACTTGAGAAATTGGTGCAACCGGGAGACCATCTGTTTAAATCTGCAGAGCATAAAGGGCCTTTAGTTGTGGCTAAAGGAAAAATTGAAAATGGGGCAATGGAAACGATTTCCGCAATTACCGCCCATTACAGCAAAGCACCGAAGTTAACTAAAATACTTGTTGAAGTTTGCAAATACCCCGACGACCAGCTTCCATTGCAAGAAACCTGTTCGCTGGACGAAGAAACCGTAAAAAACCTCCTGCTTTAAAATACCCCATGGTTGGTTTTGTGTCTAAGGGTGGCACAAAATATTTTCTATTCTGATAAATAATGAAGTGTAACATGGCAATACTTGACGTTTTTAGTCGGGTTTGCTATATTATTGGTTTATGGTGATTGAAGAGATTAAAAATGATATTCAGGTAGCTCTGGCAAGGGACCCGGCTTCTCGAAATTTTCTTGAAGTGATTTTTTGTTATCCCGGTTTTCATGCGATAGTCATGCACAGGATAGCGCACTGGTTCTGGCTTAATCGCTTATTTCTGATCGGCAGAATTACATCCCATATTACTCGCTTGATTACCGGCATCGAGATTCACCCGGGTGCGAAGATTGGAAAAGGGTTCTTTATTGATCATGGCATGGGAGTTGTTATAGGAGAGACATCAGAAATCGGCGATAATTGCACGATTTACCAGGGAGCTACTTTAGGCGGACTCAGCCTGAAAAAAGAAAAGCGTCACCCTACCCTGGATCATAATGTAGTTGTTGGCGCAGGAGCTAAAATTTTGGGACCTGTTTATGTGGGGGCTAATTGTAAAATAGGCGCGGGCTCGGTCGTCCTGGAGGATGTCGCTAAAAACTCTACTGTTATCGGAGTGCCCGGAAGAATAATTTATCGGGGAGATAGTGACCCACTTAAAAGTATGGATGATGATTTAAAAAGGTCGCCGGATCCGGTCGCACAAGCAATTAAATGTTTGCTTGAAAAAATTCCTAAGATTGAAAAAGAACTTAAGGAACTTAAAAAATTAAAGAGCAATAATAAAAAGAGTATAAAAAAAACAAAATCGTTGAAAATCGCTAAATAGTTTGTAAGCTTTTAGATTGTTGTAAGGATTTGGATTTGAGAAAAGTTTATTTAGACAATAACGCTACGACACCAGTACACCCGGAAGTCTTTGAAGCCATGTGTCCTTATTTAAAGGACTATTTCGGAAACCCGTCCAGCGCCCATCATTTTGGAAGACCTCTAAAAGTGGTTATGGATGAAGCCCGTGAAAAGATTGCGGAAATACTCAATGCTTCCCCATCCGAAATTATATTTTGCAGTGGAGGTAGCGAATCGGACAATATCGCTATCAAGGGGGTGGCTCTCTCTAATTTAAACGGTAAAAAACATATAGTAACCTCCCAGGTTGAACATCCGGCGGTTTTGAATACTTGCCGCGTTCTCGAGAAAATCGGTTTTGAGGTAACTTATATTAAGGTAGACCAGTACGGGATGGTTAATCCGGAAGAAATAAAAGAAGCTATTAAAGAAAACACAGTCCTGATTTCTATTCAGCATTCCAATAATGAAGTAGGAACGATTCAGCCGGTAGCAGAAATAGGAACAATTGCTAAAGAGAGAAACATTTTTTTTCATACGGACGCGGTCCAGAGTTTTGGAAAAATTCCTTTGAGTGTAAATGATTTAAATGTTGACTTTTTGTCTATTTCCGGCCACAAATGTAGCGGGCCGAAAGGTATAGGAGCGCTATATATTAAAAACGGGACGTCAAAACTGTTTCCAATAATTAGCGGTGGTCACCATGAGAGAAACAGGAGGGCCGGCACTGAAAATGTACCGGGGATAGTCGGCTTTGGTAAGGCGTGCGAAATAGTAAAAAAAGATATGAAATCAGGATCAAAATATTTGGCAGGGTTACGGGATAGCTTGCATCAAAAACTGGCAGGCTCGATCCCCCAAACCACTCTTAATGGACATCCAACAAAACGGTTGCCTACAACTTTAAATATCGGTATCGAATGCGTAGAAGGAGAATCCATTATGATTAACCTTGATCTTCAAGGAGTAGCTATCTCTACCGGATCAGCATGCAGTTCCGGTACCCTGGAACCTTCCCATGTATTGACCGCAATGGGGGTTCCCCACGAAAAAGTGCACGGTTCCTTACGTTTCAGCTTTGGGAAAATGAATACGGAAGAAGATGTAAATTATGTTGCTGAGATATTACCGCCCATCGTAAAAAAAATAAGAGAGATCTCACCATTATGGAACAAATAAATGCTCGGCAAAATCATTTCCAATTATAAGGAAAAAAATCAGCAGTACAAAGATAATCTGTACAAAAAACTACAGAGTCTTTTCCAGGACGACTTTTCATCTGATCAAGCACACAAAATTATTAAACCCGACTTTAATCTTTACTACAAAAATAAAATCCTCCCGTTAGTTGAAGCTCAATCAGCAAACCTTTATAAAAACATAACGAAAAGTGATTATCCATTTGAAATATTATTTCGAAGATCAGCCCTGATTGATGTAGTGATAAGGTTTAGCCTGGAATGTGCTTCTCTGCAATTTAATCTGACAAATAAAACTTCACTAAAACCAGAGAACGTTCCATTTGCTATTGTTGCCCGCGGCGGATACGGGCGGAGAGAAATGTTCCCATTATCGGATATTGACCTTGTTGTTATTTCTAATCATAATTCACGAACAGAAAAAAAGGTTAAAGAAATAATTCGTAATTTCGAATACCTCTTTATCCACCAGAATATTTTTCCAACGGCAAGCAGTTTCGGATATTTGCATTTAAGCGATATGGCGATGCCCTGCACAAAAGAGGATATTATTAATTTCCGGTCTTTGCTCGAAGGACGTTTTGTTTCGGGGAGGCAGGAGACATTTAATCTCTTTCAGAAAAAGATATTTTCTATGTTGGAAACGAACAAGCAATTTTTTATTGAAGACAACATTACTTATACGGAATGTTATTCCGTTGAAAACACAGTTTTTCAGCAGGAACCGGATGTTAAAAATGATATTCGCCGTTATTACTGGGCTTTATTTTTGACAAAAATAAAGTTTGGCTTTAAAGAATCTTCCATGACGGAAATTATGTACAGGCTGTTCTCTGAAAAACAAATAAGCGAGCAGGTTTATAAAAAGGACCTTGTTGCGTTAAATTTTTTAATCAAAATCCGATTACTGCTCCATCTTATGATGCCATCCGGCAACAAGGATAAATTGTCCTTTGAAAACCGGGAAAGGATAGCCAAAACCTTCGGTTTTGAAGTTAATGATTTTTACAAAGAATATTTCTATAACGCGGCTCTTCCTTTAAAACGGGACGGAAGAAATCTTTTATGGGATTGCATCTGGCGGGATGAAACGGTTGCCAAAAAGTTGAACGATTATTTTGGTACAAACGATAAAGATACTATTGTCTTCCTTCCCGGCAAGGAAAAAATATTTTCTGATTCCCCTGAGAAAATATTTGACATAATGAAGTTTGTCGCGGAAGAGGGCTTCAATATGTCGTATCCGATTATTCTTTCTATAGAAGAAACTAAAGATAATTTAGTCCCCATTTTTATGCAAAGTGAAACTAAAGACAAAATGATTAAAACATTTCAGTACATTTTAAAGGGGAAATATTTTGCAAAAGCCCTTCGCGATATGAATGAATACGGCTTAATAGGTAATTTTATTATTCCCAAGTTCTCAGCTCTTTGCGGATTGCCACAGGATATTTACGTGCACCGCTTTCCTGTTGATATTCATATTATGGCAGCTTTAGACGCTATTAATATGCTTGAATTGAATCAAGGCGATCCATTTCTTATCCAACTCTATCAAAACCTTAAAAATAATATAATTTTGAAATTAGCAACTCTGTTGCATGACATTGGAAAGGGTTACAAGACCGGAAACCAAAATGAAGATGAAGTTGGCGAGGCTATGACTCCTGCTATTCTCAAGGAATTGGGTATTATGGATCAAAGAAGTGTTGATTCTGTAAGCTTTCTTGTCGGGAAACATCTTGCAATGAAAGACTTGCTCGATCTTGACCCTAATGATAATGAAACATACGAAATGATATGGAAGTTGATCGATGGAGATATGGAAAAGCTAAGAATGTTGATCTTGTTAACCTTTGCTGATCGGCATGGAACTAAGATGAAAATGACGTCCGGGCAGATAACAAGATTAAAGCATATTTATCAAAAAGCACTTTATTATGAGAAAAAGGAGACCGTTGGTGAATCGTTAAAAGCAGAGTTCATCAATTTGATTGACCTTCCACCTGACCTTCAAACTCAATTAGATACATACAATGCTTATAAACAATCTGAAAATCATTTTGCAGTTGAACTTTATTATGTTGAGAATAAACCAACAGACTTAATCCTTTGCCTGCAAGATCAAGAGGAGATTCTTTATCGCATTGCCTGTATAATCGCGTTTAACAAAATTAGTGTTATTGACGCTCAGGTTAACACCTGGAATGGCGTTGCTTTGGATATTTTCAAAATGGTTGATGAAAACGGCAAACCCGTTGATTATACAAATTTTTACTATGTTCAGAGATGCGTTAAGAAAGAGATAGACAATGTTTTTGTTAAGGGGAATTCTGTAACCAATCTTTACAAAAACAGGATTCTTGTTGAGGCAAATACCAAGAAAATGTATAAAAAAATTACACCCAAAGTAAGAGTTATAGGCAGGGCTGTTAAAATTGTAACACCTGATATATTAGGGGTTTTTATGCAAACTACCAAAACATTTGCTTCATTGAATATGCCTATTTCTAGAGCCATTGTTCATTGCAGAAACAATTATGCCACCAATGTATTTTACCTGGAAAGGAAAGATATAAAAAAAATTAATTCCGACATGAAAAGCTTTATAAGGCGTCTTTCAGAAGAATTAAACAGGCTTATCGATCCGGGAGCTATTTTTTAGTGAAGAGGATATAAAAAAACGGTTCTGCTCATATGGAAGAATTTGTTTGCATTTAAAATAGACTAAACATAGAATAAAACATTATGCAAAGGTTAGTTAACGAGACCAATGAGGAAATAAATTTGATAAAAAAGAAAACAGAGATGGTGAATGAATCCTACAATAAAAGATAAACAACTGGAATTGTTAATTAGCCTTCAGAAAATTGATAAGGAAATAATAAAATTCAATCAACAAAAAGAAAAGATTCCCGAAGAAATCGAGCGGGAACGACAGATTTTTGAGAAAATCAATTTGGAAATTAATCAGCTTAACGAAAAAATCGAGCAAACCAAAAAAGAACGTCGCTCTAAAGAACTGGAAACCCAATCCACAACTGATCTGTTGAATAATACCAAAATAAAGCTTCCGAACGTGAAAACCAATAAAGAATATTCCGCCGTTCTTCAGGAAATTGAAAATTTAAAAAGCAAGATTGACTCTCTTGAAGAAGCAGAAATTAAGTTGATGGAGAATATTGAAGAATGCCAGAAGGAATATGACCAGAAATTAAAAGAAAAGGAAGAGGAAGAAAAAAAATATCTTGAGATTAAAAAAAGAAAAGAAGATGAATTGGAAGACCTCAACAAAGGTTTGGAAAAAGAATTAAACTATAAAAACGAACTGGCAGCAAAGATTGAAAGCAAATGGTTTAAATATTACAAAAAGGTCATGGATGCCAGAAATGGAAAGGCAGTTGTTACTATTCAAAATGATACATGCAGCGGCTGTCATCGTAGTCTCAGACCACAATTATCTATTGAGATAAGACAAAACGATTCAATTATTACGTGCCCTTATTGCAGTCGTTTTTTATTTTCAGAACAAATGACCGGAGTAGGTTAGGTAATCGCTGTTCTCCATTTGTGAGAATGGAGGAAAGCCCGGGCTCCAGAGGGCAGGGTGCTCCGTAACGCGGAGGAGGGGCGACCCTATGGAAAGTGCAACAGAAAATATACCGCCCGGTACCATGTGGCACAGGGTAAGGGTGAAAAAGCGAGGTAAGAGCTCACTGCTTTCTCTGGTAACAGGGAAGGTTGGTAAACCCCACCTGGAGCAAGGCCAAATAGGGAAGCGCTTGAGGATAGCCCGTCCAATGCTTTCGGGTTAGGCCGCTTGAGCCTGTCGGTAACGTCAGGCCCAGATAAATGATTACCATCTCGTTAGAGATACAGAACCCGGCTTATTATCTGCTCCGGTTTAATTATTGAGATTTCCAAGGGGGGTTTTGGGTCAGTTTGCAGCCTTTTTTACATCATTGTCAGTATTCTGATGATTCTGTTCACTGTTTTCTGAACTTTGAGCCTCGTATTCTTCCAAGTAACGTTCGTAGACCTTTTCTTTGATCAGCAAGTCCACAATCTCTCCGTCCAATTCTCCATCTTTTACCATAAATCCTAAGATTTTATAAGCCTGTGCTAATGGCATAGCTTTTTTGTAAGGACGGTCAGAGGCAGTTAGGGCTTCTGTTATGTCTAGCACAGCTAGCATCTTTGCTTCAAATGGAATCTCATCTCCTTTAAGGCCTTTTGGGTATCCTTTTCCATTGATAAACTCATGGTGTGCTCCTGCAAAAGGAGGAATATTTTTAAGTTTCTTTGTAAATGGTATCTGCTCAAGCATTTTCAAAGTAACTGCCGCATGATCCTGCATCTTCTTTCGTTCTGCTTCTGTAATGCTCCCCTTTCGAATGGAAAGATTTAAGAATTCGTCTTCGTTAATCAAAGGAAGCTGTTGTCCGTTTTCAGTGTAATTCATTTTAGCAATTTGCTTCAGCCTTTCTATTTTATCATTATCCATGAATTCTCCCGGTTCATTGCAGCTAATGACAAATTCCCTCGCATCCATTATTTCTTTCGTCTTTTTTTCTGTCTCATTTTCCAGTTGCCTGATTTCATCTTCAGAAGCGCCCTTTTCCAACAACTCTGCTTTCTTTTTAAAACCCTCGGCCTCTATGTCTTTCGCTAAATATAGAAATTTTAAGTTCAAGTAATGCACACGATCAAAAAGCGTTTCAAGTTTTTTCCCCTTTTCAACAATTTGAACAGGTGTTGTAACCTTCCCTATATCATGCATCCAGGCTGCTGTTTTAAGCTCATGCAATTGGTCCACATCAAAATGAATATCTGCGAAAGGACCATCCTTTTTGCCATTTAGTGTTTTAGCCATAACCATAGTCATGTCAGCAACTCGCTTTATATGACCGGCTGTAACAGGAGATTTTTCATCGATCGCGGTAGCCATAACTTTAACAAAAGAACTAAACAGGTGCTCCATATCGTGGATGAGCTTGACATTGGTAATGGCGACAGCGGCCTGGGACGCCAGCGAGTTAATAAGACTCTCAAAATCAGCGGAAAAAGGTATAACTTCACCTGTTTGTTTGTCCTGAGCATTAATAAGCTGGAGGACCCCGATAACATCATCTTCATGGTTTTTCATAGGAACAACGAGCATTGATTTGGTGCGGTATTTTGTGGCCTCGTCGAATTTTTTTGGCCCTGTAAAATCAAATAAATCGGAGTAATAAACATCAGGAATATTAACACTGACATCTTTTATGGCGACATAAGCGGAAACATTTGATTCCTTTAACTCAACAGGGGAAAAAGGTGGAGGATTTTGAAAAAGCCGTTTCCCAAAAGTGTAAAGTAAAATATACTGCCGCAGTAAGTTCCGGAAGCGCCGCTTTACACCTTGCCCTGCTTGCCCTTAAAATAGGGAAAAAGGACTCGGTTGCTATCCCCTCCTATTCATGCACGGCTTTATTGAATGCCTTACAGTATGTCGGTGCTACTCCTAAATTCATAGACATTGATCCTGAAACTTTGAATATCTCTTCAGAAGACCTGAAAAAAAAAATGACCCGGCGAGTAAAGGCTGTCATTGTTCCCCACATGTTTGGATTTCCGGCTGATATACTTGAAATAAAAAAATTAGGGCTGCCAATTATTGAAGACTGCGCACTCGCCCTTGGAGCCCGGTATCGCGGAAAACCGGTCGGGTACTGGGGAGACATTTCAGTGTTTTCATTTTACGCGACAAAAGTGATAGCTACTGGAGAAGGTGGGATGATAGCGACCCGTTCAAAATCACTGGCAAATTATATAAGGGATATTAGGGAATATGACAGATACGAAAACTATCGCGTTAGATATAATTACAAAATGACGGACCTAGCTGCAGCTTTAGGGTTGTCTCAGCTTGCTAAATTAAACGTTTTTTTAAAGAAAAGAAAACAGATAGCATTATATTATGATAATTTTTTTAGTGAGAAAAGAGTACAAAGTAGAGAACTTTATCCTGAAAGTAAATCTATTCACTACCGCTATATTCTTAAAACCGATAAAAGCGTTAAAGAACTAATAAAAAAATTGAAAAAAAACGGTGTAACAGCCGAACTCCCTGTTTTCCGTCCTTTGCATCATATTTACAAATCTTCTCATCTATGCCGTTTTACCGATAAAATATGGAAAAGCGTTTATTCCATTCCTATTTATCCTTCTCTAACAAGTTTAGAGCGACAGCAGATTGTTCGTGTTGTGAAAAATTATGATTCCTGATATAAAAACAATAAAGCTGGTAAGCGTTCAGCTTTATTTCTTTGACATGAAACAGGACAGATCAGGCTTAGACAGGTTTAGCCTGACGATTATCGTAATGGCGGTCTTGCTATCCTGTCGAAATTTACAGATTGGTGACTGTTTAAGAAGGAAACAATGAATTTTGTCAATTTGTTAACAATAGGAATTCTGATTTTTCTTTTAGCATACAAACGTGAGCCGATTGAAGAATTTGTCATGTTTAAGAATATCCATTGGCTTTACATTGTGGTCTCGTCTTTTTTGCTGTCTTATTTAATAGTGCCGGTCATGAAGGAAGTTGCTAAAAAATATAGTATTTATGATATTCCGGATAAAAGGAAATTGCATGGTAAACCAATACCCAAGCTTGGCGGAGTTGCCATTTATTTAGCCTTTTTCACTGTTATTCTTATAAATTTTCATTTTTCAATACAATTAAAAGGGATTCTTCTTGGAAGCGCGGTAATTGTGGCAGCAGGTCTCTTTGAAGATATTTATGGCTTGTCCGCGAAAAAAAGACTGTTATCGCAGATTTTGGCAGTAATAATCCTTATTATCTGTGATGTTCACTTGTCGTTCGGTCCGGATACCTGGTGGGCGTTTGCGATTGAGTCATTTATTACGATGTTCTGGGTAGTGGGTATCATTAATGCCTTTAATTTCCTTGATGGTATGGACGGGTTGGCTACCGGCCTGGCAGGCATATCTTTGTTTTTCATTGGAGTGGTGGCCTTGCAGTCAGACCAGTCTTATTTGGTATATCTATCATTTACCGTTGTTGGTTGCTGCCTTGGTTTTCTGCCTTTTAACTTTCATCCTCGGAAAAAGGCATCCATTTTTCTGGGCGACACAGGAAGCACCTTTCTTGGTTTTATTCTGGCATCCCTTCCCGTAATGACTGCCTGGGCTTTAGATGATCCAATAAAGGCCTATTCCATGCCTATTCTTATTCTGGGAGTCCTGATTTTTGATATGATTTATATAACAATAGAAAGAATTATGACAGGCAAAGTAAAAAACCTGACAGAGTGGATCGAGTACGTGGGACGAGACCATTTCCATCATCGCCTCGTTGCCACTGGTTTATCAAATTTTGATTCTGTTCTTTTTATTTTTCTCCTGTCGGCCACTCTTGGAATCAGTGCTCTGGTATTAAAACATGCAGAAACAGTAGATAGCTTTCTGCTCCTGGTGCAGGCGGGAAGCATCTATGCTATTCTTGTTATTCTGATGTTAAAATCAAAAAAAAATCTTAAATAACTTTGCTGAGAACCTAACCTGTGGACAAATGTTTAACTATTTGCTAATATCTTTGGGGAAAAAATGACACCAAAACCCTGCGAAAGATTATTATATGATTAAAATACTTTTTGTTTGTAGAGCAAATCAGTGCAGGAGCGCGATGGCGGAAGCCTTGATGCAGAAGATGCTTGATGAAAGAGCAATTTATGAAATAGAAATAAAATCAGCAGGAACTCATGCAAGAGATGGCATTAGACCTCTTCGTAAAGTCCTTGAAGTTTGTGAACAACGGGGGATTGACATATCGTCCCACTCTTCTCTTGCCCTTACGGAAGAACTCTTGAAAGATTCGGATATTGTCCTGGTCATGGAAAAAGAACAAGTCCAAAGTGTTATCGAAAAGTTTCCGGAGGCAAAGGAGAAAGTAAAGATGCTTTCTTCCTATAGCAAAGAATATAAAGATCAGGACATTATCGATCCTGTAGGAGGAAGCATGTTGGGTTTTAGAACGACTTTTGCAATTTTAGATGAATGCGTAATAGGACTTCTTGATGATGTTTTGATGACGAGATAAATTAGTTAAGGGCTTATTCTAAAATAAGAATATTAACAAAAATAGAAAAAGAGCCTTAGAAAAGAATCAAAATTTGTGTTTGCATTTCATGAAAAACCCTCCCCGTTTATATTTAATTGACGGTTCTTCCTATATCTTCAGGGCATTTTACGGAATAAAACAATTTCTCTCCAATTCAAAAGGACTTCCTACTAACGCAATATACGGGTTCGCTAGCATGCTACTGAAGATACTACGGGAGGAACAACCGGAATATATTGCTATAATCTTCGACCCCAAAGGTAAAACGTTCCGACATGAAATGTATAAAGAGTATAAAGCCAACCGAAAAGAAACACCTGATGATCTGAAGCCCCAGATTCCCTACATCATTAATCTTGCTGAGGTTTTTAATATTGTGTCCATGCAACAGGAAGGTTTTGAAGCGGACGATCTTATCGGTACGATCTCCAAAAAAGCTGAAAAGAAAGGGTTTGATGTTACGATTGTTAGCGGAGACAAAGATATGATGCAGTTAATATCCCCCAAAATTAAAATGCTGGATACTATGAAAAATAAAACATTTGGGGAGAAGGAAGTAAAGGAAAAATTTGGCGTGGAGCCCGAACGAGTCACAGAAGTCATGGGTTTAATGGGGGATAGTTCAGACAACATCCCCGGTGTGCCGGGAATAGGCCCTAAAACTGCCACCACATTAATTCAGAATTTTGGCGATATTGAAAACCTTCTGAAAAATCTGGAACAAATTAAAAAAAAGTCATTAAAAAATAAACTGCTGGAATACACAGAACAAGCACGGCTTAGCAAAAAACTTTGTACCATCGATACTAATCTAAACCTTCCAGTCGGTATTGAGGAGATGAAAGCAAAGAAATTAGATTCAAAACGAATTATCACTCTTTTTAAACAATTAGAATTTGCTGCTCTTTTGTCCAAAATAGAACTCGGGAACGAGAAATGGGTGGAATCCGGAAAATTGAGAGGATGGAAGTCGGATACGGATAAAAAAAAGTATAAATTAGTTTTTAGTGAAAAAGAGCTGGACAAAATTATTATTCAGGTGAAGAACAAAGGACTTCTTTCTATCGACCTGGAGACGACGAGCGTGTTTCCAATGGAGGCTGAAATTGTAGGGATTTCCATCTCCATTATTCCCCATGATGCTTATTATATACCGGTAGGGCATGATTACCCCGGTGCTCCAGCACAACTTAACAGAGATATGGTCCTGGGAAAGCTTAAACCGGTTCTTGAAGATAAAAAAATCAAAAAAATAGGACAGAACATCAAATACGAAATCATTGTCTTTCAAAATTCCGGCATTAAAATAAAAAATATTTACTTTGACACTATGATAGCTTCTTACCTGATTAACCCTTCAAAACACAACCATAACCTGGAAGACATTGCTCTTGAATATCTTGATTACCGTGTAATAACTTATAAAGAAGTTGTCGGTTCGGGTTCAAAGGAGGTGGGATTTAATAAAGTAGATTTAGAAACCGCAGCATCTTATTCGGGCGAGGATGCCGATATAACTTTGCAGTTAAGCAAAAAACTTTTACCGGCCTTAGAAACAGACGCCCTTGTTTCTCTTTTAAATAACGTGGAATTGCCTCTTGCTGAAGCGCTGGCAGAGATAGAAATAAACGGGGTAAAAATTAATAAAAACTTTTTAAAGAAAATGTCAAAAGACCTGGAAAAGGATATCTCCCTTTCTGCGCAAAAAATTTATGATATGGCTGGAGAGAAGTTTAATATTAATTCTCCAAAACAGTTATCAGAACTGTTATTTGAAAAATTAAAAATTCCTCCTCTTAAAAAAACTAAAACAGGCTATTCAACAGACATGAGCGTATTAGAGCAGCTTGCGACAGGTTATCCTCTTCCGGCGGAAATTATTTCGTACCGGCAACTCAGCAAACTGAAATCGACTTATGTTGATGCGCTACCCCTTCTCGTCAACTCAAAGACAGGCAGGATACACACATCATTTAACCAAACCGTTACAGCCACCGGCAGACTGAGTTCCAGCAACCCGAATTTACAAAATATTCCTATACGTACTGATTTGGGTCGTAAAATCAGGAAAGCATTTATAGCGGAAAAGAACCACCTTCTGCTTTCCGCTGATTATTCGCAGATAGAGCTTCGTATTCTTGCTCATCTTTCTGAGGATGAGGTACTTATAGAGGCATTTAAGAAAGGAGAAGATATTCATGCCCAGACAGGGGCAAGGATTTTTAACGTTTTTCCGAATATGGTTGATTCTAATATGAGGCGCATGGCTAAAGCAGTAAACTTCGGAATTATTTATGGGATCAGTCCATTCGGATTGTCAAAAAATATCAGAGTCAGCTTAAAAGAAGCAAAAGAATTTATCGATCACTATTTTGCTCTCTATAAAGGAGTAAAATCATATATAGAACAAACAATAACAGATGCCCGTAAAAATGGATATGTTACCACTATTTTAAACCGTCGCAGATATCTACCGGAATTGAACAGCAAAAACAGGCAAATGAAAGAATTTGCGGAGCGCACGGCTGTTAATACTCCTGTTCAGGGATCAGCAGCGGATTTAATCAAAATTGCGATGATTAATATTTCAAGAGCAATAAAAAGTAAAAACCTCAAATCTAAAATGATTCTGCAGGTCCACGATGAACTGGTTTTTGAAATACCTGAAGCGGAAAAGAAAATGATGGTTGATTTGGTGAATAAAGAAATGGAGGGAGTTATGGAACTAAAAATACCCTTGATTGTCGACACCTGGATAGGTAAGAATTGGGGAGAGGCCCATTGATTAGCCATTAGTCATTAACCAACGTTTTTTTAATTTTGGAATTCGGAACGTGGGTTTAATAATATGCAATCCAAAATCATAAATCACGACAAAATAAGGAACATTCAATGAATAATTACTCTATTCTATTGGTTGATGATGAAGAAAACATTCGTAAAACCGTTGGTGTTGATCTAAGCGAAAAGGGATATGATGTTACTTTAGCCGGAAGCGGTGAAGAAGCGATAAAAAAGTTGGGGAAAAGCAAATTTGATGTGGTTATTACCGACCTTAATATGGACGGACTAAGCGGAATACAAGTGCTGGAAAGGACCAAAAAGATGAGTCCTGAGACGATGGTGATGATCTTTACGAGCCATAGCGATTTATTACCGGCAATAGAAGCGCTCAGACTTGGTGTTGATGATTACATGTTAAAATCAGCTGATAAAGAAGAATTGTCTTTCAGGGTAAAATATTGTCTCGAAAAACTGGAATTGCGCAGACAGATAGAAAAGCGCTCTGATGACGTCCAAAAAGCAATTTTTAAGCTCGAAAGTGAGGTAGAAAAGCGAAGGTTTGCCGAAAAAGAACTGCTTGAAAACAAAAAAAAGTTAATAGAAAAAAACGAGGAATTAAAAGGATTATCCATCCGTGATGGATTAACGGAAGTATACAACCGTCGTTATTTTCATCAACATTTTGAAAGGGAGTGGAAACGCTCAATCCGGGACAAGAAACCGATTTCATTGATAATGATTGATATCGATTTTTTTAAACTTTTCAATGATACTTACGGCCATCTGGCTGGTGATGATTGTCTTAAACAGGTTGCGAAGGCATTAGATAATCTGATACAACGCCCTGCTGATTTATTTGCTCGCTATGGAGGTGAAGAATTTGTGGCTGTTCTGCCCGGAACAGACGTGGAGGGCTCTATTCAGTTGGCAGAAGAAATGCGCAAAGCCGTTGAAGCATTAAAAATTAAGCATACCTCCTCCGACATTAGCGCTCACATCACAATCAGTTTGGGAGTTGCAACTATTTTTCCTGACAGTAAATCTTCCTCAAATATGCTTATTGATCGCGCCGACAAAGTACTTTACAAGGTAAAACGGACAGGACGGAATCAGGTTAAAAGTGACAATGATTAAATTGGAGAAAAGTCTCGCAGATAACATGCCAAGGATTCACCCTATTTCTAATCAATCAAGCAGTGCGGCGGAGAGATTGAGGTAAAAAGTGAGATTGGCAAGGGAACTGCGATTAAACTATCCACCCTCCCCCTAAAACCGTATCATTATGGTATATCACAGCGGCTTGGCCCGGTGTTATGGCTTCCTGGGCCTCATCGAACTCGATCTCAGGTTCTTTGAGATTGTCAAGAAAAACTGTAGCTAAAACAGGTTTATGGCGATACCTGATTTGTACCAATTCATGAATTTTTTTCTTCTCGGGCAGTTTGAACCAGTTAACATTTTGAATCCTGAATTTTTTTGATTTAATTTCTTCTTTCCCTCCTACTATTAAACGGTTTCTCGCTGCGTCAATTTGTTTTACATAAAGGGGGGTCGGAGAACTGATTTTCAATCCTTTTCGCTGACCTATGGTATAAAATGGGATGCCATTGTGATCACCTAAAACCTTCCCTGCAGTATTAACTATCTTTCCTTTCTTCACAAATTGGGCCCCCTTTTCTTTCAAAATAAAAGCAGGGTAGTTGTTGTCCGGGATAAAGCAAATTTCCTGACTCTCCCTTTTTTCCGCGACACTCAATCCCATAGAGCGAGCATGGTTTCTTACCTCTTCTTTTAAATATCCTCCCAATGGGAAAAGAACTTTTTGCAACTGTTCCTCTGTCAGGTTAAACAAAAAATAACTCTGGTCTTTTTCAGCATCCTTTCCTCTTTTTAAAAGATATTTGCCATTTTGATGTCTCACCTTCTTGGCATAATGGCCTGTAGCAACATAATCAGCCCCCAACTCTTCCGCTCGTTTTACCAAAACATCAAACTTCAAAACTTTGTTACAGGGGATACATGGATTAGGGGTTTTACCAATAAGGTATTCATCGACAAAATAGTTAATGACCGAATTTCTAAACTCTTCTTCCAAATTTATAGCATAAAAGGGTATCGCTAGCTTGTCCGCGACTCGTCTTGCGTCGGACACATCATCCATGGAACAGCAGGTTCCCCCCTCTTGGATATTATAGTCTTCGTCATTCCAAAACTTCATGGAAATGCCAATAACCTCATACCCTTCCTTGATTAACAAAGCGGCGGCTGTGGAACTATCCACGCCCCCGCTCATTGCTATAACGACTCTTTTTTTCATTTTTTAACCAAGGGAATGCAAAATATTTTAGCCACAGAACTTCTTAGTCAGAGACACAATGAGTCTACTCTTCGTGATCATCGTGGTTAACGGCACTATGGTTTTAATCTATTTTAGAAACAGTGATTTTTTTCTGAGCCTGATACTTCCCCTTTTTGTCGGCATAGGAGGTCAGGCAGATATCATCACTTTCTAAAAAAATAATCTGCGCGATTCCTTCACGGGAATATATTTTTACAGGTCTTCTTGATGTATTGCATATGGCCATGGTAATATATCCTTCCCATTCAGGTTCAAGCGGAGTGATGTTTACAACTACTCCACAGCGGGCATAGGTTGATTTTCCAAAACAAAGGGTAAGTATATTTCGGGGAAGCCTGAAATACTCAACACTCTTTCCCAGAACATAAGAGTGGGCCGGTATTACGCAGTGGTTAGCCTTAATACTGCTAAATGACGATACATCAAAATTTTTCGGGTCAAGTAAAGAAGAATCCGTTGCATCAGGGATTTTATATTCATTATCAATACGAATATCATAACCATAGGAAGAAGGACCGAAAGAGATAATACCTTTTCTAACCTGATTTTCCTCAAATGGTTCAATGATCTTTTTATTAACCGCCATTTCTTTAATCCAGCGGTCTGATTTTATTGACATAGCAAGCCACAACCAAAATGAATTTACTAAGCTCAGCTTTGCCGCAGAGGGCGCAGAGATCACAGGGAAAATAATTTCTTCTCTGCAAACTAAGCGGTCTCTGCGATTAAAAAAGAATCCTTAATTTATCAAAACCAAATCCGAATATCAAACGATTGCATTCTTTTAAAACGTACTTTATTATACTATTTACACCAATTTGCTGCTTATTTAATTTTTCTATGTTTTAGAAAGGAAAAACGTAGATTATGTCTCTATTCGATTGGTCTGACAGGTTTAGTGTAAATGTTGAGGAAATGAATGAACACCATAAAAAGCTGATCGGCATTCTTAACCTTTTGCACGATGAAAAGCTTGCCGAAAGAGCTGAGGAAGTCCTGGGTAAAGTGTTGGATGAACTGGTAGATTACACGAAAATTCATTTTAAAAAAGAAGAAGAATTACTGGAACAATATGAGTTTCCCGAATTAGCTGTCCATAAAAAAGAACATGAGAATTTAATTCTAAAAGTGGATGCTATGCAGAAAAAATATTATGCAGGCAATAAAGATATGACTACTGATGTTGCAATTTTACTTAATGATTGGTTGGCAGAGCACATTGTTGTAAAAGATAAAAAATATGGTATTTACCTCAATAGCAAAGGTGTATCATAGACTGTGAGCAAATAACTATTAGCCGACAGCTTTCAGTTTTAGAGTAAAGGTCACAGAGATTAAAAAAACTTAACCCATTTTTAATACTTTGTTATTGCATTAAACCTGTTGTCTCTAATGGTTTTTCTGACAGCTGATAGCTGACAACTGAAAGCTTTCATTTTATGTTTGGCGCCCACATGTCTATTGCTGGTGGTTTAGAAAAAGCCCTTGAGCGAGGGAAAAAAATAAACTGCCGCACCATCCAGATATTTACCAAAAGCAGCAACCAGTGGAAAGCAAAGGAAATTACAGATGAAGACCTTCGCAGATTTCAAAGCTTTTACGCGCAATTTCATATTTCTCCGGTAGTTGCCCACGACAGCTATCTTATAAACCTGGCTTCGCCTGATCCTGTTTTACACCGAAAATCGATAGAATCGTTTTTTAATGAAATGGAGCGGTGTGAAAAATTAAAAATTCCTTACCTCGTCTTTCATCCGGGAGCGCATGTCGGCTCTGGTGAAAAAGCAGGACTAAAAAAAATCGCTCAATCAATAAACATCTTGTTAAAAAGAGGAAAAGGTTTTAAAGTAACGCTACTGCTCGAAACAACAGCGGGTCAGGGCACGAATTTAGGTTACAAATTCGAACATCTTGCGAAGATAATTAAAATGGTAAGGCAAAAAAAATCGATTGGAGTATGTGTGGATACCTGCCACATATTTGCCGCAGGATACGATATTACTACTAAAAAAGGATACAAAAAAACTTTTGAAACTTTTAATAAACTTGTTGGATTGGATAAGCTTAAGGTTTTTCACATAAACGATTCCAAAAAAGAACTCGGTTCTCGGGTAGACCGCCATGAACATATAGGAAAAGGGTTTTTGGGTCTGAAGCCGTTTGAATTTCTCGTTAATGACAGGAGATTTGCTAACATACCGAAAATATTGGAAACACCAAAAGGTCCCGATTTAAAGGAAGATGTTAAAAATTTTAAGGTCTTGAAAAAATTGATTAAAAAGTAATGAACAACCCCGCCGCAACTGGACGGGGTAACAAAATGGAGAAATTATTTAAATGATAAAAAGTATACTTGTGCCAACAGACGGATCACCAAATAGCAAAATAGCGCTGGAATACGGACTCTACCTTGCTTCAAAGTTTGAGGCTGAAATTACAGGACTCAATATTGTAGATATAAGAGCGCTGGAAGGACCCTTTTTCAGTGATATTTCAGGGGCTCTTGGATTTACTCCTTACCAGAACTATGTTCAAAAAATACAGGAGATCCTTGAAGAAAGAGGAAATATAATTCTTAATGATTTTAAAAAATTATGTGAAGAAAAGTCTATACATCCTAAAATAAAAAGATTATCAGGTATTATCCCAAATATAATCGCGGAAGAGGCGAAAAAAGTTGATCTTATAGTTATGGCGCAAAGAGGAGAACACGCGCAGTGGTCGTCTGGTCTGCTTGGTTCTACAACCGAGTCTGTTGTGCGTAAATCTCCCCGCCCGGTTCTCGTTACGTCAAAGGCATTTCATCCTATTAAGACAGTCCTTCATGCATGCGATGGAAGCAATGAATCAAATAAGGCCTTGAAACAGGCGTGCGAATTAGTTTACTCGATGAAACTCAAACTCCATGTAATCATAGTTGCAAATAATGAAGAGAAAGGCAGGAAAATATTAACTGAAACAGAGGAATTTGTTGCTCCTTACCATTTGGACGCGCGTATTGAATGGATTAAAGGTGAGTCTGCTGAAGAGATTCTAAAGTATGCTGAAAACAATAAAGTGGATCTGATCGTTATGGGAACTTTTGGTCATAGCCGTATCCATGAGCTTATCCTTGGAGGAACTATAGCCTATGTAATCAGAAAATCGACTCTTCCTGTCTTATTAAATAGGTAAATTAAAAAAACCGATAGCCGGTAATAGTAGGTCCGCTCTCCTTTCCATAAACTTATCCCTTCGCACAAGGCTGTTAATTATGAATAACTACATTATTAAACGGCTGCTCCTGACCATTCCTACTGTTTTTGGGGTGGTAACGCTGGTTTTCCTTGTTATTCATTTTATTCCGGGCGACCCGGTGGAAATAATGTTAGGCGAGACAGCCTCGCAAACCGATAAAGCAAAACTCCGGGCTGATTTAGGATTAGACCTTCCCATCTTCACCCAGTATTTAGGATTTTTATCAAACCTTGTTCAGGGAGATTTGGGAACATCATTCCATTTTCGTCAACCGGTCTTTGAGCTCATCATGAAAAGGCTTCCAGCTACTATTGAATTATCATTGGGAGCCCTTGCAGTAGCTCTGATTATATCTATTCCGCTTGGGATTTTCTCCGCGGTAAAACAATATTCTTATGTTGACCAGGGGTCTTTGTTCCTGGCTCTGATTGGTGTTTCCATGCCGAATTTCTGGTTAGGCCCGATACTAATTATTGTCTTTTCAATTCATTTAGGCTGGCTGCCGGTTTCAGGAAGGGGCGATATTTATAATCTTATACTTCCCGCTATTACTCTCGGCGCTTCTATGGCAGCCATATTAACCCGAATGATCCGTTCCAGCCTGCTCGATACTTTAAAAGAAGAATATATAAAAACAGCAAGGGCAAAAGGATTGCCTGAACCAATCATTTTATTGAAACACGCCTTGAGAAATGCCCTTCTTCCAGTAGTCACTATTTTAGGATTGCAATTTGGGTCCCTGCTTGCCGGCTCAATTATTACTGAAACCATTTTCTCATGGCCGGGAATCGGCAGGCTGACTATCCAGGCAATTGTTTCAAGAGATTATCCTTTAGTACAGGCATGTGTGATGGTAGTCGCGTTAGGATACGTTTTCATTAACCTGTTAACCGATTTGATGTACGCATGGATTGATCCGCGTATAAAATATGAATAAAAATATTTTTATAATCATTGGTATTACCATAGTCATTACATTATTCCTATTATCTGGTTTCGCCTCTCTCCTTTCACCGTACAATCCTGCTGACCAAAATCTTTATGAACGGCTTCAGGAACCGGGTCTTTCTCATCTTTTAGGACAGGACAGCCTTGGCAGGGACATCCTTAGCAGACTTATCTACGGTTCCCGGGTTTCTTTGAAAGTTGGTTTTTTAACAATTTTTATCTCCGGCATTATCGGAACTTTTGTAGGGTCGGTTGCGGGTTATTATGGCGGTAGAATTGACCGGATATTAATGCAAATTTGTGATATTTTTTTAGCTTTCCCCGGCTTATTGATGGCCATTACTTTAATCGCTATCCTCGGTCCCGGGCTAAATAATGTTATCTTTGCCCTTTGCATAATGGGCTGGGTCAGCTACGCACGGTTAGTAAGAGGCCAGATTCTCTCATTAAAAAACCTGGATTATATACAGGCAGCCGTTGCCTGTGGGATCAGCGATATGAGAATAATATTGAAACATCTCTTACCAAATTTAACGACGCCTATAATTGTTCATTCAACATTTGGAATGGCAGGAGCTATTGTAGCAGAGGCGGGATTAAGTTTTTTGGGTTTGGGCGTTCAACCGCCGGAGACAAGCTGGGGTATGATGCTGAGCGAAGGGAGAAAGTTTTTATTAATTGCCCCTCATATGACAACTTTTCCCGGGCTGGCTATTATGATTGTGGTCCTCGGTCTTAATCTTTTAGGAGATGGTCTCAGGGATAAGCTTGATGTGAAAAGAGAGCAAAATCTTTGACCGTAAATAATGCTTCAGGATTAAGAGCTTAGAAATAAAAGATGTGTCACTCACTTTGGAAGTGCGTGGCGATTTAATGTCCTGAAAATCTGCGTTAACCTGCGTCCAAATATAAAAAAGACGGGATTAAACAAAAAAAGTTGCTCAGTCACCGGCCTTTGGGCTTGCTGCCCGAACCTCAGGGCTTACCATGTCCTCGAATTCTTTAAAGTTTTTCTCAAACCTTCCTGCAAGGTCCTTTGCTTTTTCTTTGAAAGCGTTTTTGTCGTCCCAGGTGTTAATGGGTTGAAGTACCTCAGTTGGCACACCGGGACATGAAGTTGGCACATAAAGTCCAAAAAACTCATCCTTCACAGTTGGAATTTTATCAAGAGAACCGCTTAAAGCGGCATTGAGCATTGCACGAGTATGAGTAATGTCCATTCGGTTGCCTACCCCGTAAGGTCCTCCGCTCCATCCGGTATTGACCAGCCAGCAGGCGGATTTGTGTTTAGCAATTCTTTCACCAAGCAGTTTCGAGTATACCGTGGGATGCAGAGCCATAAAAGGCGCTCCAAAACAGGTACTGAAGGTGACCTTAGGTTCTTTAATGCCCCTTTCCGTGCCGGCAACTTTAGCCGTATAACCGGAAAGAAAATGGTACATGGCTTGCTCCGGCGTCATTTTTGATATCGGAGGTAATACACCAAAGGCGTCACAGGTAAGCATCACAATATTTTTGGGATGCCCGCCAATTCCGGGATATATACAGTTTTCAATATGAGTAACAGGATATGAAGCGCGGGTATTTTCCGTCAATGAATTGTCATAAAGATCAATTCTCCTTGTGATCATATCGATCGGAACATTTTCAAGAATGGTTCCAAACATTTTTGTTGCTTTATAAATTTCCGGCTCTTTTTCTTTGGAAAGATTAATGACCTTGGCATAACAGCCTCCCTCAAAATTAAAAATGCCGTTTTCGCTCCAGCCATGTTCGTCATCTCCTATCAGGCGTCTTTCAGGATCAGCGGAAAGAGTGGTTTTGCCGGTTCCGGAAAGTCCAAAAAAAACAGCCACATCCCCGTATTTTCCCACATTCGCGGAACAGTGCATGGAAAGCACATTTTCTAACGGGAGCTTATAATTCATCATCGTAAATATAGATTTCTTCGTCTCACCCGCGTAGCTGGTTCCGCCAATTAAAATCATTTTTTTACCGAAATGTGCAAGAATAAAAGCCTCCGAATTAGTGCCGTCCCTCTCCGGCACAGCCTGGAATTTGGGAGCGTTGATAACTGTATATTCCGGAATAAGTTTGCTTGTATCTTTGTTAAAGTCTATTGGTCTCACAAACATATTTCTCGCAAAAAGATTATGCCATGCCTCTGTATTTATAATTCTAATAGGAGTTTGATATTCTGAATCTGCGCCTACATAAAGGTCCTGCACAAAAAGCTCGCTTCCTTCAAGAAAGACAAGCATTTTTTTGAGTAAATTATCAAATTTTTCCTCATCTATACCTTTGTTCACTTTTCCCCACCATATATTTTTCTCGCTGGAAGGCTCTCTTACTGTAAATTTATCATTAGGTGATCTACCCGTGTAACGTCCGGTTTCAGTCACTAAAGGGCCTCTGTGAGCTAAAACGCCTTCCTTATCGTGCACTGCCTTTTCTACCAGGGCGGCTGTAGATAGGTTCCAGTGGACATTATCCACATTCTTAATTCCGTGTTTATCCAGACCATATTCAGTTGCAATATATCCAGTTTGCAGCATTTTTACAGATCCTTTCCATTAATTGAGATTGAAAGCCATTATTTGATAAAAAAATGATCGTATCATCATTTAATAATTTATCAAAGATAAAAAAATCCTTTCGTTTATTTAATTGTCTCATTATAGTGGGCAGGAATTATTTAATGGGCGTATTCCCCGTGTATTTCCCTTGATTTTACTGGTACAAAGTTTGCCGCAGGGAGCATAAATTTAAGTTATTAGTGAAGATAAACAGTATCGATCTGCCACGTACTTCCAAAGTGTTTGACACATAAGGCTTTTCAAAACATACTCAAAGAATAACAATAGAGAAAACTTTTGTTGTGTTCAAAGCTGTGATAGGATAATAAAATTCTTTGAAAATGAACCGGTGTTTGTATTATAGTTTGTTAAAAGAAAAATTAAATAGGGTAAAATTTTCTAATAATCGGATGCCATGGTAAGTTCTGCAAATAGAGTTTTAATAGTTGACGCGGATAAAGAATCCCGAGACACCCTTGCGGTACATTTTGAAAAATCAGGTTGGATTGTTTCCATAGCCAAAGACGGCCGGCAGGCTACCCAGGTTATAAATAGAGATGAGCCTAATATTGTAATTATGGATATAGTACTACCGCTTCGGGATGGCATTACTACCTGCAGCCTCATCAGAAAGGATCTTTCAATAATCAATTATTTCCCGATTATTATGATGACCTCCTCTCCTGATAGAAAAAAAATTGTAAGAGCCATTGACGCGGGCTGTGATGATTTTATCGTAAAGCCTTTTAAATTTGATGCGTTATTAAATAAGGTGAATGAGCTGGTTGATTTCCAACGCAAAAAGGTAAAAGAGGAAGAAAAGCCGGATGAAGAAGCAGACAAAGAAGATGAAATTATTGTCTATTCCAAGCAAATGGTTGAAAAGGCTTTTTCAAATGCCATGCATGGTAAATTGGTTGACTATCCTGTTATTAAAAAAACCACTACAAAAATGGTAGAGATTGTCCATAAAGAAAAGACTCTACCACTGGCTTTCAAAATGAGGTCCTACAATGATTACACATATATACACTCAGTCAATGTGGCCGCTTTATGCATGTCATTTGCGTATCACCTTAAATGGAATGATTTAGATTTACAGATAGTAGGCGAAGGAGGGTTTTTACATGATATAGGTAAAACACAGGTCGATTTAAAAATATTATTGAAACCGGATAAACTGACTGATGATGAATTTTCTGAAATGAAAAAACATCCGGAGATGGGCACTGCAATAGCCAGCAAACAAAATATTGAGCCTGATATATTGAAGGTGATTGTTGAGCACCATGAGCGCGACGATGGAAAGGGTTATCCTAATAAACTTGCTAATGCTCAAATGAGTAAATATGGTAAATTATCTGCAATTGTTGATGTTTATGATGCCCTGACAACAGATAGATGCTATCACAAGGGCATTGATTCGGAAGTGGCCATCGAAAGAATGTCAAGCTGGAAAGGCCACTTTGATCCTGGATATTTTGAAAAATTTTCCAGTTTAATTAGTACAGAAACTATTGGAAAATAAGCTGCCATTATAGTCAAAACAACAAAAAAGTGAGAAAAATTATTGAGAGCGCATGAGTGTTTCTAATGCAAGTGCTTTTCTTTATAATATCTCCACCCTGCAACCACAATTCCAATTAAAGCAAATACAAGAAAACAGTTGCCATGTTACTCGTAAGTCATACCTCCTTCGATGCACGGCTCCGATAAAAAAAGCCAGTGTTCCAATAAACCTCAACGCTAATGTGAGCATGTCCCCTTTATAGCTTAGCATTGTCAAATCGACCAAAGCATTTGACAAATCGCAACCCCCACGTATAATATCTCAATTTAAGTTTATTTGAAGTCAGGAGATTTTGATGAATATTTCTGTTATTGGCGTGGGTTATGTGGGGCTGGTTACCGGCGCGTGTTTTGCCGAGTTTGGTCTAAACGTAACCTGCTGTGATAAAGATAAGGAAAAGATTGATTCTTTAAACAAAGGTGAAATCCCTATTTATGAGCCGGGATTAGAAGAACTTGTCAGAAAAAACACCAGGGAAGAAAGACTCCATTTCACCACAAATCTTTCTGAATGTGTCAAGGGTTCTTTAGTCGTTTTCATTGCCGTTGGCACTCCATCAAAAGATGACGGCAGCGCTGATTTAACTTACATTGAGGAAGCAGCCAGAGTCATTGCGAAAAATATGGATGGATATAAGGTTATTGTGACCAAAAGCACTGTCCCTGTTGGCACAGGAAAACTCATTTCAGAAATCATCGAGAAAAGCCAGGTAGAGAAAGGATGTTTTGATGTTGTCTCAAATCCTGAATTCTTAAGAGAAGGTTCCGCGCTGGAAGACTTTATGAGACCGAACAGGGTGGTACTGGGAGCAAGCAGTCCTCAGGCAGTTGCCATTCTTAAAGATCTGTACAAACCACTTTTTCTTATTGAAGCTCCTTTTGTTATCACCAATGTTGAATCAGCAGAAATGATTAAATATGCTTCCAACGCGTTCCTGGCAACCAAGATATCCTTTATAAATGAAATGGCTAACCTCTGTGAAAAGGTTGGAGCGGATGTCCATGTGGTGGCAAAAGGAATGGGACTGGACCATCGAATTGGTCCTAAATTTCTTCACCCGGGTCCGGGATATGGCGGCTCCTGTTTTCCAAAAGATACCCTTGCATTGGCCCAGGTTTCAAATGAAAACGATTTCAGGTTTGAATTAGTTGAAACAACTATTAAGGTAAACAAGAGGCAGAAAGCCTTGATGTTGGAGAAGGTAAAAAAAGGCGTAGGGAATGTGAAAGATAAAACAATAGGGGTGTGGGGTCTGACTTTTAAACCGAATACGGACGATATGCGGGATGCCCCTTCCGTTGATATAATTAACGGACTTGTTAAAGAAGGCGCTTCAATAAAAGCATTTGACCCGGTTGGTAGTGAAGAAGCAAAGAAGTTCCTCAAAGGCAATGTTGAATATTGCAGTAACATGCATAAGGCAATAACAGGTTGCGACGCCCTGGTGATTATTACGGAGTGGAATCAGTTCAGAAACCCTGATTTCGAAAAGCTGAAGAAATCTTTGAAAACACCTCTGATAATTGACTTGAGGAATATTTACGACCCGGAAAAAATGAAAGACCTCGGTTTCCAATATATATGCGTTGGTAGATAAATTTACTTTTGCTTCCCGCCGCTTGCCATTTCCATAATTCTTTTATACGGAAATATTCCGGAACTGTGTCCGTCATTCCATTTTACGGAAATTGCGTAATTCCCTAAAGGTTGGATTTCTTCCGCTTTAATATCAGGCAAAATATCTTCTTTTTTTAAGATCTGCGAGCCGGACATCTCATCAACACATCTTGCGCATTTACAACTGAGACGCAGGTCAAAATTACCAACTACAGTCTCTTCTCCATTCGGCCATTTGAGTGTAATCTTTTCCTGATCGAACGTAATTTGAGGTTTTTTCTCCAGACTCATGGAACTTTTGCCCAATGCCATAATCATATTATCTGCTGCAGTTTTAATGATTTTATTTTCTGTCGGTTTTACCAGATCTGACGCCAATTCTGTGCTGACCGGCAATTGCGCGAGGGTTCCCAGTCCAAATCTTTCGGTTAGATGAGAATTATCCCTGCCCCCAAATATAAAATGCTTTTTCTCGCAATTATCACAGATGAAATATGACATGTTTTCTATAATTCCAAGCATGGGGACATTGACTTTTTCAAACATTAAAATGCCCCTTGCCACATCAGCTACAGAAAGAGACTGTTTGGTAGTAATAATAACCGCTCCGTCTAATTGAACAGATTGCGTTATGGTTAACTGGACATCCCCGGTACCCGGAGGAAAATCAACTAAAAGATAATCCAATTCCCCCCAATCCACATTATGCAATATTTGTTGTATATAACCGGAAACCATCGGTCCCCTCATAATTGCCGGTGAGTCACCCATTAAAAAACCGAATGACATTATTTTTAGATTATCTTTAATCAGGGGATTGAATTTATTATCCGGCGTTAATTGGGCCTTTGAATTCCTGAGATTAAATAAAATAGGGATGGATGGGCCAAAAAGATCGGCATCCAGTAATCCGACTTTAAAGCCTCTACGGGCTATTTCTTTAGCTAAATAAGCCGCGATAGTGGACTTCCCGACTCCGCCTTTGCAGGAAGAAATAGCTATAATAGATTTAACTCCTTTAAGTCCGCTGTTTTCAATTTTTAGGGCATGAGATTTTTTTGAAGAGGTCATGTTTACAATAACTTCTTCTATTCCATCTAATCCTTTTACAATATTTTCAGCCGATTTTTTAAATTCGTCTTTTACAGGACAGGCGGGAGTTGTCAGCTCAATATCAAAACTGACTTTTTTATCTTTGATATCAATATTTTTTACAAACCCCAGGGTTACTATATCTTTTTTAAAATCAGGGTCAATAATTCCGCTTAACGCTTTTAAAATTTCTTTTTCAGTTATCATTTTCTTCAAATAATAAGCAATGATTTCATCTTATTTATGTAGAGTCATATACTTACAATAAGGGTTCAAAAAGTTTTTAACATGTATTTCGGTGAAAGAAAATCTTTTAGTTTCCTTCTTAAAAATGAGGTCAATAACTAATAATTCAGGCTGTCCGAAAACGTCGAAAGGGTGCATGTTGTCATTCTGAGCGAAGCGAAGAATCTCATGTTTTTAATACGTTGTCCGCAGGATATTCTTCGGCAAAAGCCTTAGAATGACATTTTCGGACAGCCTGTTGCTCCGAAGTCACGCTTAGCGGGGCGAAGGAGATGGGGTGTGTTAATGTCTGCTACAACCCTTTCCCCATTGTATAATTATTTCAATTTACATAAAACCTTGATGTATAATCTGCAACATATCTACCAGAATTTATTAAATTATGAATAAAAGAAAAAATGCCAAAATAGCTTTATTTGTAAATATTATTCTATGGATTCTTACCGCGTGGGCGATTGTTGCCGGTTTAGGAGGACCGAAGTTTCAAAGTTTTTTCACCACCGAAGGGTGGGAATTAGCCATTTCTTATTTTGATCAGGGAAGATGGGGACTTGGATTCGGCCACTTAATAGACAGTTTAACATTGGGAGGAAAAGCCTCTACATTTCTTTCCATATCATTAATAGTTATTCTCTTTTACCTTCAATATGTTTTAAAAAAAGAACCACCACCTGGATCTGAACCTGGACAACCACCTAAACCTGGACAACCATCAATTATTATAAACAATTACACAATTTTCTTAAATTCTATCGAAAATCTGCCTTTATCCCGCCTGAAAGTCGGGACGGAGGAGGAACTGGTGGGGAGGGGAGATGAGGTAAAATGGCTTGAGGAGCATTTGATAAAACAGCAGACTGCGAGTGTGGCGGTGGTTTCCCTTCACGCGGCAGGGGGAATGGGAAAGACCTTTTTGTCCCATGTATTTGCCACAAAGTTTCGCGAACAAAACCAATTTCTGGAAATTCAGGTAGGGGAGAGACCCGCCCTGGATGCTGCCGTGGAAATTCTGGAAAAACTCTCCGTGGATACAAGCAAAATTAACTCGGAAGAAAATCTGAAGCAGACCCTTAAAGATATTTATTCGCAAACAGAAGGTATCCTCATCCTGGACGATATCTGGCGGGATGATATTAATATTCTTATTCCCGAAACCATTAAATGGCGGGTTTTGATCACCACTAGGAAGGAAGATTTAGCCAGGAAATTTACCCCTACTCTTTTACAACTGGATGTTTTTACCCCGGAAGAATCTTTAAAGCTTTTTCAAAAGGTTCTGGGAGACGGTTTTAAACGGGATGAAGAGGAAAGTTATAAGAATTTAGCAAAATTTCTTTCTCACCGTCCTTATGGGATCCGCTTAGCATCCGAAAGTTTAAAAAACTCCTTGAGAATAAACTCACCGGCAAAGCTCCTTGAGGATTTACAGAAATTTGGATTACCAAAAAAGGGTGGGGTGGAAACTGATGCAGGGGACCTGGCAGACCTGCGTTCCCTGCTGGAACATTCCCTGCAACAGTTGGAAGAAACATCAAGCTTTTCCCGTCAGCTTTTAAACGATCTTGCCGTATGTGAGGCTTCCGGCATGGAACTCCACTATTTCATGATCTGGCAGGTTGGTAAAACAGGGGCAACTATAGACCAGGTAGAAAAGGAATTATTACAGGCGAAGAACTTTTCTCTCATTCTTATCGAAGAAGAACGGTTTGAATTTATGGGGGATGAGGTTTTGTATAAAAAAATTCGTTTGCACACGGACCTTCTGAATATTTTAAGGGAATCTCCCCTGGTAGAAGAAAGAACTTCTCTTCATAAATTTCTCAAACAGATTTTAGTAGAGGAACCGGAAGGGATGGAAAAGAAACGGGGACTCCAGCGCCAGGTATTCCAACTCTATTCCTATTTTCGGAACAATGCTGATGTTCTCCATAACCTTTATCGGGATTTTGCGGAACACCTTTTCAGAACAGGGCTTCTTTTTTGGGCTTACGAGATTGGCGAGTCGTTAAGAAAGTTAATAAACGAAAAAAAATATGCGGAAAACTTTGCCGTAATTCTTGGCAACCAGGCGCTGCTCCTTCAAAGTTGGGGAAAACTGAATGAGGCTATGGTACTCCATAAAGAACAAGAAGATATATGCAAGAAGTTGGGTTATAAGGAGGGGCTAAGTAAAAGCTATAGCGGTCAAGGGATAATCCTTAACATTCAAGGTAGCTTGGTTGAGGCTATGGAACTTTACAAAAAAGAAGAGGTAATATGCAAGGAGTTGGGAGATAAGGAGGGTCTTAGCAGAAGCTATGGCAACCAGGCGTTGATCTTTAATACTTGGGGAAAGTTGGATGATGCTATGGAACTTCACAAGAAAGAAGAGGCGATATGCAAGGAGTTGGGAAACAAGGCAGGGCTAGGTAGTAGCTATGGCAACCAGGCGCTGACACTTAAAGATTGGGGAAAGCTGGATGAGGCGATGAAGCTTCTAAAAGAGCAAGAAAAAATATGTAAGGAGTTGGGCGATAAGGCGGGGTTAGGTAATAGTTATTGGAATAGGGGGCTTTTATTTAAAGAAATGAAACAACATGATGAAGCGATAAAAAGATTGAAAGAATCGATAAAATTTCAAGAAGAACTGAAAGACCATCGTCTTGAAAAGCATAAGAAGTTTCTTGCTGAATATGAGGAAGAACTTGGGAAGGGGAAATAAAACATTGAACATTGCTGGCTTCGCCCCGCTAGGCGTCGCTGCTTCGCTCTGCCACTTTTGGTTGACGGTGAAGCGCAGCCTTATCCTGCTACGAACTATCAACTGATTTTATAATTAAAAAAATTTGAAAAAAATTAGCATATTGACTTTGTGCGCACAATAGGTTAATTTATTATTTTAGATGGAATTTGAATTCAGCGAGGAAAAGAATTATCAATTATTTCAAGAGCGTGGAGTTACTTTTAACAATGTCATTGAGTCAATAAACGAAAAAGGTATTTTGCTAAATATTGAGCATCCAAACAAGGAAAAATATCCAAATCAAAAAATACTCGTTGTGGATGTCGACGGTTATGCTTACTGTGTACCATATGCAATTAAAAGGGACAAGTATTTTTTGAAGACCATATTTCCAAGTAGAAAATTTAAATACCTGATTGAAGGGAATAGGAATGAATAGATACAAAGTAAAGTATTTTGATAAGGAAGAAAAAGAGCTAATAAAAGCTTTAAATAAAGTGGATACCAAAAGTTTAAAAAAACCTTCTAATAAAGAGCAAAAGCAATTTAAAGAAGCAGCCGGGGAATTCCTGAAAAAAGAGACAAAAATGAATATTAGAATTGATCCTTTTGAATTAAATCAAATAAAAAAAAGAGCTAAAAAAGAAGGTCTAAAATATTCCGCATTAGTAAAAAGCGTAATACATAAATATATTACAGGCCAGTTAGTTGAGAAAAAATAAATAAAACACTTTTGCACATACCGAGAGGTGACCTATTACGAGTAAAAAAACTGATTTTAGTAAAATGATAGAAAGAAAAAATCTATTGTTTGTAATATCAGCGCCATCCGGAACAGGAAAAACCACGGTTTCTGGAAAAATACTTAAAGAAATTGATGGTTTAATCCCTTCTGTTTCGCATACAACCCGTTCCCCAAGAGAAGGTGAAATTAATGGGAAGGATTATTGTTTTATTTCCCGGGAAGAGTTTAAGAGAAAAATTGGAGCGAAGGAGTTTGTGGAATGGAATGACTATAACGGCAATTACTATGGTTCATCATTTGAGAATATTGAAAAAGCTGAGAAGCTAAATAAAGACCTTCTCTTTGTTATTGAAGTAAATGGGGCTGGCAACATTAAAAAAAGGCAT
>PVBE012289558.1_pt1 | contig 35213 bp, 26 predicted proteins | sample 1631181 | NCBI WGS metagenome assembly PVBE01 (sample SAMN08397723, study PRJNA350692) | Marine metagenome, whole genome shotgun sequencing project. | isolation source: water | place: Pacific Ocean | collected 2012-04
CGCACAACGAAGAAATGGAAGCACGGTGGTATTACAACCCGGAATACTGGGCAGCGTATTTCGACAAATTATCAGCCGATCGATTTAATGCGTTCAGCCTGACGTTCGGGCACCAGACGGCGTACCTGGTGCCCCCCTACTCGTTTCTTGTCGCCATGCCGGAGTTTCCTGAGGTCTCGGTGCCAACGCTTTCCGAGGAGCAGCGGGAGCAAAATCTGGGTGCGCTCCAGATGATTGCGCGGACAGCGACTGAGCGGGGCATCGATTTCACGTTTGGTGTCTGGCAGCAACACTCGTACGAGTATGGGGATTCGTTGGTGGAAGGGCTCACAGTCGATAACCTGGCCGCATACTGTGCGCTGGGAATGACCAAGGTGCTACAGGCCTGTCCGGACATTGTTGGTGTGCAACTGCGGGTGAATGCAGAGTCCGGAATTGAGTTGAATGACTCGCCGGAGTTTTTTCGGGAACTCTATGCTGGAATTGCGGCAGCCGGACGTCCGATTGAGATTGACTGCCGGGCTAAGGCGATCGCGGACGACACCTGGGAATCTGCAATAGCTACGGGGTTGCCGACCACGGTGTCCACGAAGTTCTGGTGCGAACATCAGGGCATGCCCTATCACGCCGGGTTACTGCAGGACTTTGACCGCGTGACTCGTCGCCATACCTATGGTGACCTACTGAAATACCCTCGCAACCATGAGTTCTTGTTTCGTCTCTGGAACATGGGCACCAATAAATTCACGATATGGGCCGATCCCTCCTGGGTTAGTGAGTTTGCTCGCAACTGCGCTCTGGGCGGGTCGAAGGGTTTTGAGGTCTGTGCGCCGTTATCCAATAAGGGATTCCGAAACGTTGGGGGCTACTGGCCGCTTTTTAAACCTCCGGAGTTGCAGTGGTACGAGCACGAAGATGAGCGGTACTGGTTTTGGTACCGGCTATTTGGCCGGCTGGGCTACGATCCGTCCTGTGGCCCCGAGGTCTGGGAGCAGGAGTTCGTCGAGCGATTCGGCGCGGATGCTGCGCCGGATGTGATTAGGGCCGTAGTGGAAAATTCCCACTACCTGCCATTTATTACCGCCGCACATTTACCTTCCGCGAGCTATTTCGGGTGGTCGCCTGAAATGGACACCGGGGGCTTGATTGATTTCTATATCGATATTGAGCCCAGTGATCTTGCCGGCTTTTATGGCGTTGGTGAGTATGTTCGTGACTATCTGGCCGGTACGATTCGCGCCAAGTTGAGCCCCGAGCAAATTGCCGAGCGACTTGAGGTCCACGCGGCCGAGGCGCTTCAAGCGCTCGAACATGCCCTGGGAACGGTTTCGGAGGCGGGTACAGCGGAACTGCAGGGCCTTGCGGCTGATGTGCGGTTGTGCTCGGGCCTAGCCCAGTATCACGCCCATAAGATGCGGTCGGCGCTGGACCTCGCGTTCTTCTACGCGACCGGGGATGTTGAGCGTCTCCGCGTGGCCAAGGCCAACATCGTGAAGGCGCGTGACCAATGGTATGCCGTGGTGGATCACACCGATGGGCTCTATGCCGATGAAATGATCTGGGGCATTGGATCGGTGGGTTCCGGAACGTGGAAACAGTTGACGCCGTACGTGGAGTATGACGTGGCTCGTTTAGACGAGGTCGAACAAGTCTTTGACCGGTACGGTCTGTTTGCCCGCGGCTTTGATTTTGGCGATGAGCCCAAGGTCACGGGGGCGGCATGGCCGCGTGATTTTGCCAAAGGGATTTGGGTGGAACGTCGTTTTGAGCCAGTGTTTCCCTGGACGGAGTACACGACAGCCGGACAGCACGGATGGATGGCCGGTCGATCTCACGGGAGCCATGGGTGGAACAAGCCCGGTAGCCCGGGGGGACGGCGACCGCCGATGGTCGTGCCTCATTCGCCAGGGGCGGGTAGTGGAAAGATCGGAGCTTCGAGCGAAGAGCGGTCCAGCGGTGTCATGGGGCGCGATCGCGACATCGGGTCGTTGCCCCAGAACTTGCTGTTGGCTGATTTTCATACCCGGGGTGCTAATGCGAGTTATTCGGAAGCCACGTTTATGGCAGATGTGCCCAATGGCCTCTATGACATCACTGTCGTGATGGGAGATGTCCTGACGGATGGGTCGGACCGTGGGCCTATGTGGCTTACTTTTCAGGGTCGATTTCAGACCGATCGATTTGTCATTCCAGCCGGACAGGTGGTGGAACGCACCCAACGGGTTCGCGTCGGTCTTGGCCGACTTGAATTAGAGGTCAACTCGCATCCGTCATCTGACTGGGTCATCAATGCGGTGGTGATGCGTGAAGTTGCCCCACACATTGCGCATGTACCGATCCGGGCGGTGTCGGCAGGACCGCTACGTATTGGAGCGACTGTAATGGCCCCGGATGGGATTCGAGCGGTTCGTCTTCACTGGCGGGCTGTTGGTGAAGAATTTCAGAAAGTCCAAATGGATGCGGATGGTGATGTCTATAGTGCGCAGATTGAAGTGTCCGCTGATTCGGATGCTGCTTATTTCATTGAGGCAATCGATGAGAATAATGTCGTCAGAATGTGGCCATCGGATGGAGCAACGTCGCCCCAGCGGGTTTCGGTTGGTCGTCTCGGAGCGCCGCTTGTGGTCGAAGTTTCGCAAGCGACTGGTGCTATCCCGGCCACCGATCTTGAAGTCAACGCCCGGGTGGAGTCTGATGAGTCCTTGGCTCACGTCACGCTGCATTACCGGGATGTGAATCAACGGCAACTTTATACGCCGGTGTCAATGACAGAGGGTGAAGGCGTGTGGACGGCCACGATTCCCGGTGATCAAATCACTGCTGATTGGGATGTGATGTATTACGTCGAGGCGATGGATCGGTTGGGGAGCGGGGCAATTGGGCCCAGCATGGACGCCGGCGCTCCATACGTCGTGGTGCCTGTGGAACGAGCCTAGCTGGTAGTCGACAGTAGTCGCGTTTTATCGTTTCGGGCGGGCAATAAAGTGTGGGCTGGTGTCGAAGAATACGTCAGCGGCCTCCATCAGGGTTTCTGACAGGGTTGGATGCGGATGGATGCTGAGTCGAAGGTCTTCCGCCCGTGCGCCCATTTCAACGGCTAGAACGCCTTCAGCAATAAGCTCGCCAGCTCCGACGCCGGTGATGCCAAATCCGAGTACACGCTCGGTGACGGGTTCAAGGATAAGCTTGGTGAGGCCATCGTTTCGACCCCGTGTTGTGGCTCGGCCTGACGCCGTCCATGGAAAACACACAGCTGTATGGGGTGTACCCCTCCGCTGAGCTTCGCTTTCTGTAAGACCGCACCAGGCAATTTCGGGATCTGTGAAGACCACAGCGGGCACGGCATGTGGTGCGTAGATGGTTGGTTGGCCTTGGATCGCGGCGACCGCCACGTGCGCTTCATGGGCGGCCTTGTGGGCGAGCATCGGGTCGCCCGCGACATCACCAATGGCAAGGATGTGAGAAGCCGTGGTTCGTCGCTGTTCGTTGGTCTCGATAAACCCTCGCTGGTTTGTCTCGACGCCGGCATGTTCTAGCCCCAAATCCTCGGTGTTTGGTTGACGGCCCACCGCAATCAGCACCTTGTCAAAACTCCGGGTGCCGTCCTCGATGGCCGGTCCTGTGAGGTTCACCATGACCTGTTCGTCACGAGCCTTCAATTGGTCGACACGCGTGTTAAGCAGAATCGAGTCAAATGTGTGTTCAAGTCGATTTTGGAGCGGGGCCAGAAGGTCCCGGTCAGCACCAGGCAACAGGCCGGATTCCATTTCGACCACAGTGATACGTGATCCGAGCGCAGCGTAGACAGTTCCGAGTTCAAGTCCGATATATCCCCCACCGATCACGAGCATCGAGGCTGGGATGTCCGTGATGTTTAAGGCTGCGGTTGAATCCAGGACCCGATCACCATCGACCTGAAAATCGGGAGGTGCTGCAGGTCGAGATCCGGTGGCGATCACGGCGTAATCGAAGCCTATTGATTCGGAGGTGCTGCCCCCGGTTGATTCGATGCGTAGCGAGTTTGCGCTCTCGAATGACGCATTTCCTTGTATGAAGCGGACGTTACGAGTCCGGGCAAGCATTTCAAGGCCTCCGGTCATCTGCGAAATGACCCTGTCTTTCCAATCTCTGAGCTTGGCGAGATCAAGTGTGGGTGTGCCGAAGTCGATTCCCCAGGCCGAGGCTTCCTCGGCCTCGTTAAGGAGTGAGGCAATGTGGAGCAGAGTTTTCGAAGGAATGCAGCCAGAGTGGAGACAGACTCCGCCAGGAGCTGCCTCTCGATCAACCATCGTGACCGTCATGCCAGCGTCAGCGGCTCGAAACGCTGCCGCGTATCCGCCAGGGCCACCACCAACGACGACAACTCTTGGTGAAGACGTATTGCCAGTCACGCTGGGTTACCCCTCAAGTGCGAGCATTAACGGTTGGGCTAACGCTTCAACAATCCAGGCCATAAATCGTGCACCGTCCGCGCCGTCGATGGCCCGGTGGTCAAAGGACAAAGCGAGCGGAAGCATAATCCGGGGACGAAGTTGGCCGTCGATGTATCGGGGCTGTTCTGCAGACCGTCCTACGCCAAGGATTGCGATCTCTGGCGGATTGACGATAGGCGTGAAGTGGCCGGTTCCGAGTCCGCCTAGATTGCTAATGGAGAACGATGCCCCCTGCATACGGTCAGGTTCTAGCCGGCCTTCCCGGGACTCTTCAGCAATCTGCGTGAGTTCAACGGCGAGCTCGATGATGCTTTTTGAATCCACGGCGCGAATCACGGGGACATAGAGGCCCCGCTCGGTATCCGTTGCTACCCCGATGTTGATGTATTTCTTAAGTACCAATTCGTTGCCGCTCAAATCAACGCTTGCATTAAGTTTGGGGTTGGCCCTGAGAGCGGCAGCCACGACCTTGAGGAGGATGGCTGTAATCGTTAGTCGACCGCCAGCCGCACTTGCGTGATCTTTCTGCTTCTGCCGCATGGTTTCCACATCGGTGACATCAGCCTCATGGAACAACGTGACATGTGGAATGGTGGACCAAGCCTGGGCAATGTTTGTGGCGGTTGCTCGACGGACCCGGGTCAGCGGTTCCTTTGTGACATCGCCGAACCGGCTGAAGTCAGGTAACGGAACGACCGGAGGGCCGCTGGTTCCTGCGCGGGGCCCTGCTTGTGACCGTGCGTACGTCTTGATGTCCTCGATAGAGATACGTCCCGATGGCCCGGAGCCTGGAACCTCGTGGATATGGATGCCGATCTCACGAGCAAATTGGCGGACCGAGGGTGCAGCAAACACAGGCGTTCGTTGGTCAGGGTCGGTTGTTGTAGAGGGCGGGGCTGTTTCGGCCGGGACGACCACCGGGGTCTCGGTTGCGGTGGTGTCAGAAGCAGCATCTATCTCAGGCTCAGCTTCTAGGGACGGATCGTTGTTGTCGGGGGATGTTTCGGAAGCGGGTTCTTTTTCATTCGTCTGAGACGAATCTTCTTGTTGTGGCGGACCAGTATCGTCGGCGTCCTCAATTGTGATGATCGCTTGACCGATGCTGACTGTATCGCCTGCCTTCACGAGGAGTCTTGATACGGTTCCGTCCGATCCAGCCGGGACTTCCAACGTGGCCTTATCACTTTCGATTTCAATAATCGGATCGTCTTTTGTCACGGCCTGACCCTCGGTGACAAGTACGCTCAGGACGCTAGCGTTGTCGATTCCTTCGCCGAGGTTGGGAAGTTTTATCTCGTTGGCCATAGAAGGTGGTGTGATGCTGGGGGCCGGTTAGGCTGTCCGCGGGTTGATTTTGTCGGGGTCAATCTTAAGATCTTCCATGGCTTCCGAGACAAGTTCCTGGTCGATCTCCCCTTCACGGGCGAGCGCATGCAATGCTGCCAGCGTAACGTAACGGGAATCCACCTCGAAGAAGTCACGGAGCTCTTCACGGGACTCGCTCCGACCGAAACCATCGGTTCCAAGTGATATCAACGGTCCGGATATCCATTTTGACAACGAGTCCGGAATCGTCTTTACATAATCAGAGGCGGCAATGGTCACACTGGCTGAATCACCGAGTTTCTGTCGTACGTAGGGAACTCGAGGGGATTCATGGGGGTGCAGCATGTTCCAACGCTCCGTGTCCAGCGCATCCCGCCGAAGTTCGTTGTAACTCGTGACCGACCAAGCATCGGCACCAATCGAGTATTTCTCAGCGAGCATCTCTTGGGCTTTGAGAACCTCGTTCAGAATTGAACCGCTTCCCAACAGGTTCGCTCTGGCTCGCGGTTGCTTAACGCTGGATGCTCGAAAACGGTAGAGGCCACGCAAAATTCCTTCGTCAAGATCAGGTTCGGTTGGTGGGGACGGGTGTTCATAGTTCTCGTTGCCCACGGTCATGTACACAAAGATGTCTTCGTTATGTACGAACATCTGTTGAATGCCCTCGCGCACAATCACCGCAATTTCGTGGGCAAACGCCGGGTCATAGGCGCGGCAGTTTGGCACGGTCGAGAAAAGTAGATGGCTGTGGCCATCTTGGTGTTGAAGGCCTTCACCGTTAAGGGTTGTCCGTCCGGCAGTACCGCCGATCATAAATCCACGCGTACGGCTATCGGCAGCGGCCCAAATGAGGTCGCCCACACGTTGAAAACCGAACATTGAGTAGTAAATATAGAAGGGGATTGTCGGTAGTCCATGGGTTGCGTACGACGTCCCGGCCGCAATAAAGGAAGCAAGCGAGCCAGCTTCTGTAATGCCCTCTTCCAGGATTTGGCCGTCAGTAGATTCCTTGTAGTAGAGCAGGCTGTCAGAGTCGACCGGGTCATATAGCTGTCCAACGTGGGAGTAGATCCCTACTTGTCGGAACAAGGCTTCCATACCAAAGGTGCGGGCTTCGTCTGGAACGATCGGGACAATCAGGTGCCCCATGTCAGTGTCCTGCAGCAGCTTGGTGAGTAGGCGTACAAACACCATCGTGGTGGAGGCTTTCCGGTCTCCTGCTCCTCCCGAGAACTCGTCATACAGGTCGTTAGCAGGGGCAGATATAGACTCTTTTGTTGGATTCCGACTCGGTAGAGAGCCTCCGAGTGCTTGCCTCCGATCTAGGAGGTACTGAGACTCAGGGCTGTCAGACGGCGGTCGATATAGGGGAGCTCCAGTCACTTCGCTGTCGGATATGGGTATTTGGAACCGATCTCGGAAGGACAACAATTCGTCTTCGTTTAGTTGCTTTTGCTGATGAGTAATGTTGCGTCCTTCGCCAGCTTCTCCCAAGCCATAGCCCTTGATCGTTCGGGCCAGAATGGCCGTGGGAGCGCCCTTGTGACGTGTCGCGGCGTCATAGGCCGCAAAGACTTTTAGGGGGTCATGACCGCCCAGATTCATACGCCACAGGTCGTTGTCGCTACGGTCCTTCACCATTGCCAATAGGCGATCATCGACGCCGTAAAAATGCTCGCGGATATAGGCCCCGCCGGCGACGGAGTATTTCTGGTACTCACCATCAACGACTTCTGTTGCTCGCCTTGTGAGTACGCCGTCATGGTCATTTTCAAACAGGTCATCCCAATCGGTACCCCATAGCACCTTGATGACGTTCCACCCTGCTCCTCGAAAAAGACCTTCCAGTTCTTGAACGATATTGCCGTTGCCGCGTACAGGGCCGTCTAGACGTTGGAGGTTGCAATTGACCACCCACGTGAGATTGTTGAGCGTCTCCCGTGCTGCCATCGAGATAGCCGCCGTAGTTTCCGGCGAATCGAATTCGCCATCGCCAAGGAAGGCCCAGACCCGACGGCCGGTATCTTCGCGAAGGCCCCGGTCATCTAAGTACTGCATAAACCTGGCCTGGTAGATCGACATGATCGGGCCAAGTCCCATCGACACTGTGGGGTATTGCCAAAAGTCTGGCATGAGCCATGGGTGGGGGTAGGAGGAGAGACCGCCGCCATCCGCTAATTCTCGACGGAAGTTGTGGACTTTTTCAGCGGGCAACCGGCCTTCCACGAAGGCTCGAGCGTATATCCCTGGCGACGCGTGCCCCTGGAAAAATACGACATCTGCACCGTTGGGATGTTCAGGCCCGCGAAAGAAGTGATTGAACCCGACTTCGTAGAGTGTGGCTGCGGAGGCGTATGTTGAGATGTGTCCGCCGATCCCATCGGATTTCCGATTGGCTTCGACCACCATGGCCATGGCGTTCCATCTGATGAGGCTCCTGATTCTGCGTTCAATATCTCTATTTCCAGGATACGGAGCCTGCCGCGCCGGCCGGATGGTGTTTACATACGGTGTGCGCGAGGTAACGGGGAGCGACACCCCTTCGCGTTGAGCTCGGATTTGGAGATCTCGGAGGAGCTCAGCGACGCGTTTCGGTCCGCGAAGAACGTAAACGTCATACAGCGAGTCAATCCAGTCCTGCGTTTCAAGTGCATGGATGCTGGCATCGTCTGCTTGGCCGTTGACATTGGTGTTGGTGATTTTCTCGGTCACGTGATCTTCACAGTGAGCGGTATTGGTTTGTTGGTGGATTCATGGATGGCGTAGTGGTCCACTACTGTGGGGTGGCTGTTGCCGATGGTTTGCGAGCTGCTCGAGCTTGTTCTCCTGCATGGTACGAACTGCGGACGAGCGGACCGGATTCCACATGCAGAAACCCCAGTCCTCGGGCTATATCGCCAAGTTCGTCGAACTCCTCCGGATCGTAATAGTGCTGGATGGCCAGGTGTTTTTGCGAGGGACGCAGGTATTGGCCAATGGTAAGCAGGTCACACCGATGGGTGCGAAGGTCGGACAGGGTCTGTACCAATTCTTCCTTGGTTTCGCCCAGACCCACCATAATTCCAGATTTTGTAGTCATAGAAGGGGCATAGTCTTTGACCCGTTGAAGAAGCTCGAGCGACTGTGAATAGATGGCTTTTGGTCGGGCACGGGAATACAGGCGGGGCACTGTCTCAATGTTGTGGTTTAGTACAACGGGCTTGGCTTCGACTACTGTTGCGAGCGCTTCCCAGTTCCCCTCAAAGTCTGGCACTAATACTTCAACCTCGACGTGCGGGGTCCGGTCGCGAACAGCGCGAATGCAGCCTGCAAAAATCGAGGCGCCGCCGTCCGGTACGTCGTCACGGTTTACCGAGGTGATCACACAGTAATCAAGACCCATTTTTTCGACTGTGATCGCGAGTCGGATTGGTTCGAAGACGTCCACCTCGCCTGGACGTCCCGATATGACGGCGCAAAACCCGCACGCTCTCGTGCACGTGTCACCCAGGATCATGAACGTGGCCTCGCCGGCGTTCCAACATTCACCGATATTGGGACATCGAGCTTCCTCACAGACGGTGTGGAGACGCTCGGATCGAACAAGATCCCGGAGGTTGCTGAAGCGTTCGCCGCCTGGAACCTTGGCTCGTAACCATGACGGCTTGGCAACTCGAAGGTCAGTGGTCATGGCGAGCTTCTTGAGAGGAGGTTTCGGATCGGAGTTCGGTGTTGAATTCGTGAGCGATCGCTTCGAGCACTGTTGTTGTGATGGCAGTCGTGTCAGGATCGGTGCCAGTTTCGAGCGCAATCGAAGTGACGCCGAGGCCATGGAGTCCGCATGGAACAATCACGTCAAACCACTGGAGGTCAGGATCGATGTTCAAGGCTAACCCATGCATGGTGACGCCACGTTGGATCGAGACACCAATCGCGGATATTTTTCGATGGCCAATCCAAACACCCGGACGTCCTTTTACGGCTCGCCCGGCTAACTGCATTGACGACAGGGTGTGAATCACAGCGGCCTCAAGCCGATGGACATATTCGACTGCACCGATGCCACGGCGCCGCAGGTTCATAATGCTGTACAGCACGAGTTGTCCAGGTCCATGAAAGGTGATGTCCCCACCGCGGTTCGTCTCAATGACATCGGCTCCTTTAGCCAGGAGGCTTTCCTCGCTCACAAGAAGGTGATTCTTATTACCACGAGCGCCTACCGTGTATACCGGTGGATGCTCAAGAACAGCCACCATATCAGGGTGGTCTTCGGAGCCTACGGCAGAGGCGGCATTATGTTGCCAGGCCAGCGCATCCGTGTAGGCGATGCGGCCCAGCATGTGCACGTCGACAGGCAAATTAGACATGGCGCCGAGTTCCAATGGTGCGAAAGCCAATCACAACTAGCATGTGCGCGAGTTGAGGCATGAAAATCGCTTGAGACGTCCTTTCCCTTCCCATGCTACGCCGGGATTTCGTCCCAAGGGCTGAACTGGTCCTCGGTTGGCTCGGCGCAACAAAACCATGGTTCTGTCAAGCGGGGCCGGGCCATGGCACTAGCGGTTGATGAAAACTCGGGAGTCTCATGGGCTGTGCTTAACGGGGCGGCTTGATGCACCGTGTCCCAGAGTCTTCCAAACGTGTCGAGGTCCGAGGCTTCAGTGGTAATCCCGTGTTCCACGATATCGGCCAACTGAAGTTGCAACAGATCAGATCGAGGATCAGCGGGTTCCCACCGATAGCTCAGGCGTTGGTGATCATAATCGAGCAGATGGGGACGCATGGCAGGGTGGTTGAGCAGCAGCGAACCATGGGGGACCAGCAGTCGGATGGTGTATTGCACTGGGTCAACGTTTGGTATGAGGTCGTGCTCTCTCACAAAGTGCAGGATGTCCCGAACGTCCTGTGGGGATGCCCAGGGTGTGAAAGGTATCCATGACGGCCGAATCTCAATGCCATGACGTCGTAGTAAGTGAATCGCGGTCACCTCATCCGCTGGGGTGTGACCTTTGTCGAGGATGTGCAGGATGTTTTCGCTCACTGATTCAAAGGCTGAGACCACGAAGAGGCAACCAGCATTTCTGAATTCCTCCCACAGGCCGACATGTTCCAGGATGTGTTCGACCTTAATAGTGGCGTCAAACGTTAGGTGTGGATGGCGACTGTGTAGATCGCGGACGATCTTCATGGAGTGGCGGACACCATTGAGGAAGTCTGGGTCGGCAAAGGTAATGTGCTTAGCTCCCTGGTCGACCAGTTGATCAATGTCGGCGAGCACCACATCGGCATCAATGATGCGAATACGGCCCTTGTAGATGATGGGGACCGGACAGTGTCGACAGGTATGGACGCATCCGCGGGTGGTTTCAACGTATCCAACAGGATGCTCCGTCCCACCTACGGCTAACTGCGTATATTCCGTAATGGGCGGCAAGAGTTTTCGAACAGGCATGCGTGTGGCATGACGTTCCAAGTCGACACTAGGGGATGCCGAGTTTAAAGGTGCGCTGACGTCGTCAATCCAGGCAACCAGGTTTGGTTCGTAGGCGCCAGCAAAGCTCGCGTCAATGGATGTTGGTAGGTCGGGATGATGGTCAATGCCGGCGTATAGTCCAAAAGCGGCGATCGGAAGTTTGGGCCGTGTGTTCCTCACGCGGGTTGCGACCTTTTCTGCTAGGCGCATGGCTGTATGCATCGGGACCGAGATGCCAACAATTTCTGCCCACTCGACGTCGGCCTCGTTCCATGGGGCAATTGCGAGATCCATGCACCGGGTCTCGTGGCCAGCGGCGATAAGTGCCGAGGCGGCTGTTGCCAGATGCAGCGGTTGATGACCGAGTTCGTAGGTAGAGATCAAGAGGGTGTTCATTAAGCAATGCTAGAAGCTGTGGCCGATTTATCACAATTCGTTTCAATGGAAAATTGTAATTCTGTATGAGCGGCACGAAGTGCGGCTTCGACCTGCGACGGTTGGTGTCCGCGTGCAAATAGGAATCCGAGATAGCGGTTGCCTTCCGGCAACGGGGTCAGGAGCTGCCCTAGCGAAACGGTGATCTCGACTCCTGTAATTCCTTCGATCGCGTGGGCTCGGTTCACTCCTGTCACGTCAACGAGGCGACCCGCTTGTGGGATGGGTAGCATCATGACGCCGGATGCCGCATCGGTCCGCTGGAGATCGTGGATGGGCAAATTTAGGGCATGGCGAAGAATGAGTTGTTCGAGGCTTACACCCAGCCCAAAACGTAGAGCCCGGGCGCATAGGCCGCCAATCGATCGACCTGCAATCTCAAGGATCGACGTTTGGCGACCGATGGTTCGCAGTTCGGCGTGAATCACGCCCTCTGTCAATCCGAGGGCCTCTGCTCCCTGAGCTGTTACGGATGCGATCGTGGATTGGACCGCATCGGTATGTCGGGAGGGCGTGACGTAGAGGGTTTCCTCGAAAAATGGCCCTTCGAGCGGATCTGGCTTATCGAAGATGGCCAGCACTTCTAGCCTTCCCTTTCGCATAAGACCTTCGACGGCGACCTCAGTGCCAGGGACAAACTGTTCAAGGAGTATGGCTTCATGCTCTGGTCGCCCACGTTCGCGGAGGATCTCTTGAACCCTGGCTAAGGTCGGCTGCAGTTCGTTCGGGTCGTCAACTCGTATGACGCCCTGACTGGCAGATAACGAAACCGGTTTGACGACAACGGGGTAGCCCAGGCGGTCGGCCTCTATTTGGGGATCGTCAGCTGCTTGGAGGACCGCGTAGGTGGGTTGCGGGACACCGTGTGCAGCGAGTCGACGTCGCATGTCCGCCTTGTTGAGGGTTGCGGTCACCGACTGAGGCGAGTTGTACGGTAGGTTGAGTCGATCGCTAGCGAGAGCTGCGGTGATAACGCCTTGGTCGTCCACAGCAACAATGGCGTGTAGCGGAAATTCGGATGCGTACTCGGCAATCGCATCCGCGGCTAGCTCTGGATGTTTCAGGGGTATCTCGATGACGCGCTCGTCGCTATTGGCGAGCGGGTTTCTATGGTCTGACCCGACAGTCACCCTTGTCCCAAGTTGAGCGGCTGCGTGCATGAAATCGGCTGCGCGATATGTTTCGCTGGGTAAAAGTAGGAGGATGTGCTGCATCGGACTATCATAAGGCTGTGAGACATTCAGAGGGGCCGGATGTCATAGGAGGTATTGTGAATACGCCAAACGATGCGTCTGCCGAAGCTGGGATTATCGGTATTACCGAGTCTGCTCGGGAACTTGTGCTTAATTACCGGTCCCAGTCAGACAAGCCCAATCCAGATCGTCTTGGTATGTGGCTGGAAATAACTGGAGTCTCAGGCGACGGGTTTAGCTACGACATGTATCTGAAGTCTGTCGATGAGGCTATAGAAGATGACGTGGTTGTCACGATTGATGATGACCTGAAGATTGTGGTCCCGGCAGGAAGTGTGGATCAGATCCGAGGTTCGACGATCGATCTGTCTGAGACGCCCGGCGGAGGCGGCCTCTTCGTTCAAAACCCCCAGAGTCCAAGTCCGGCGGTGGGTGGTTCGGCTGGCTCGGGGCCGCCGCCTGAAGGTCCGGTGGCTGAACGGGTTATCGAGGTGTTGAATCGACAGATCAACCCGGCGATTGCGTCTCATGGAGGCCACGTCGAACTCGTCGCGATAGAAGATGATGTGGCCTATTTGCGATTGGCTGGCGGATGCCAGGGCTGTGGAATGGCCAGTGTCACCCTCTCGCAGGGGATTGAGGTAGCCATTCGGGACAATGTGCCAGAAGTCACACGAGTTGTAGACGTGACGGATCATGTAGGTGGTGAGAATCCGTATTTCGAAGCGTCGAAGAAGTAACTAGCGACTGCTCAGACAGTAGCGTTAATTTTTCAGGAGTTGTATAAAAAAGTATGTCCAAGTATTCATCTATCGCCAGCCATCTTCAGTCATCGCTCGAGCTGAAATTTCTTCCAGTGGCCGTTGTTCGTGTGATAGAGCCACCGACGGATGTGCCACGCTTTGGAGACGCTGTTCCTTCCGCTTGCACCTTCTGGAGGCGGGCAGAACAGGGTCTTTTTTATGCGGATGCCGAGGCGCATATGGGCTGCCTGATTGGGGCCATGGTTATGGGGTTCGAATTGAGCGAGAGCAAGACAGAAGAGTTGACGAGCCTTGTTGGAGATATGTGTGCTGTTGCGTATCTGGAGGAATCCGAAGTTCCACAGATACCCAAATTTGATGTGGGTGTGGCAGGTGTTGTCTACGGTCCACTCAGCGAATTCAACCACCACCAGGAACCTGATGTCGTTCTCGTGTGGGTTACCCCAAGGCAGGCCATGCTGCTGGAAGAGACGGTTGGTGGTACGCGATGGACGTCGGGCAATGGCGGTTCGATTCTTGGCCGGCCTGCCTGTGGCGCGTTGCCTCGGGCGCACGACAGTGAATTGGCTGCCTTGTCGCTTGGGTGCGCTGGCATGCGCACGTTCACCGAGATCCCTGACGAATACGTCCTCGTGACAATTCCGCAAGCGCAGCTCGAGCATTTAAAGGCTGCATTAGACAAGACGATGGCTGCCAATGGACAAATGACTATCACCCATCAAGCGATGAAGTCATCCGTCTAACTCTTTGGCTTCGGAGATGATGAATCCGGGCCCTTCAGGACCCAGACCTCAGCTACTTGGCAGTGCCGTCCAGCACCACCGAGGTCTGGTTCGCCATGCCAGGTTAGGGTGAGTGTCCCGCCTGCAAATGCAGAGGTCGGCACACTGTGTTCAAGTGGGGTCACGGGGTGGGGTTTCGTGATGTACGGGTGAATCTCGGTCGATTCGCCGGCGAGCATGCGAATCTTTAAATGGAAGCGATCCCCCCCGTAGACGACGCGAACGCGGTAATCGCTCTTTGGATCGAGTCCGTGATATTCCAGGCGTAGAGGAGTCTCAAAACGTGCTTCAGCATGGCGGCACCACGAGTATCTCCATCCAGGTTCATAGCCGACCCCGACGAGCGATCGTTCACGGTATTCAGGGTCCTCGAGGACCGTAGGTCCTCGGACCAGGTGCGGTTGTTGACAGGGATTGCCAAGGTCGTCGTAGTAGCCCCCGGGCCCCGGGTCGCTCCAGTTCAAGACGCCGTGGATGTGGGTAAGTCGTTTTTCTTCGGTCGAACCGGATTTAATGAGCTCGAATTGGGTCTTGAGCCATTCGCGATTGTTTAAAGGGCGATCGATAAGGTCGAGATTGGCACCACGTATGGCGGCAATGGCCTGGTAGCGAGGCACGCTGAGTTGCATGCCAATACTTTGAAACAAGGCTTCGGCAAGCTCGAACACACGAGCCCGCCACGGTTGTCCCACTGGATCTGTGATGATGCGGTCCAGCACATCCTCAGCTCTGCGTACGGAGGTCAGAACGCCTACGCGTTCCGCGTTCATGAGTTCCTGCATGGCGAGATCTTCAAGATGTGTTTCTTGAATAAGTCGTGTGCGGAGATAGGCGTCATAGTAGGCGCGATACAGCAGTTGCTGAAATCGCCAATTCAGCTTTTCTTGTGGGCTAGCAGTCCTTTCAATTGCTTGGAACTGTCGAAGGGTCGTATACACCGTCTCATTAGTGAGGAGAGGGCCATTCCAGTTTTCTTCAAGTGCAAGCAGGCCCTGAGCGATGTCGTTGTCATGTTCTGAGGAGATATAACAGCGCGCGTACTGGCGGAGTGTCGTTAGGATGTCGGTATCCGGATTCCATCCGAGGGCGCTCCAGAGGGCTTTGTTCACATCGTCATTACAGCCTTCTGAATAGGTGATAAACCCGCACGATTCAGAGGTCCACCTATTGAAGATATGCTGTTGGTAGAACGGTCGCGGGTTGATGATTTCCCGGTCTTGGGTCAGGGAGTATGCCGTATCCCAATCGGTGACCGGATATTGGCACCGGTTAGAGTGGGTGATATCGGGATACCTACGGATGGGGTATTTACTCGGTATCGCGTCTCGTAGGGCAGGAAGGCTCATTCGACATTGTGGGCCGAAGACTACACCGGTGAGCCACTCAGGTTCTTGCCGGTTGAGGTAATCGTAGAACTCGTCAACTCCAGTTGCATCAAAGCCTTGCGGGGATACCCACAGGCCGGCATTCGGATGATGTTCTTTCAGTGAGGCCGCCTGCTGTTTAAGGAAGTCCAGCAAGATTGATGGAGCCGTATGTCCAGGGTCTCCGCCTGGGACAAACACGGCGTCAAGGCGTGGCATGCTCGCGAAAATATTGGCCCAATCCCGAAGTTCATCTCTAATCGTGGTCGGATCGGCGTAATCAGTTTCCATTGCCGGAAACCACATCCAGACGTCAAGACCGTACGAGTCAGCAATGGCAGACATGATGGTGAGCATGTCTGCTGGAGGTTTGGGGAAGTGCGGGCTGTCGGCGTCGTCATCACTCTTAGGCGGAATGAGCTCTATGGCATTGCATCCGAAGAGCACGAGATCTCGCATGTATTGATCCCATGTATCGGTGTTCCACGCGTCATACGCGTTTGTTTTGGGCCGGTACCCCAACTGGTGTCCACGAAGCTTTTGGGCTGGTGAGGTATGAGCTGAAAAATCTTCAGGTAGCTTGACCCGGCCCCGGGAGGTTCGAAGCTCTCGTAACAGCCGACCGACGGCGTATAGGAGTCCACGTAGGTCATGTCCTCCTAGGAGGACATGGAAATCACCGTTTGTGCCACTGTGCGCAGATATTTGAAAGCCTTCAGCCGTTGTGTCTTCTTTGACGTGGGTTCTGAGTTCGGTTGGAAATGTGTCCTGATGGTTGACTAGGCCCAACGCGATGACGCCCTGGTGTGTTTCTGGCCAGTCGTCCAGGATGGGCCAAGACACTCGTGATCGCCGTTCAACTTCCTCGGCCAGGACTTGGACGGCTTTATGTCCCAGGGGGCCGAGAGTCTTCGGTGCCACAATCACAGCTTTTGTAAGGTCTACTAGAGGCACGGTGTTAGGGCCTTCTTGATGGAGCAGGTTCGATAAGGTTTGCTCGCAGGATTGAATCGGCTGTTCTGTAATTGGTCAGGGAGCTAGGCGGTGGATTAGAGGTGGCGTGTGTGAATCTATCCTCCAATTTGATACATCTCCACTTTTCGATCACTGTGGGGATGGCCAGTATCGTCGATGATTGAGGCGCGTTCTTCCGAGTATTGATCAGTCCGATTGGTCCAGACTGTCTCGATTAACTTTCGAAGTTCGGTGTCGTCACGACCAGCCCGAAGAGGGCTTTTTAGGTCTGTACCGGATCCGGCAAACAGACAGGTTAGAAGTTTTCCATCAGTAGATAAGCGGGCGCGAGTGCAATTGCCACAGAACGGTTTGCTCACTGAGGAGATCATCCCGATCTCTCCACTTCCGTCAACGTAGCGATACCGTGTGGCGACCTCACCTGGATAGTTTGGAGGCAAGGGTTCGAGAGCAGCGAACTCGCTGATTTTGGCCGCGAGGTCTTCTGCGGGAACGACTTGTGAGGCGACCCATTCGTTGAGGTTTCCTACATCCATGTATTCGATGAATCGCACGATATGCCCGGTGCCCATAAAGTGTTTAGCCAGTTCCTGAATTGATTGGTCGTTGACTCCACGCTGGACGACCGAGTTGATCTTCATCGATGTAAATCCGGCTGCCTCTGCAGCCTGAATGCCTGCCAGAACCGGTTCAACGCTCAGGTTTCTACCATTCATCTCCTTAAAAATAGAGTCGTCAAGGCTGTCCAAGCTGACGGTGATTCTATTGAGCCCGGCTTCACGAAGGTCGGAGGCTTGTTGTGGCAGGAGGTAGCCGTTCGTCGTCAGCGCGATATCTTCCACTCCATCGATACTACTGAGCCTTTGAACGAGATCAGGCAGGTCAGCTCGCAAGAGTGGTTCTCCGCCTGTCAGCCGGAGTTTTTCCACGCCAAGGTCGACAAAAATTCGAGCTAGCCGCTCGATTTCTTCAAAAGAAAGAATTTCAGGTTTCGGAAGGAAGGCATAGCGGGCCCCGAATATCTCGGCGGGCATGCAGTAAGGGCAACGGAAGTTACAGCGGTCGGTCACGGATATTCGGAGGTCACGCATAGCGCGATTCCTAGTATCTCGAACGTGCTTTGTTGTGGTAGTCATAGTGGGTTGGTGCACGAGACGCGCACGTATGTCTCGAGTTTACTTGGGTGTGGACCAGAAGGCGTGCCGATTCGTGTACGGTTGGGCACTGTATTCGTGGCGGAGGGGCAAATGGCACTGCGACCGCTTAGCGATGTTCAGTTCATAGTAGGTGGGCCGCCTGGGACCCTTGATCATCCTGAGGGCGTGACGTGGGGTCCTGACGGGTTTGCCTATGCCGGTGGAGAAGCAGGACAGATTTACCGAATCGACATTGAGGCGAAGAGCTTCGAGGAGATTGCGAAGCTAACGGGATTTGTAGCGGGGCTCTGTTGTGATCGGGATTCCAATATTTATGCCTGCAACATTACGGAGCAACGGTTGTTTCGGGTGACGGCTGACGGGGATATTTCTGAGGTGAGCGCTGGGACTGATCGAGTGCCCATGAAGGTTCCGAACTATCCATGTTTTCACCCGTCGGGGGACTTGTATGTGTCTGACTCAGAAACGGGTGGCGAGTCGAGCGGATGTGTCTTTCGCGTCACCCGTACCGGTGAAACGGTGTTCTTCAGTGATGCATCCCCAAAATTTACGAATGGTCTGTGCGTTGATCGTAGCGGCGAGTGGCTCTATGTGGTTGAGTCACGACTGCCGGGGGTTTCTCGGATAAGAATTCACGATGATGGATCGGCCGGGGAGCGTCAGGTGGTTGCGACGCTTCCAGATCATGTGCCCGACGGTGTGCAATTCGATGAGGAAGGGGTGCTGTACATCACGATGTACACCCCGGACCGTATTTATCGGCTCTATCCAGATGGAGGACTCGAGCTTCTCGTGGAAGATCCGACGCACGAAACCTTGTCCTCGCCGACCAACATTGCGTTTGGTGGTCCAGACCGGCGGATGCTTTTGATGTCCAGCTTGGGGCGCTGGCAGATCACCGGCCTGAGAGTCGAGGTGCCTGGGCTTCCTCTAAATTACGGAGCTCCAATTGGCGATTGAAAGGCAGGTGACCAGAGACGCGCTCGGTATATGAATTGGCAATTGCCTTGGGGGAGGACAGTTCGGTCGGCTAATCGTTGACCCCCATGTTTGCGGTAACGCCACCATCAACAAACATGACGTCTCCCGTGACGTAGTGAGCTTCGTCCGAAGCAAGATATGCCACGGCACTCGCGACATCGTTCGGTAACCCGAGCTTTTGATTCGGGATCGAGGCTTGGATCGCTTTCAGGTCTCGATTGTCCCGGTCGTAGCGCTCCACATAAATTGCTCCAGGAGCGATGACGTTCACAGTGATCTGCTTGGGGGCTAGCTCTATCGCGAGTGCTCGGCTAAAGGCATTTACCGCACCCTTCGTTGCGCCGTAGATGACGTGGCCTGACGAATGCAAGGCGCTGTGGACAGAACTGATATTGATTATGCGGCCTCGGCCTCGCTGTTTCATCGGGGCAAGCGCAGCATGCGATGTTTGAATCATGGCAAGAACGTTGATGTTAAACAGCGAGGTCCATTCGTTGAGCGATGTCTCAGCAAACGGTTTGTCCAGGGTGAGACCCGCGTTGTTTACGAGGATATCTAATCCACCGAATGTTTCTGTTGCGCTGGAGACGAGGAGACTTGCCGTCGAGGGGTCCCTAAAGTCTGCTTCAACCGCTAAGGCCGATCCCCCGTTGTTGTTGATCTCGTCTGTGAGGCTGCGCGCGCCAGCAATGCTGTTGGACGCTGATACCACGATGCTCGCACCCTCTTCCGCCAAGCGTTGTGCGATTCCAACGCCGATGCCGGTGCCGGCACCAGTAATTACGGCAACACGCCCACGGAGGCGTTGGTCAGTGGGCACAGAGCTTGAATGGCGTTCGCAATGCCACGGCTGTTACTGAGTACTGGAAGCTATGGCGGCACGAACTCTATGGGGAGAGGCCGGAAGATCTCGGATTCGAACACCAATGGCTTGTGAGATTGCGTTTGCAACCGTGGCCAACGGTGGAACGAGTGGGACTTCTCCAACTCCACGAACCCCATATGGGTGACCTGGGTTAGGAACTTCCACAATGACGGTTTCGATCATCGGCAGATCAAGCGACGTAAGCATGCGATAGTCGAGGAAACTTGAATTCCGCATGCGACCATCCTCGTCATATACATATTCCTCATGAAGCGCCCAGCCAACTCCCTGGGCTACTCCACCTTCCATCTGGCCTTCGACATAGGGTGGATAGATGGCCGTGCCCGCATCTTGCAGCGCCGTGTAGCGGAGGATGTCGACCTTGCCCGTTTCGAGGTCTACTTCGACATCCGCGATGTGCAGTGCAAAGGCGTTGCCGGCTCCATTTGGCTCAACCGTGGATTTCCCAACGATTTCCTGGCCGTCGTCGTGTAGCACCGACGCAGCTTCTTGAAAGGTAAAGGTTGTACCGTTTTGACTAAAGGCACCTTGGCCTACCACGATCGCGTCGGTTGAAACGTCCCAATAGTCTGCGAGGCCTGAGACCATTTGAGCCTGTAGGTCTTTGGCAGCCTCAATAGCTGCCCATCCTGTGGCAAAGGTGACTCGGCTACCACCGGTGACCTCGGTGAAGGCAATGCCGTCAGTATCGGGAACAATCGGGTTGACTCGGTCAATAGCAATGCCGAGAGTCTCGGCGAGTTGCATGGCTATCGACGTTCGTGTGCCGCCAATATCCATGGAGCCTTCAAGGAGTGTCACCGTGCCGTCTTCGTTGAGACGTGCTACGGCGCTGCTCTTGCCGCCTCCGTTCATCCAGTAGCCCGAGCCTACGCCACGGCCGCGGTACTTGGTCGCGCTGCTTTCACCCAAGGAAGTTTTCCAGTGATCGGTCGCCATTGCGGCCTCGACCGTTTCGATGTTTCCTATCGTGTGGTATTTCGTTCCGTCTGCTCGTACGTCCCCTTGTTTAGTGGCATTTAGGTGGCGAAATTCAAGCGGATCCATGTTGAGCGACTCACAGATCTCATCGACGAGACAATCCACGCCAAACTCGGCTTGGGGCGCACCTGGAGCTCGGTAGGCGTGGGATTTTGGCTTGTTGACGACCACGTCATACCCGTCAATTCGGAAATTCTTTATACCGTAGGGGCCTATCGCGCATAGGCATCCTGCGCCTACCGCCGACCCAGGGTACCCACCGGCCTCAAAGGCAAGGTCGATTTTTGCTGCGGTGATTTCACCAGCGTTCGTGACGCCGAGGCAAATAGTCGTGTGTGCACCGGAGGCAGGACCGGTCCCAATGAGAACCTCAGTCCGATTCATCGTCATTTTTACCGGGCGACCAGATTTTCGTGACAACACGGCGGCTAAAGGTTCGAGGTAGACCGTGGTCTTTCCACCAAATCCGCCACCGATTTCCGCTGGGATCACTCGTATTTTTGATTTCGGATGGTCGAGCACCTTGCTTAGATCATCGCGGATACCAAAATGGCCCTGGGAACTGGATTCCACGACAAGGCTTCCGTCAGGGTTCCAATAAGCGAGTGCGTTGTGAGGCTCGATATATCCCTGGTGCACCATGGAGGTGGTGTAGGAGCGCTCAAACACGTGGTCAGCCGCTGCCATACCAGCTTCAACATCACCTTCTTCGTGAATGATGTGCTTTGCGATGTTGGTAGGTGAATTGCCGAAGGATCCACTTGTCTCCGTACGGAGTTCCTCAAGGATTATCGGGGCGTCTTGTTCCATCGCGCTTTGGACGTCAAGTATTGGGGGAAGCGTTTCATATTCCACTTCAATGAGGCGGAGGGCTTCCTCAGCGTCGTGAGCATTTGCGGCGGCTATGGCGGCGACGGCTTGTCCTTCATAGGTCACACGATTTCGTGCTATGGCTCGTTCGTCCATGTAGTCGCCCGGGCCCGTGTCTGGGTAGTCAGCGCCCGTGGTTACGGCCAAAATGCCGTCAGCGGCTTCCGCGCGAGCTGTGTTGATACTTAGGATGCGCGCGCGTGCGTGGGGGCTTCGGAGCACCTTTCCCCAAACCATGCCGGGCATACTGGCGTCGACTCCGTACTTAGCACGCCCTGTGACCTTGTCGACTCCGTCGTGTCGGATGGGCCGAGTCCCTACGACCTTATATGCCTGCTCGTCTACCGCCATACATTACTCCAGTCGGGCTGTGGTGCATCGTAACCGTCCGAAAACTTCTCAAGGCCGAGTGTAGGTCCTAACTCCCCTCCACCCAACGACTCAACAAAATACAACTCGCTCTCTGGACCCACCTTGGTGCGTAGACGGCGTCTACTATTAGCACCATCCACAAACACCGCAAGGCCAGCCCGTACCCGGTCCTCTTCGACCAGCCGACCACGGAGACCTGGGAACTTCGCGTCGAGTGCATCCACAACTTCTCGCACAGTCTTACCCTCAACTTCGACCTTGGCTTTACCACCGGTGAGTTCCCGCATCGGTGTCGGGATGTGAATAATCGCCACTATTGCTAGGTTGCGCCGCCGTTCTGCCCCGTCAACGCGGCTTGAACACGTGCTGGGGACATCGGCAACTCACGTAGTCGCAATCCTGTTGCATCGTGAATGGCGTTCGCAACAGCTGCTGGCGGAGGTACGATCGGGGCTTCTCCTACGCCCCGTACACCGTATGGATGTCCGGGGTTTGGAACTTCGACGATGATGGTCTCGATATTGGGGACGTCTAGCGCCGTGGGCATGCGGTAGTCGAGCAGAGTGGCATTACTGAGGCGGCCCTGATCGTTGTAGACGTACTCCTCATTCAAGGCCCAGCCAATACCCTGTACGACGCCGCCCTGAATCTGCCCCTCAACGTATGGCGGATAAATAGCTACACCTACGTCTTGCACAGCGGTGTAGCGAAGAATTTCAACCTTGCCAGTTTCGGCGTCGACTTCCACATCAGCGATGTGGGTCGCGAACGCGGCTCCGGCATGGTCTGGTGTGACAGTGGCTCGCCCGATGGGGAATACCTCTTCATCCGTCAAAAACTTGGCTGCTTCACGGACTGAGACAGATTTTCCGTTCCCGGAGAATGTGCCATCGGCATGCGTGACCGAGTTGGTCGGCACCTCCCACAGGTCGGCCAGAGCTGAAACTATTTGCTGCTTCATGTCGTTTGCGGCGTCACATGCAGCAATACCTGTGGCGAAGGTCACACGGCTTCCACCTGTAACATCGGTCTGTCCGACTGAATCTGTGTCCGCCACGATCGGGTTTATGTCGTTAACAGATATGCCAAGGGTCTCGGCAAATTGCATAGCGATCGATGTACGGGATCCACCAATATCAGTAGAACCTTCGAGCAGGGTTACACTACCGTCGGGATTTAGGCGGGCGATTGCGCTCGACGTAAGACCAATGTTAAACCAGAAACCTGAGGCGACGCCTCGACCCCGAAGCTTATCTGGGGCTTTCGCTAGCGGCGTTTGCCATTGGTCGGAATCGCGCGCGGCTTCCACGCATTCCACGTGGCCAATACGCGCATACGGTGGCTGGTCGAGAGCCCAGTCGCCTTCTTTAGCACTGTTCTTCAACCGGAACTCAATGGGATCCAGTTCGAGCTCACGGCAAATTTCATCAACAACGGTTTCGGACGCGAATTCAGAATGGGTGGCCCCTGGCGCACGATACGCTCCCGTCTTGGGCTTGTTCACCACCACATCGAAGCCAAGGACTTTGGCATGCGGCATCTTGTAGGGCCCAAACACACACATGCATCCCGGGGCGACAACAGATCCTGGAAAAGCCCCTGCGTCGAACACCACTTCGGCATAGCCCGCGGTGATCATTCCGGACTTCGTCGCGCCAAGCTTGACGCGGACGTAGCCTCCTGGGGTTGGGCCGGTGGCCATGAAGACCTCGTCCCGATCCATACTCATCTTGACCGGGTGCCCGCTTTTACGGGACAGCACAGCGGCTAACGGCTCGAGGTAGGCGGTGATTTTTCCGCCGAATCCACCGCCAATTTCCATCGGTATGACACGAATCTTGGTAATTGGATGGTCGAGGATGTTGGCTAGCTCTGTGCGGATTGAGAACGCACCCTGTGAGCTGCACCAGACGTGTAAGTTTCCATCCTTTAGCCAGTGAGCTGTGGCGTTATGAGTTTCGATATAACCCTGGTGGACGACGCCAAATGTGAATTCACGGTCGATAACAAGATCGGCCTCAGCGAAGCCCTTGTCGACATCACCAGTTTCGTAGATAAATTCTTCAGCGATGTTGCTGGGCGTGTTGGTAATGACCTCGTCACCGCGTTTGGTAAGAAGGTCTTCTACGATGACCGGCGCGTCTGGACGCATGGCCTCGCGGGCATCAAGAACCGCGTCGAGGATTTCGTACTCGACGTCGATCAGTTTGATTGCTTCGCGGGCGATATGAGGACTGGTAGCGGCCACTGCAGCTATCGGGTGCCCGTGATAGTGGACCTTACCGCGGGCCAGCATGTTTGAACTCTTGTACTTCAGCAGGCCCCCATCTCCCTCTCCACCACTGATCACCTTGTCGGCAGGCTCTGGGATGTCTTGCGCGGTAATGATGGCCTGAACTCCGCTCAGCGCTTCGGCACGGCTCGTATCGATGCGCAGGATGCGTGCGTGGGCGTGCGGACTTCGCAACACTTTTCCATGGAATTGGCCAGGTAAATTGATGTCGGACCCGTAGCGAGCCTCACCCGTGACTTTTTCTACACCGTCATGACGAATCGGCGCACTCCCGATGACCTTGTACGTATTATTGTGATGCTTGATGGTTCGACCCGTACGAGTGTCAATAGCCATTACTTACTCTTCGTCCGCATCGTTTCAGCAGCTTGCAGGACGGCCTTGATGATCTTGTCGTAGCCGGTACAGCGGCACAGGTTGCCAGCTAGCCACCAGCGGACCTCGTGCTCCGATGGATTCGGATTAGTCTCAAGGAGGGCTTTGGCTGACACGATGAAGCCTGGTGTGCAGACGCCGCACTGCAAGGCGGCGTTTTCGAGGAACGACTGTTGTAGCGGATGCAGGCTCTCGGGTGATGCAACACCCTCGATGGTCTCGATAGAGGAATTGGCGGCTTCAACTCCTAGCACGCAACACGCATTGACTAGTCGCCCATCCATGATCACGTTACATGCGCCGCAGTTTCCGTTGTTACAGCCTTCCTTGGCGCCGGTGAGGCCTAAGTGATCCCGGAGGACCTCAAGCAGGCTCTCACGTGGTTCGGCCAGAAAATCGACGGGCTCTCCGTTAATGGTTGTCTGAATATGGGTCTTGCCGGAAAGGATTTCAGTGGCCATTGCTGGGGGTTCCTCCCTGGGCGTGTGCCATAGCACCTCGCAAGGCGCGCTGGGTAAGTACGTAAGACAGTTGTTTTCTGTGGGCTATGGTGCCTCGCATGTCGTCAATGGGAGAAGCGGTGTCTCTCGCGATCTCAGCTGCTGCTGCAAAGGCAGCTTCACCGGCGGTTTGGCCAACCAGCGCTTCCCCGGCTGCCCGAACGAACAAGGGGGTTGGGGCTACCGCGCCGAGAGCGATTCGGGCCGCGGCAATGGAGTCGCCGTCCAGCTGGAGAAACGCCCCCGCGCCTACGACGGCAATATCCATCTCGTTTCTAGGGGTGAATCGTAGATAGTGTGTGCCAGAATTTGGTGGTGGAGCCGGCAGTGTGAGGGATACAAGCATTTCCCCTGATCCCAAGCTGTTCCGCCCCGGTGCTGTACAGAAATCTTCGACATCGATTTCACGACGACCGTTCGGTCCCGCCACGTTACAGATCGCAGAATGGACGATAAGGGCCGGGATGCTGTCTCCCGCAGGCCCCGCGTTGCACAGGTTGCCACCGACAGAAGCCCGACCCTGATTTCCAGTACTCCCAATGATCCGGGCAGCAGCCACGACAGCGGGGTAGGATGCGCAGAATTGGGCGTTCCGGTACAGCTCGACACATGGTGTTGCGGCGCCAAAAACAGTGGCGCCGTTCGTGCTGACGGTCAGATCCGTCAGTTCGGGTATACCCTTAGCGTCGACGAATAGCTCGGTGTCTCGGGCATCTTCACGTACCTGAACAATCAGGTCGGTGCCTCCCGCGAGGATGCGGGCGTTTTCTCCATGTTCGGCAAGTAACGCCACTGCATCATCAACCGTGGTTGGCGCGGCGTACTGTATTGCTCGCACTACGATTCTCCCCTCAAGAAGCGTCAGCGGATTTCATTACCCCTATTATCACGACTTCCGGCTCGCCTTGCCAGTCAGGATCGACGTTTGGGCGGGAAATAGTTTAAGGATCTAAGCCCGCATCGTGCCGACGACCGTAGGGACTGGGCCCAGCTTCTCTTGATGGCTTCTCCACGACATATTCCATTACTCGGTCGACATCGAACTCGATGCCAATGCCCGGACGGTCGCCGAGTTCCAAGAAACCGTCTGCGAGCGTGATGTTGATATCGAAAAGCGCGTCCCGACCTGCAGCCAGAACTTCCAGCATCGTGTGATTTGGCATGGCCGCGGCCACATGCGCAAACAAACTTCCGGGGCTGTTCATTCCGGAGACCGGTCGCTCAACCCCATACGCCATATCGCCAACGATGATTGAACCAGTGAGGCCGGCAGTTCCGGTCCCGACTTGCACAACATCGACGGACCGCTCATCAAGTAATGAACAGAACTCCCCAGGGTTCTGAAGGTTTTCCCCGCTTGCAACGGAGGCTCGAACAGCTCGGGACACTTGTCGAAGACCAGCCGAATCCCATCGACGAGCTGGTTCCTCGATCCATGTGAGATTAAACGTTTCCTCGATCGTGTGGACGTATCGGATCGCTTGTTTGGGTGTCAAATGCTCGTTGACATCAAGCATGAGCATGACGGGTTTCCCAGATGTTGCTAGAGCTTCTCGCATGATGTCTAGCCGGCGCAGATCATCTTCGAGGTTAGCTCCTCCTTTGAGTTTGCCGGCTGATACCCCGCGGGTCGCCATGTGTTCGTAATAGCCCTGCAACTGTTCATCGCTCAATGGCATGTCGAGACCACTGGCGTAGGCTCGAACTCTTGGTTCTGCGGCACCTAAGGTCTTCCAGAGTGGCTCGTCGTTTGCTTTGGCTTTCAAATCCCACAGCGCCATATCGAGGACAGATATTCCAGCAGCTAGGGGTCCTACAACGCCAACCTTAAATGCGGCGTCGGTCATCATTTTCCACAGACCTCGAACACCTCGCGGATCTCGCCCCACTAGAACTTGGGTGAGGGCTTCGATGTGTGGGCGGGCGGCTGGCGTGCCGAGGCCGATGCCCGTCAGTTCGGTGTCCGTGTCCAAATAGACGACCAATGCAGCATGGCGTTTCCTGCCCTTGGGGGTATTAACATCGCCTAGTAATCGAGAGGTGTCATGCTCGTATAACAGTGAACGTACGCCGGTAACTTGCATGGGTTTTATTCGATAGAACGGTGTGAGACTAGTGTAAAGGGGGCCTGTGGCTGGTGCTCGGACCTAACGTAGTTTCACGTACCGCAGAGGGCTGAAGGCCGATGATGTTTCGGTTTATGTGAAGGCCCTGGCATTGACGCCACCCCATTGCTTGAATCAGAGCAGCACGAGGCTTATGGCAATTAGACCAGCTACACCGAAGGCTGCGGCGTATGCGATGAACGCCACTAGCGAGGGTGGAAGTGGTACGTGCATGTCAACGATGAGGTGGCGGATTCGGTGCACGGCATGTATCGAAATCAGTGTAAGAGCAATTGCGGTGATCACCCTGACCAACGGGAAGTCAAGGAGATCCCGAATGCCGGTAAAACTTGTTGCATTTGCAAACCACTGCCATTGGAGCGGTCCTAAGATTCCGATGGAAAGAATCGTGATTGGCATTAAAAGGGCGGCAAGCACGCCTCCCGCCGCAAAAAGCGACCAGAAGAATGCTTCTGAAGATCTTCCGGTCATGTCGAGCCGACCCACGCGATCCAGCTCCCAATCACAAGTGAAACAAAAACCATCCCCATGAACTGTTGGCTAACAATGATGAATGACGGCACGCGGCGTCCGACGATACGTATTGGCGGAAGAGCCGATGGCGCCAGCAAAAAGAACGTCACCGTGTGCCAGAGTGCAAAGGCGAGCGCAAGTAGGTGCACGGCCACCATTAGGGGGTGCCAGAGGAAATCCGTGTATTGGGCATACGTTGTTTCGTGCTGACCGGCCTTGTGGAACAGAATTGCTATCAGCACCACTTCAACGAACAGGAACGCAGCGCTGAGTTCTCGAAGGAAGACGCGGATGTACGAGCCTTTTCTGGTCCACCAGGTCCATCCGAGCCGTCGTTCCAGCGGGCGGTTCATGAGCGAGCCACCCACGGTGTTAAGAGCCGCTTGTAGTAGTCCACGGCGCCCTCGAGCTTAGCCTGTTGGATGGCCCCGGCCGGGTCTACGTGTTTGGGGCACACGGCAGAGCATTCACCAACGAAGGTGCACTCCCAGACACCCTCGTTCTGGAATATCACATCTTGTCGTTGGTTTTTGCCCTGATCACGGGAGTCCAGGTTGTAGCGCTGGGCTAACGCTAACGCTGCGGGACCCAGGAAGTCGTCGACCCGGCCCACCACTGGACACGCTGCGTAACACAGCATGCAGTTAATACACATGCTGAACTGCTTGTAGCGTTCGAGTTCAGCTGGTGTTTGTGAGTATTCGGATGTCAGGTCATTCTCGTCATCTTCGTTGCGCACAATGTAGGGGCTCACATGGGCGAGCTTTTCCAGGAAGCTTGTGAGGTCGACGACTAGATCGCGCTCCACTGGAAAATTTTGTAAGGGCTCAACTTTTACAGGGCCCGGGTACAGGTCGGTCAGGAAAGTCGCGCACGTCAATGTCGGCTCTCCGTTTATCTGCATCCCGCATGATCCACATACACCCATTCGGCATGACCATCGATATGAAAGCGATCCGTCGATCTGGTCCTTGACATAATTAAGTGCGTCAAGGACGACCCAATCATCGTGGTATGGCACTTCGTAGGTTTGGTAGCCCGGGGCGTCCCAATCCGGTCGGTACCTGTAAATGTCGAATTGGATCGTGGTTTCGTTCACCGGGTTTTACCACCATCTTTTTCTTTTTGATCGGGCTTGGCACCGTAGGTCCGCTTTGCCGGGGGCCAATGCGTGATGGCCACGTCCGCATATTCAATCCGTGGATCGGCATCCGTACGAAAGGCAAGCGAGTGCTTGAGGAAATTGTCGTCGTCTCTGGTGACATAATCGGTTCGTTGGTGGGATCCGCGCGATTCAGTTCGATGACGAGCCGAATGAGCCAGCGCTTCAGCAATGTCAATCATGCCTTCAAGCTCGAGAGCCGTGGTCAGCTCCGTGTTGTAGACGGAGCTTGTGTCGTCTAACGATACGTGGCTCATTTGCTTCCGTAAGTCACGAAGTGTGTCGCAACAGGCGGCGAGGGAAGTTTCGTCGCGGAAGATCCCGGCGCCGGCTTCCATGGCCGTTGTCAGCGCATCCCGGACATCGGCGAGGCGTTCTCCTCCTTTGGGACGGTTCTGGAGGTCGGAAATGCGAGATCGTGACTCCTCAAGCTGATGATTGATCTCAGGGGCATCGGTCAGGCTGTGTGCCTGTGCGACTGTTGCGGCATGCCGACCAGCTCGTGCGCCGAACACAACCAATTCAGTTAATGAGTTGGAGCCGAGCCGGTTTGCGCCATTGATGCTTACACAGGCGCATTCTCCTGCCGCATAGAGTCCTGGCAGAGCTGTGGCACCGTCAAGATCGGTATCTATACCGCCCATCATGTAGTGGACTACGGGGCGGACGGGGATCAGGTCTTTGACCGGATCTATCCCTGCATAATTTTTAGCAAGTTCCCGTACAAAAGGTATTCGGGCGTCAATACGTCGCTCACCAAGGTGACGGACGTCGAGGTGGACGTAATCGCCATAGGGTCCTTTAAATGTGTGTCCGGCCGCCTGCTCGTGCATAAATGCTTGTGATAGCCGGTCGCGCGGACCGAGTTCCATGGTTCGGTTCTGCGGGTGTTTGGGGTCAGTCAGCGGAAGCGGAGATCCGAGATCGTAATTTTCCAGGTAGCGTCGCCCTTGATTGTTTAAGAGGATCCCGCCCTCACCTCTTGAGGCTTCCGTGATCAGGATTCCGGTGCCCGGAAGTCCGGTTGGATGATATTGCACAAACTCCATGTCTTTGAGTGGTACCCCGGCGCGATAGGCGAGGGCCATGCCATCCCCTGTCTTTATGGCGCCGTTAGTAGTGAAGGGGAATATTCGGCCTCCGCCTCCAGTGCACATGATGACGGCGTTGGCGCGTATGGCACGAATCTCGCCTGTGCGTAGCTCTATGGCCACGCAGCCCTGGCACCGGCCATCAGCGGTTAGCAGCGCCGTGGCAAACCATTCATCATGACGCGTGATTTGTTGGAACCGTAAAGAGGTTTGGAAGAGTGTGTGGAGGACGTGAAAGCCAGTCTTGTCGGCCGCATACCACGTTCGTTCAATTTGCATTCCACCGAACGGACGGACGGCCACCTGGCCGGAGTCTTCACGGTTCCACGGACACCCCCAATGTTCCAGTTGGATCAGTTCGCGAGGTGCTTCATCGACAAAGTATTCGACTGCGTCCTGATCAGCGAGCCAGTCGGATCCGCTGATTGTGTCGTAGATATGGAATTCGCGGGCGTCGTTGGGTTTAGCGACTGCTGCCATCCCGCCTTCAGCGACAACCGTATGGCTTCGCATGGGGTAGACCTTGGAAACCAGTCCAATAGACAGACTAGGGTTGGTTTCAGCAACCGCGATCGCCGCACGTAGGCCAGCGCCACCGCCGCCGATGATGATGACGTCATGTCGAATATCTTCCACGCGGTCAATTTTAGGCATGCGGACCTTCCGGCGCTAATGTTTTGTTTGGGTCGGTTCCCCGGGCCTGACCTCGCCGAATTGCCCCGATGATTTCAGGATGTTTTTCCAATAGGATGAAAAGTTCGGCTTGGACGGCGACACGATGCGTCGAGTCAGCCGGGGTAGTTCCAATGGTTCGCAACTCGGTGAGCAGCCGATTGGCTTCGACTAGTGGGTCTATCGAGTCGGCCACGCGCCAGTTGCGTCGCCACACGATAAGGCTGAGACCAAGGATGACGGCAGCGATCGTCGCTCCAAGCGCCCATCGGTCGGTTGTAGTGGCCCGAAAAAGGCGAATGGCCCTGGGCACGGCCGTGTTTTCTATCTGGATATCAAGGCTTGTGCCGGCGTTAACCTGGGCGGTCTGCCACCGCAATACATTGGTGCCACCAAAACTGCTCTCGCCACGAGGTTCAAGGTTCTGCACCTCTGTTTCCAGCGGGCCAATCTCCACAAGCAAGATGACCGTGGCAGCAGGAAGGCTGGGTTTCCAATCAAAGGCTGTAAAGCCGTTGTCGAGAGCTAACTGGTACCCAAAAATAATCGTGTTAATCCCTGGTCGTAGTCCAGAAAAAATGGCAAACCCGGGGCCACCAATCACGATGTCGTTTCTTGAAAACCCGCCGATAGGTTGCAGGCCGAAAGCCCCCTCGGGGACTGCAAATCGCAGTGTGGGAGGCATGTCTTGGGCTGACGGTGTGAAGGCTTGATCACCTGGAACAAAAACTTCGGCAATTTGGACGACCGAGATAACGTCGTCCGACTGTGCTCGTAACAGACGAGTTAATGTTCGGAACGAAATACCTGGATTTATGTCAGTTGTCGCAAACACTTCAAGGGTTATGGTTCTTTCCCCGCCGGGTTCTAGTAGAAGAATGTCACTGCTGTAGCGGATGCCTCCGTACTCAACACTAACCAGGTACACGAATTCAGCTCCGCCCTCTACATTCTGGAATTCGAAAGAGCCGTCGCTGCTTATCGATGTTTCTCTGGCAGATAGCGTCGTTGTTTGTCGGTAGCCATCAAGACGAACTGTCTGTAGGCCAGGGAGCTGTGTTGACTCGGTGCCGGATATGACGCGACCGCCGATAGTGCCACTTGTATCCGCGCGAAGAGGGGGTGCAGGCAGCGTGATCATGGTCATGACGAGTATTACGACGATGCTGCCGATTATTCGTTGTCGCGTCATTGCCAACTGTTCCCGGCATCATCGCTTCTATACACCGCGCCATTGGCCGCTATGGCAAATAGTGTTCGAGGTTGAACCGGGCTATGTCCAAGTGCGTGAATATCTGCCTTTAGGGGTAAGGCTTGCCAGGACTGCATGCCGTCGACAGACTTGAAGACACCGGCGTCTGTGGCTACGAACACGGCGCCTGCAAACTGCTGCCCGGTTGGCGATGTGAATTTATCGTTGGTGTTGGGGGCGTAAATTATCGAGTAGGCCACGACCGTCGGTAACGCCCCGTTGACAAAGCCGTTGGCGCTTCGCCAAGTCGTTCCTTCGTTATAGGCGAGCACTCCTTCATTCCGGGTGGCTACGAGTAAGAACGGGGTGCCGAAATCGACGATGGCTAGGCCGGAGATGCCTGATGGCGGTCGTGTCGACATGGTTGTCCAGGTGGTCCCGGCGTCGGTGCTGAGCACAAGTTTTGCCTCGTCGGTAACTCCGGCCATGTATCCGCTTCGATAACCCGTGGTCACATGGTGAAGCGGCGGAAGGTTGGTCGCTTGGTTCCATATCTTACCCCCGTCCGCGCTTGCCCAGACATGGTCGGTGGTAAGGATGTATAGCCAGCTGTTGCTGGCGGTTGTTCCAAGTGCGGGGCCGATGACACCGGCAGGTTCCCAACTCTCTCCGCCATTCTGGCTCAGCATCGTTCCGGTCGCATGAGTCACCAGCAGGTTCTCGGGCCGGTCGTTTGCGATGGACATTCCCGTCGGGTTGGTAATCCCGATATTTCCAATTACACGTTGATTTTTGATGACGTCGCGAGTGCCGATTGTGATAGCCACCACAATGGCTGTGAGTACAGCCAGAAGAGTTATTCCCGGACCTAACCATGCGAGCGACGGGCCGAGCGTCTTTTTTTCGACGCTGAATGTTCTGGGTGCTGGTGTGTTGCTGGTTGCCAGCGATTCGATGATCGAATCAAGACTGGCGTGCAGTTGATCACGTGCTTGCAGATGTGCCGCCGCTTCACGTCGGATGTCTCGGCTCACGACGGCAAAGTCGTCGTGGCTGATGGCACCTCGCGCCAAATCAGCTTGGAGATCATCCAGCATGCGCAGCGACCTATCTAATGGGACGTCTTCCATGGGTGTCGTAACGGAAGTCGGTTGGGGGGCTCGTCGAAGCAGGGGGGCAATGATCCAAGCCACGCCTGCCCAAGTCGCAAGAAGACTGATCAGCGCCAGCACGAGCCCGGTCATGAAGACTTATCCGATCGTCGAGGTGGTTTTTGGATGTCTTTCACGACTTGCTCGTAGCTCGAAAGGTCGGCACCTTTTTGTGCTTGAGCAGCCTGCTTGGATCGAGCGAACACCCCAAGCAACAAGACGACGCCACAGCCCATGGCGATAAGCGGGCCGATCCAAACAGCAAGGGCAAGGCCATCCCGCGGAGGATTTCGCAACACCCCTGGCCCGTAACGGTCAGAAAAAAATTGCATGATCTGGTCTTTTGAATGTCCGGCCTGTAATTTGGCCACGATGGTGTTGCGCATTTGTACAGCAAGTGCCGCGTTTGACTCCCGAACGGATTGGCCTTCGCAGACCGGACAGTCAAGATCCTCAGCGATGACCCACATGCGTTTTTCAATTGCCAGATCTGCGGCGCCATCGGCAAGAAGGCTGGACGAGTCAAGGACGACTAATGCCAGGCTCACGATCCCAACCCAGATGATTCGAGTCATGGTGTGCCGGGTTTTGCTGCGGAAACGACGGATGATGAGAGACGGGTTTGAGGGGTGGGCCAAGCCACGACCAGGATGCCTGCGAAGTACACGAGGCCGCCTATCCAAAGAAGAATTACAAGAGGTTTGACCAGGACTCGCAGGGAAACAGATGAACCAGATGTATCCCAGGAGCTAAGGACAACATAGATGTCGTCCAACTGGGGGGTCGAGGTGCTTACCGCGACGTCGGAGGTGGGTTGTGTTTCCCAACCCGTGTGAATGCGTCGTGCTGGCGAAAGTTTCGCGATCGGCGTGTCATTCCTTGTCACGGTCAGGTCGGCGGTTACGGTAGCCAGGCCAGGGACAACGGTGCTTTCGAGGTTTTCAAACGCTACTGCATAGCCGCCTATCTGAACATCTTCGCCGCGTGCGAGGGTGGCGGCGGTTTCCTGGCTGAATCCAGACGAGCCGATGACCCCGAGCGCAAATATGGCGACGCCAAGATGTACAACGTAGCTCCCCAGGCGTCTTCGATCCCCGGCGAAAATATTTCTTGATCCACCGTCCGGGTGTTTTCGCCGTCGGATGCCACCGTGCAGGCTACGGCCGAGCTCTAGGCTCACCCCTGCAACCACCGCCGCAACGAGGCTGGCAGAGAGGATTGGAATCCCGTTCCGCATGCCGAGTGCCATTAAGGTGCCCGACAATGCAATGGCGGCAATCAGAGGTGTTCGAGTTGATCGCCATGTGGCACGTAGGGAGGTGCGTCTCCAGGCGAGTAATGGCCAGATAGCCATTAGCCCCAGGACAGCCACGAGCAGCGGTACGTTGACTTGGGCGTAAAACGGCGGGCCAACGGTGATTCGGGAACCCTGAAGGATTTCCGTGATCATCGGAAATATGGTCCCCCAAAACGTGGTGACTGCTATGGATAGTAGAAGGAGATTGTTTAGGAGAAAGCCAGCTTCCTTGGAGGCAATGGCGGTGATTGGAACGGGCGATCGAAGTTGCGGGAGCCGGTACAGGAATAACGAGGTGGAAATGATGAGAAGGGCTGCTACAAAAATGAAGAACAATGGTCCGATGTCAGAGAGGGCAAATGAATGCACGGATGACAGAACGCCGCTTCGAACCACAAAGGTTCCGAACACGGCTAACGCATACGACAGTAGAACCAGACCAATGGTCCAGACCCTAAGCTGGCCCCGACGTTCTTGAGCTAGTGCTGAGTGAAGATACGCCGTGGCCACTAACCAGGGGAGGAGAGCGACGTTTTCGACAGGATCCCATCCCCAATACCCGCCCCAGCCGAGCACCCGATATGCCCACCACGCGCCGAGCAATAGGCCAGCGCTTTGCACTGCCCATGCGAGAAACATCCAGTTGCGCATTTCTCGGAGCCACGGTTGGGTGATCCGTCCGGCGAGTAGCAGTGCGGCAGCGAAGGCGAATGGCACGCCAAAGCTCATGTACCCCGTCAATAACATTGGGGGGTGGATCTGCATCCCGCTGTCCCACAGAAGCGGATTCAATCCACGTCCTTCAGCGGGCGCGACCAACAGGCGTTGAAATGGTGAGGAGGTGAAGACAAGAACGCCAAGAAAAAAGAC